>Ga0210057_1003667_pt1 | contig 21031 bp, 20 predicted proteins | sample CryGeyCG2114_010_2_FD_183968 | JGI IMG/M metagenome (GOLD analysis project Ga0210057, IMG submission 183968) | Groundwater microbial communities from aquifer - Crystal Geyser CG10_big_fil_rev_8/21/14_0.10 (SPAdes) (version 2) | ecosystem: Environmental > Aquatic > Deep subsurface > Groundwater ...
AGTAATAGAAGATGTTGAAGTTGTATTTCATGAAGCTGCTGCAGTTGGAGTAGGGCAGTCAATGTATGAAATTGAACAGTATGTTGATGTAAACTCAAGAGGAACTGCTTTATTGCTTGATGTATTAGTTAATGAAGAGCATGACATAAAAAAATTAATGGTTGCTGCTTCCATGAGCGCTTATGGAGAAGGAATGTATAAATGCTCTAACTGTGGGGAAATGGAAATAGAGTTAAGGCCTGAAAAACAGATGCAGGAACAGAAATGGGAACCAATATGCCCTGTATGCGAAAAACAATTAAATGCTATTCCAACAAACGAAAAAAAAACACAGAACTGCAATTCAATTTATGCCATAACAAAAAAAGACCAGGAAGACATGGTTTTACAGATAGGAAAAACTTACGGAATTCCTGCTGTTGCATTGCGTTACTTTAATGTTTTTGGCACAAGACAAAGCTTGAGTAATCCATACACTGGTGTTGCGGCGATTTTTATGAGCAGGATAAAAAACGAGCACACCCCGATAGTGTATGAAGACGGATTACAGACAAGAGATTTCATTTCAGTCCATGATGTTGCAGAAGCAAACTTAAAGGCAATGAAATTGAGTTCAGCTGACTATGAATCAATTAATGTTGGTTCGGGAAATCCAATCACAATCAAAGAGGTTGCTGAAGTTATTGCAGAGCTTTATGGCTCAAAAGTAAAACCTGAAGTGGAGAATAAATTCAGGAAAGGAGATATAAGACATTGTTTTGCAGATATCAACAAAGCAAGAACAAAACTGGAATGGGAACCAAAAATTTCGTTTAAGGAAGGAATGAAAGGAATAATTGAATGGAGCAGAACAGTGAAAGCTGAAGACTTGTTTGAAAAGGCATCAAAAGAGCTCAAAGACAAGGGCTTGTTTAAGTGATTTAATGAAAATTTTTTATATTACAAGTGTGTTAGGGGACATTGGGGGAAGTGAAATATACACAAGAGATTTGCTTAAGGAATTAATGAACAGAGGGCATGAATTATTCGTTTTTTCCACCAGCGATTATGAACTGGATGGAGCAGAAATGTTCCGCACAAAAAATTTTGGCCATCATGCATTCCATAAATTTCAAGGCGCTTTATTTGTAAGGCAAGCTTTAAAGCAGGCGGAAAAATTCAAGCCAGATATAATTCAAAGCCACAGCAATTCTTTGATGGGCTGGATTGGACATGAAATAAAAAATAAATTAAACATTCCGCACGTGTTATTAATTGAGTTAATCAGTTCACAAAATAAAAATATTCACACAAAAACAATTCATTCAATGGAAAAATTCTTGCTACCAAAACTAAATTATGATAAACTGGTTCTATGGACTGAAAACATGAAGTATAGATATGCGATTCCTTGGGGAATACCTGAAAAAAAAATCCAGGTTATTCCAGCTGCAATAAATACATTAAATTATAATGTCAAAGGAGATGGAAAAGAAATAAACAAAAAGTATGGAAAGTATTTGATTTCAAGCATTAAATCTTTGTGGGAAACAAATGCAATTGGTCTGGAGTATATTATCAAAGCAATGAAAACAGTAAAAGAAATTCATCCAGAATACAAATATGTTATTTTTGGAGGGGGATTAGAGCAGCAAAGATTAGAAAAAATGGTTAAAGAAATGAATTTAAGTGATGTAATTGAATTCACTGGATATGTCAAACCAGAATTAGGGGAAAAAATTGCCGCTGCAACAACCGTTGCACCACATTCATTTGTATATGAATTTTCTACATCGATTTCGTTACTTGAATTCATGGCATGGGGCAAAGCAAATGTGGTGACAGACATTGGAAGTGTAAAAGAATTTGTAGGGAATTCGGCTTTAGTGGTTAAGTCGGAAAACGAAAAAGCTATGGCAAAAGGAATAATTGAATTAATTGAAAACAGGAAATTGAGAAAAGAACTGGAAAAAAAGGCAAGAAAAAGGGTTGAAGAAAAATATTCAATTAAATCAACAGTTGATGAATTAGAAAAAATTTATGCTGAAATAAAAAAGTGATGAAAATGTGTGAAAAAATTGAATTGCAGGAAAAAGGGGAAATAAGTGTAAGAAAAAAATTATTTGAAGAAATAAAAAAAGAAAAAAAACCAATTCATTTAGTGTTAATAGCAACCAAACCAGACATAATAAAACAAGCCCCTCTTATTCTGGAATTAAAAAAAGAAAACGAGTTTGTTGTGGTAATTCATTCAGGACAGCATTATTCATGGAATTTATCAAAGGGAATGGAACAGGAATTTGGAATAGTTCCTGACATAAACCTAAATGTTAAAGGAAAATTGTTTGAACAGCAAAGCCAGATAATTAATAGATTAGGAATTGTGCTGGAAAAAATTGGAAAAAAAGTGATTCCATACACTTATGGAGACACAACAACTGCTTTGGCAGGAGGAATTGCCTGCTTTGCATTAAAAAATGGGGTAGCGCATGTTGAAGCAGGGTTAAGAACAATGACCCCGCCAAAAGAAATATTTGATTACTTAATGAATGATTTTTCAGTGGAAGAATATTATGAAAAATGTATGAATCCAGAGAAATGGACTAAAGGATCTTATGAACCTTACCCAGAACAATTTGACACAAGAGGGGCTGCACCAAGCGCAGGGATTCATTTTGCACCAACAGAATTAAATGCAGAACACTTAAGAAACGAAGGATATGAAAAAGAAAGAATTTTTACTGTAGGGAATCCAGTAGTTGACGCATTAGAATTTGCAGAAAAAAGAGTAAATGAATCAAACATATTTGAAAAATATCCAGTGTTAGAAGAAGGAAACTTAGTTAGATTTTGTATTCATAGAAGAGAAAACATTTCTTCAATGCACAGATTCAAAGTTTTATATGACTCAATGGTTTCTTTGGTTGAAGAAGGCCAAAATGTTCTGCTGATTTCTTTGGGAGCAACAGAAAAAGCATTAGAACATTATGGGTTAAAAGAAAAAACAAAAGAATTAGCAAAAAAATACAAGAATTTTGTTTACAGCGAAGTATGGCCGCAATACACTGATGTAATTGCAGCAATGAAAAAATGCGACGCAATAGCAACAGATTCAGGTTCAATACAAGAAGAAACAAACACTTTAGGAATTCCAGGAATTATATTAAGATTTAATTCTGACCGGCCAGAAGCAGTGTTTGAAGGAAGCAATATAATTGCTCCTCCAATAAAAAAAGAAATTGTATTAAAAATAATAAAAGAAGTAATGGAGAATAAAACATTAAACAAAAAAATGAGAAACAGGAAAAAAATTTATGGAAAAAATGTTTCAAAAAAAATGGTTGAAATAACAAAAAAAATAACAGAAAAAGAAGAATTGTTTGAATTGTTTGAGCATGAAAAACTGGGCTTAAGCAAAAAAAAATTCTGGATTAAAGGCGGGATTGAATGGTAAAAACCGCAAGCATTGTTATTTTGACTTTTAACAGGCAGGAAGTAATCGGAAAAACAATCAAAGCAATGCTTGAACAGGATTATCCTGATTATGAAATAATAGTAATAAATGATGCAAGCAAAGATAACACAAAAAAAGTTCTTGAAAAATTCAATGATAAAAAATTAACAGTAATAAATAATGAAAAAGAAAAAGGGCCCTGCACTGCAAGAAACCAGGGAATCAAATTAGCAAAAAAAGAAATCATAATAATAATGGATGATGACTGCATTCCTGAAAAAAACTGGCTTAAAACAATGATTTCAGGATTTGATTCAGATAAAATAGGAATGGTTTCAGGGTATTCACTTCATGGAGGAACTTCAACTGGATTCAGCAAAAAAGCATTAGAAAAAACAGGATTATATGACGAAAAATATTTTTATTACAGGGAAGACACTGATTTAGTGTTTAGGATACTTGACGCAGGATATGAAATAAAACAGGTTGATGCAAGATATTTGCATGACCATAAAATGGAAAAACCAAAAAACTTAATTGAATTTTTAAAACATTCAGTCAAAAGAATAAAAAACCACAAAAATGATGTTCTGCTGTATAAAAAAAATCCTGCAAGAACAAAAAAATTTCTTGATATTAGACTGGGTTTTATTGTTAATCCATTAAACGACTTTAAGGCCGCAACAGGGTTATGGCATAAAGGAGGAAAAATGAATTTAAGTTCACCAAGAGGAATAATTTTTTTGGAAAACAAGAGTTTAATACATTCAATTATTATTTTATTTGGCGGTTTTTTTTATGTTATTGCAGTAAAATTAGTCAGGTTATATGGTAGCATAAAGTTTGGAAAGTTTTTGGTTTGAGGTGAAGAAATGAAAGAAATAAAACTAAATCTGGGATGCGGAAAAGACATAAAAAAGGAATACATCAATATAGATAGAATAAAACTTCCTGGGGTAGACATCCAACACGATTTAAATAAACTACCTTTACCATTCAAAACAAACTATGCAGATGAAGTTATATTAAAACATGTTTTAGAACATATACACAAACACCAACTCAAAGACTTTTTGAGAGAAATACATAGAATAACTAAACCCACAGGAAAAATATACATTAATGTTCCTTATTTCTTTAGTTCATATGCTGTATTGGATTTAGAACATGAAAATTTTTTTGTTTGGCAAACATTAGCCTGCCTTTGCTCTGCAGAGTTGTATAATTACCTCTTAGAAAAAAGATTTGTGTTTTTGGAACAAAGATTTGGAATGCTTTCACATATACCTATATACAAAGAAATACTCCCAAAATTTGCTACTTTGTTCCCTAAATTCTATGAAAGATTTCTGGCAAAAATTTTTACTTGTGATGAAATACAACATGTAATTCGGCCAATAAAATAAAAAAGATGGAAAAATGACAGAATTAAAAGTATTAATGTTAAATCCTCCTTTTATGAAATATTACTCAAGGCAAAGCAGATCGCCTTGCGTAACAAAAAGCAGAACATTATATTTTCCTTATTATCTGGCTTATGCAACAGGAGCGCTGGAAAAAGAGGGTTATAAAGTTAAATTAATTGACGCGGTTGCAACTAAATGGACTGAAAAAGAAACAATTGAATTCACAAAAAAAGAAAAATTTGATTTCATTGTATTAGATACAAGCACTCCGAGCATTTTCAATGACATAAAAATAGCAGAAAAAATAAAGGAAGCTCTTCCAAAAAGCCATATTACAATGGTTAATACTCATGTAACTAATCTGCCTGAATGGACTTTAAACCAAAGCAATTCAATTGATTCAGTTTGCATAGGGGAATTTGATAACACAGTGGTTTTTTTAGTTGATGCATTAAGCAAAGGAAAAGAACTGGATAAAGTTCCGGGAATTGCTTTTAGAAAAGGAAAAAAAATAATTAAAACAGAAGAAAGAAAATTAGTTGAAAATCTGGATGACCTGCCTTTTGTTTCAGAAATTTATTTAAGACATTTTGGAGAAAAACAGATTAAAGAATATTTTTATGCTTCAATTAACTGGCCAGAAATCCAGATTCTTACGGCAAGAGGTTGCCCTAATGGATGCAGTTTCTGTAATATTCCGATGAAGAAATCTTACAGAACAAGAAGCATAGAAAATGTAATAAAAGAATTCAAATTCATTCAGGAAAACATGCCTTTCTTAAACGAAATAATGCTTGAAGATGATACTTTTGCCGCAGACAAACAGCGAACAATTGATTTATGTAATGCAATGATAAAAGAAGGAATAAAATTTACTTGGAGCACTAATGCAAGAGTCAACACTGACTTTGAAACACTGCAGAAAATGAAACAAGCAGGATGCAGGTTAGTTTGCGTTGGATTTGAAACTCCAACCCAAAATGTACTTAATAATATTCTTAAAGGACAGACAAAAAACATGCAGGTAGACTTTAAAAAAAGAGCAGACAAAGCAGGCATTTTAGTTAACGGTTGTTTTATTCTGGGTTTGCCAAGCGACACACCAGAAACAATGCAGGCAACAATTGATTTTGCAAAATTTCTTAACCCAAACACTGCACAATTTTATCCTTTAATGATTTACCCAGGAACAACCGCCTACAAATGGGCAAAAGAAAACAATTTTGTTTCAACAGAAGATTACAGAAAATGGATTACAAAAGAAGGACTGCATAATACAGTGATTAACAGACCAGAGTTAAGTGCAGAAGAATTAGTCAAATGGTGCAATAAAGCAAGAATAGAATTTTATGCAAAAAATCCAAAGTACTGGCTGAAAATGATTAAACAAGTAATAAAAAATCCAAAAGAAGGGGCAAGGATTTTCAAAGGTGGAACTGAGCTGGTTAAGCACTTGGGAAAATCTGTTTTTTCAGGAAACGCAAAAGTGAAAAAATGATTTCAATAATTGTTCCAGCATTTAATTCAGAAAAAACCATTACAAAAACTATTCAGGCAATTCAAAAACAGGAAACAAAAGAAGAAACCGAATTAATTATAGTTGATGATAATTCAACAGATAAAACTGTTCAAGAAATAAAAAAATTCAATAAAATAAAACTAATTCAACAGGAAAAAAATTCAGGCCCAGCAGTTGCAAGAAACACAGGCGCTAAAAACGCTAAAGGAGAAATAATTGTTTTTACTGACTCTGACTGTATTCCGGAAAAAAACTGGTTAGATGAAATGATTAAGCCCTTTGAAAATTCTGAAGTGGTTGGAGTTCAGGGAGCATATAAAACAAAACAAAAAAACTTAACTGCTAAATTTGTTCAGATCGAAATAGAAGACAGATATGATTTAATGAAAAAAAAAGAATTCATTGATTTTATTGGGAGTTATTCAGCTGCTTATAAAAAAAAAGTTTTTCTGGAATTTAATGGATTTAATGAAAAATTTCATAGTGCTTCAGGAGAAGACCCTGAATTAAGCTACAGAATGGAAAAAAAAGGATTAAAACTTGTGTTTAATCCTGATGCAGTTGTTTTTCATTCACATCCTGAAAGTTTTCCGCAGTATTTAAAAATAAAATTCTTCAGAGGATACTGGAGAATATTACTGTACAAAAACCATCAGGATAAAATGATTAAAGATTCTTACACCCCACAAATTCTTAAATTTCAAATAATTTTGTTGTATGCAATGATAATTGGATTAATAACAGAATTAGTGATTCCAATTAATTTTATTCCATTTTATGCATTTTTATTAATTTTTTTAATTACTTTGATTCCGTTTGCATTAAAAGCATTAAAAAAAGATTTTTTTATCGGATTAATTTCACCAATAATGATTTTTTTCAGAACATTTGCTTTCTGCACAGGATTAATTTGGGGTTTAATTAAGGTGAAAAAATGAAAGTGCTTCATATATCGCATCATTTTTTTCCCTGCTTAGGGGGAACAGAAAAATATGTTATGGATTTATGTTTTGAATTAAAAAGAAACGGAATTGAACCAGAAGTTGTCTGCTTAAACACCTGCCATAACAGCAGAAAAAAACTAAAAGAAAAAGAAACAGTGAAAAGAATAAAAGTAACAAGAATTCCATTTATTGATTTCAGGATTTACAAAATCGCCCCAAAAGTAATGGATTACATAAAAGATTTTGATTTAATCCATGTACATGGGATAGGGTTTTTTTCTGATTATATTTTAGCAAAAAAAAATCAGCACAAAAAACCGGTAATAATTTCAACTCACGGCGGAATATTCCACACAAACAAAAAAAGTTTATTGAAAAAATTTTATCATAATTACTGGCTAAAACACCACCTAAAAAAAGCAGACAAAATAATTGCAGACAGCGAAAACGATTTTGAACAATTCAGAAAAATTTCAAGTAAAACAGTTTTTGTACAGAATGCAGTTGACACAAAAAAATTCAGTTATAAAGGAAAAAAAGACTATAATAAAATTGTTTTTGTTGGAAGACTATCAAAAAACAAAAGAATAGATTTATTGATTGAAAGATTTGCAGAAATAACAAAAAAATTTCCGGAAAAAACGCTTGAAATAATCGGGGAAGACTTTGACGGAATAAAAAAAGAACTGGAAAAAAAATCAAAGGAACTTGGGTTGCAGAAAAAAGTGTTTTTTAGAGGGAAATTAACCGAAAAAAGATTAATTGAAAAAGTAAAAAAAGCAGGTTTTTATGCTTCAGCATCAGAATACGAAGGATTTGGAATAGCAGTAATTGAAGCAATGGCAGCAGGAACAATCCCAGTGTTAAATGACATTAAAGCATTCAGGGAATTAATTGAAGACAAAAAAAGCGGTTATTTGATTGACTTCACAAAAAAAAATGAATTAAAAAAAGTTTTTGAAACAAAAGAAAAAGAATTAAACAAGATCATAGTTAACTGCAGAAAAGAAACAAAAAAATTTGAATGGAAAAAAAAGGTGGAAGAAATTGAAAAAATCTATAAAGAATGTCTTTAAACTTTTTTTTCAAGAATTATTTCTTTTCCTTTAATTTCTTTTTTTACAAAACCGATTTTTTCATAAAACTTTTTTGCCAAAATGTTTGTTGACTGCACACCCACAATAACTACCCTGAAATTCTTTTCTTTTTTTATGAATTCAACTGAATAATCCATTAATTTTTTTCCTAACCCTTTTGCCCTAAATTCTTTATTGATAAAAAACCCTTCAATCAGATTTTCTGAAATAACTGAAACCCCAACAATAACTGAATTAATCTCAATAAAAATAATCTGCTTGGAAGGATGGACTAAATGAATTAAAAGCTTGAAATGAGGTTTTAATCCAAACCAAGTAGCATAAACAGGTTTTTCTCCTTTAATAAATAAAGGATTGTCAAAAGTTTTCCTGTCATCAACCACAATTTTTTCCAAAGAAAAGAAATCAAAAAAATTTGCTTTTCTGAAATGAATGTTTTCTTTTTGTGTTTCCTGTAAAGACAAATAATTTCTTTCAAGTTCAATTATTATGTTTTTCCAATCAAAACTCTTTGAAACAACCAGACTGTTTTCTGACATTTGCTTGATTAAATTTTGATTGACATACAAAAAACGCATTTTTTCTTTAAGCTGGCTCGCGGATTCAATTAAAAAGCCGTTTTTTCCCTGATGAACTGCTTCTTCTGCAACACCAACCTTAGTAGTTAAAACAGGCAGCCCAGAAGCCATTGCCTCAATTATTGGAATACAATAACTTTCATTAAATCCTGAATTAATAAAAACATCCCCAATTGAATAAAGCTGAGTTAATTCCTCAAGTGTTTTGTTTCCTAAAAACAGCACTCTTGACTGCAGGTTTAAATGTGAAATTAATTTATCCAATTCCTTTTTGTATTCTTTGTCTGCAATGCCCCCTGCGTGCACTAAAACAGTATTTTCAGGCAATTCATTAATGGAATTGATTATCATCTCTAAATTTTTTTTCCTTGAAAGATAGCAGACACTAAGCAAAACAAATTTATTTTCCAGTCCTAACTTTTTTCTTAACTCATTGTTTTTTGTTTTTCTGAATTTATTCCAGTCAACTCCAATAGGGAGAACTTTCATTTTTTTTTCATCAAAACCAAATCTTTCAATCAGAACCTTTTTTTCTTTTTCAGTAAAAGGCAAAATTAAATCAGCTTTTCTTGCAGGAACAACAACAAAAAAATAATTAAATAAACGCATGAAAAAATTCTGTTTTTTTCCCATTACATCAAAATCAGGGGTAAGGACAAAATTAAATTTTTTGAAAAATTTCATGTATCCTGCAACAAAAGTTGAATAAAAACCCAGCACATGAGAATGAACAATGTCCTCTTTTTTTACATTTGATAAAAAAAAAGGAATTACTCCTAAAAAAAAACACTTGGACTTAATTCTTAATCCCTTAAACCTGTGGATTTTAATTATTGATTTTTTATCTTCAGAAACTATTTCACTGGGAATTTTATCTGAAGAAAAAACATACACATCGAAATTTCTTTTCTTTAATAAAGTTGCATACATCTGCATTGGGTTTCCGGCAGCCTCATTATAATAATCTGCAAACTGAATTATTTTCATTTTATCCCCAAAACCTCTTTATACACATTAACTGTTTTTTTTGCCTCTTTATCTAAAGTGAACTCTTTTGATGCATTTAAGGCCTTGATTGACATTTTTTTTGCTTCTTTTTCATCAAAAAGAATTTTTTTTGCTGAATCAAGTAATTTTCCATAATCAGAAACATCAATTACTTTTGCTCCTTCCCCAAAAAGTTCAAGTTCATTTCCGACAATTGTTGGAGTGCCGCAAGCCATTGCCTCCAAAGGAGGATAAGCAAATCCACCTTCATAAGTTGCAGGAAAAAAAAACAAGTCTGCAGCAGAATAAAATAAAGATAATTGCTCTTCAGGAATTTTGTTGAATTCTTTTATATTTAATTTCTTTTTTTGTGAATCATATTGCGAATTTCTATTTCCGACTCTGATAAGCATTGTTTCTTTTGATTCTTTTTCCAGCTCACTGCAAATACTTAAAAGACAGGGAATGTTTTTTCTCGGCTCTTCTGAACCAACATTTAAAATTATTTTTCTTTGTAAGGGCAGACCGAGTTTTTTTCTCGCTGATTCTTTATTTATTGGCTTGAAAATGTTTTCATCAAAACCCAAAGAAATTGCAGTGACTTTGTCTTCATCGGCAAAACCTTTTTCAATCAGCTCTTTTTTTGCTGATTCAGAAATAGTCAATATTTTTTCCATTTTTTTATAGAATGGGAGAACTTTTTTAAGCAAAAACCTTGTGATAAAAGGATATTCTTTTGGGAAAATAATTGGGGCCAAATCCATATGAGTTACAATACAAGGGCTTTTGAATTCTACTATTCTGGCCAAATACTGGGAAGAAAGATGATAAAGAGAATAACCTTCAGGGATTCTTAAAGGAAAAAAATAATACCATGAAAAGCTTTTGTTAAACACAGGGAGATTAAATGACTGAACTACTTTTTTTACTTTTTTTGTTTCAGGAATTTTGTTGTCTTTTGATTCCAAGTAAACCATTTCAATTTCAGTAAGGTTTTTGGCTTTCTCAAACAAATTAAAGGAATATTTTCCGATTCCTGTTTTTGGTGCAAAATTATTTACTAATCCAATCATAAATTTAACCAATTAAAAGCAAATCATTTTTTCTTTAAGCTTTTTATTGTGTTGCAGACAAAATCAATTTGTTCTTCGGTTAAAAGAGTTCCTGAAGGCAAATATAACCCTCGATAATTTAATTCTTCTGCTATAGGATAATCCCCAGAAAACAATTTCATTTTAGTGTAAACTGGCTGTTTATGCATTGGAATAAAAAATTCTCTTGTTTCAATTCCTTTTTTTTCTAATTCAATCATTAATTTATCTTTGTTCATGCCAAACTCTTTTTCATCAATCAGAATGCCGTACATCCATACAACATTTTTTGCCCAAGGTGAATGAGGGGGGGTAGTAATTCCATCTACATCCTGTAATCTTTCAGTGTAAAGCTTTGTTACCCTGTCCCTTAATTTAAGGAGTTCATCAATTCTTTCAAGCTGAGCTAAACCCAATGCAGCCTGCATATTAGTCATTCTGTAATTAAATCCTATATGCTGGTGCCAAAAATGCTTTTCTTTAGAGAAAGCATGGTTCATTAAAGTATGCGCCATTTCATTTAATTCATCATTATTTGTTGTAATCATACCGCCTTCCCCTGTAGTAATTATTTTATTTGCATAAAAACTAAAGCAACCGCAATCGCCTATCCCCCCAACCTTTTTTCCTTTATACAATGCTCCATGTGCTTCAGCTACATCTTCAATTACTTTTAAATCATACTTTTCTGCTAACTCCATTAAAGGATCCATGTCAACCGGATGACCATAAGTATGAACAGGCATTATTGCTTTTGTTTTATCAGTTATTTTTGATTCAATTTTAGTTACATCCATATTCCATGTCTGCAATTCTGAATCAACCAACACAGGCATTGCTCCTGTGTATAAAACTGAATTAGCAGAAGCAATCATTGTAAAAGTTGGCATTATTACTTCATCGCCTTTCCCTATCCCAAGAGATGCCACAGCCAAATGAAGAGCTGTTGTTCCACTTGTGGCAGTAATCCCATATTTTGAATCACAAAAACCAGCAAACTTTTCCTCAAATTTCTCTACAAAAGGGCCCATTGAAGAAATCCAATTAGTATCAAAACACTTTTTGACATACTCGAATTCTTTTTTGCCAATGTTTGGTTCGCATACATGAATCATACAAAATCACTCCTGACAAATCATTAAATCATCAATATATTATAATATTTAGATTAAGTTTATTTATATGCTTATTAGTACAATAATCAATTACATATCCCAGTATTTAGAATACCCTGCTAAACAACCCTCAATATTAAAATACTTACATTTAATCAATTATTAGGTAACAAACAAAAAACTAAGCCAGCAGAATATCCTTAAAAAAATGTTATAAAATTTAGCTATTTTTACGAGTGATTTAATTGAAAAAAAGAATTCATGCAAAAACTATAAAATTAGTAATTGATGTCTTTTTGTTTTTTTTTTGTGGTCTTGGAAAAATCTTTTTTGAAACCTTCAAGATATTTTTTAAACCAAAACCAGTTTATGAACCAAAAACAATTATGATTTTAAACTATGATGGTTCAAAAATTGGAGACCAGGTTTTGGCCACTGCACTTATTCAACCATTGAAAAAAAAGTTTCCTTCAGCAAAAATTTTTTTTTGCTGTTCTTATCTAACACAACCAATTTTTGAAAACAATCCTTTGATTGATAAAACAATTGTGGCACAATTTGTTGATTTTAAAGCTTTCCTTAATTTATTAAAGTTTAATGAATTAAGAAGCTTAAAACCTGATATCGCTATTTCAATGAGTATAAACTTGAGTTCACATATAATGGCTTTCTTATCCGGAGCAAAAATGAGAATAGGTTGGGATCACAAATCAAAGGGATTTGTTTTAACTCACCCAATACCCTACTATAAAGAAAATGAAAAAAAAGAACATGAAGTTTTTAAACATTTGAAACTTCTTTTACCTCTTGGGATTAAAGTAAAAAACCCTAAAGTAGAGGTTTTTGCTTCAGATAATGCAAGAAAAAAAATTTCAGAAATGCTTCCAAAAAACAAGAAAATTGTTGCAGTTCATGGGGGGTCAATAAATTTTCCATTCAAAAACTGGCCTGCCAAAAATTTTTCAACAGTTATTGAAAGAATCACAGATGAAAAAACACACGTGTTTTTGGTTGGTTCAAAAACAGAATCAAAAATTGTGGAAAAAATTATTTCAGGAATAAATCAAAAAAAAAGGGAGTTTGTTTTCAATTTTGCAGGGAAAACAAACATTGATGAATTAATTGCTCTTTTGGAAAAAACCAATGTTTTTTTTGGAATTGATTCGGCCCCAATGCATTTGGCTGCGGCAACAAACTGTATTGTTTATGCAGTGTTTATTCATTCCCCTCCGATTTGGTTTTGCCCGCTTACTGAAAAGCAGCATGTATTTTATAAAGGAAACGGATTAATTGTCACTGACCTAAAAAAACAAAAACACCCAAGTATTAAAGAAGTTTTAATGCAGTTTAAAAAAGACAAAGTTCTTTTTTGATGTTCTTATTATATTTTTTTGCTTCAATAAATATTATGCAGTTAAAAGGTTTTTTTATGGCAGAATTAAATTATAGATTTAAACAGATAAAAAACATGATTCCTGAAGACGTAAATTCAGTTTTAGATGTTGGTTGTGGCAGAAAGACAATTAAACCTTTTTTTAAAAGCTACATTGGCCTTGACATAAAAAATGCTGAAATGATTCAAGATCTAAATATTTCCCAAAAAATTTCTTTGAAAGACAAAAGTGTAGACATTGTAATTTTAAGCCAGATTTTAGAGCATCTTACGGACCCAAAAGAGCTTATCAACGAAAGTAAAAGAATATCAAAAAAATATATTCTTGTCGGGCTTCCAAGCGAATTCACAATTGATAATAGAATAAGGTTTTTGTTTAATATTCGTGGTCTTGGTTTTGAGCCTTATGGGCATAAACATTCATTTAATCCTGATACTGCAGAAAAATTTATGAAACAGTTTTTTGGGAAATGGGAAAAAAAAGAATACATTTTCGCAGTTAAAGGCGGCAGACTACTTCCACAGTCTTTCAGACAATTTTTGGCAAACGTTTATCCAAACTGGTTTGCAAAAGAAATTTATTATTTAATAAAAGTTTCATAAAAGTGAAAAAATGAGTTACTACACAGAAAAACAGTTTACTAAAACAACAAAAGACACAGAAAAAACTAGCGTTTTATTCCAAACATACTTTTTTGACGTGAAAGGGGAAATCCTTGATGCGGGATGCAGTGTAGGGGGTTTTATTTCATTGGCACCGGACAAAATTCAGGGAATTGATTTTGATGAAGAATCAGTCAACATATGCAGAAAAAAAGGATTAAAAGCAGAAAAAATGGATTTAACAAAAAAACTTGAATTTAAAGACGAAGAATTTGACGGAATCTTTTCATCTTATTTAATAGAACACATTGAAAAACCTCTTCCAATGTTAAAAGAATTAAGAAGAATCCTGAAAAAGAACGGAAAACTTGTTATAATCACAAATGATTGGGTCAGAACACACGAAATAAAAAACTGTAATTTTTATGATGATTACACTCATGTAAAACCATTCACAAAAGTATCACTGGGAAAAATTGCTTTTGATGCAGGGTTTAGAAATTATTTTGTGGAATATGAAGCAAAAAGTGTTACAGGATTTGGATGGGTTATAAGAAAAGGATTTTTTACCACAAAACAAATAATGAGTTTACAAAAAGTTATGCGTTTTTTTGGGTTAACCAATGATTCAATTGTTTTGGTTGCATACAAATAACTAATTAATTCTGATTTCAACAAAACTAATTTAGTTTGAGTGGAATAAATGGATAAAACCCTTTTTGTACCATTTAATTAAAAAAACAAGTATAATAAAATAATATATCATTTATTTATAGATTTTTGTATTTCAGAATATTACAAGGGGCAGTTAATGAAAAAAATAAATATTGTTTTGGCAGCAGATCACAATGGGGTAAAACTAAAAAAAGAAATAATTGGGTATTTAACAAAAAAAGGGCATAACTGCATTGATTTAGGCCCATATAGTGATGAAAAAAAAGTAGATTATATTGACTTCGCAAACCAGCTTTCAGCTATTGTCGAAAGTGAAAGCGTAAAATTAGGGATTCTGATCTGTGGAACAGGGGTTGGAATGTCAATTGTTGCAAACAAGTTCCCAAAAATCAAAGCAGCATTAGTACACAATTTAGAAACGGCTCCAAAAAGCAGAGAGCACAACGACTCAAATGTTTTGTGTCTTGGGGCATGGATTACAAAAACAGAGCTTGCACTAAAAATAGTAGACATATGGCTGAACGAACCTTTTGGGGAAGGAAGGCATGTAAAAAGAATTGAAAAAATTGCCCCTCATGACAAGGAAAAAATTGTTTTTACAAACGGAATATTTGATGTACTCCACACAGGGCACATCGAACTATTAAAATTTGCAAAAAACCTTGGGGGCAAACTTATTGTTGGAATAAATTCAGATAATGCAACAAAAAAAATAAAAGGATCAGGCAGACCAATAAACAATGAAAACGACAGAAAAACAGTATTAGAATCCCTTAGTTTTGTTGATGAAGTAGTTGTCTTTGATGAAACCAAATCTACAGACATCATTAACAGAATAAAACCAGATATTCTTGTAAAAGGAGGGGAATGGACTGCGGCAGAAATAAGGAAAAGAGATAACATTCCAAAAAAAATTGAAGTAAAAATTTTTCCATTTGTACCAAATTATTCAACCACAAACACCCTTAAAAAAATTAAAGAGATGAAAACATGGGAAAAAACAGAAAAAACAAATTAATTTTTAATGTAATAAACAAATTTAAAACCAAAAAAGTGTTGCTTATAGGAGACCTGATTTTAGATATATATGTTTATGCAACCGCAATAGGAAAATCACTTGAAACACCTACAATTGTTGCAAAAGAGGAATCAAGAAAAATTTATTTTGGGGGGGCAAGCCTTGTTGCAAGAAACATGCTTGAGTTGGGATCAAAAGTTTCTTTTGTCAGCGTTATAGGAAATGATAAAGAAGCAGAAAACTATAATCTATTTATCCACAAAAACCTTGACAAAAACTTTGTAGTTGACCAAAAAAGGAAAACAACAATAAAAAAAAGGTTTTGGGTTGACGGATACAAGATGCTTCAAATAGACAATCTAGATAACAAAAATATTGATGAAACTGTTTTAGGGAAAATTACAGAAAAAATTGAAAAAGAAATAAAAAAATGTAATGTTATAGTTGTATCAGACTACCGCCATGGTTTGATGACAAAAGAACTGATTGAATTTGTGAAAAAAACAGCAAAAAAAAATGAAAAAAAAGTTTTTGTTGACTCACAAATTTCCCACAGAAAAAGCATGCATTCACACTACAAAGACTCTTTTATAATACTTTTAAGTGAACAAGAAGCAAAAGAACTTGACAAAAACTTTAAACCTATCAATGCTGATTCTTTTGAAGAACTGCAAAAAAAACTTGGTTCATCAAATTTATGTGTAAAGCTTGGGGAAAACGGCTCTTTGAGTTTAATTAAAAATAAATATTTCAAAACACGCGCAATTAAAATCAATCCAAAAGACACTTGTGGCGCAGGAGACGCTTTTATGTCTGCATTAGCCATCTCAAATTTAATTAGTTACCCAGCAGAATCACTTGAAATTGCAAATGTCTGGGCAGGACTGTCAACATTAATTCATGGAACTGTTCCGGCAAAAAAACAAGAATTAATAAACTACTTTTCAGGGGAAAATTAAATGGGATACGGATTTTCTTTCAATGAAATGAAAAAAATATTCAAGCCTGTTCCAAAACAAAAAACATGGGGATATATTTTGGAGATATCAAAAAGAAAAGAATACTGCCTTGAACAGTTTTTAATAAAAAAAAACAAAATACAGCCAATGAATTACTATTCTAAAAAAGAAGGAACACTTTTTGTAGAACAGGGGAACATAATTTTAAGAACTGAAAATATTAAAGGAAAAAAAATTGCTCTGAAAATGTTTTCAGGAAACACTTTTCACATTCCTGCAAAAACCCCTCACAGCATTTTAGGCATAACTGAAAGCATTGTTTATTTTTTTTCTAACGGCTTTCAGGCAAAAGATTTGCATTACACTGAAACAACAAAAAAAGCAGAAAATGATTTGAAAAACTTTTTAGAGCTGGCAGAAAAAAACAAAATAAGACCCAAAAATACAACTGACTTCAGAAAAAAATATTGGGGCAGTATCGAAACAATTGTAGATAAAGATTATTGCGGAAAAAAAATTGTAATGGAAAAAAATACTCAAAACAGCCTTGAAGTACACTGCAAAAAACACGAAACATATTTTGTTCATTCGGGAAAAGTTAAAATTGGCTTAAGACTTGGCAGAGCAGAAAATAAATCAATTTTGCTCAAAAAAGGGGAAGTTTTTAATATTCCTCCTGGATTAATACATATGAAAATAGCCCCACAAAAATGTACTATAATTGAAATCTCAACAAAAGATGACGACTCCGATTCTCATTTGGTTGAAGACGGAATAAAATATGTCCATAAAGAAAAATAGAAGGTGATATTATGAAATTGTTTGTTGATTCAGCAAACCTAAAAGAAATAGAAGACTGCCTAAAAAAAGGAGTGATTCAAGGAATAACAACTAATCCTTCAATTTTAAGCAAGGAACCAAAAACAGATTTTATTGAACATATAAAAAAAATCACTGAATTATGCAAAAAATATAACCAAGAGATTCCATTAAGCATTGAAGTATTAAAAGAAAAACCTTCTGATATGATTGAAGAAGCACTTGAATACAAAAAGAGAATTAATTACAATAATTTAAACATAAAGATTCCATTGGTCAGCTTTGAAGAACTTGAAGTAATCAAAACCTTAACCGAAAAAGGAGTGCAAGTTAACTGCACCTGCCTTTTTAATGAAGCACAATGTATTATTGCGGCTTTAGCCGGAGCAAAATATGTTTCTCTTTTCCGTGGAAGAATGAAAGACACAGGAATTAACGCAAACCAGGTTATTTCAAATACAAAAAAGATTTTGGATAAAACAGAACTGAACACGGAAATAATTATTGGAAGCATCAGAGGCCCAAAAGAAATAATTGAATCATTTTTAGCCGATGCAGATATTGTAACAGCTTCCCCAACAGACATAAAAAAAATGGCTTTTCATTTAAAATCAATTGAATCAAACAACCAGTTCCTTAATGACTTCAAGCAATGGTTAAAATGAAAGAAATCTGTTTTGATCTTGACGGAGTAATATGCAGCCAAACTACAGGAGATTACGAAAACGCTGTGCCAGACAAAAAAGCAATTGAAGTAATCAACAAATTATATGACCAAAAAAACAAAATAATAATTTTTACGTCAAGGTTTATGGGGAGAAACCAAAATAACCCTAAAAAAACTTATGAACAAGGATATGAATTTACTTTAAAACAGCTTAAAGCATGGAAAGTTAAGTTCCATAAACTAATAATGGGAAAACCAAAGTATGATGCAATAGTGGACGACAAGGCTGTTTTCTTCAAAAAAGACTGGAAAAAAATTTTGAATCAACTACAAGACTGAATAAACTCTTTAAACTATTTTTGGCCGTAATAAGCATTTTTTCCATGCTTTCTAAAAAAATGCTTTTCTTTAAGGCATTTAGAAATTTCTTTTAGTTCTGGATTCAACAACAAAGAATAAATAGTCATAAAAGCTATTTCCTCTAAAACAACAGCATTATGAACTGCATTTTCACAAGAAGTACCCCACACAAATACGCCATGAGATGCAACAAGACAAGCAGGAACATCCAAAGGATTTAATCTTTTCATTTTAAATGTTTCAACTATTCCTTTTCCTATGTTAAGCTCATAAGATGAACCTATTTCAGTTTGGGTCATTTCATGGGTAACAGGAATTGTTCCATTAAAATAATCTGCTTGAGTTGTGCCAAAAATATTTATTGGCTTTTTTGCTTGGGCAAAAGAAGTAGCATACTTTGAGTGAGTATGAACAACAGAATTTATTTTATCAAAGTTTTTATATAATTCTAAATGGGTAAAGGTATCAGAACTTGGTTTTAGTTTTCCTTCAACAACTTTTCCATTTAAATCAATAACAACCATGTCAGAAGGCTTTAATTTATTATATAAAACCCCACTTGGTTTTATCACCACAAGCTTTCTATCATTTGTTATTGCACTTGCATTACCCCAAGTAAATAATACAAGACCGTATTTTACAAGGTTTTTATTTGCAAAACAAACCTGTGATTTCAAAAACAACAGTTCTTCTTTTTCTTTCAAATTAATCACATTTAATTTAAATATTAATATTAAACGACTTCTTAAAAAACATTACATCTTCCTTTGAAAAAGACTTTAGCAAAAACAAAACCAAAATATAAACAGACACAGAAATTGGAACCGCCAAAAAAATTCCTAACGGTTTAAGAAACAAAGTAAGGACCCCCATTAAAGCTGCTGAAATAAAAGGCTTTAAAAAAACGAAAAAAGAAACAACCTTCGGGAAATTCCTTGAAACAAAATAAAAAGCAATCAAAAAAGAAACTATTTGTGAAACCAAAAAGGCTATTGCTGCTCCAACTTGCGCATACTTTGGAATCAAAAACACATCAAAAACAAAAAGAGTTAATATCTGTATAAACAATAAAATTAAAACATTTTTTTCTTTATGAGTTAAGGAAAGAACATTAATAAAAACAACATTAGAAAAAGAAAACAACAAAGAAAAAGCCATAATTGATAAAGGGAGCACTGTTCCTGAAAAGTCATTACCAAAAAACAAAAAAACAATTGGTTGCGCAAAAATTACAGTAACAATAGTAAAAGGAATGGCAAATATTGACAAATAATAAATTGATTTGTTAATTATAGTATTAAGCGAATTATTTTTCATTACATAAAACCTTGCTATCACTGGCTGTAAAGAATTAACAAACAATACAGGTACCATTGAAACCGTGCAAATAAGTCTCAAAGCAGCACTATATGCCCCAACTTCAGATTGAGCCCAAAAAAACTGCAAAAGAATAACATCCAAATTTACACTGAGAGCCAATAAAAGATTAATAGCAAAAAAAGGCAGAGAATATTTCATTAAAGAAAAAACTTCCAGTTTAATTGAAATAAAAGGAAACTTTATTGTGTGTTTAAAAGAAAAATATATTGATAATAAAAGATTTATAATGCTTGAAAGCACTGCAACAATCATTAAACCAATTAAGCCATGCCCCCCCAATAGTATAACAAGACCTAAAACCAGAAAAAAGCTTTTGGAAATAAATGAAACAAAAAATTCATATTTGAATACTTCAAATGCAAAAAAGGATCCTTTGAATACCCCTGCAATATTATCCAAAAGCATTGAAATTGCGGCAAGAATAACCAAAAAAAACAAGTAATGCTCCAATCCATAAAAAAAACCAAACAAAACAATAAGCAAAAAAGAAACAACAGAAAGAATGACCTTTAATGATAAAGCGTTTGACGCAAATTTTTTTGACTCAGAAGTTCTTTTAGAAACTTCTCTTAAAAATAGAATATTTATGCCAAAATCCGCAAAAACAGCAAAAACTGAAACAAAAGAAAAAGCAAAAGAATAAAGACCAAAATTATCTACTCCTAATTTTTGTGCCAAAACAACAATCAATACAAGTGTAAAAACTTTTTGGGAGATATTTGAAAAAAGCTGCCAGACAGAATTTTTTGCAATCCTTTGAACGGTACTCATTTAATAATTAAGAAGAGACTATTAAATACATTATTGGTACAAGATTAAAGAAAAAGATTATTTTTTTCTTTAATTAATTTTGCTGCCCTGAACAATGACTCAAAAGTTCCTGCATCACTCCAAAATCCTTTCAAAAAATTTGCTTTCATTTTTCCTTTTTCAATAAAAGCATTATTTACATCAGTTATTTCTAACTCACCTCTTTTAGAAGGCTTT
>Ga0210057_1003668_pt1 | contig 21030 bp, 24 predicted proteins | sample CryGeyCG2114_010_2_FD_183968 | JGI IMG/M metagenome (GOLD analysis project Ga0210057, IMG submission 183968) | Groundwater microbial communities from aquifer - Crystal Geyser CG10_big_fil_rev_8/21/14_0.10 (SPAdes) (version 2) | ecosystem: Environmental > Aquatic > Deep subsurface > Groundwater ...
ACATCCGGTACCGCGACCACTTTGCCCTGCCCGCTGATATTGATAGAATGCTTTTGCTCGGCCGATAAACCGATGTAACGGTATTGCTTAACGCTATTACGAGTCAACACTGCAACCCACGCGGTTGCGACGACCAATAAAATGCTGACAAAAATCGTGACGTACTTGTTTGGAATCATACATTTTTAGTTAAAAGTTAAAAAGTTTATAAAATTAATATAAAATTATGCCAAACGAAATCTAAATTTCAAATGTCAAAAATTTAGATTTTAGATTTTGACATTGATTTGGATTTAAAAAAATACTGAATAAAGGACAACTCTTTTACTGTCTAACTATTTTCTTCAAGCCCGGCAATCTTTTTCCGGCCAGATATTCCAGCATCGCTCCGCCGCCGGTGGAAACAAAATCAACATATTCAATCATTTTCGTTTGTTTCAGCGCGGCCGCGGTTTCCCCGCCGCCGACCACGCCGAACGCTTTGCCTGATGAAACTGTTGCAACTAGACGGGCAACGGAGAGCGTGCCGTTCTTAAAATGTTCGTTTTCAAACATACCCATCGGCCCGTTCCAAATGATCGTTTTTGCGTTTTTTATGTAACGCGCGTATTCTCTAATAGTCTGCGGCCCGATGTCAAATTGCCAAAAATTTTTCGGCAGTTCTTGAGCGCTAACGACTTTAACGACGCCTTTGCCGTTAATTTTATCAGAAACGACAAAATCAACCGGCAAAATTACGTTTTTGTATAGTAATTTTTTTGCTAATTTCCTGGCCGCTTTTTCTACTTTATATCTGCCCGTGCTCAAATTTTCCGCCGCTAAAAAATCGTAAGTAATCATGCCGCCAATCAAAACGGCCTCCGCTCGCTTGCGCAAATTTTTTATCACCGGTACTTTGGTCTCTAATTTAGCTCCGCCGATAACGACAACTAAAGGCTGCGCCGGACGCAATACTTTATTTAAATTTATTATTTCTTTTTCCAACAGCATTCCGGCGTAGGCGGGCAAATATTTTTGAATTGCCGCGACTGACGCGTGCTTGCGGTGCGAAACGGCCAGGGCGTCATTAACGTATATATCAGCCAAGTTTGCCAACTCTTTGGCAAATGTTTTGTCATTCTCTTCTTCCTCCTTATAAAAACGAACGTTTTCCAATAAAATAATCTGCCCGTTTTTCATCTTTACCACCGCGTCTTTCGCCTTGGCGCCGATTAAATCTTCCACATAGCTGACTTTTTTGCCTAAAAGTTTTTCCAGTCTTAATTTTATAACTTTTAACTTGAATTTCTTGATTTTCTTACCGGCCGGCCGGCCAAAATGCGTCAGTAGAATTACTTTTGCCCCGCTAGCCGCTAAAAAACGAATAGTCGGCAAACTCTGGATAATTTTAAAGTCATCGGCGATTTTATTTTTTTCCACAGCCACATTAAAATCACAGCGCGCGAGCGCGCGTTTTCCGGCTAAATTTTTAACATTCTTTATTGATTTTACGGTCATAGACGCCTTAAACATAGTATAGCATAAGATATGACATTTAAAAAATATAATTAAAAAAATAGGGGCAGCAACCTCCTATTTTTTAATTATAAATTATTTTACGCTCCCTAATTTTACTTTGATGTTTTCTTTATTTTCGCCCCGCAAAATCGTTAGTTCAATTTCTTCCCCCGGCTGATGGCTTTGGATAAGTTCGTTTAAACTATTATCAGCGCCCACTTTTATTCCATCCACTTCCGCAATAATGTCTCCGTATTTAATGCCGGCTTGCGCGGCCGGGCTATTTCTTATTACGGCTATGCCTTTGCTGTCAGCGGTTACTAAAGCGCCAGTCAATTTTCGTTCGCTGATAACGGCGGATAAATTAAGATAGTTAACGCCTAAATAAGGGCGCGTAAATTCTTTTTTATTCAATAAAGCCGGCAAAAATTGGGTATAATAGTCAATCGGCATTACCAAACCGTCTCCGGCGTATAAGCCAACGGCAAAACCGTCCAAATTAAACGCCACTTCGCCTGTTATTAGCGCGCTATTATTTATTTTAACCATCCGGGACCAGCCCTCGCTGGACCGCACCGCGGCCGGATTGGCGGCGCTATTGGTATTTTCCGCATAAACGACGCGGACATCATTATTATGGAGCACGGCTAATAACTGTCCGCGCGTTAAACTGTTTTTATCCGCGAACCGCACCGCTCTTAAATTTTTGGCCGTTACTTTTACGAAATAGCTACCGTCTTTATTTTCTACCGCCGATTCCAACGGCATAATATTTCCTTCATAATCAACGGCGATAAAATTTGCTGGCTGGCTGACTTTTGCGCTAGTGAGTATCCAGCCGTCGTTAGTCAGCGCTAATCCCTGCCCCACCCGCTCATAAGGAAAATAAAATGATTTAACGTCTAAAGCCGATTTATTATTTGCGGAGCTGTCGCTTTTTTTTATGTAAAAATTAATAACGTTTTTTTGCGCTTCATTGATAACGCTTGCCAAACGGTCGTCTTGTTCCACCACCACTTTGCGCGGCTGGCTGATGATGACATTGCCGTTTTGGTATCTGCCGCCAAGATTTATGTCGCCGAGCGGGGGAATATTAAAAGAGGAACTTAATAAATAGGAGTGGACGACAACGCCGCCGGCAATACCGCCCAGCAGACTCAAAAAAATAATTGCGATAAATAAAAATAAATTTTTTTTAATCATAAATAAAATTTTAACTACAGCCAACGAGCTGATAATAAAAGTGCAAACAAACAAATTAAGCCAACGGACAAATACCAGCGAACAATTTTTTTGTCCAGTTTTTCCAAAAAATGCGCGAGCGTTAAATTAACGACGACGTAATAAATAATGCCCATGGTCAACCCGCTGATGAAATGCGACACCGGCAAAAAAGATATCGCCCAAAAAAATTCCGTTGACAACAGGCAAATGACAATGCAGGCAAAAAAATTATGGCGCTCGTCTATCTTATTAATCCAAAAAAACTGGTAGCAAAGAATAAAAGTAACGGCGATAACCGCTAAAGCCGAGTACCACAGTTTCAGGTTAAGCAAATTAATAAAGCCGTACAGGCTGACGCTTAGCAAAATATAATTTATAACGCTGAAATAAGACGAGGTTTTTTCTAAGCTAAGCGAGGTATAGTTGGTTATGCGACACAAAAAATAATAAAGGTAAGAGGTAAAATAGTAGCTCGCGGCAGTAACCAAAATAACGGTTATTTGCTGCAGATAACCGGCGCTCAAAAAAAGCAGCCAGACCGTAAATAAAACGACTAAAAAAAATCCCGGGGTCAACAACAGCCAAAAATCCTTGTCTTTAACGCGGAATTTGTTTAATTTTAGCAGGAGAACGAAAAAAGATAAAATTAAAATTGGCGCGATAACGCTAAAATAGCTAGGGAAAAAAATTATTGATTCCCACCCGGCAAAAATAACCAGCGAGCTTAAAAATGGAATTAGGCGGTCAAACATAGAAGAAAATTTCTAATTGACCTAATTATTCTAAATTTTGAATCATTAGAAATTGGAATTTATTTAGAAATTAGGTCAATTAAAAATTAGAAATTTATTTAACCCAATCATACTTACTTATTATAATTTCCAAATCTTTCAAATAGTCAGAGTCTGGCTCGCTGTTACTTCCCGCCTTGTCTAATAACAAAACTAATTGCGCGTGCAAATCGCGCAACTCGGCCGGTAATTTTAACGCTAATAATTTTTGGCGGATACTGTCCAGTTTTTCAACCGCTGGACTTTCCAATATTTGCTTATATTCCGGCAGGAGCGCGCGCAAACTTTCTTCATAATCAGCGGCTAATTGCGCCTGGTCAACTTTCGGCGCAGTCTGTTGCGCCTGGTCCGCGTTTTCTTCAACTTTTTTTGGCACACTTTTTTGCCACCAAACAAAACCAAAGATAATGGCTATAGCTGTTACTAGAATGAATATGATGATGATGATAATATTTTTGCGCATAAATAATGCAATTGCTAAATTGTTACATTGTTTGCGATCTTACAATAAATATTTTAGCAATTTAGCAATATAACAGTTTAACAATTTAATTTTTTTTGAATCCTTCCAACGCTTTCAAAACTTCCAACGGCACGGCAAAAACTACGGTATTGGATTTGTCGGAAGACAGGTCGTTAATCGCCCGCAAAGTGCGCAAATGCAAAGCGCCCGGCACGTCCGAGAGCATCTTGGCGGCTTGGGACATTTTTTCGGCCGAGGCTAATTCGCCTTCGGAATTTATGATGACCGCCCGCTTTTCACGCTCGGCTTCCGCTTGCTTGGCGATCACCCGCTCCATTTCCGGCGGTAAGCTGACGTCTTTTAATTCCACGCCGTTAACTTTCAAACCCCAGGCGTCGGTTTCTTTGTCAACGATTTCGCGGATACGCTCGGCAATCTGGTCGCGCTTGGATAAAAGCTCATCCAAAGTTACCTCGCCGACTATATTGCGCATCGTGGTTTGGGCGTATTGGGAAATGGCGTAGCGATAATCTTCCACTTCAATAATCGCTTTCTCGGCGGAAAAAACTTTGTAATAAATAACCGCGTTCACGGTAACGGACACGTTATCGCGCGTGATGGCTTTTTGGTCCGGCACATCCACTGCTTTGACGCGCATGTCAACTTTAACCATTGATTGAAATACCGGCACGACAATGCGCCAGCCCGGTTCCACGATGCGCGTGAATTTGCCGAGCGTAAACAGTATGCCGCGTTCGTATTGGTTTACCTGGCGCAAAACGACAACGGCAATGGCGATAAGGATAATAACGGCTGGAATAATGTTCATAGAGGTTAGTTTAATTAGTTAAATAGTTAAACGGTAATTAATAAAGCTCTTTGTTTTCTAACTGTATTAAAGCTGTACGGATCGCTTCTTTTGTATAGTCTTTTCTATTTACACGACCTTTAGTCAACAACCCCATCATCCCTCCTTCATAACCGATGTTATCTAATTGCACCAACCCCATTGCTTTAGCGGCGTGGCTGATATCTATCTTGCCTTGCGCTTTTAAAACTATTTTTGTTAATTCTAATGGCTGTTCAAAGACGGAGGAAAGCCCGACGCTCGTTTCTTGACCGTCATAAATAACACAGGCGGTAATATCCATGTAGCCAGTTTTTGTCTTGGGCACAGACATCAAACCCGATTCAATGCCAACGCTATATTCACAATCTTGCCAAGCTTTTTTTGCTCGATTTATCGCCCCTTGAATAATTTCTTCCAACGATAACGGCTGTTCTGAAATTTCTGAAGCAACCTTTACGCCACTTACTTCCGCACCCGCTAAAAAATCGTACTCCTTAATAATTTCTCTAACCGCGTCAATTTTTACCGGATTGGTTGAACCAACAATAATTTTCATAAACTATATACTAAATCCTCCCAAACTCTCTTTTTCCATCTCTATCCACGCCTCATCGTCCGCATCCCATTTGTACGCTTTAAAAATATTAGCAAATTCCGTGTCGCTGTAAATATATTGCACAGTCGCTTCGCTGCCGATTCTTTTTGAGCCGATTGTTTTTTTATCCAAGATAGCCGGCTTGGTCGTATATTCCAGTTTCATCCGGCCTAATAGTCCTTGAAAAATAATAAATTCCACTTTGCCGTCCGGTATATCCTCCAAATTTTCCGCGCCTTCTTCTTCAACCTCAAATTTATCTTTAATCAAACCTATTATGTTTTGCCATTTTTCTATATTCATAATGATGTGATGCTAATAATATACCGATTTGGTTTCTAAATCCCTTTTTCTGTTTTCCGCCACTTTTTGGTCAATTAATCCTTGCGCTAACAGCTTATCAATTGACTGATTCATTGTTATCATGCCGTCTGCCGCGCCGGTCTGAATCGCGGTCATAATCTGGCCAATGCTGCCGGCGCTGATTAAATTGGAAATTGCGGAGTTATTGATCATGATTTCGCGCGCCGCCACCCGGCCGCCGTCAACGGTCGGCAATAATTCCTGCGCGATTACCGCGCGCAAATTGGACGCAAGCTGGTTTAAAACCTGCTGGCGCTTGTCCGCCGGATAAAAATCCGTAATGCGCTGAATTGTTTCCGGCGCGTTAGATGTGTGCAAGGTGGATAAAACCAAATGTCCGGTTTCAGCCGCGGTCATGGCGGCCGCGATCGTTTCCTGATCGCGCATCTCGCCGACCATAATCACGTTTGGATCCTGGCGCAGGGCGGAACGAAGCGCTTCGGCAAAAGAATTGGTGTCCGTGCCCAGTTCACGCTGTTCAATCACGCTTTGTTTTTCCGCGAATAAAAATTCAACCGGATCCTCAATCGTGACAATATGGCTTTTGCGTTCGGTGTTAATTATGTCCAGCATGGCGGCGAGCGTGGAGCTTTTGCCGCTGCCGGAGGTGCCGACGACTAAAATCAAGCCGTCGCGCAAATGCGTCAAATTGTAAATAATTTCACTGATGCCTAACTTATCCGGCGCCGGCACTTCTTTGGAAATAACGCGCGCGGTTAAGCCGATACGGCCTTCCTGAAAATGCAAATTGACGCGGAAGCGGCTGCTTAATATTTCTCGGGCAAAATCAAATTCTTTGTGTTTTAAAAAATAATTTTTTTGCTTCTCGCTTAAAAGCCCAAGTGCCGCTTCTTCTAATTCCTTATTGTCTAACGGCGCGTCAGCGATTTTAATCAGCTGGTCGCCGATTCGGACCGCGGGCATTGAACCGCCGGCCAAGTGCAGGTCGGCCGCACCTTTGGCAATCGCGATTTTGAAGTAATTTTGAATGTCCATATAATTTAGTCAAAAGTCTATAAAGTCCTTAAAGTTTATAAAGTCAAAAACCAATAACTCTACGGACTTTCGACTTTATGGACTTTATAGACTATTTTAGTATATCACAAGCTTACTTTTTTATATAGCTTGACAAAATGGTATTATTATTTCTTTCTCGCCATCATATTTTTTAAACTATACCCGCACCCACAATATTCCTGCCGATATAAATTCAAATCGCGCGATAATTCACAGGTTTTTTTAAAACCGTCTTGCTTCTTAAAATCGCGTGCTAAAAACTCAACGCCATATTTTTTGCCTAACTCCAAACCAATTGCGTTAATCGCTTCCGCGTCTTTGTGCGGGCTAATGGTCAAAGTAGTGGTAAAAATATTAAAGCCATGTTCGCTCGCGTATTGCGCCGTTTTTTCTAAACGCATGCGATAGCAAATTCTACAGCGTTCTCCCCGCTCCGGGTCTTGCTCGTGACTGCGTACTAACTTGTGCCAGCGCTCGTTATCATATTCTTCTTCTATTAATTCAATGCCAAATTGCGCGGCTACTTTGGCCGCCTCCTGCAAGCGCTTATCATATTCCGCGCGCGGCTCAATATTGGGATTATAAAAATAAAGCGTCATTTCATAATCGCCTTTTAATAATTCCAGCACATACGCGCCGCAGCCGATGCAACAAACGTGCAATAAAAATTTAGGGCTTAACATAAAAAATATCCTTATATCCTAATATCTCCCCATATCTAAATCTAAATTAGGATACTAGGATATAAAGATATTAACTGCTTTTGTGTATTTTTGTACTAAACAGAAAGTACGTTGCCGCTCCGAATGTTCCGCCAATCGCGTCAAACAACAAATCCCAATAGCTCACTTCTCTGCCCAGCACAAAGCCCTGATGATATTCGTCGGTAATGCCGTAGGCAAAACAAAAAAACGCGGCGAAATAAAATACGCGCCACTGTGGCATTTTCCACTCAATGAGCAACGCGCAAATTAAAAATGCCAAGACGCCAAACAAAAGCGCGTGCATGTCTTTGTCAAAAACATAATCAAAAAGCGCTGGCTGGTGCGACGGATCGGGCGTTGGCAGTTGCATCTGCGAGGCGGTAAAAATTAAAATAAGCCAAGCAATGACGGCAAGTAGTTTAACAAACTTTACCATATTATTATTCCTCTTATAATCCGCCAGTATAAATTAAAAAATGGATTAACGACATAGCGTAAAACCGGATTCATAATTTCCTGATACTCAACCTTTCCGGCTAGACGGCGGGTAATGTTTTTATCCGGCATAACCCGAAACTTTTTTATCCGGCGCCGCACGGCAAAAATATGCCGCCAAGTTCGCGGCTGTAAAAAATACCAATAAACTTTCAATTTAACCAAAAACCAGCCGTTAAGTATGGAGTAAAAAAGCATGCCTAAGTCCATAATAATTAACGGCGGCAAAATTAAAAACAAGGTGGGTAATTTATAAAAAGAAAAAATCGCGAGATAGCGGTTGCGTTCCATGTAATAAAGCATTTTTACCGAGCGGCTGAATTCGTATTTGTGATAAACAATTGAACGCGGCGCAAAAGCAATTTTATAACCGGCAAGCCGCGCGCGCCAGCCTAGTTCCAAATCATCGTGATACATGTAATACTTGCTGTCGTAATTGCCGATTTTTTCTATCACTTCTTTTTTTATAATCAGCGAACAGCCGGAAGCGTAGCCGTTGATTTCGCCAATTGCGTCGTATTGGCCGCCGTCAACTTCGCCGTAGCCGCGCGTAAAACCAAAACCTAAAAAATGCGTTATATTGCCGGCGCTGTTGATTTTATTTTTGCCAGGCAATAAAATTTTTGATTGCGCGATGCCGACATCTTCCGGTTCAATCGCTTTAACTAATTCCAAAAGCCAATCGGGCGCAAAAATAACATCCATATTGGCAACGACAAAATATCGGCAATCGTCTTTAACCGCCCGTTCAATGCCCGCCGCGTTTGCCGCGCTGTAATTTCCGTCCGGACGCGGAATAACAACCGCTTCCGGCGCGTTTTGTTGTAAATAAGCGCGGGAACTTTCCGTAGAACAATTATCAATAATATATAATTGCCATAAAAAATCAGGACGCTCCTGTGCCCTTAAACTCGCGATGCAATCAGCCAAAAAGCGTTCGGCGTAGCCGGTAAAATTTACAATTATTACTCCTACCTTTTGCATAATAAGCAAATCCCAAATTCCAAACACCAAACTCCAAAAAAATCATAAATTATAAACCTCAAAAAATTAATTTTATAATTTGAAATTTGATATTTATAATTTTTTTGTCATTGGGAATTTGTTATTTGTAATTTTTATTATTGATGGCTATCTCTCTTACCACCTTCGTTATCTCCCCCTCCACCTTCGCTAATCGTATGCGCAAGCGAAAAATAAAATAAAATAATAAGGCAACGCCCAAATACAATAAAACATTGATGCCGGAGGCGGTAAAACCAAGATAGCGCACCAAGCCGTCTATTTGGCGCAAAAAAATAATGGCGAGCGCGGCGATAACCCAAAAGACAAGCCAGAAACTGAATTCAGCCGCGTTAATATGGTTCTGCCGTTTCTGCCAAAATAACCTGAAGATAAAACAAACAATAATTATTAAGCCAATAACTTGCTGGATAAACATAAATATAAATTTTTAATTTTGTAAGTTTAAAAATTATTTTGTGAACAAACCCAAAAAAAATTCCTCCAAAATTTTTACCCCCCCTAAAAACTTCTGCCCAAAATCGCGGTAAATTATCGTTACCGGCGCCTCCTGCGCGCGCAATTTATTTTTAAAAGCGAGGTGCATAATTTCCGAACAGTGCGCCATTCGGTCCTGCCGCCAATTTAATTTTTCCGCCGCCGCGCGCGAAAAAGCGCGGAAGCCGGATTGCGGGTCGGATAAATTAACGCTTAAAAAAATTCTATTAACCAGCCGCGCCAATCTTAGGATTATGCGCTTTTTAAACCACGGCACATTTGATTTTTTGGACAAAAAACGGGAGCCAAAAACTATATCCGCCCGGCCCGCGATAATCGGCGCGATGATGTCTTTAATTTCGCTCGCGACAAACTGGCCGTCGGCGTCAAAATGGACGATTATTTCCGCTTCACTTATTATGGCATAATCGGTGCCGGTTTTCAAAGCCGCGCCCTGCCCGCGGTTGATGACGTGCGATAAAACAACCACGCCCGCTTCCCGGGCAAGTTTGGCCGTATTGTCGGTTGAACAATCGTCTACCGCGACAATTTGCCAGCTCGCGTCCGCGTCCGCAATACTTTTAATTACTTGCCGGAGGGAAGCGGATTCGTTATAGGCCGGAATAATAATAGATATTTTTGCCATATAATCTTGACAAAATTCGGCTCTTAATTCAAAAATCCCTCTTAATGAGGGATTTTAATTTAATTATATTGAAACATAAATTATTTATTTTTGCAATATTTCGCCTCGGCCGCTTTGGCCAATTCCGGCCGCTTTGGCTTCGTCGGCGTCAATATGCATCGCTGGCTTAAAATTGTCGTTAACTCGCACCGCCACCTGGTTAAAAATATAATCAGTTTGATTTAAAACTTTTACCGCTACTGTTTGGCCATTTTTTAATTTAAAATCTCGAGCAGTTTTGCCGTCTAAATGAACATGCCTCTGCGCCAAAATCAAACCATTGTTAAGATAAACGCTTCCTTTAGGTCCGATAATTTTGATTCCCGCGCTGTTTTTTAAATCTCCCGACAGCCGGCGAGGCGGATTAACGGCTAATGTTGCCGCATCGCTTGCGCAAATTTCAATTTGAGTTTGCGCGCGCGCCGGCCCTACTATTCTCGCCGTTAATTTTTTGCCGTTAACTTCCAGTAAAATTTTTTCTTCACAGGCAAATTCGCCCGGCTGTAATAAATTTTTAACATTCGTAAGCTGATAGTTTTGGCCGAATAACATTGCCAAGTCGTTTAGCGACAGATGCGCGTGCCTTCTTGAAACTTCAATTGGAATTATCATGCGCATACCGTTTGCCTCCGCGTCGGCAATTGCTTGCCATGAGGCAATGCCTCAAAAGAAAACGTCATAATAAATTTTTAATGTCAACGAATTTTAGCAGACCGTTTTGCGCGCCTTGTTGGGAAATAACGGAAGCGGTGTTGCGCATGCCCAAATCCATCGCTTTAATAATATCGCCGGAAAAAAACTTTAAGCCGCAGACGAAAGCCGAGCCAAAAGCGTCGCCGACGCCGGTGGTGTTTACGCGCTTGCCTTCGTGGCGGATGTTGGCGTGGTAAAATTTATCGCCGTCATAGCCGTCCGCGCCTTTTTTTCCGCGCGTAATTACCGCGATTTCCGGGCCGTAATTTTTTACCGCCGTCAATAAATTATGAATATTGCTTAAGAATTTGGCGTTTTCGCGCCGCAGGCTCATTATTTTTTTATCCGCTACCACCAGTTCCGTCGCTTCGTCTTCGTTTACGTCAAAAAATTTTACCCGGGACAAATTTTGGCGGATAAAACCTTGGTCTTCGCTTAACTGAACATTGCCGGGATTCCAAGCGATTTTAAATTTATCGCCATAGGCAAAAACTGTTTTTAAATTTTTCCGCCACTCTCCGCTTAAAGAAGTAAGATAAAGCCATTCGCCGTCTAAATCGGCTAATAAATTTTCCGGGATGGTTAATTTGGCGTTAGCCGCCCGATGGGAAAAAATTATGTGTTCGTCTTCGGGACCGACTATTAAAAAAGAAAGTCCGCTTTCCTCGCCTTTGATTACCTGAATAAAATCCGTATCCACTCCCTCGTTTTTTAGATTAGCGATGATTTTCCCGCCCCGCTCGTCGTCGCCGACCGCGCAAACGCAGGCCGATTTTAATCCAAGCCGCGCCGCCGCGACCGCGACGTTGGCCGCGCCGCCGCCAAAAGTCGCGTGCACCGAAGACACTTTAATTTTTGCGCCGTACTCAAAAGCCAGTAAGCGCTTGCGCAAAATATCCTGATGGTTGTCAATCAAAACGCCTTCAGTCGTGTGGAAAGTAATGTCTTCCACCGCGCCGCCGATTGTGATAATGTCATGTTTCATAATTAAACTTTAACGTATTTTCCCACCGCAATTGAGCTGGCGATGATATTAATCAAACTTGCTCCTAAAAATTCAACGCCAAAAATATATAAAAAATTACCGTTAAAATACCCGATTAAATTTAAATCAGCCGTATTAAAGAAACTGCCTAAATACGGCTGTAATACATGGATAAACGGATAAAAAACTGCTATTACCCCCGCGACCCCGATTAACGCGTACAAAACTGACTCCACCAAAAACGGCGCGCGAACGAAAGAATTGCTGGCGCCGACAAGTTTCATTACGCCTATCTCTTTTTTATGCGTATATATGGCGATGCGCACCGCGTTAAAAACGACGAGAATGGTGATAATTATGAAAACTAAACTCGCTAAAATCATAATCTCGCGGCTTCTGGAGGTAACCGTTTCCAAACTGTTTAATAAATTCTTATGGTCGTCAAAATTTTTGCTTTCAATCAACGAATTTTTGCTTAATTTGTCCAGCGCGCCGATAATTTTTTCGTAATCTCCCAGTTCTTTCGCCCGCACCGCCAAACTCGGATTTAGCGGATTTTTGCCGATTTCGCGCAAAGCTTCCTGCAGGGATTTATTATCGCGATTTTTTGCCTGAAACGATTCCAATGCCTGCGCTTTGGAAACATACGCGACTTCGGCCACTCCGTCAACCGTTTCCAGCTCTCGCTTTAACGCGCTGATGTCTTCTTCGGCCGCGTCAGTATTCAAATATAAAGACAAATCAATTTTTTCTTCCACGGTTTTAATCGCCGTTTCGCTGATGTAATTGACGACCACCAAAAAATTAATTGAAAACAGAGACAAAATTAAAATGATGACGGTCACGAGCGACACCCAAAAATTGCGGACAAAATCCTGCAGAGCGAATTTTAAAACTCGGGCGATAGAAAGTAGAATCATATCTTAGTTAAAAATTTGTAAAGTTATAAAGTTTATAAAGTAATTGGTTTAACTTTTGAACTTTATAACTTTTAACTTTATAAACTTACAGTATGTATTTACCGATTTTTTGATCACTAATCACCCGTCCCGCGTCAATCGTTATCACGCGGCGGCGCAGAGAATTCACGATTTCTTTGTTGTGGGTGACTAAAATAACGGTCGTGCCGAATTTGTTTATTTTTTCCAACAAATTAATGATGTCGGCGGCGTTGATGGAATCTAAATTTCCGGTCGGTTCGTCCGCGAGTAAAATTTTGGGTCGATGCACGAGCGAACGGGCGATTACCGCGCGCTGCTGCTCGCCGCCGGAAACCTGCGCCGGGTAGCGCTGCATTTTGCTTTCCAAACCAACGAGTTTCAACACTTGCGGCACGATTGCCTCAATTTTGGAAGGCGGATGCCCGCAAACTTGCATGGCAAAGGCAACGTTTTCCAACAATGTTTTGGTGGGCAGTAATTTAAAATCTTGAAAGATAACGCCGATTTGCCGGCGCAAATAAGGAATTTCGCGCTGTCTGATGCTCGTGATATCCCAATCCCCTATTTTTATTTTTCCTTTCGTTGCCCGCTCTTCGCCGATCAAAAGTTTGACCATAGTGGTCTTGCCCGTGCCGGACTGGCCGACGATGGAAACAAACTCCCCCGGCTTTATTTCCAAATTAAAATTATCCAAAGCGTTGATGTTTGGCGGATAAAATTTGGTTACGTTTTCAAAAAGTATCATAGATATTAGTCCATTTCTGACTTTATGAACTTTTGACTTTATGGACTTTATAGACTATTTAGCTTTATTTTGCCGTATTTTAACAAATCCTCCATCTCAATAAAACTTTGTTCCCTCTCCGCCGCGCCGAGCACGACGCCGATTAAATTATTTTTTTCAAACTTAATTTTGGTCATTAAACAATACCTCGCTTCATCCAAATAACCGGTTTTGCCGCCAATAATTTCATGGTTCGTCGCTAATAATTTATTAGTATTAACAACGGTTTTCTTTATTTTGTCGCGGCGGGTGGTAAATTTATAGCGAGTAAGGGAAGTAGCTTCGGCGATATCTTTATTTTTTAACGCTTCTTTAGATATTATAGCATAATCCCGCGCGCTTGACACGTTCAGCGGCGATAATCCGGTCGGTTCAATAAAATTAGTGTTCAGCGCGCCCCATTCTTTGACTTTGTCGTTCATTTTTTGGATAAATTGCTCGCGCGCCAAACCGCTCAGCCGCGCCAGCGTTTCGGCGGTATTATTGGTAGAAGCCATTAAGGTGGTAAAAAATAAATCCCGTACGGTCAACTTATCCCCATCTTTTAAATTAAGTTTGGCGATGTCATTTTTATCCGCGTATTGCCAGTTTTTTTCCGCATCGGCTTTGCCGTAAGCGACTACTTTTTTCCAATTCGGCTTGGTATCCAAAAAAACGCTCGCGGTAATAATTTTTGTCAAACTGGCTAAAGGAACAACGGCATCCGCATTTTTATTAAAAATCATTTCGTTAGTCGCCTCATTCATTACTAATGCCGCGACAGAATTAATTTCCGGAAAATCTTTGACGCCGGCAGTGGCAATTCCTAACAGCCGTTTGTTTATTTCCGGCACAATCAGCGGCTCAATTCTCACTTCAATTACGCCGTCGCGCGTGGACGCGATGCGCTTAAATGCCGCGCTGTCCAAATCTATTGCTCTTTCCGGGTGCTTTGTTTTATCCGGACCGTAATCGTTTATTACGACGTCAATGAATTTGCCGTTGGCGGCGTTGGTAACGCGCAAACGCGAATTTTTAGGAAATTCGGCAGAGGCGGCAAAATTTCCTTGCTTAAATTTGTACCAGCTGGCTTTGCCGACGGCTCTAATCTCTAGGTTGGAAAAAACGGCCAATTGAGCGAAAGGCAAAGAAAAATGCGCGCTCGCCGTTTGTTTTTTCCAATCATAGCGCGTAGGCAACGGCCGCCAAGCGTTTTTAGTGCCGTCAAAAAAACAAATTTGTTTAATTAAATTATCGCTTGCCTGATAGCGCAATTGCACCGTGAACGGCGTGGTGGTGCTGTAAACATTTTTATCTGAAAAATCAAACTGGTAAATTTTGCTTACTCTCGCTAAATTCCATGGCTTGACTATTTCCTCCGGAATATTAACTGCTTGCAAACTCGTGGTAGCGGAAAAAGTATGCGGTAAAAAAATAAAATTAACCGCGCCGTTTAGAATAGCGACGGTTGAAGTTCCGTTAGCTGGCGCTATCTCTATCATTTCCGGTTCAGCGGTGGTCGCGATACTTTCTGCTTGAGCAAAGGCATAATTTTTTCCTAATACAAAAAAACTCATTCCCATGAGTAAAATAAAAAAAGGGTAAATTTGCCAAGTTTTAAATTTTCCCATATATTACTATTATAGCAGAAACGGCGCGGGTATAGTATAGTGGCAGTATGCGACCTTCCCAAGGTTGAGGCACGGGTTCAATCCCCGTTACCCGCTCAAAATTATTTTTTAAATCTGCCGAGATAGCTCAACTGGTAGAGCAATGGTATCGTAAACCATAGGTTAGGGGTTCAAGTCCCCTTCTCGGCTCATTATTTTTTATCATATTGAATGCTCTCGGGGCTGAATTTTATTCGTGATCTAAAATAACCTAATATTTTACACCAAGTATCTTCATTTTTTGAAGTTTCTACATACACCACGCTACCCAAAATCGTAATTATGAATATTCTTAATGTATGGATACTGGATTTGGTAGCGAGAAACCGTAATCGCTCGCGTATTAACCTACTGCCTTTTTTATTTTAGCACAAAAGAAAAGACATCGCACGTTTCTATGCGATGATGGACTTTTGACTTTATAGACTTTATGGACTAACGAGTACCCAAACCTTTGCCTTTGCCCTTAAATCCGCGAGATATTCGTCAAAATCATAGTTCGTGAAAATCGTAATTTGCTTCAGCCAAATTTCTTCCTCTTGTTTTCTGTTTACTTTTTTGTCGTACGCTTTGACGATGTAATATTTATTTTCTTCTTTGATTACCGGGCTTATTTCTCCAACGGGCAAATTTTGCGCGGCCGTTTTCAGCGCTTCGCTCATCGCGCTCGTTTTTATGTAACCGATGTCGCCGCCCTGCAGGGCGTGCGCGTCCTCGCTGTATTTTTGCGCAAGCGTTTCAAAATCGTCTTTATTTTTTTGCAATAACTTTTCCACTTTGTCCGTGCGCAAAACCGCGCTTTGATGCAGCCGGTCGTCTTTAACGAAGGCTTGTTTAATTTTTTCCCGCAGCGCCTGATAATAAACTATTCTGTCAATAAACAGTTCCTTGATAAGCCCGTACTCGTTATAAATTTTTTCCGTAAATTTTTCCAGACCGCCGTTCGCGGCCGCGAATTTTTTGAATGCCTCTTCTTTTTCCTGGTCAGTTAATTTTAGACCGTAACGCGCGGCTAATGTTTTTAATATCTGATGTTCTATTAATTTTTCCAACACGACCTGCTTTTTATCCGCGCCGGACGCGCCCGCGTAATAATCGCCCAGTAATCGCGACTCGCTCAAATAATCGGAATATTTTATCGGCCGCCAATTAACGATTGCCGCCGGAAAAGGCAATTTGTTCGCCAGTACGGCGACAATATTTTCGGACGGCTGGCGGGTATAAACGACATAAGACGAAGCGCCGGCCAAGATTATCAAAATAAAAACCAGCAAAATAAAGCCGACGGCGATTTTTTTTCTTTGGGCTTTAAAATTATTCCGCCACTTTTTTATCATTTTCTCCCGTTTTTTTCTTCTGGCCGCGCGCCGCTCTTGCTTGATTATTTTTTTATTTTCCTTGGCTTTTAACCTCAACTCCAATTTGGCCGCGCGCAATTTGCTTTGGGCGCGCCGTAATTTTACCGTTTTTTGTTTTTCCGTTTCTAAAGCAGTTTCCCCTTCTTTAGCCGTATTTTGCGTTTTAATGATAAATTCCCGGCGATTTTCAGCGATATGTTTTAACCTTTCTTGCTCGGCGTTATTTTTTTCTTCCGCCCGCCGCAGCCGCTCCCGCGTTTTTTGCTCTTTTTTTAACAAACGCGCCTGCCGCCGCCTGTTTGCCCGCTCGGCCAAAGCGTCGCGGCTGAACCAGGATTTAAAATTGCCGGCAACGGCAAAAACGGCTGCCGGCTTTGTGCCGATGGCACGCTCTATCGTTAACTCTTTTTTTACTGCCGGCGCGGCGATAATTCCGCGTTGGGCGGAAACGGCGCGCTGAACTTTTTTGATGCCGTCAAGATATTTTCCCATTGCCCGCGAATTTATTATTGATAATTAGCAAAAAAATATTTTCGCCATTTTTGCGGATTGCCGGCGACCGGAACGGCCGCCGCTTTATCCAAACCGGGGATGTTAAAAGCGGAGCTCGTGGCCATTTTTTCCGCCGCGTTATAGTCTTTGATGACCGCCACTTTTTCGCCCGGCTTTTTCAAATCCAAACTTACGCGCGCTTCCTTTTCCGCAAAGCCGTCGCCTTCCAAATAATTTATCAAATCGCGCAAATCTTTATTTTTATCGGTAATGCGATCCGCTTCCGCCTGCAGCTCCTTAATCTCTTTGTCCAGCGCCCGCCGCTGATTATTTTTTTTTGCCAGCGGATAAGCGATTAAAATAATAAGCGACAGCAAAACAATCGCCAAAATTTTTGAGCGCCAAAATTTTCGCTTTAAAATTGATTCTTCTTGCATGCCGCGCAGACGCATATATTTATAATACCAATGACAAATGTCAAATTCCAATGCTTAAATATCAAATGACTAACGCCATTTTAGACATTAGATATTTGGCATTGGTTTGATATTGGACATTTGTAATTTGAAATTAAAAAATTTTTGTTTAGATTTAACTTAAAAAAAAATTTTACTATCAATCGCCTTATTCACCAGCGCATCCGCCTCTTTGTTTCTTTCCCGAATTACGTGCTGAAACGATATTTTTTTAAAGCCCTGCGATAAATTATAAACTTTCATAAACAGCGGGGCGAGCTCTTTATTTTTTACTTTATATTCGCGGTTAAGCTGCCGGACGACAAGCTCGCTGTCCAAATAAAATTCCAGTTCGTCCGCGCCGAGCTTTTTCGCTTCTTCCAGAGCGCGTATCACTGCCTTATATTCCGCCTGGTTGTTGGTCGTTTCGCCGATATATTCGGAAATTTCTTTGACGATATTTTTTTTCTCATCATAAATAACCGCGCCGATTCCGGCCGGTCCCGGGTTATTGCGAGCGCCGCCGTCGGTGTGTATTATAAGTTTTTCGTAACGCATAACGCGTAACGCATAACGAACCGCACTGGCGTTATGTGTTATGTGTTATGTGTTATGTGATTTTAAATCTATGATTTTCAACTGCACTTCCCTTCTTCCGTTCCATTCGTTCATGTCTATATAATACACTAAATCAATTTTGTCTCCAACTTTTATTTGCTTCCATTCCTCAATTACGCCGAACGCGACCGCGTCCATTACTTTTGACCCTAAGTCATTAGAATCACCTCGCAGGAGCTCCGGCAAAACGGGCGGGGCATACTTTTCACTTTTAACTTTTAACTTGATGTGCTGGCCGTCAGCGCCCATATTTATTACGTTAACAACCAGTAAATTTTTGGATAAAAACTTCGGCTGGGGATTTCCTACGCCAAACGGGCGCAGTTTTTGCAAGGCATTATATAATTCTTCGCTAATATTTTGAAAATTTATCTCTAAATCAATATCCAGCGTCGGCGCAAGTTCCAAGCCGGACAATTTTTCTTCAGCGATTTTTTTGATTTGAGCCAAAAACGCGTCTAATCGCCCTTCGTTTACCGTAAATCCCGCCGCCTGCTTATGCCCGCCAAAATTTTTTAAAAATTTCGCGCATTCTTCCAAAGCGGCGGTAACGTTAAATTCAGGAATGCTGCGCGCGCTGCCGACGACTTTTTTCCCCGCTCCCGCGTCTTTCTCCGTAATCGCCAAAGACGGGCGGTAATATTTTTCCGTTAATTTTCCGGCAACGAGCCCCATTACTCCCGCAGGCCAGAGAGCATTTAAATTTGTGTTTGCTTTATTTTTAGTTTCTTCCGTTAATTGTGCCTGGTTGCTATCAAAATTATTGCCACCACCCCATGCCCCCTCCTCAAATGATGGGGTTTCTTTATGGTCAAACAATCCGGGCCAAACGGCAAATACTATCGGGCCGTTCGCTTCTCCCGCGGCCAGAGCGCTATCGGCTTGCGCAAAAATTTCTTGCGTAATGTCCTGACGCTTTTTGTTCGTTTTGTTCAATTCTTTGGCAATATCAGCCGCTTCTTGCTCGTCTTGAGTGATTAATAATTCGTAAGCCGTATTGGCGCGGCCCAAACGGCCGGCGGCATTCAAACGGGGCGCCAATTGATAGCCGATTTGCCAGGCGTCGATTTCTTTTTTATTGCCGTTTTTGTCAACGGCCGACTGGGCGGCTGTGATTAGTTTTTGAATGCCGACGCTTTTAGTTTTATTTAAGACTACCAGCCCGTAATTGACTAAGATTCTGTTTTCGTCAATTAACGGCACCAAGTCGGCGACGGTCCCGATAGCGACTAAATCCAACAGCCATTTTTCAAAAACCTCTTTTTCTTTCCCGCTTATTTTTTCTTTTTCCCGGTAACTTTGCAAAAGCGCCTGCGTTAATTTAAAAGCGACTCCGACGCCCGCTAAATCGCGGAACGGATACGCGCTATTTTTAACTTTCGGATTGATTATCAAACAATCCGGAATTTGTTCGCCCGGCTCGTGGTGGTCGGTTAAAATTACGTCCACGCCTTTTTCTCTCGCTAAAGCGATTTCTTTGACGCTGCGGATGCCGGTATCAACCGTGATAATTAATTTAGTCCCGTTATCGGCGATTTCTTGCACCGCCTCTCTATTCATGCCGTACCCTTCGGTTTCCCGGTGAGGAATGTAAATGTCAATTTTTGCGGTATTTTTATTTTTATCAATTAAAAAATTTAAAATTCTGAACATGACGGCCGTGGCGGTTACGCCGTCCGCGTCGTAATCTCCGTAAACCGTAATTTTATCGCCAACCGCGAGGCGGCTGTTTATCAAATCAACCGCGGCGCGCATGTCTTTAAACAAAAACGGGTCGTGCGATTGTTCTCGATAATTTAACTCTAAAAAATTTTTAATCTGCTCCGCGCTTAAACCGCGGCTGGCCAGCAAACGATAAAGAACCGGATTTTCATCCGGCCAGTTTTTCGCATCTTCAGCGATTTTATTGGCTAGCAAGTTCCACTTTTTCATATATTCTTACGAATTACGAATAAGCGCTAATATACGAATAAATGTGCGAAATAGCAAAGATAAATTCGTACATTCGTACTGATTCGTCCGCCTCGGCTTCGCTTTTAGACCAGCTTCGCCTAAGTAAAAGCGAGGCGAGCGAGACGGGTAATTTGTAGGGCTAGTAAAACAAAGGCATCACCGTGAATAACACCATCGCGATAATCATTAAGATAAAAACAAATTGGACGAATTTGCGGCGGATTTTTTTGGCGTTCATAATTGACAAAAATTAAATAATATGTAAAGATATTTTGATTTAACCGTTCATTTTATAACTCAAAGGAGAACGCCAATGCCTTGGCAGATACCGATTGTTAGTAAAATATTTTTGGGAAATATCCTGCTTCCGATATTAATTAAAATTATTGCCGGCTTACCGTCTCAGAAAAAGAATCTTTGGCTGCAGTTCGCTTTTTGTCTTATGTTTTCTGCCGTTACTTCCCTTGCGGTAATTCTAATATGAGGGTTAGAAAAAATCCAAAATCCATACCTCCTGTTTGTCGTTGTGCTTATCGGTTTCTTAAATAGTTTTGCTTGTTATTGCTCTTGGAAAGCTATAGACTTGAGCTTAGGCAAAACCGGACTTTTTACCCAGCTTGATGACGTCATCGCTTTAGCAATCGGAGTCATTTTTCTTAATGAAAAAGGATTTATTGATTGTTATGTGCTTTGCGGGATCGTCCTGTGCTTCTGTGCCGCCTTTCTGTTTTTATCCAGCGAACAGCCAAACAAATCATTAAACTATTCTCTCAACAAAAAATTAATGGCGTATGTATTGGGATATAGTTTTATTTGGGGTTTCGCTTTTGCCGCGCAACGGTACTGCGCCGTGAAAAATCTACCGCCGCCGCTTTTTCTGATTTCTTGGTACATCGGGTCATTTCTTGGCGCTTCTCT
>Ga0210057_1003669_pt1 | contig 21027 bp, 26 predicted proteins | sample CryGeyCG2114_010_2_FD_183968 | JGI IMG/M metagenome (GOLD analysis project Ga0210057, IMG submission 183968) | Groundwater microbial communities from aquifer - Crystal Geyser CG10_big_fil_rev_8/21/14_0.10 (SPAdes) (version 2) | ecosystem: Environmental > Aquatic > Deep subsurface > Groundwater ...
GCGTCCGATTTGAGTTATACCATTGGCGGTATAAGGTTCTCATTCGCGCCCTCCTGACGATGGGTTCAATTGCGAATATGAATAATATAACTGATTTTCAGTTTTTTTGCAATAGAGTGGCGACCTGGGCCCTAATGGCCGAGTTAAAGCTGTCTTTGCTGAATCTTTGGGCGGATTGGCCGACCTTGGCTCGGTCAAGTTCCATGCCCTGGAGCCTCTGGATTGCTTGTATTAGGCTCTCGGGGTTTTGCTCTTTAAAGAACAAGCCCGTGGTTCGCTCTTGGATTATCTCCTTGGCTCCGCCGGCCCCATAGGCGATTATAGGTGTTCCGCAGGCCTGCGCCTCGGCCATGACCATACCAAAGTCTTCCTCGTTGGCCATGATGAAAGCTTTGGCGCGGGTGTAGAGTCTTCGGACCTCGTCGTCACTCTCAACGTAGCGGACAAACTCGATATTGGGCATTGCAAGGCGACGAAGCTTTTTTTCGTCTGGGCCGGTGCCCACAATTTTCAACGGTGCACCAGTTTTGTTAAAAGCCTCAACGATTAGATCGAAGCGCTTGTAAGGCAAAAGTCTACCCAGGGCTAGATAATACGAACGGGTCGGGGGTAACGGGTCGGGGGTAACGGGGTCGAAGTAGAATTTTTCTAGATTGACGGGTGGGTAAACAACTTCTGATGGCCGTCCGTAGTAGGATTGAATCTTGTCGGCGATATAGTGGGAGTTGGCTAGAATTTTATCTGGGCGCTGGCCGGCGAGGTAGTCAAAGTGGCGCACATAAGCAAACGCTGGCGCGCCTAAAATTTTAAGAGCAAGGTGCTTGGGATTGTTATTGAAGTAGGTCTCGGTTTCCCATGCGTATCTAAGAGGTGTGTGGCAGTAGCAGAGGTGCTTGGTAGTTTTGGGATTATAACTGATCCCCTTCGCGAAGCCGGCCGTGTCTGAAATTATTAAATCAAACTCTGACCCTAAGTCGATTGATTTGGCGGCTCGGGGCATCAAAGGAATAAAAAGTCGATGATGATCGCGGGCAAACTGAAAGTCTAGGAAGCTCGTGCCACGCACTCGCCCCTTGAACTGGTCTCTGGTTTTGTTTTCGTCGTAAAGTAGTGTAAAAATGGGTGCCTCTGGGAACATGGCCATAAGCTCACTAAGAACCCGCTCACCCCCGCCGAGTTGGTTTAGGTAGTCATGGACTAAGGCAATTTTTGGTGTTTGCATACAGTTTTTGCACAGCAGGCTTACCTTGCACGTGCTATTATAATACTACATCTATGCTAAGGGAAAGCACTAGTGATTTTGTCATAACTCGTCCGCGCTCCTATGTGCAAAGCTTTGGTAAGCGTTCGATTGATTTAACTGGTGCCCTGGTGGGCTCTGTCTTTTTTTTAATTCTTTACCCGGTTGTGGGGGTCTTCATCAAACTTGAGAGTAGAGGCCCAGTTTTGGTACGTCTCAGAAGGGTGAGTGGTGGCCGGATCATTGATCTTTATAAGTTTCGCTCAATGTACCAAGATGCCCATCTTTTTAAAGACTCTCTCCTGCCACTTAATGAGAGAAGTGACGGTCCGTTTTTTAAGCTCCGCTGCGACCCGCGAATAACTCGATCTGGCCGAGTTATTAGAAAGTTCCGTTTGGATGAGATGCCTCAGTTCATAAATGTTTTACTTGGCGAAATGTCTTTGGTCGGACCCAGACCACATGAGCCGGAGGAAGTAGAGAACTATCCTGCTAACTTTCGTTTTTTGGCTAAAGAAAAGGGCGGGATTACTGGGTTGAGCCAGGTGAGCGGTGCTTCGGGACTCCCCTTCAAGCGCGAGCTTGAACTGGATGGATATTATGCGGAGAATCGAAGCGTTTGGTTGGATGTTAAAATTATTGCCAAGACCGCCTGGATTATGCTCTTTGACCCAACGGCGGTATAATGAACTAGCTGTTAGCTTTTAGAAAAATGCGAAAGGCCAAAATAATAAAAATTCAAAATCAAAAAGGGCTTGCCCTGAGCTCGTCGAAGGGTTTTACTCTCATCGAGTTGTTGATTTATACTGCGCTGACGGCGATTATCGTGGGCTTGTTTGGTGCAATTTTGATAACTGTGACTAGAATCCAGGGCCATCAAAATAGCTCGGTTCAGATTACTCGAGAGATGAATTTTTTAGTAAACGCGATTAATAACCGCGTTCGCGACGCCCACTCTGTTTCCAGCCCGTCGACTAATCAGCTGACGATTAACACCCCAACGTATCCAGGAGCGCCTACATTGATCTATCTTGAGGATAGTCAGATCAAAGTCAATGAGAACGCCGTCGTTTCAGTCTTGTCTTCTAGCAGGATTCTTGTGGATTCACTTGTCTTCACTATCCAAGCCGACTCCGCCAACCCTTCCAGCACCTCAGTTCTGACTTCTATCACTGCCAGTTTCAATACAACTAACCCACAGAGTCAAATCACCCGGAGCGTGCAAACCTCTGCCAGCCCCCTGCTTTTGTCTGAATAGAGAACAGCGAATAACTTAACTAAAAACAGCCCGTAGGGCTGTTTTTAGTTTTACTCAATTTTACTCAGCCGAGTCTATTAACGCCACTACCCAGCCGTTACGTCGAACTTCTAAAACGCCGGGGCCGACTGTAAACTCTTTTTTTCCTTCATCGGTGTGGGCGATTAATAACCCTGGGCTAATTTGCGAAATTAGTGGGGTGTGCTTTGGTAGAACTGTAATTTGTCCGCTTGTTGTAGGAATAGTAACCTTGCTGGCTTTCCCAGAGAATACTACGCCGCTCATTGTTACTAAAACTAACTCCATAAATTATTGCTTACTTTACTTCGTCAATTGAACCCTTCATGTAGAATGCACTTTCTGGTTTATCATCGTGCTTGCCTTCTAGAATTTCTCTAAACCCTCGCACTGTTTCAGACACCGAAACATATTTTCCCGGAGTACCGGTAAACTGTTCGGCCACGAAAAATGGCTGGGATAAAAACTTCTGAATTTTCCTCGCGCGCCCTACAGTGAGCTTGTCCTCGTCAGAGAGCTCATCCATACCAAGAATAGCAATGATATCCTGAAGGTCTTTATAGCGTTGTAGAACCTGCTGTACGGCTCTTGCGGTCTCATAGTGCTCTTGCCCAACGACTTCTGGATCTAGGACGGTTGAATTGGAGTCCAATGGGTCAACTGCGGGATAGATACCAATTTCAGACAGAGCACGGGACAACACAACAGTTGAATCGAGGTGGCCAAAGGTTGTAGCAGGAGACGGATCAGTTAAATCGTCGGCTGGTACATAAACGGCTTGAACAGATGTGATTGAGCCATTTTTTGTAGAAGTAATACGCTCCTGCAGAGCTCCCATCTCGGTAGCAAGTGTTGGCTGATATCCGACTGCAGATGGGATTCTGCCCAATAGTGCGGATAACTCAGAGCCGGCTTGGGTAAATCGAAAAATGTTGTCAACAAAGAGCAAGACGTCTTTGTTCATCTCGTCTCTAAAATACTCGGCCATTGAAAGCGCAGACAGCGCCACTCTTGCTCGAGCACCCGGTGGCTCATTCATCTGTCCAAACACTAGGGCGGTTTTGGAAAGCACTCCGCTCTCTTCCATCTCTCGGTATAGGTCATTCCCCTCTCGAGTTCGCTCACCAACTCCGGCGAACAATGAGTAACCGGAGTGCTCGGAGGCAATGTTTCGAATTAGCTCTTGAATAATGACAGTCTTTCCAACTCCAGCACCACCGAACAGTCCGACTTTGCCGCCCTTGAGAAAGGGACACATAAGATCGATAACTTTTATTCCTGTTTCAAAGGTTTCGCTTGTAGTGCTTTGATTTTCTAGTGAAGGAGCCGGACGGTGAATTGGATATCTTTTCTTTATGGCAGGCGGAGCCTGACCATCAATTGGGTTGCCAACGATATCGAACATTCTGCCTAGAACCTCTTCGCCTACCGGAACCGAAATTGGATTACCGGTAGCGTGCACTTCTTGCCCGCGTACCAAGCCGTCGGTCGAGTCCATGGCAACGGCACGAACCTCACCCAGACCAAGATGCTTGGCAACCTCCAAGATTAAATCCCCGCCTTCGGTTTTTATTTTGAGTGCATCATAAATCTTGGGCAATTCGCCCTCAAAGCGCACATCGACAACTGGCCCGATAATCTGAGTGATTACCCCTGTCTTAGACCACGCCTTAACTTCATGTGTATTATTCATATTTTTTAAAATTTGTTTCTTATTTAATTGCCTCTGCTCCTGCCGCTATCTCCGCTATCTCTTGCGTAATTCCCTGTTGGCGGATCCTATTGAATGTCAGCGTTAGGTCAGCTTTCAGCTCTTCTGCGTTTTCTGTTGCATTTTTCATAGCAAACATTCGGGAGCTTTCTTCACTTGCTCGGCTTTCAAAAAGAGCATGCATCAAACTCATATCCACAAGTTTAGGCACGATTGTTTCGATAATAATGTTGGCGCTAGGCTCAAGTAAATATGGCGAGAATGTACTGATTTCACTCTTTGCTAAGTTCTCGCCTTTAGTCTCCTCTGAGGCTGACTCGTCTAGCACGCTGGCAATATACCCCAGGTCAATTGGCAAGATTACTCTAGTTCTGACTTTTTGAACAAATGAAGACTCGAAATCTGTGAATAAAAGCTCAACTTCCTTATAATCTCCAGTTAAGTATTTTTTTCGGGCTTGCTCGGCAATTGGGTGAATAAACTCAGCGGTTATTTTGTCTGGAATATCTGCATATTCACTCAGCAGGGGCAATCCGGCCTTCTTGGTTTCCAGAACAGCCTTTTTTCCAATAGCAATGATGTCTAGTTCTTGGCTGGCTTTTTGTCGTCTACGAAATTCGCGAATGATATTGGCGTTGTACCCACCGCACAATCCCTTGTCGCCGGCAATTACAATTAGAAGAACTTTGTTGCTGTTCTGATTTTTATTTTTTTTATCCAAATATGGGTTCTCTATTGTTTTGTCTGAACCGAGATTTTGTAGAAGCTCTTGAGCGTAGAGTGCATACGGTCTAACAGAAAGAACGCCGTCTACTGCGCGCTTCATTTTAGTTCTAGCGATCATCTCCATCGCGCTGGTAATTTTTTTGATGTTGCCGACCGTAGATATTTTCGATCGTATTTCTTTGCTACTGGCCATAATTACTATTTGGAGTGCATTTGCTTAAATTCTTCTACTGCCGTTTTTAGCTCCGCTTCAAGCTTCTCATCCCAGCCCTCCGTCATACCCTTAAGCATGTCTTTCTTAGAAGTACTGAGATACTGATAGAACTTTTGTTCGGTCTTGGCGACATCGGCGAGCTCTATGTCATCTGCCGCTCCACTGGTTACAAAATAAATCCAAGCGGCCTGGTTTGCGGCTGAGATCGGCTTGTTTTGGGGTTGCTTTAAGGCTTCAGTAATTTTTACTCCTTTATTAAGCTTCGCTTTTGTGTCGGCATCTAAATCTGAAGCAAACTGTGAAAAACTTTCTAGCTCTCGGAACTGGGCTAGGTCGAGCTTAACTTTGCCGGCGATTTTCTTCATTGATTTAATCTGAGCGGCGCCACCAACTCGCGAGACTGACAGTCCGGCATTAACGGCTGGACGAATTCCCTTGTAAAACAAGTCTGTTTCCAAGAAGACCTGGCCATCAGTGATTGAGATAACGTTAGTTGGGATATAGGCCGAAAGGTCACCCGCCTGAGTCTCAATAATTGGAAGCGCGGTCATTGAACCGCCTCCGGCGGCCTTGTTCCGCCTGCAAGAACGCTCTAGTAATCTGGAATGAAGATAAAAGACATCACCGGGATAAGCTTCTCGGCCTGGTGGGCGACGGAGCAAAAGAGAAATTTCTCTATAGGCTACAGCGTGCTTAGACAAATCGTCATAAATTACTAAAGTATCTTGGCCTTTGTCCATAAAATATTCGGCAACTGCAGCTCCAGCGTATGGAGCAAGATAAGAAAGAGCGGCGCTTTCCGAGCTACCAGCAAGCACGATAGTGGTGTACTCCATGGCTCCGGCCTCCTCTAGCTTAGCTATAATTCTAGCTACTCGACTCTTCTTCTGCCCAATGGCGACATAAACACATTTGATACCCGTGCCTTTTTGAGCCAAGATTGTATCAATTGCTACTGTCGTCTTTCCGGTTTGCCTGTCTCCGATGATTAACTCTCTCTGTCCGCGTCCAATCGGAGTGAGGGCGTCAATATATTTAATACCAGTCTGGAGTGGTTGATTAACTGGCTCACGAGCCATAACGCCTGGGGCCTTACGCTCGATATACATATCTTTATCAGACTTGATAGCTCCTTTGCCGTCTAGTGGATTCATGAGCGGGTCCACTACTCGGCCTAAAATTGCATCTCCGACTGGAACGGAGAGGACTTTCTTTGTGCGCTTGACCACATCACCTTCTTTTATCTCCTGAGATTCTCCTAAAATAATAGCCCCAACTACGTCTTCTTCTAGGTTGAGGGCGATGCCCATAGTCTCTTTTCCTTCTGAAGAGAAAATAAGCATTTCTCCAGCTTGGACTCCAGAAAGACCACTCATTCGAGCGATGCCGTCTCCGGATTCAACTACGGTTCCGACTTCTTCCTTTTGAACACCTGTTTGCAGTTGCTCAATCTTCTTTTTTATTCCTTCTATGATGTGATCTACGCTCATATTATTATACTTGAAGTTCTTTTTCTAATTTATTGACTGTTCTGCTGAAGCTACCTTCGTACTCGACTCCTTTATATTTGGCGCGAAACCCGCCTAAAAGTTCTTTTTCTAAACGAAAGTCTAGGGGAGCATCTTGGGCTCCAGTTATTCCGCGAATATTTTTTTCGTCATGACTACTTAATACGTGGGCTGATTGAACTTGCAGTGCACTCTCTTTATAATCCTCTTTTTTTACGCGCTCTAGCTCACTGAGGACGTTTGGCAAAAGTCCTTGAAGATTGTAATTTTCTACAAAACTAAAAAATCTATCTAAAACATGCTCTGCTGATTTTTCATTTTTAGCCATGCTTTGAAGCGCTCTGGCTAGCTGCTTTGCATTAATCATGATCTTTAAATATTACTTGATGCGCGCTTAATAATGCGCTCATTCATTTTCTCGTCAACTTCTTCGGCTAAAATCTTTTTAACCCCGAGGCTGATTAGGCTTGCGGCCTCGGCCTTAACCTCGTCCATGGCCTCTTTTTGAGACTGCTTGATCTGCAAGTTAGCCTTGTGCAAAATCTCTTCCTGCTCTTTTAGGGCCTTCCCTCTGCCGGCGTTTACAATACCTTTGCTCTCGTTTTCGGCTCGCTCAATAACAACCTGAGCATCTTCACGGGCCTTAGTTAAAATGGTTTGTTGCTCTTGCTTGGCTCCGGCTACTGATTCCTCGGCTTTACGAGCACCCTCTAGACTTTGGTCTACTAAATTTTTGCGTTTTTGAATTATTTCTTGAATAGGCTTAAATGCCCATTTTCTAAGAACTAGAAAAATCAAAAACACATTGACAAAGTTTACCAGTGCCAGCTTCCAATCAAAACCAATTTTACCCAATATCTCTTCCATTAATTTGAATTCTTATCTCGTCCTTAGATAACAAAGAACAAAACCATGGCGTAAATTGCTGTGGACTCGGCCATAGCTACACCGATAATCATTTTTCCGAAGACGGAACCCTCAACTTCTGGATTACGCCCAATAGCTTCAAGGGCCTTACCAACGATGTATCCTTCACCGGCGGCAGTACCAAACATGGCTAGTGCGATTAAACCTTTTGCAATCATTCTTGCTGCTTCTACTTCCATATGTTTATTTATTAATTAATATTTATTATTTTAGACCTTACTGCTTCTTTGCTTTAGCTAACGGGTCGACCTCTGGCACTGAAGATGCATAGTAAGCTGCAGCCAAAGCACCAAATACGATAGCCTGAATAATACCGAAGAATAGCGACAATGTCATCCACAGACTGGGCAGTACAAAGGCTAGTGCTCCGAACATCATTACCAATAGCACTTCGCCGGCGTATATGTTACCGAATAAACGCAGGGAAAGCGAGAAGATTTTAGCAAGTTCTGAGACTATGTCTAGAAAACCAACGAAGAATTCAATAATTGCCGTAAAGCCCTCCCCGATTCCCTTTTTAAACCCAACGAATATGGGTTTTATTCTAACGAACTGACCAATGTACTTAAATACCCCCAAACGAGCTAGGGCGGTAATTTGAATGAAGATAATTAGGGCTAGGGCAAGACTAAAAGTCGTATTAAAATCTGAGGTTGGTGTTCTAAAAAGCGTTACCCCGTTGTAGGTAAAGCTAGTTAACCCGGGAATTACATTTATTAAGTTTGAAACGCCGACAAAGATAAATAAAGATAAAATTATTGGCAAAATGTCTCTGGCCTTGCTCTCGCTTCCGGTAATCTGCTTTGTAAATCCAACCATGGATTCATAAAGCCCTTCTACTGTCGTTTGGAACTTGCCTGGATTTTCCACTTTGAAACGACGAATAACAAATACGCAAAATAAAATTGCTAAAATTAAAATCAGAAATATTTGCAGGGCGGTGTTAGAAATTGGCCAACCAAAAGCATGAAAGACCACATCGGGCCTAACATCCGGCACCTCTCCTTTTATCTGTAAGAAGCTAAACATGTCTTTTCAGTTCTCTGATCTTCTTGTCGAAGGCTTGCAATTTTTTCAGCATAATCTTTACTCTTGTAATAACTATAGCCCAAGATAAGACTAAAGCCGTTATGGATAAGATTATTGTCCATGTCTTGTGCCCAGTATCCATATCAAGATTGCGCCCTAGATAATAGGCTCCAATAGCTGGTAGTCCAAAGATAAAGGCGAACTCTAGAAGCATGAAAAACGATTTGTGCACATAGGCATCGCGCTCCTGCTTGGCCTCTATTAATCGCTCTTCTGCTTGAAATTTTTCGTCTTTATCCATGAAGAATAAAAAATTAAACTTTGGATTACTTTTGTCCAAAGTACGTGCCTATATTAGCATATTTGGGCGTATTTTTCAACATTCGCTGAAAACTTAGCTGTGCCTACTCTACGGTGACGGATTTAGCTAAATTACGGGGTTTATCCACGTCGTTGCCTCTCAGAATTGAGATATGGTAAGTCAGTAGGTATATTGGGATAACAGCTAAAATTGGGGTGAGCATCTCGAGTGTTTTCGGGATGTAAATTACATCTTGGCTATAAGAATCGAGCTCGGTATTACCCTCGGTAGTAATGGCCACGATTGGTCCACTCCTGGCCTTAATTTCTTCAATAGTGGAGTGCATTTTTTCATACATACTGTCCTGCGGGGCAATAAGTAATGTCGGAAAATTAGGTTGAATTAGGGCAATCGGCCCATGCTTAATTTCGCCTGCTGGAATCCCCTCGCCATGGATATAGCAAATTTCCTTGAGCTTAAGGGCGGCCTCAAGGGCAATCGGGAAATTATACTTTCGGCCAAGACAGAGAAAGTCGGTGACGTCTTTATATTTTTTTGCGATGTTTTTTATAGCACTTTCTTGCGCGAGTAGAGAGTTAATAAGCTCAGGAAGGCGCTGGAGCTCTTCACCGATGCGCTTACCGGTGGTTAGAGACATGTCGCGCTGACGGCCTAAAAAGATTGTTAATAGACTCAAAACTGTTAACTGAGAAATGAAGGCTTTAGTTGAGGCTACGCTGATTTCTGGTCCGGCGTGATTATAAACTCCAACTCCAGTTTCTCTGGCAATGCTTGAGCCAACCACATTAACGATGCCCATAGTCGTGGCGCCCTTTTCTTTGGCTTCTTTGATGGCGGCGAGCGTATCAGCGGTTTCGCCAGACTGGGAAATAGCGAGTAAGAGAGTGTTCTCGTCAAAAACTGGCTTGCGATAGCGTAGCTCAGAGCCAACATCAACTTCAGTGGGAATGCCAGCGTATTCTTCCAGCATGTACTCGCCGATTAGTCCGGCGTAACTGGCTGTGCCGCATGCAGTGATTACAATACGCTTTATTTGACGTAGCTCTTCTTTCACCGATTCAATGCCACCGAGCTTGGCCAGGCCTTCGTCAAGGACAATGCGCCCCCTGGTGGAGTTGATGATTGTCTCGGGCGCTTCAAAGATTTCTTTGTGCATGAAGTGGGGATGGCCATTTTTTTCTATCTTTTCCTCATCCCACTCAATGGTTTCAAGATGTTTTTCTTTTTTCTCGGCACCGTTTAGTCCAAACTCAATATTTTCAACTCTAAATCCACGCGCAGTCACTTCAGCGATTTCGCCGTCCTCTAAGTAGATCACCTGCTTAGTCAGTCCGATCACGGCAGCGGCGTCTGAGGCTACCAAGTTCTCCCCATCGCCAACTCCCAAGATTAACGGGCTGGAGTTCCTGGCCGCGATAATTTTATCGGGCTCTTCAGCGGTGATAACGGCGATGCCGTAGGTCCCGCGAACTTTTTGCAAAGCATGACGAACGGAATCAAAAAGATGCTCATGGGTCTTAGACTCTTCTTCGATAAGGTGAGCTAACACTTCCGTGTCAGTTTCTGAGCGAAAGACGTGACCCTTTTCGACTAAAAAACTTTTTAGTTCCTGATAATTTTCGACAATCCCATTGTGTACTACCCAGATTTTATTTTGACAGTCGGCGTGGGGGTGGGCGTTGGCCTCGCTGGGCTGGCCATGAGTGGCCCAGCGGGTGTGGGCAATACCAAGATGGCTGTCGTGCCAATTGTTTTCTAAAAGAGCCTTCTCTAGCTGGCTGACCCGGCCCACGGTTTTTTTATTGTAAACCCCCTTTTCGCCAAGCGCAGCAATACCGGCCGAGTCATAGCCTCGATATTCAAGCTTTTTTAGCCCATTAACTAAAATGGGGACGGCCTCTTTCTGGCCTATGTACCCAATAATGCCACACATAAGTACGCTAATTTAATCAGCTATTGATATGTCCCGCAAGAGGAGCGCACGGAATAGACGTAAACATATCTTCCACCGGAAGTAATTGGGATGGTTTTCGCGGTGATCTTGCAAGCAATGAATTCGTCTGATTTGTCGGCTTTTTTTGCGAAGCCCTTTAGATAGAGGTAGCCATCGTCTTGCTGATTTTTTTCCGAGAGGCCAAAGCCGTTGGCTGCGATTGCCCTTGAGAGACTGTCAATGGTTGGCTGAGCACTAGCTTTATTTGAGAAATGGGCATCAAAATAATTTCCTCGGACCTCTACGCTGCGGTTAATGAACTCACCCCGCGCCCCGTCCCATGCTTCCACATTCCATCGAAAGGTTTCCAATGATGGAGAGTTTTTTTCTCTTAGTGGCCCGCCCGTTCCACCATGGAGATACTCCGCTGGAAGCAGCCCTCCGTGAAGCGCTCGACCAAAGGCTATAGTGCTATATTGGAGCTCGTCCAGATTCGGAAGCCAGCAGTAGAAGACTTTTTGACTCCCAAAATCTATACTGCCATCAATCATATAATAGCTACTTTCCCAAAAACGATCATAATAGCCGTTGGGGCAGCCCAGGAAAAAGCTGACCTGGTCAGGCATGGTGCGCCAGACCCCGCCACTGCCGTTACCATCGCTAAAACCGAGTGAATAGATATTGTTATCAACTACAGCTTGGCCGACCGGAACTTGACCGGCTAGAACGAAAACAACAATTGCTAAAACGGAAAGAGTTTTTTTCATGTCTAAATTTTTACTTATATCTTTATTTTTACCACATTTTTGCCCGATTAGCCATGCTGTGTATAAAAAATGTGGAAAAATATTTGGCTTTGCTGTAGGGTTAGGAAGTATTAACTTCCCCGGGTATACGGCATTTTTGCTGTTTTAAGCCTTGGGAAAAAGGTCGTTTTGTCATTATTGAATATTGAATTGCATGGACGAACAAATGAATCAGCCCCAGGTTCAGACAGAGATAAATAATTCTCCTGCTCCTGTTAAGGGTGGCAACAATGCTTTGACTATTGTTGTTGTAATCGTAATTTTAGTGATTGCCGCTTTCTTGCTATGGCGCTACTTGCCGGCTAACGAAGAGGTGATGGAAGAGGGCACAACCGAAGAAGTCACTACCCCGGTTGCGGGCGTAGAAGCACCCGCGGTTGTTGAGGTTGAAGTTGTGCAGTAGGTTTAGGTACAGAAAAAACAAAGACGGCGCCCGAAGGGCGCCGTCTTTGTTTTTCTAGCCTAGCTAACTTGTGAGTTGGGATACTGATCGCGAATGTGACTATTGAAATACGTACCGATGGAGTCGGCCGACATCAGCTCTTTAAATACATTTTCTGGAATATTGGCGTATTGATATATGCTCTCTCGACGAAACTCTACCTCAAGAATATTAACTTCCTTGTCGTAGCCGAGAGAGACGATATCCGTTGATTTTACCGGGGTTCTCTTCATATTAGTACTTTACCACGGATTAGAGCGAACATTAAGACGAAAAGCGACCTGATTAATCACAACGTGCAGAAGCCCAAAAATTAGAATTGTCAGTAAGCTAATAGTGAGGGTTATTGGGTGGCCGACGCCCCTTAGAACGATTAAAGCTGGAACGACCCAGTTGATTTGGTCGATTATATAAAATGCCTGGCCTGGGGCAATATTTAGCCTTCTTTTGATGGCGCTAGACAGCAAATCCCCCAATAAAGCACTTAGCCCCAAAAGAGCTCCGAAAATGGCTGGATTAGCAAAAAAATCGATATTGAAAAACTGATTTTGAATTACCGCGGTGATGGCGCCGGCGAGAATTCCGGAAGCAAGCCCGCGCCAAGTTTTGTTGGCTCCGAAGAGTCGACGGGCACCTATCATAAAATTAAAATCAACGGGCGCGGCTAAAAACGGAATTCGCGCAAAAATTACTGGAGCCATGTTAGCCACCGCAGCTGGGAGCAGAAGATATAGCGCGTTCAATAGACTCATTGTGTTTTTTTGGCCTTCCAGCCGGCTTGGAGGATTACGAAGTAGTACAAACTCATAATCGAGGCGAGGATGTTGGAAAGCCAAAGAGATTCATTGAGGTAATCCACTTTTAACCAGATAAGGGCTAAAAAAGCGACTATTGGCCAAAGCGAGACCCAGCTTAAGCGGGGGTAAGTTTGTATAATCCAATCGGTTGGTAACGTCTCCCCTTTTTTTATTGAAGACAGCAAGTAGGCCACGGGCATAATGACTAGCTGATAAGCAACTAGATGAACTCCTGCCCCGAGCCAAAAAAAGCTAAAAACAATGCTCGAGTGAACGATGCGGTCAGTGAAAACATCTAAAAACTTCCCTTTGTCCGAAGCTTTGTTTTGAAATCTGGCCAAGGCGCCGTCGAGGGTGTCGAAAAAAATAATGATGACGATAAAAATACTAGCCGAGGCCGGCCGATAGTAAAACCAAAATGGAAAGATAATCGCGCCAAGGAAACGAAAATTGGTAATGTGATTGGCGGTTAGTCCAACTACATTGAAAACTACCAAAATGGGCTTAAAGATTTTGGCTCTAAAGGCCCGAAAAAAAAGATTCAATCGATCGATAGACGATTCGCTCGTTTTAGCCATGGCGCGCGTCGATTTCTTTAATTACTTTTACAGACTCCAAGGCGGCGACCAAAGCATCGGCGCCAACACTGACCCTTGCGCTTGCCTGCTCCTTGCTCTCGCACATAAGTACGCTAAACCCAATTGGGATGTTGTGGCCAAGGCTGACTCCTTGCGTGCCTTCCGAGACTAGCTTATTTACATAATCAAAGTGGACTGTGTCGCCTCTGATAACACAGCCAATAGCCACCAGGCAGTCGTACTCTTTGGTTTTCGCCAGAGCCTGCAAGATGCTTGGAATCTCAATACTGCCGGGGACGGTATAGATATTTAGTTTCTTCTCGGGAAGCTGGTACTCACTTGCTTTTTCAACCGCAGACTTAAGCATAGCTTCGGTGATATCGCGGTTAAACTGAGCAACGACAATGCCAACTTTGTAGGTACTGGCGTTAAATGGCTTGAATTCTCCTCGAACTACATTTTCTTGCATATTTTTTCTAAGTACTTGGCTACAATGTCAAACTCAATGTTTACTACGTCCCCCTTCCCTTTCTGGCAAAGCGTGGTGTTTTCTTGAGTATAAGAGACGATGGATACTGAAAACTGGTTGCTGGTCGGTTTAATGGTCGTCAGGCTGATGCCATCGATAGCAACTGAGCCCTTAGACGCAACAAGGCTGGCAAATTCTTTTGGAAACTGGATTGTAAAAACCAGGGCCTCTTTAGCCTTTTTAACTGATTTAATTATACCAACAGTATCAATATGCCCCAAAACTATGTGCCCGCTTAACCCGTCTTTTAGAGTCAATGCTCTCTCTAGATTAACTTCACCAAAGACCTGCTTGGAAAAATTGGTTTTAGCGATAGTTTCGGGCATAAGCTCGAAATCAAGAGTGGTCTTTGAGACTTTTTTGGCAGTCAGGCAAATTCCGTCAATTGCGATGGAATCGCCGGCTCTCGCCGCCCAAGTGATTGGCTTGGATACAGTTAAATACAATGCACCGTTTTTGAATTCAGCTTTTTTTACTTTGCCGGTTGTTGAGATGATACCGGTGAACATTTTATGTATTGAACTAGAGCGTCTCGAGCTCTTTGGGGCTGATACTTAGCGACCCGCCATATTTAATCATTTTTTCTCGCTCTTCTGGGTTGCTTTTATCAAAAGTGAAAACCTTTTCTGGAAACACTACATTGGTCTGGTACTCGCTCTTCACCACTCCGAAGTTAGCCCCGCTTCGAAGCTCTTCGCTCATCTCTATAATGATAGAGCTGGCAAACTCATCTTCGACCTCAAAAACTAAAATACCGCCCTCGTCTTTAAGAGAGGTCGCAAAGTTTAAGAATCCTTCGTCTTTGAGGCTGTCTTTTTTGACGCGTCCTTGATACATCATATATTCCTATTTTGGAGGAATTTTCGTAATTTCACAAGCCCCGTCGCTTGCGAGCGACGGGGCAAGGGTTAGCTTTGTAAAAATTTTTCTAGCTTTTTCAAGGCTAAATATCGGGCTGAGTTTTTGTTTTTGAAGTCAACTCCAAGCTGAGCGTAGGTTTTGGTTTGCCCGTTTGGGATAAAAATTACGTCAAAACCAAAATCACTCTTTCCAAGTGGTCTTTTGGAAACACTCCCTTTTCTTGCCCCTTCAAAATACTGGAACTGCTTGCCGTCAAAATAGCCGTAACCGACCTTATAGGTCGTTGCCCGATCTTTAGTTTTTGGATCTAGTCGCCCGGAGCCGTCAATTAGCAGTTTTTCAAACCAGCGAATCATTGTCCCTGGAAGGTTATCCAGTCCCTTAACTTCTAGCGAGACGTCTTCAACCGCGACTGGCTGATGGTAGATTTCGTAAGCCTGGCGGACCTTGTGCTCAACAACTTTTTTCAAGTCTAGGCTCTGTATCTCATCTAAGTCGTACTTTCTTTGCATTAAAACCCCGCCTAAAATAACATCGGCCTCCTTGAATTTGTTTTTGTTCCCAGTGACAAAGATAATATTTTTCATAAACTGATGTTATCATAGAAGACCGATGTAGGCCACCATAGCTTGGACTTCTTCAGATTTGTCACGGCGGTATGAAAAATATTTATCTTGCTCACAATGGGTGCACTCCGGGCTGATCTCTATGTTCTTTCTAAGCACCCCAGCTTCTTCTAGCTGTTGACTGATAAATTCCGGGAGATTGAGATATTTTTTGCCTTTTGTGTTTTTGACTACGCCCTCGTACTGCTCGAAAAAATCAGCTACGTCTTGTTGAATCTCAAAGTGGCATTTTTGCAGCCCAGGACCGATGCCGATTAGAATATTTTCTAATTCGGCACCTAATAATTTCATTTTTGCGACTAATTCGGAAACAATGTTTTTCTGCGCGCCGGGCCAACCAACGTGAGCTATCCCGACTACACCGCTTGGGGAATAGGCAAAAACTGGAAAGCAATCAGCTCCGGTAACAGTTAGATACACTCCGGATTGATTAGTGACCAGCCCATCAGTGTCGTTTATTTTTTGACCTTGATGGTTCGCTCCCACATCAGCAACTTCGACGCCATGAGCTAGAAGGGCCGAAACCACATCCCCGGGTTTAATATCTTGAGTCTTTAAGTATTCTCCTAGATTTTTATCCCTTTCTTTAGAACGAATAAACATCGTACCGTTCGCGCGAGTTGAAAACCCGTATTGAATCGGAGTTTTATTAAAAAGTTCAAACATCTTTTAAACAGCTAGGCTCCGTGGCACCCCAGTAGTAGAGCCTTCGGCTCACTACGGGGCAGGCTTCTTGTGTTTTTACTTACCATGGCAGTGCTTATACTTGATTGGTGTGCCGTCTTCTTTCTTGGCTCCGCAGTGGCAGGGGTCGTTTCGGCCGGGTTCTTTTTTGCCGGCTTGGACCACGACATCACCCTCAGAGACGGGGGCTTGGAACTGCTTGATGGCGGACTTTTCAATTTGAACTGGCTCGGTGGCTGAAGCTTGACCGTCGGCTTGAGCTTCTAACTGGGCTTGATATTCTTCTTTCATTTCTTCGAAGCTGACTTCGAGTTGCTTGAATGCAAGGTGGCCTTCTCGACGATACTCGACTAATGGGTCGTGCTGGCCAACGGCTCGTAGACGAACGGACTCCTGAAGCGCACTCATATCTTCAAGATGGTTCATCCAAAGCATGTCAAGAGCTCCGATGACTTGAGGTGGAGTTTTTTCTTCAAGCATGCGCTGGCGCTTGCGATAAATTGCTTGGCGCTGTTTGTTAAGCACATCGTCGTACTCAAGCAAGTGTTGGCGAATATCAAAGTTCCGCCCCTCCACTCGCTTTTGGGCACCAGCAATGGCACGAGTAAGCATCTTCGCTTGAATTGGTAGGTCATCGGGCAAGTTAAGCTTCTCCATCATGCCCTTAATGCGGTCGCCTCCAAATACGCGAACAAGGTCATCTTCGAGCGACAGGAAAAACTGGCTAGACCCGGGGTCGCCCTGACGTCCGGCTCGTCCTCGGAGCTGGTCATCAATTCGGCGGGATTCGTGGCGTTCAGTACCGATGACGTGAAGTCCGCCAGCATCTTTGACTTTTTGCCCATCTTCAATAGCTGGAGGGTTGCCGCCCAGAATAATGTCTACACCTCGGCCGGCCATGTTGGTGGCCACGGTAATAGCGCCGGGTCGGCCGGCTTGGGCGATGATGGCGCCTTCGCGTTCATTGTTTTTCGCGTTTAGCGTTTCGTGTGGCAGTCCGGCCATGCTTAAATAACGATCCACCTCCTCGTTTTTCTCGATAGAAACCGTACCGATAAGAACGGGCTGACCCTTTGCGTGTCTTTCTTTGATTTCGTTAACCAACGCCTGATACTTGGCTTCGTGGTTTTTGTAAATTAAATCTGTTGAGTCAACCCTGGCCATGACTCGATTGGTTGGGATGGTGACTACTTCGAGCTTGTAAACTTTATCAAATTCTTCGGCCGAGGTTTGAGCGGTTCCGGTCATGCCAGCGAGCTTCTTGTACATCCTAAAGTAGTTCTGGATGGAGATGGAGGCGTAGGTGCGCGACTCCTGTTGAACTTTAACTCCTTCTTTAGCCTCAATGGCTTGGTGAAGTCCGCCATTGTACCGCCTGCCCTGCATCAGCCGACCAGTAAACTGGTCAACAATAATAATCTCGTCATCCCCGCCCGAACGACCGGCGCCGTCCGGTCGGGCAGGCTTCACAACATAGTCTTTATCGCGCTTGTAGACTCCATGGGCGCGCAAACTTTCTTGAAGATAGTGAGTCAGGCGGATGTTCTCTGGAGCGTAGATGTTTTTAATGCTGGCTAAGTGCTCCACCTTATCAATACCTTCTTGAGTAATGTCGGCGGCTTTAGTTTTCTCGTCAACAACATAGTCGGTTTCAGCGGTGAGTTGACGTACAATGTTTGAAAACATCTTGTAAAACTGGCTGGATTCTTCGTCCGGCGCTGCAATTATGAGCGGAGTTCTGGCCTCATCAATTAAAATGCTGTCTACTTCGTCAATGATGGCGAAGGGATGGGTGCGCTGAACTTGATTTTCTAAAACTGACTGAAGATTGTCGCGGAGATAATCAAAACCAAACTCGTGGTTGGTGCCGTAGGTAATGTCGGCTTTATAGGCTTCTTGTCGACTAATCGGGCGAAGGTACTCTTCTTGAATGCGAAAACCGCCAGTGGTATCGCGCTCTTGGTCGATTAAGCCTTCGGCAGCTTCAGGAATGTACTCGGGGTCGTAGGCTACGGCGCCGTCGTGAATCAAACAAGTTACGGAAAGGCCAAGAGCGTGATAAATCTGGCCCATCCAAACTGCATCTCTTTTTGCCAAATATTCGTTAACTGTGATAACGTGCACGCCGTCGCCGGCAAGCGCATTTAGGTAAACCGGCATAGTGGCGGCCAAGGTCTTACCCTCTCCAGTTCTCATTTCGGTGATTGAGCGATTATGCAAAACATAGCCGGCCATTATCTGGACGTCATAATGACGCTGTTTTAAAGTTCTCTTGGCGGCTTCTCGCACTAATGCAAAGGCTCGGATTAGATTTTTATCAAGAGCAGAGTCTTTTTCTTCGTCTTCCAAAACTGAAATTTGGGCCTTAAGATATTGGCTTTCTTTCTTTAGTTGATCGTCGGTGAGGCCTTGAATCTCGCTCTCAAGCTCGTTAACGGCAACCGCAACTTTTTCCGCTTCTTTTAAAAGTCGCGGTTTTGAGGAGAAAAGTGAGAACACAACTTATTTTTTATCCAGTGCGGTTTTATACTTTCTTATTTCTCGACGGAGTTTATCTTTGACTTTGTTAACTGCAACTCGAATATTGAAATCAGTTTCTTCAGCTCTTAATAGCTTTTTGCTTGGTAGGGCCATATTAATCTCAGCGTAGTAAACATTGCCCTTGTTGTGATGCTGACTCGGCCGGGCAATCTCTACTTCGACTAGAACATCTTGATCTTTCTCAAACCCACCGAGGAACTTCTCCAAGGTGCTGACTTTTTGAATGATAAAAGCACGCATCGGCTCGGTTAATTCCAAATTTTTAGTTTTTATTTGGATCTTCATCCCGTTAGTAATAGCTTAAGTTTAATATTTTAGAAATTATTTGGTTCGACTGCACAAATTTCTGGTCTATTTTATTACGACAAGCGAGGATGCGAAATGGGTAACTCTGTTATCCATTTCGTCCGAGCGCAGTCGGAACAAAGGTTCGATACCCCGCCCCTTGGGGCGGTAAGGGCGAGCAAAGCGAGTTCCCCTCAATACCGCTTGGCTTGCCATGCGGAGCCTTTATCCGCTAGTTCCACGGTCGCGGTAAAACCGTGACCTATTACTAACGGGATTCATAGATGTTTTTAATATAAGTTATTAATTAGCTCTGCCTTAAGCATAGCTGGCTTTGGGTCTTTTTTCAATTGACTAGACTAGAGAAAAATGACCTCGCGCTCTAGCTCAATATTGAACTTTTCTTTGATAGTATCTTTAACAAGCTGAGCTAGGTCGTGAACGTCGCTGGCTTTAGCGCCACCGAGGTTAATGATGAAGTTCGGATGCTTTTCGCTGACTTGGGCTTGACCGATAGTCTTTCCTTTTAATCCGGCCTCACTGATTAAAAGCGCGGTCGGCATGACTGGAAATGGATCTACCTTAATCTGGCTGGCGTATTTTTTTGCAACTTCCTTGGGCACTTTTTTAAGGTCCACATTTTTATGAATACTGCCGATGTTGGGATACTCTATTGGTTGGCGCTCATTACGATAATTAATTTTTTCTTGAGCCGAGGCCTGTATGCTTTCTTGATTACCTCTAGCAAGCTGGAAAACGGCCTCAACGATCACATCTTTGGGTGGCACATAGCTGGGTGCGTTGGCATCTTGATCTTTGAACGCTCTTTCTTTAAAAATGCTCATGCGGTATCCGAAGTGACAGTCGGCGTTATTCCTATTTTCACTCTGGCCAGTCTTTACATTAATACTTACAACCTCGGTGATGTTATCTTTCGTTTCTCCACCAAAGGCCCCGGCATTGCCGTAAATTGCTCCGCCGATTGTTCCGGGCAGACCACCGGCCCACTCAAATCCAGAAAGACTATTCTCTATTAAGAATTCTAGCAGGGTTTTTACTGGGGTGCTGGCGCCGACTCGAACTTTTTCACCGGCCTCGAGCTTGATTTTGTTTAGTTCGAGTTTGATGACCAGACCGTCGAAGCCCTCGTCTGAAAATAGTACATTGGTAGCTCCGCCGAGGATAAAGAACTTAAGATTTTCTGCTTTGGCCTTGGTGATTGCTTGAGTTAACTCTTCAGCGTTTTTTGCAGTAAAAAAGAAGCGGGCGGGCCCGCCAATTTTGTAGTTGGTGTATGGAGCAAGAATAACGTTTTCTTCAAACATAGTATTTTACTGCACTACTCGGGGGGCCATCCGCTAGGGACTCCAAATGCAACTTGTGTTGTATGAGTATAGCCAAGGATGGCCCCCAGAAAAGTCCAGTGGTTTAATAATACACGATTTTGCAAAAAGCAAAAACCTCGCCGAAGCGAGGTTTTTGCCACAAGTTACTAGGACCCATCTCAAAAACTCATTCTAGTCGCGTTCAGTCATTTTTGTTCTTAGCTAAGGCGCTGTGAGGAAGGTGTAGCAACAAATCGCTACAGCGACGAAACAGCAACGTAAGCTAGGGACAAAAATGGCTGAACCCTTAGGGCTACGACTAATTTTCATTCCAGCCGTGTCGCTTCACCCTCGCAGTAGCGCAGAGGCTACAGCTTCGGGCTCGCTTCTAGCTAGAATGGAAATTAGCCAGTAGCGCGACCGAAGGGGTTTTTGAGATGGGTCCTTTGGTGGCATTCCAGAAGAAACCTCTGGAAAACCAATACTCATACAAAGACAGTATAGCAGATTACTTGGATTTGTCAACCCTTTGTACGAGGCTGTAAAGAGGAAATAGAAATGTCCGGTTCTGCGGGAAATGAGAATGTCCGGTTTTAGACATTTTGGTTAATTATTAGCGTGTTGATACTTTCTCCACGGGTGGTTGTCAGCCGGTCTAGCTGGCACG
>Ga0210057_1003671_pt1 | contig 21026 bp, 15 predicted proteins | sample CryGeyCG2114_010_2_FD_183968 | JGI IMG/M metagenome (GOLD analysis project Ga0210057, IMG submission 183968) | Groundwater microbial communities from aquifer - Crystal Geyser CG10_big_fil_rev_8/21/14_0.10 (SPAdes) (version 2) | ecosystem: Environmental > Aquatic > Deep subsurface > Groundwater ...
CCACGGGCCGATAAATCGGCGCGGTTTAGCAAACCGCTGCACTAGACCACTATGCGATCCCTCCTTATTGTTTTTAACAAAGCCTTTAGGCAACTATTATACCCTAACAATTTTAAACAAGCACTATTCAATTTTTTCTAAATTATATTCTCGACCCATGTTGTAATAAGTTATATAATTATTTTTATGACAACATTCTTATTATTTATTGTAATTATTGCAATTGCGTATTACTTTGGTAATAAAATAAGCTCTCTTGAAACAAGATTAAAACAACTAGAAACTAATGCTATTGTTAAAGAAGTTTCAAGCAACGTTCAACCCGTTACTCCACAAACTGATCAAAAAAAATACATTTATATAGAACAAAATCCAACAAATATTTCTAATCAATCTCAGAACAACATTCCTTCTGATCAACTACTAGCTTGGTTAAAAGAAGACTGGTTATTAAAAATTGGTGGATTTTTTATCATTCTAGGATTTGCTTGGTTAGTTTCTTATGCATTTTTAAATAACTGGATTGGTCCAGTTGGAAGAATTACTCTCGGATTGATATCTGGAACTTTATTAATGGCGTTTGGGAATAAAAGAATTATTAAATTTAAAAACCAGGGATTAGTAATCATTGCAGTTGGTGCCGCAATTTCACTTGTTACTATATATAGTGCACAAACATTGTATTTTATGTTTCCTCCACTTGTTGCTTTATTACTTTCCGCAATAGTTACTATATTTTGTGGAGTCTCTAGTGTAGTTCATAACGACAAACTACTTATTATTATTACTTTTGTATCAGGTGCTCTTTCACCACTATTAACTGGTAACACCGATCCAAATATTTTCGGACTATTTAGCTATTTACTGAGTTTAAATATTGGGATTCTGTGGGTTACATACTATAAAAACTGGAGGTTCTTAACTATTCTTTCATTATTATTAACTAGCATTTATTCTGTTCAATTTTTCTCAGATTCTAGTTTTAAAAACCTATTACCAAGTGAACTTATCCAATTAAAATTTTTTGCAATAACCTTTACTACGCTTTACTTTACCTCAGAAGTATTACTAATAATAAAAACTAAGATTGTGCAACAAAGTAACATCATCATAGGGCTTAGTATTGGTTTATTTACATTAGGTTGGATTACTGGTCTTGTTCCTGACTATTTAAAAGGTGAAATAACTTTATTAATTGCAATAATATTTATGCTTGCTTCTTATTACATTTTTAAATTAACTAAAATCCAAAATATTGTTTTTACTTATTTTGGAACCTCTTTACTATTATTAATAGCAGCTACAAGTTTTGAATTTAGTGGTCCTACACTTACAATTGCACTTACAATTCAGGCTTTAATTTTACCTATTATTTCAAACAGACTTTTAAACAAATCATTTGGGTTAAGTATGTTGTTATATTTAATTCTGCCTGGCATATTATCTATTGAATCGATTACTTCTATAAGCTGGAGTACAGGAGTTTTTCATAAAGACTTACTAGTATTAATTCTATACACCCTAACACTATTTATTGTTGGCTATAACCAAATTAAAACATTTATAAATAAAGAGGATAAAAAAATAATAGGAAAAGCATTATTAATTCTTGGAGGTATTTATATATTAATTTTAATATGGTTAATTACGAATTCTTTAATTGAAATTGAGAATATTGCTCGTACAATAATACTAATTATATACACAATGATAGGGCTTGTAACAAACATAAAAGGGCAGTTTGATAATAATAAATTTTTAAACAAATTCGGACTTGGAGTGATTCTATTTGTAACTTTTAGATTATTATTTGTAGAAGTATGGCACATGCAACTTAGTTGGAGAATCGTAACATTTTTAGGAATAGGACTTTTACTAATGGGCTCTGTATTAATACCAAAAAAAATTCCTCATGAAAGCACTAATTAGAATAACAATATTTGTATTTGCTTTTTATATATTTTTGGCAACAAATACCAATTTATATGCTATTGAAAATACTGTACAACAATCAATTTCAAAATTTGAAAAATTTCAAATAATCCCTCCATTTCTAACAAACTTGAAAATCCCAACGGTAATTGAAATGTCTTTAGATTACACTCAAAATTTTAATGACCAATACTTAATAGTGGAAAAGGATACAAATCAACCACAACCTTACAGCATTAACAAACACTCTGTAGATATTAATTACAAGGTATTTAGTAATATAAACAAAGTTGATGAGTATAAACTAAGTGATCAAAATAATTCAACTTATGTAAACTATGAAATTGATAATAATACCCAATCAAGTGTTGTATGGAATATAAATTATGCGGAACCAATTATCACTAATACTTTTTTTTATAATCTAGATGAAAATAGCAGAACTCCAATTAAAATTACTATTGAGAAATTTGAAAATGGTCAAAAATCTACGATTCTTTTAAATGAAGATGTTTCAACTAATAAGATACAATTTCCTACTTCAACATCAAGTAATTGGCAAGTCACTGTTACATACAATCAACCACTAAGAGTTAATGAAGTTGGGTTTCTTCAAAATCAAAATAATAGCTCCAGTTACTATATAAGATTTTTAGCAAGACCTAAAAAAACATATTATATCTACAGTAAACCAAATACTTTTATTAATATAACAACACCTGAAAGTGGTATGTTAGATACTACTGATGCAATCAGTATCAAAGCCCCCTTAATACAAAACAATATTGCTGTTAATGAACCAGATAGTGATGGTGATGGCATATTTGATAAAGCAGATAACTGTATGTATATCACAAACCAAGATCAAATTGATCTAAACAAAAATCAAATAGGTGATGCATGTGAAGATTTTGACAATGACACAATTATAAACTCACTCGATAATTGTCCTGACCAACCAAATAAAAATCAAATTGATACTGATGGAGATGGAATTGGTAATCACTGCGATACCGAAGAAAGCCGCTTAACTGAAAAGATTAAATGGTTACCTTGGCTTGGTTTAATTATTGGATTTACTATTGTTTTTAGTTTACTAATTACAACAGTAAAGACAAAAACACCAGAAACACCTATCACTATCTAAAAATCTTTTTCTCCTAGATAAATGTAGTTTGCTTGTTGTGGGTATCTGTTTATTAGCTCTTTTTCTTCAATTACCACATCTCCAATAAAATGAGGAAATGTTTTATTTAAATTAAAATACTGTACGTTTCCTGATTTTATTCCTTCCCTTTCAAAGTAATATTTAATTCCAAAATAATGGATTGGTGAGTTTGTAATAATTTGTTCTGGTTTGATATTTGTTTCACTTAATACCTCATATGCTAAATACCCATACCTATAGTTTGTGGGATTATTAAAGGCGAAATAGTCTACGTAGCTATAAATCATTATTAATATTAAGACCAAAGACATCAAAACTGCTTTAATATTTTTTTGTTGATTATCTATTAACCCTACAAAAAACAATAAAAGAAAAGGCACAGTAAATATTAAATATCTAACTGTAAATACCGGTGTAAATAATGAAACTAAAACAGAGATCACTATTGGAAAAAATCCAAAAACTAATGAGATTTTTGAAATTTTTGACTTTATTTTATTAAATCCTAACCTAACTATTGCTAAATAAATAACTAAGATTACTATAGTCAAAATAACTGGAATATAATTAAATCCTCCTAAGTATGTAAACACTGAGCTAAATAATTCAAATATCGTCACCTTTTCTAACCAAAAACCTTTATTCTTACTAATAGTTTGAGCTATTAATACAGGTACCCAAGGCAAATAAAATATTAAAGGTAATAATAAATAACGTTTCAAAATTATAAGTTTTAGATCTGAAAAAAGTGTTGAAACATTAACAAACAATATCTCTATTTTGTATTTTTGTACTATCTTCAACTTTTGAAACACGAAAAACATTAGATAAAATATTAAGTAATAAGTATGGGTGTATAGTCCTAAAACATTTGAAATTACAAAACCTACCTTATTTTTTGAAAAGAAAAAGTAAACAGATAAAATTGTTAGAAACACCATTGCAGAATAAGGTCTTAGCTCGAATGAATAAAAAACTAAAAAAGTATTGGTTAAAACTAAAAGTGCATATAAAGATGAGGATAGTTTTGATACAAATAACCTAGCTAACTTATACGAAACTAAACTACTTAATATATGAAAAAAAAGTGGAATTTGTCTTAAATAAAATGGTGAATCCTTAAAGCTATCACTCACAACCTTTGTTAGAAAATAAAAAAGTGGCGGATTAAAATCTTTAGCAGTTAATAATATTATATCGTAATAACTGTTTCTAGAGACAAAAATAGTAAACAGTTCATCCCTCCAATAATCCTGTGTCCATAATGTATAAAATTGTTCAACTAAACTTTTAATTTCCATTTTTAAGATGTTTTAGGTGCAGTTTTATAACGTATTGTTCTTCCAAAAAGCAATCTAGTTTGAGCATCTAAGGCGGGAATACTTCCAAAAATTACAGATACCAATGGAAATATCACCCACTTTGAATAATGCAAAACTGAGTTATAAAATTTCCATTTTTGTGGTTTCTTTGGAGATAATTTCTGAATTAGGATAAAAAGTACCACAAATGAAAACAGAGTTAACGTAAGCATTCGGCTTGTTAAAATGGGGATATTAAATGCAATTGTACTTTGCTTATAGTCTTTATTTAACCATTCTGGTAAAAAGTTACCGATACCAAGTATTATAGGTAACATTACCCATTCAATATTTTTTCTTACTTTTATAAATAGCTTTATAAATTTATTAGACCAAGGTATTGCAGTGTCTCTTAACATATTTATAACTATGTACCTTGTTTCAGATACACCCCAAGCCCATCTTCTAATCTGGTCATACTGTGCTAGTAATGTTTTTCTATAATTTGTAGTTATAATTACTGAGCCAAATATAGGTAAAAACAATGGAACAACCTCTACCTTACCTTTTGTATGAAAATACATCTGCCAATAAAATCTTTCATCCTCTGGAATAATATCAGGTGCCCAGTACCCTGATTCGTGTACACTTTGTAAGCAGCTTGCATAAACCGCAAAGTTTACAAAATCAAAAGGTCTATGTACTAAACTTAAAAACCACTGTACACCAAAGCTTGAGATCATATGTGCCGGGGCTGCTGTTTCCCACATTCCCGTTAAGTTCATTGGGATGGGTTGAAAAATCTTTGTAAATCTATCTTCTTTTGCCTCTAAAAATTTATATGTCAACAGACTTAAGTACCCTTTATCTATCAACATATCACTATCTAATGATGTAATTACAACATTTTTTGAATCAATCCTTGCACTAATCAATTCTTTATATAATTGCTTTGCACCATTATTTTGATTACTTGCTTTACCTACAATCTCTCCCTCTACTAATGTGTGGGGAAATACATATATTTTAAAAAATCTGTCCTTATATTTTTCTTGTAATTTATTTGCTAAAGCAAGACCACTCTCAATTTTCATCTCTGGAGCTAAAGCTAATATTTTTTGTTGTTGTGGATAGTTTGCATCTGCAATTTTCTCAACTGTTTGATCAATAATATCAATACTTTCATTTGCAAATGGAATTAATATTGCTTGATAAATCTTGCTATACCCCTCACTATGTTCCTCTGTTAATTTATTCAGCCAATCAGTTTTCATTGAGATATCAATCTTTCTAATAGCTTGCGATGAATGTTTTGCAACAATAATACTCTGATATACCCAGTAAATTACATATAAAGTAACAATACCTGATACGACAATTGGGAAATACCTTGCACTAAGAAGTAATAACAGGATAATAAACCAGTTTATACCCCCTGCACAAATATCGATTATTCTACCTAACCTTTTTTCATTCTTTATTTGCATTTGTATATTTTACCTTGTTTTTGGCTTTACTCCAACATTTTTATTAAATTTGAAAAAAAGTTTTAGAATTTTTATCAGTCTGGGATAATACCATATCAACACTTTCTCCTCTTACTGATGCTATTTTTTCAGCAACATATTTCACATACCAAGGCATATTTGGCTTTAAACCTTGTTTTCTAAGTGGTTCTGGGATTAAAAATGGGCCATCTGTTTCTATCATATATTTATTTTTTGGTATCTGCTTTATTACAGATTCAATCTCTACTGCACTTTTATAGGTTATTATGCCAGTAAACGAGATATACCCACCATTATCAATTACCTGGTTTGCAATTCCTAAAGTTTCAGTAAAACAATGCCAAACAAATCTAACCTCATTATTTAATTCCTTTATTTTTTCTAACATTTCTAATGTTGTATCACGACTATGTAAAATTAGTGGAAGGTTATACTTTTTTGCAATTAATACCTGACTATCCAGCCAATTATTTTGCCAATTAAACCTTTCTGTCATCTCACTCTCACCTAACTTTTGAATATATGTTTTATCAAGCCCAACTTCTCCAACTGCAACGACTGTTTCTTGTTGAACTAGTTGTTCTAGTTGCATTAAAACTTGATTGTCTGTATCTGAATTAATCTCTTCTGGATGAATCCCCACTGTAGCATAACTTAATTTCGGAAATTTTTGACTTAACTTAATACTTTGTTTACTTGTTTCTATATCAGTAGCAACATTTACTATGCTTGAAACACCATTTTCCTCTAATAAACCCAAAACTTGATCTGGGTTGTTATAGTAATCTATCGAAGATAGGTGGATATGAGTATCTATCACTTAATATTTATAAAAAGTACAGAAAATATTAAAAACACCCAAGCAAAAACAAAGTTTATAAGTTGAAAATCGATAAGTGCCACAAACTTTTCTTGCATTTTTTTCACACTTTTATTTGCTACATAAACCATTATTATCATAGTTCCCAATGAAAAGCCTATTAACAAATTAAGAAATGGAATTACAATTGTGCTTTGTACAAATGTGTTTGTAATAAATACTAATAGTAAAACTACAATACTAATTAATAGTGGTAAAAATAGGAATTTATTAAAAATCGCCATAAATACCTGTACTAACAAAAGTATTATGATTAAAACTAAGACACTAATTAAGATAGGCGAGGTAAACATATTAATTTAATTTTGGAAACAAAATTTGTTCGGTAACGCTTGGCGTTTTTGAAAAGATATTGTTAATAAAACTGCTTGTTTCTGGCATAAACGGTTCTAAATTAAATGCAATTTTTCTAATACTTTGTATTATTTCTTCTATCTCTTTTTCAAATTCATCACCATTTTTCTCCCATAGCTTTTCTTCGCTTATCTTTAAGTTAACCTTAGAAACCTCTGTTGTAATAAGTTGAAGTATCTCATGTAATCTAAACTGACTAAATAAATCTTCTACCTGTAGGAAATATTCTTTGTCATAATCAAATTTTTGTACTGTGTAATTTTTACTCTTAATTAAGCCTAATACTCTATTAACTAAATTTCCCCAATTATTAACAAGCTCTGCGATATACCTTTTATCAAACTTAGCATAACCAATATCGCCATCATCGTGGTAAGGTAATGATGTTGCAAGTAAATATCTTGTGCCATCCACACCATACCTTTTAACTAAATCAACAGGTCTTATTACATTCCCTAACGACTTACTCATCTTTTGACCATCTATAGTAAAAAAGCTTGTAGCAAATATTTTTTTTGGTAGACGTTCATCTACTGCTAATAACATCGCAAGCCAGATTGTAGTGTGAAACCATAAAATATCTTTACCAACAACATGAAAATCTGCGGGCCAAAACTTATCATAAGCATTATTTATTTTCAAAGCAGAATAATAATTAAGCAATGCATCAAACCACACATATATTGCATGTTTTTCATCCCATGGGATTCTTATCCCCCATTCAAGGTTCTCTCTGCTAATTGATAAATCAGATAACTCATTATTAGCCAGTGCCATCTTTAACTTCGCAACTATCTCATTTTTTTTCTGTTCAGGTAACACCTGATATTCGTCATTCTCAATTAACTCTAAAACCTTAGGCGCGTACTTAGTAAGCTTGAAAAAATAATTTTCCTCATGTTGAAATACCGTTTGATTAGCACGATGAATTGGACAATGTCCTTGTGTTAAATCTTTTTCTGTTTTAAATTCCTCACAACCTATACAATAATAACCCTCATACTCTGCCTTATAAATATCTCCTTTTTCATATACTTTATTTATAAACTCTGTTACATATTTTTCATGTTGTGGGTCGGTTGTTCTAATAAAATAATCGTTACTAATATTTAAAATCTTCCATGCTTTTAGGAATTGTTGTGAAACTTTATCTACATACTCTTTTGGTGATTTTCCTTCACTCCCTGCTTTTAAAGAAACCTTTGCACCATATTCGTCTGTTCCGGTTAAAAAAAAGACCTCTTTTCCTATTGATCTTTGGTATCTTGCAACAATATCTGCACAAACCGTAGATAGTGCAGAGCCAACATGTGGCTCATCATTTACATAATATATTGGAGTTGTAATATAAAATTTATTATCCATATTGATAATATTAACATAAACAGCAAATTTATCCTGATAATTTACCTAACCTTACCTGATCTTAAGATAACTACAAAAATAAAAAATAGTAATAATAAAATTAAGGTGATTAAATCTAGTACCTGTAATAACTGAAAACTAATTAGTAAAGTTACAAAAGAGGAAATCAGTACTGAAATAATAAGTCCACTACGATATATACCTTTATACTCATACGGAAAAATTATCTTACTTTTTCGTAATCTAAAAAAATATACAATTAATGAACAAATTAATGCTAAAAAAATAAAAAATAATAAACTAACTAATATAATGAATATTCCGGCAGGTCTAGTATTAAATACTATATACCAGACCCCAAAACCCGAAAGAATCACGAATGAAACAATTGTGTAAATAAACCTCGACATGTTATTCTTTACTATAGTTAATACGAAAAATTATTATGACAAATACTCTCTTAATCTTTTTGCTAGCCTTAATTTCTGGTAGTCTTGCAACTTATCTTATTCTAACAAAAAAAGGTGCAAAGAATCCTAATAATGATGTATTACAAAAGACTATCTTTGATAGTATCTCATCTTTAAACCAAAACATTAATAACACACTACTAAAAACAGTAGAACAAATGGATAAAAGAATTGCAGAAAATACTAACCAGGTAACAGAAAGTCTAGGTAAAAATGTTAAAGCTATTGATGAGTCAAAATCATTTATCACAGATAGGGTTTCTCAAACTGAGAAAACAGTACGCGAGGTTACAAATCAACTTTCAAAATTAGAGGAGGCAAGTTCAAAATTACTTATTACTAACAAAGAGATAGTTAGCTTTCAGAACATGTTAATTGCACCAAAAATGAGGGGTGGTTTTGGAGAATCTTTACTTGAAAATATGTTAAGAGACGTATTACCACATGATAAATTTCAAACTCAATACACATTCAAAAAAACAGGTGAGATTTGTGATGCTGTAATATTTTTACTAGATAATAAGATAGTTGGAATTGACTCTAAATTTCCCCTTGCAAATTTTGAAAAATATTTTAACGAAAAAGATGAATTAATAAAAGAAAATAGTTACAAAGAATTTATTAGAGATGTAAAAAAACGGATAGATGAAATTTCAAGTAAGTATGTTTCGCCACAAGACAACACGTTAAATTTTGCGATGATGTATATACCTATGGAGAGTATTTATTACGATATAGTTGTTAAACGAGATGGTAACTCTGACAATATTTGGGAGTATGCACATAAGAAAAGAGTAATCCCTGTTTCACCAAATAGCATAACCTCATATATTTTTACAATTTTAGAAGGTCTAAAAGGGTACGAGGTAGAACAAAAAGCAGGTGAAATATTAAAAACAATATCACAGCTTAGAACTGACTTTTCAAGAGTCTCAGAAGACTTTGACGTGCTTGGGAAACATTTAAATAACGCAAAAGCTAAATATGATGACACAACACGAAGGTTTGATAAAATGGCAACAAAGATAGAATCGATTGATGAAAATGAACAATTAAAAATAGATTAAGATGAACATACAAGACAAAGTTAAACTAAATGCAAAACAACTTGAGGCGGTTAATGAAATAGAAGGTCCAACTATGGTTGTTGCTGGCCCTGGAACTGGAAAAACCCAGGTATTGACTGCCAGGATTGCAAACATACTACTAAAAACTGATACCCCCCCAGAAAATATCTTAGCACTAACCTTTACCGAAAGTGGAGTTTATACAATGAGACAAAGATTACTTGATATTGTAGGTCTTGAAAGTTATAAGGTACATATCCATACGTTCCACTCTTTTTCCTCTGAAATTATCAAAACTAACCCTGGGAAATTTATTATTTCTGATGAACTTGAACCACTATCAGATGTAGAAGGTGTCAAGATATTTAAAGAGATATTAGATGAAAATAATTTTGAATATATTAAAACTTTTAGGTCTCCTTATTACTACCTAAAACAGATTCAATCAAACATCAAAACCTTAAAACGCGAAGGAGTAAGTATTAATGATATGGGGAAGATTTTAGAGGCAGATGAAAATGTAGATGAAAAGATACTATTTAAAAACAAAGAGCTATTACAGTTTTACAAGATATATCAAGAAAAACTTGCAGAAAAGGGGAGGTATGATTTTGAAGATATGATCAATTGGACAGTAGATGCTTTAGAAAATGACGAAGAGCTACTTTTAGATTATCAAGAAAAATATCTTTACATATTAGTTGACGAATACCAGGACACAAACAATGCACAAAACAGGCTAATTAAGTCCTTATCAAATTTTTGGGGAACTAGTGCCAATATTTTTGTAGTAGGAGATGAAGATCAATCAATATTTAGATTTCAAGGAGCATCACTTGAAAATATCCTAAGCTTTAAAAAATGGTTCCCTGATTCAAACCTTATAACCCTAACTGATAATTACCGCAGTACACAAACTATCTTAGATGGTGCAAAAAGCCTAATTGAAAAAAACGAACAACGACTGAGTAAAAAAATTAAAAATATTGATAAAACACTTAGCTCTAAATCCTTATTACCAGAAACAAAGGTGAAAATTGGTAGCTTTGCAAACAGCTATAGCGAGCTTAACTTTATAGTAACCGAGATAAAAACCTTACTAAAACAAAATGTGCCAGCAAACCAGATTGCCATTATATACAGAAATAACTTTGATAGTATCGATATTATTCAGGCATTAGTAAAAAATAATATAAAATTTTCAACCGAAGGGGGAAACGATATCTTAAAAGATCCATCAATAAAAATACTTATTAAACTTTTGTATGCTATACAAAAACTTGAAACCGCAGAAGATGATAACGACTTATTCCATATATTAAACTATAAATTTCTAAATTTAAATCCAACAACAGTATTAAAATTTATTAGATTTGCTAGTAAAAAAAGGCTAAATTTGTTTGAGGCATCAAAACATAAAGATCTTACAAAAACAGTTGGAGATATAACAGAGATAATACAGTTTCTTGAAAAAATACAAGATTGGCATGTAGTTAATAAAGAAAAGTCGTTTACAAAAACTTTCGAGACAATAATTAATGAAAGTGGGTACCTAAACTGGGTATTATCACAACCTGACAAGATAATCTTAATTAACAAGGTAAGTACAATGTTTAATGAGATCAAGAAATTAAACAAATCAGATAGTAGTTTAAATCTACATAGCTTTTTAGAAAACATAGAACTTATGCAAACGTATAAGGTTGCAATTACGGAAAACGAGTTAAACCTTGGGAAAAACGGAGTAATCTTAACCACTGCCCATAAATCAAAAGGACAAGAATACGAATATGTTTTTATAGTAAAAACCACAGATAAAAAATGGGGCAATAACGTAACAAGAGATCTGTTTAAACTGCCAACTTCTATCTTAAACTTTAATAAAGACGAGAAAAAAGACCCAAACGAGGATGAAAGAAGGCTATTTTACGTGGCACTAACTAGAGCAAAAAAACAGATTTATATAACTTATTCTAATATTTATTATACCGATGGAAATAGCAGAGAGACTATGCCCTCGATGTTTATAGAAGAGTTAGATAAAGAACATATAGAGAGACTTGATAGTAGCAATTATGAAAACAACATCTCAGAATTTTTAGAAAATTCGTTAACTACAGATAACCAAGATAATACCTCAGAAGAGGAAAGAGAGTTTTTACAAGAGGTATTTAAAAACTTTAAGCTATCCGCTACTTCTTTAAACTTATATTTAAAATGTCCGTACAAATTTAAGCTTAAGGAAATCTTTAGAACACCACAATATAAAAACAAGGCACTATGTTTAGGTTCTGCAATACACTACGCACTTGAAAGGTACGGGAAAGAGGTTAAAGAAGATAAATCACCAGATGTTAAATTTTTAATTAACAGGTTTAATGACTCGCTAACACAAGAGATATTAGATAAAAAAGATTTTGAGGAAACAAAACAATATGGAGAAAAAATATTAACCTATTATTTTAATGCATATAAGGATAATTTTATAAAACCACTATTTACCGAGTTAAGGGTAGGAATAGGCACAAACCCAATGCCCTTTTTAGATGAAAATATTAGGTTACAAGGAGTAATAGATAAGATCGAACCAACTGAAACACAAGGATATGTAAAGGTGGTAGATTATAAATCAGGGCGCCCAAAATCCTCAAACGAGATAGAAGGTAAAACAAAAAATTCTGATGGGGATTATAAACGCCAACTAATTTTCTATAAACTACTTTGTGATCTAGATAAATCACTTAGCTTTGTAGTAAAAGAGGCAGAGATAGACTTTGTAGAATCAGCAAGTTTAGGAAAACCAAAAAAGGTAAGTTTTGAGATTACAAAAGAACATGTAGAAGATTTAAAGGTAACAATAAAAAAAGTAATGAAAGATATCTTAGATCTAAAATTTGGAAGAACAACAGATACATCAATTTGTAAAACCTGTGAATTTATCGATCATTGCTGGCCAGAGGGTTTACCCTCCGGCCAGATTGAGCTTGATATTTAACCTGCTTAACTGCCAAAAAATTCACTAACCTTACCCCAATTAACAATATTCCAAAACGCATTAATATAATCTGGTCTTTTGTTTTGGTACTTTAAATAGTATGCATGTTCCCAAACATCCAAAGCTAAAATTGGTGTTCCGGTTTTATCCATAAGTGGGTTATCTTGATTTGGAGTAGATAAAACCTCTAATGTTCCATCTTCTTGCTTTACAAGCCATACCCAACCACTCCCAAATCTTGTACTTGCTATGGTAGTAAACTGCTCTTTAAATGCTTCAAATGAGCCAAAGCTAGTACTAATTGCAGATGTAAGTTGACTACTTGGTTCAGATTTTTCGCTAGATAATATACTCCAAAATAAGCTATGATTAAAATGTCCTCCGCCATTATTTCTTACTGCCATTCTAATACTCTCCGGCAAACTTTCTAGGCTCTGCAATAACTCTTCGATACTTTTATTCTGAAATTCGGGATTTCCCTCTAAAGCTGTATTTAATTTAGTAACATACCCACCATGGTGTAAATCATGATGAATTGTCATTGTCTGCTGATCAATAAATGGTTCTAGACTATTATACTCATAAGGTAATGCTGGTAGCTTAAACATAATATTTTTCCCCCTTTTCTAATTATTACTTGTATCTAAAATCAATCCTTCATCAGTTGGAATCTCTTTAACCACTGTTTCTGATTCTTCTCTTTCTTTTCGTAATTTCTCCTCTTCTTCTTTCAATATTTTCCTAATCTGTTCTTGTTTATCAACTTCCGCTTGAACTAATGACTCACCGTGCTCCATTTTCAATATATCCTCTGGGTTTGTTGTAATTAATTGGTGCTCCTCTTCACTTGCAACAACTTTAATTGCAACATGATTTGTTCCTGCAAAAAATATCCCCTCACCTATTCCTGCTGAAAGCAATAGTCTTCTTTCTCCTTGTGAAAGGTAAAATACATCACTAATTCCATCAATTGCTGCAGGATGTTGCTTTAACAAAATCTGAATAGATGAGTTGGTGACAATTGCCTTTCCATAATCAGTATTTAAAAAGTCCTGCACATCTTGTGTTACTGTAGTTAACCCTAAAAAATATTTTCTAGCTCGTTTTGCAATACCATACATAAACAATGCGGAATCTGGATATTTCATCAAGTACCAAGCCTCGTCAACTATCAAAACTCTCTTTTTTAGATCTTTTTTGATACGTGTCCAGATATAATCAAGTATTAAAAATATCGCAATTGGTCTAAGTTGGTCCTCTAAATCTCTTACCGAAAATACTGTGAAAGAATTATTAATGTTAACATTTGTTCGTTGATCAAATATTCCTGCAAGGGATCCCTTAATGTATCTTTCCATTCTTTCTGCGAGTGCGTGAGCTTCTTCGTCTTCCATTGTAAGCAACATCTTATACAAATCCTCCATAAGTGGTGGTTCTTTACTTTGTGTTGAAGGGTCGGCCGTAATTCCCTTTAATTTATATGTTCCAACTAGTGCTTTATCAAGTACTGCCTCTTCTGAATTTGTTATCTCATGACTAAATAAAATCTTAAATAGAGTGTGTAAGCTTAGTATCTTAAGACCTAATTCATTGACTCCCTCTTCATATACTCCTGATAAATCAAAAGGGTTTATCTTTACTCCTGATGATGGCGAAAAGTTAACGTACTCACCTCCTACTGCTTCTGCTAATCTTTCATATTCGTTTTCAGGATCAATAATAATTACCTCTGTTCCAAACATTAATGATCTAAGTGCCTCAAGCTTAACTAAATATGACTTACCTGCACCAGACTTTGCAAAAACAACTGTGTTAGCATTTTCTAATGAAAATCTATCAAAAATAATTAATGATCCGTTGTGCATATTCATTCCGTATAATATACCTTCGGTTGAAGTTAGCTCTGATGATGTAAATGGAAACGTTGTTGCAAGTGAGGTAGTATCCATGTTTCTTGTTATCATCAACTTATCTAGACTATATGGGATAGTTGATTGAAAACCTTGCTCCATCTGTAATGAAGCATGTTTTGTAATAAGTAAAAGTGATCCTGCTGTTGCTTCTACCCTTTTTGTAATATTATTTAGCTCCTCTAAAGTGTCTGCTCCTATTGTTATATAAAATGAAAACTGAAAAAATCTTTCTATACCTTTAACTAACTGATCTTGTAACGACTTTGCATCTTCAAGTGCAGCCTTAACTCCGGGGTCAACTACCTTTCCACGCTCACTATCTGAGTTAATTGTTGCCTCCATCTCTGCTATCTTGCGTCTTAAATCATCAAGCACACTTTTTGATGAAACTGGGTAATAGAACATGCTAAGATCTAAAGAGTTATCAAAGTTAATAAGTGGTCCTAACCAATTTGCACTTACAAATCTAGGATAACCAGATACAAATAACGTTCTGGTATACCTTCCACCAACCTGTAGATAATCAAACTCTACCTGTATTGCAGATGGAGCAATTATATCGATACTCTCCAGCATTCCTTTTGCTAACATATCCTGAGTATCCTCTGTTGTTATATTGTTTGCGTCTTCTTGTTCTACCTGAACAGCATCTGGTGCTATATCAGGACCCTTTTTTTTCTTAAAAAAATTCATATTAATTTTTATTCTCTGGTATTAAAGGCTCTACTAAAGGCGTAGTGTAATCAGAACTGTCTAATTTTATCCTTTGGTTTCTGGAAGTTTCAGTATTATAAATATCATAGTATAACTGTAAAAGCTCTTTGGAACTAAGCTGAGAAGCCTTTATACCTACTCTTTTAAACTCTCTGATAAGTGAGTCTCGCTTTGGGTAAAGGTTGGTTTTAGCTTTATCTAAAACTGAATCTATATCAACCTGAATCCTTTTCTCATGCACTCCAAATAGCTGTTTAAACGAAGAAAGTGGAGAGTTATGACCCACTAAGGAAATTTGACCATAAGTTAAAACCACATAAAACTTTTTATCTAATACATCATTTTTTGTAATAAGATCTTTAATAAACAACTTATATTTTTGAGTTAACTCCTTTAAGTTCTTATTCCTCTGTTCTTCCATTTTAGTATCAACCCACTCTAGATACTCTGTTATATCCATTCTTTTTGATCTAATAACAACCTGTGTCTGAAAACTTAATGAGTTAAGTAAATTACCGTAAGCAGCAATCATAGCATCTTGTTCACGCTCGGACAAAAGATCAAAGTTTACTGCAGTTGTCTTAATTACAATCGATGCACCACCGTTTTTGAGTATAACAATATCATCCTTTATCGAGGCTATATCTAAATGATCTTGTGTTGTAGGCATTTCTGTCATATTATCCTTCCTAAAATTAAGATGGGTGCCAACACACTATCTTTTATTACTATTGAAATTATATCAAACTTATACCCCTTTTTGATTACTTCTATAATATAAGTACCAGTTGTTACTGGAGTTGAAATTATAAATTGTCCTAATTCATTACTCTTTAAGGCTCTAACTGGGTTATCTGAGGCATCTTTAATAATTACCACTGCCCCGTCAATAAACTTTCCATTTAAATCTTTGATTATCCCATTAATTACATTTGGTGAGTTTGTTAACTGTAATTTTAGATCTTTATCTGTTGCAAATACAGGGTTGACTACATTAACCGTTTTTACTTTCTCTACTGAGTTTTCTAGAATATTAACAGAATCCTTAACATTAAATATAACTTTTGGCTTTTGTGTATCAAGTGTCTTTTCGTTTAATTTAATAGGCTTATCAAATACTTCTTTTTGAAATTTTAGCTTATCTGCCTCTAAATCTTCTATTCTTTTCTTTAAATTAACGTTAATATCATTCGACTCTGAAAAATTTACTAATTTCTTTTGCTTACTAATCTCTTTTTCTAAGCTCTGATTTTCTTCTTTCAACTTTCTAATATCTTGTCTAAACTGATGAATTTCAGGGGTTAATGTATTCTGTATATCTAGTTTGTCGATATCCTCTGTCTTAAAACTAATCACCTTTAATTTACGATCTATCATTTTACTCTCATTTTTTAGTTTAATATCATCACTAATCTTTCTCTTTCCTTCGTTTGATTTGTCAAAAATTGCTTTATAGTCATTTTTAAGCCTTTCCATTAAACTCTTTAAATCTGACATCTGGTTATTAAGATCAAGATGAGAAGGCTGCATTACAACACTTACTTGATTTTTTGGTTTTGAAACCCCTGTATTAAACCTTTTTGGTAACGTTATTTGTTCTTTACTTATTTCTTCTGAGTGTTCTTTCTTTTCCACCTGATTTAGGGTCATAACTTTGTTTACTTCGTAATCTTCTGGAAATTCATAAAGAGTAGAATCATCAAAATCTTTAACATCATTATTTAGGTGTTTTAAAAACTGTGTTTCTTTATCTAAAAATGGGTCGTACTGGTTATCGTAAGTTGCATTTAAAAAATCTGCAACTTTTTGTCTAGAACCACTAGGAGTAATAGCAACTATATCTTGTTTAACTGATCTTGAATAATCAGATAAAAAATAATCAGGAAGATGAGGATTTTTTCTCCATACCCTCTGTTGAGGTGAGAAAACTGAAATCAAGAAACTTTTTATCCACTGATCAAGACCTCTATCTTGAATAGGTAAAAAAGCCATTCCTATACCACCTAACAAAAAAACTGCTGCCATTGGGTATCTAAAAAATATAGGCAAACCTAACTTGTTTATTAAAAATGATATAACTATTCCACTAGCTAAATAAGCAAACTGTCTTATTGTAAGATCCCCAACCAACTTAAACTCCACAGACATAATATTTTGTGGAACCGCATGTTGTTGGCTAGATTGTTCTCGTTCTTCTCTATCTGCCATACTAAAATTTTAATGTTAAATTACTATTAAGTGTTTCTGTGTATTTGTACACTCCGCCATCATTTTTAAAATTCAACAAACTAAACACCGTAGGATCAAGCGGGCTAAACTTAACAGTAAAGTTTTGTAGGTTGATGTTTGCAATTTTTGAAACCACAAGATTATACCCTGAAACAGTTGGTTTTGATAATTGATACGCAATTGTTACAGTATGTGAGCCACCAGGATCAATTGTAACTGGATATGTAATTAAATTTGTAGCATATTTAGATGATTGTATCTGATATTCAACACTTTTTTTCCATACAGCCCCATTACTGCTGATATTAAATGAATTTGCAGAAGACGGAAGTAACAAATTAATATTACCGGAAAAAACTCCTTGATTATCTCCACCTTGTTTCCCCGAATGTAACAGGGTTAAAGTTAAGCTTGCCTGAAAACCCAATGAATTTTCAGTTAAAGAATATACCATATTGCTAATAAGATAAGATTTTGAGTCGCTACCTCCAGTATTATCAATATTCATAACTATAAAATCTGAACTATCAGAAAATGCAAGAACAGGTGTGATTCCAAGGTCCCCTGCAATGCTTACATCAGAAGAGGTTGGAAAAAATATTAGCTTTCTCTCTTTAATTATCTTGAGGAAATCATGAATTGAAACTGACTTTCCCCCTATTATAGCTAACGCATAATCGGTAGGAGATAACTTTTCAAGTATCTTACTATCAACAAATAACACACCATCTACATCACCACCTTGCTTACTTCTAGCAGCTTTAACATAATTTGTTGCATATTCTGCAAAATCAATCTGTGGTAATGACTCTACCGTTATACTAACCTCAGTTAATTCCTCAAAATTATAATCTTTAACCTTTAGTAAATATTGATTTACAGGTTGACCTAAAAAATATGCTGATTTAGAACTATCTGTTACAACAATTAAGTATGTTTTGTTGCCACTAAATAACTCTGCAGTATTATTAGCTAAAATCAGTAATTTATTATTAATTTCCTGCTCTGCTTTAATATCAATTAAAGGTAAATCACTTTCAAGGCTAGCCTCGTACAAAGATAGATACCTATTAGCGGCATCAATTTTTGCGATTACAGAACTTACCCTTACTAAACCGTTATTTTCTGACTTTGCTGAAAACACACCATTATAAATAGCTGTTAAATCATACTTTGCGTTACTAATATATTTAAGATAGTTAACTAGGTAATCCTCAGAAAAACCCAACTCATTTTTCACATTTTCTCCAAAAACACCATTAAACATCATCTGGTTTTCACTTGGTTTATTTATATTAGTGATTAAATCCTCGTATCTTCCCATTTTATAATCCTCTAAATACTGATTTATATCAGTCTTAGGCATAATAATCTGGTTTTTCAAAAATAATTCGTACCCAATAATTATGACTCCTGTTAAAAGAAAGGTTAAAGCAATAATAAACAGGACTCTTTTAAAATTTTTCTTAACTTCCAGAGGGGATAAAGATTTATTAGTTGTTTTTACGTTTGGATCAACCCTTTTAACTACCTCTTCAGGTTCTTTTGTAGAAATAGCTGGGGATATTGTTGTATCTTTTGATATATCTTTCAACTCAGATATGGTTGGAACACTTTTACCAAACCATTTAATGGTTTTATTTATCCCATCTTTAAAAAACACTTGTAACTCAAAACCTATCTTATTAAGTGAGCTTACATCAATTTTTTCAACCGTAGGGATACTATCTACTTTTTTTGAAGGTCTAAATAAAATATCAAGTTTTCCGTTAGATATATCTTTTAATAAGTAAGCAATTTCAAGTGGAGTAGTTAAATTTGGAACAAGTGGTAAAATTAGTCCTCTTCCATTTTCATTTAATATACTTGTTTCAAGTAAATTTACTGCATCAGAAACGTAAGAGTATCTTTCTTTACTTAATCCATCACCACTAACTATCAAATCTTGTTCGTGTAAAAAATAATCAAGTAAGGTTCCAAGTGAGGCGGTACTTTTCAAACTCATTCTAGGTCCATATACCTCAGAAAGACGCACAATTCTAACATCAAGGCCATTTTTCTTGTAATATTGCCATACTAAAGCCTCTGCAAATCGCTTTGCTTCTGAGTATGAAAAAGTTCTTTCTTCTTCTTCTGAGGATCCAAAATAATTTTCTAGATTTACACTAGAAACAAAACCCTGATATATTCCAAGTGACGAAGCTAAAACAAATTTTGAATTATTTTTTATTGAAAACTCGAGTAAATTTCTTGTAGTCAAACTATTTGTGAGTAAAATTTCATATTCTATATTGTCAATATCATCCCTAGTATGAGACTCGGTTGAGGCTAGATGAAATATATAGTCAAACTTAGTATTCTCAATCTCTTTAGGAATACCAACATTTAAATCATACTGAACAAAATTAAAGTTTGGATTTTGTAACGAATTTTCTAGATAAATCTTTTTACCCGTAGACAAATTATCAACACCTGTTACCAGGATATATTTTTGTAATAGAGACTCAACTAAATGTGATCCAATAAATCCTGCGCAACCTGCCACTAGGGCGCGAGGCATTTTTTTTATAACAGGCATATTTAAGATAAGTATATACTTTTAAAACCCAAGGTTGAAGTAAAAAGTGGAATTGCCATTAGATACTAATTAACGTTCCTCAAAACTGTTTTTAGATACGCTTCGTCATCCTAGCGAATGCGGGGATCCAGAATAATTAGTATTTATATTTACACCCTGTCGGGTATACCCTAAAGGGTATTGCAAGCGACTAAAAACTCGCGGTAGCTCGTTCAGTCTTGTGGTATGGATACGGTATACCTTTCTTACTGCATTTTGCTAGGACAAAATCAGTTTAGAAAGAGTCAATACCCGAACAAAGTGAGGGTGCAGTTATTTTTAATTCATAAATGTCACACACTTCCTCGTTCTTGACATAAGACTTAGCGATGAAAGAGATTAGTCGCCTGGGGTACTTGACAGAGTGCACCAAATGAATAGTTTGTTTTTTTTCTTTAATGTACCCTTTAATGTTTGGCTCTGAAAGCCTCCAAAATACAAATACTAATTATTTCTAATAAAGATACGTTATAATAAATCATTATGAAAAATTCAATCACAATTTATACTGAT
>Ga0210057_1003673_pt1 | contig 21024 bp, 21 predicted proteins | sample CryGeyCG2114_010_2_FD_183968 | JGI IMG/M metagenome (GOLD analysis project Ga0210057, IMG submission 183968) | Groundwater microbial communities from aquifer - Crystal Geyser CG10_big_fil_rev_8/21/14_0.10 (SPAdes) (version 2) | ecosystem: Environmental > Aquatic > Deep subsurface > Groundwater ...
GCTAAGAAATATTTTTATTTTGTTAGATATGCCTACAAATATAACGCCATTAAATTTTATTGAATTTTCTATAAATAGATCCTCGTTCATTACGTGAGGAGTTATTTCTAATTGTGGGCATATAGTGTTTGTGCAGTTATGAATATGGCTACGATCGTGATGAGCGCCAAAATCATGCTGATCTAATTTTGTTACTATAGCTAGTTGATACATTTTAATAATTTTAACTATTTTTAAGAATATAGTCAATTATGCGCTTAGATGCTTGGCGGTCGTTTTGTCCGAGATATTTCTTTATATATTTTTTCTGATTATTTTTATTTATTGTAAAATTTTCCAATTTACTATTTTCTAAAAATTTTCCTATTTCTTTGTAATTTTTGAATACAGACACTCCTTTATATTCGTATATTTCTTTTTTAAAAAAATATGAAGGCTTGCTTGTCATGTCTATTTCCATTAGGTTTATGCTTATATTAAAAGTATTAGATGCTATGATGTCGTATGTTCCTGAACTAATAAAATTTATAACTATATCTGATAATTTTGCAATTTCAAAAATTGTTTGTGGAAACCATTTTTCTGATGAGTCTTTTATTACTAAATCAGCTTCTTTATTATATTGACTTGTGGATTTTTCATATTTAGCTTTATTTTTTATAATAAAAAAGTAATTATTTTTATGGCACCATTTTTTTATGGATTTAACTATGTTGTTGTAGTTTGGATAGAATAATGAATGGGTTACATATTTCCATTGGTTATTTTTTATGCATTTAAATACTGCTAATAATCTATTTGGTTCATTGAATACTGAATGTAGCCAAAAAGGGTCATTACTAGCTACTGGTACAGTCATAAGGGTTACAATTTTTTTGTTTTCAGGTATTTTGTACTTTAGTTTTATCAATTCTTTTGATGCTATGTAGTTTAATGATTCGGCTGGGATAAATCCTATTGGTATAAATTTTTTTGTTATTTTTTCGGTAATATTTGGGTATGCTTCTTTATAGGTTTCTATTTCATTGTTGCTATATACAAATATTGTATTTATAGAGTCATTAATAAGTAATGGAGTGGTGACTAAAAAATCCGCATACCATTGAAGCATGTGTATTTTTGTGCCTATTTTTTTAATATTTTCTAAAGAAGACTCGTAAGTTTTATAGGTAAAGGGATAAGATACAATATCCGTTATTTTATGTTTTTCTATTATTTTTGGGAGATCTGTTTTAGATTTAAAATATATTATTGATGTTTTATATATATTGGGGAAGTTTATATTTTCTTTTAAAGGTCTGTAAGATCTGTTTTTAGGATATGAATTAAATGGATCTGGACCGCAAAGTAAAAAAACTTCTATATTTCTTTTTAGTGCTTCTATTAATATGGGGGCGTATGTTTTTATGGCGGGCGATCTGTCTAAAGGAAAGCCTAGTTTAATTTTTTTATTCATATCCTTTTCTAATTATAGATAAGCTTTCTGTACCATGATTAAAAATTAAATCTATTATTGAGAGATATGGAATAAACTCTCCATGTTGTTGATTATGTGTCGGATGATTGAAGTTAAAGTATGATATAGGTATATTTTCTTTTGTAAAACAGTTTGATTCGTCTAGATAATTTTTAGATCCAGGAGGGGATATATAGTGAGTAGCTGATAAGTTTTTGCATATACTTAATAGTAAGTCAGCTTTTTTACCTGATTGAGGTATGTCTCTTGATAGTATTATGGGGGTTTTGATTTTTAAAATATATTTAAATAAAAAAATAAGATTAGTATTTAAATCTGTTAGATTATTTTTATTATTATTTAGACAAGATATTATTTGTGGCGCGTACTCTTTATAAAAAGGTGCTTTACAATAGTTTAATTCTATGGATTTTATATGATTTTGAGGAAATTTGTTGTCTGTAGCTATTTGAACGTCTTTAATAAGTTGATGTCTTAGATTTTTAGTTTTTACTGGGACTGTTAGCCATAAAGAACCGTTAGGAGTTTTGATTTTATTTTTTTGTTGCCATGAACGATGATTAAATTGGACTGTGTCTAACAGAACAAATTCATCTACTGAGTCAATTAAACCAAAATATCCTATCCATGGTAGGTATGTGGGTTGCATTATGGTGATGGTCTTATTTTTTATCATTAATAGTGTGGTAACTGGGTTATGTTATAACCCAGTTATTTGACGTATTACGTGTTATATTATTATATATGTGTAATTATGTCAAAAAATAGCCTCTAATATCAGAGGCTATTGTGTGTCTATATAATAAATTTTTCTTTAATTGGAGTTCCAAATGGTATGTCTTGGGAGGCTTTCTTTTTTAATATTTTTTCATAAAATTTTGTTGGTAGGCCAGGGGCATGATTTGTTCTTACACATTTTATATTTTTTTCTGTTATCTCCTCATTTTTTTGTATATTTTTTGAAGCTACAATAACTCTTCGAAAACCTGCAAATTTTTTTTCATTTTCATTTTTTGGTCCATATAATACTTTTCCAAATAATGGTCCAGATTTTATCTTTTTAACTAATCCATTTTTATTTTTGATGCTTTCATTTTTTCTTATTGTTTTTATCATATTTTCAAATTCTTTTATATCTAACGAAAATGGATCGTCTATGTGTTTTTTATTATGTTCAAGAACAAAATGTTTTTCTATAGTGGAAGCGCCAAGCAAACAGGCAGCTTCTACAACTTCTATGCTTCCACTGTTTTCAGATAAACCAATTTTTACTTTAAATTTTTCTTTTATGTCTAGCATAGTAGCTAGGTTACAATTTTCTTTATTTTCATTACTATATGAAGTAAGACAGTAGAGTATCGTTATATCTTTAGCCCCATTATTCTTTAAGGTTTTTATAGAGAGATCTATTTCTTTTTCTGTATCAAAACCTGTTGAGGCTATAATAGATTTGCCTGTTTGGGCTACTTTTTTAAGTAGGGGTATGTCGGTAAACTCGTAAGAAGATATTTTGTAAACCGACATGTTATATTTTTCTAAAAAATCTACTGCAGTTTCATCAAATGGGGTAGAAAATAATATTATGTTATTTTCTATAGCTGTTTTTTGTAGTTCGGGTAGCCACTCCCATGGAGTGTGAGCTTTTTGATATAATTCATAAAGTGTTTGACCTTTCCAATTACCATCGGCAGTAAAATATGAACTGTCTATGTTTAATGTCATAGTATCTGCTGTGTAGGTTTGGATTTTAACTGCATTAGCTCCTATTTTAGCAGCTGATTTAATCATTTCTTTAGCTTGAGTTATATCCCCGTCATGATTACCAGAAATTTCAGCTATTATAAATATAGGAAAGGCTTCACCTGTGTTGATTTGTTTCATGGTATTTGCTCCTTGTTGTGTTAAATAGATTTTTAATATACTTTTTATATTATATATTTTTTATATGGGTAGCTTATAATCTATATTTTTTGGAAAATCTTCTGATTTGCGGGATAATCTTTCAAATTCATCTTTAGGAGGGTTAAATCTTAAGCCTAGTAAATCTTTTTCAAAATGATTTAGTTTATTATATATTTTTTTAGGAGTACATTTGTTGAAATCAAATGAAGGCCTAGCAAACCAACGAAAATAAGTGTTTATAATAGCCCAGCGATCGCCGTCATCTTTTTTTTCGCTTGAGCCATGCCAAAGACTACCGTTATAAATTAGAACCGACCCTTTAGGCATAGTAACTATTTTTTCATCAGGGTAGGTTTTATTATTTTCAGCAAATTGTGCTAATTTATGACTGCCGGGAACTATTCTGGTGGCGCCGTTTTTTTCTGTGAAATCATCAAGTGCCCATAAAGTTTGTATAGCCAAAGGAAAAGGTGTGCCAGGAAGATTAGAGTCTATGTGTAATTGTTGTTTTGCAAATTTTTTTACAGGAGATCGGGCGGCACTTACTTGTAGTATGATAGGCTCTGATTCTTGATAAGAGCCTTCTTGTAATAATTTTTTTATTATAGGCATAGTTAATTCATTATTTATTAAATGCCAAAAATCATAATGTTTGTTTTGGAGGTTGTAAACCATTTTTACAGAGTCTTCATGAAATTTATCAGAAGCTTCACTCCTTGGGTATAGGGGGCTATATTTTTTGTATAATTTTTCGGATAATTTTTTATAATGATTACATTCTGATTCAGATAATATTTTTTCCAGTATGTAAAATCCATTCTCTTTTATATTTTTGATTATAGTATTTTTATTCATTTTATTTATATAATTTGAAGAAACTTGTTATTTGTCTTCCTAAGTTCATGTCAGCTAGAATTTTAAATAATTCTATTGTTTTAGTTGGTGATATTTGGTGCAATATATTTTCTTTTTTTATTCTTGTTTGGTGGGAATATTTACCAACCTTTGGGTTTTTAATATAGTTTGTTTGTGGATTTAATAGGTCTAATTCTATTGGCCAATCTGAGATTGTGTATTTATTTAGCCAACCAGTTTTTTGACATAACTTATTTAAACCTTTTTGATTGAAATAAGATATGTGATCTGGATATGCTACCCAATGTTTTTTATTTATGTATTTATTTTTAAAAAGATAGCTTTGTAAGTAAGAGAAGTCGTTGGGCACTTCTATGACTAATATTGTTTTAGGGGTTGATACTTCTTTTATTTGTTCTAGTAGTTTAGGAGGCTCTAATACATGTTCTAAAACATTATCAAGCCATATAACATCATATTTATTTTTTTGTTCTATGATTTTAATTAGGTTTTTTTGGGGGTCTCCTGTTATAAATTTAGAGAGAAGTTTTGGGTTATGATTTTGACAGCTAGAATTACTGAAGTCTAAGCCAGTTACTTGCCAATTTTTATTATAAAAAAAATTTAATGTCCATCCTTCACCTGATCCAATTTCTAAAAGACTTAGGCGTTTTTTGTTAGTGATTAACTTTTTTATGATAGAGTACTTTTGTGATATTTTGTTTGTAATATATTCTTTCTCAAATTTCTCATATTTATTTTTATACTCTTTATCTGATTGAAAGTATTTTTTAGTGTAATATTTTTCCAACTCCTGTTTAGTGGGTTTGTTTTTTAATTCAAAAAATCCGTATTTATTTTTAATTATTTTGTTATTCACAATTGGTCAATGTTAATTAAATTTTGTATTTTATTACTGTAAATTAAATTTTCTATTTGTTTTTTTATTTGAATTGATTTTATAGTGGGATTAAATTGATTCGAGTTGGATGTGTTATTCCAAATAATTTTCTGGGGTTTAATAATGAGGTCTTTATTTTTAATTCCTTCTATTATAGATAAGGCTATATAAATTTTATGAATAAATGATGCTTTCTCCATATCTTTTAGTGTAGTGTACTTATTAATAGGGGATATTGATTGTGATAATATATGCCCATGGTCCACCTTTTCATCTATAAGATGAGCGGTCGTCCCGAAGAATTTGACTTTTGTTTTTTTGGCTTTATTTAAAGCTTTAAATCCGGTGAATGATGGGAGTAATGATTCATGAAAATTTATAGTTGGGTATTTTAGAAATAAAGTTTTGTCTATAAGTCTAGTAAAAAACAGAAATACATAGTCTATTTTATTTGTGTGTAAAATCTTTTTTACAGATAAGCTAAATTTTTTGTTATCTGGCTCTAATATACGGTAGTATTTTATATTGTTTTTTTGGGCTAATTTTTCAATTCCACATTGTCTATCGGTTATGATTTGATATTCTAAATCAGGCCATATTGTAGAGCTAATTTTATTTATTTCATTCCAGGCGCTACCTCCTGAAGAGCTTATTATTCCTATTTTCATATGGGCTTTTTATATAAGAAAAATGTATATTCAAACATAGGATAATCATGATGTATTTTAAAAAAACGACTAAAATTTGATGTGTACTTAATCATTTTAGCGGGGTCATAATAAAAGTTTCCTTTATTTTTGAAATCTACTTGAGTTGTTAGAATATTAAAAGCTATTCCTTCTTTTGATATGTCCCACATTTTATTTATGAGGTCAAACATAAATTTTTCCATTTCTTTATTTGAGGAAGATAACTTTTGTGTTAATAGTCCATTAGCTATAACATAATCAAATTTATTTTTAGGGTTGTATTCGAGAATATTTGCGTTAATAAATTTATTTTTTGGATTTTGTTTCTTAGCTTCGTTTATCATCTCTTTTACTAAGTCAATGCCCGTATAATTTATATTAATTTTTTCCTTTTTAGAATATTTTAATAAGCCACCATATCCACAACCTACATCTAATAGACTAGTATTATTATTCCTAATAATGTTTAATATTATTTTATATCTTATATTGGCTTCATCTTTATTTTTCCAGTCCACGCCTTGAGCTGTCGGTCCATGTTCAATGAAAGTTTTTTTATAATGTTTTTTAAATAAATCTGGTATTTGAGCCATGTTTTATGTAAATTTATATTTTTTTGAATTGAAATCTTTTATTCCTTGTTTTTCTTTTTTTATTTGTTCTTTAATATCTTTGTTTTTGTAAGCATTCTTAATTATTTTTTCTATTTTTGGATTGTTTTTTATTAATATATTTTCTGCGCTTATAACTTTTACATTAGGGTAGATAGGGTCTTTTTTCTGTATATATTGTAAAAAAGTTTTTATTCTTGGTATGTGCCACTTATTTGATATAATAATTTTATAACAAAGACTTCTAAAGGGATTTTTGTTTATATTTTTTAATTGTTTGAAAGTATTGTTTGATTTTTTTTCTTGCCTTATGCTTGAAGCGGGGACTCCTTCATTTATTAATTCTTTTTTTGTTATTTCTGATCCTGTGGGGGTTATGGTAGTGTTCCTTAGATGACCTTTCCCGCCTGATGCAATTATTATATATTCGGGGTGTTTTTTATACATTATAGCGGTTGCTTTTATGCGCCAATAATCTCCTGTAGCTTTAAAATTTTTATTTGAAACATGAGTTACTGTTTTCCAAGTATTATTTTTATGTTTATATATATTTCCGCATAATACTAATATAGCATTTTTATTATATCTATTTTGCATGATTTATTTTCTTGTCTTAAACACATCTGTAATAGCCCCCCCTTCTAAGTTGTTTTTTAGGTTATTTTTTTCTATATGAGATGCAAGCTCTGGAATGATTTTTTTATATGCATTTATAACTTTATCTAAATCGCTTTTTTTATGACTAGCATTTAATATGTGACTTCCGACCCATAAAATGTTATTTCTAATTAATTCTTGTTGAATGAAGCTTTTTATATCTAATGCAGTGTATTTTTTTGTAGGTTTTATGGCTACTGCTTGCCATGGAGTAGTCCCTATTATGTAAATAATGTGGGATAGGTTATTTTCTTTTATTATTTTATCTAAATTATTTTTTAAATAAACAGCTTTTTTTTCTATAATGTTAGAGAAATTATTTTTTTCCATTTCTTTTATAGTAGCGATGGCGGCGGCTAAAGAAAGGGTTTCTCCTCCAGCCGTGGAGGAGAAAAATATATTTTCCATGAAGCTCATATATTTTTTTTTACCTACTAGAGCAGATATAGGCATGCCATTTCCCATTGATTTCCCTATAGTTGTTAAATCTGGCGTTACTTTATATAGAGTTTGTGCTCCTCCTATATGAGTTTTAAATCCACTAGCCACTTCATCAAATATTAATATGGCCTTATTATTGTGAGTTATTTTTTTAACTTTGGAAAGAAAGTTGTTTTTAGGTTTTTCATAAGTGGTTGGCTCTAATATGACGGCAGCTATTTTTTTAGGGTACTTTTTAAATATTTTTTTGAGTGATTCTATGTTATTAAAATCAAATTTGTGAGTGAGTTTTTTAGTGCTTTCGGGAATTCCTATATTTTTTGGAGTTGAGCCTATATACCAATCATGCCAGCCGTGGTATCCGCCTACAGCTATGTGATCTTTTTTAGTAATAGCTCTGGCAAGGCGAATAGAGGCGGTTGTTACATCTGATCCATTTTTACCAAAACGGACCATTTCAGCTGACGGAATATGTTTTTTAAGTAAGCTAGCTAATTCATATTCAAGCGTTGAAGATAGAGAAAACGATATGCCGTTTTTTAGTTGTTTTTTTATGGCGGCATCTACTTTGGTATTTTGATATCCAAGACTTATAGCTGCTAGCCCGCTAACTAAATCTATATATTTATTTCCGTCTATGTCATATATGTGACAACCTTTAGCTTTTTTTATAAATAATGGGGCTGTGCCTTTTATATATTGAAGGTAACTTTTGCTAAATGTCTGGGAAGATAGGGGAATTATTTTTTGGGTTTTATTAAACCACTCATTACTTTTTTTAACTTTGTTTTTTAGCATTTTTTGATTTAAGCATTCCCTCGTTCCTTTTTATGTTCATATTTTTTACCATTATGTGGGGGTATTTTGTTATAAAGGCTATGTGTTCTAAATACGAGGCATTTGGAGGCGTGTTTTCTATTATGAACCTTATAACTTCAAAATCCTTTAGTTCATCTACGGTAAAGCGAAAGTGAGAGAAGTCTATTTTTGATGTAAAACATTCTTTTTTTATACCTTTCTTGTTTTGGATGTAAATTGTTACATGCTCTCTTTCGTGTTTAGATTTAGCGTTTTCATAGGCCTCTTTTAATAGTTTTAATTTAAATATTTCTATATCTATTCCATCTGGAAAAGTGAATTTATTTAAGGCTGCGCTACTTGCGTAATCTAAATCATTTTTTTTGAAAAAACTTATTACGTTCTCTACAACTTCCGGGTCTATTAGAGGACAGTCTGAAGTTGAGCGGATTATTGTTTTATACTCGGGGTATACTAAAGAGCATTTATAATATCGGCTTAATACATCTTCTTCGGACCCTCTAAAAAAATCAATTTTTATTTTTTTACATAGATTTATTATAGCACCATCTTTTTTATTTGTGGTAGTGGCTACAACTATTTTATCTATTTTTTTTACTTTCTTTAATCGTTCTATTTGGTGTTGCAGTAAAGGTTTGTTATTTACTTTTAACATTATTTTATTAGGCAGACGCGTTGAGCTGGTGCGAGCTTGAATTATACATAGGGATTTCATGAGATTTATTTTATGATAAATTACTTTACTATGTCAACTTGATTTTATATGTTATTAATGATATTATTATAAGTAGAAAATTTTGAAAAATGAATTAAATATAAACATCATCGAAGGAGAAAATATTATGGAATTTATAAGAACTGCTAATTATTTAAGTGGCGATTTTTTTGTCCAAATTACTTTTGAAAAACTTAAAACTTTGGAAGGTGTTTTAGTAGATCAAAATTTAAAAATATTACAAGATGCAAAAAATATTGAATTATTGGAATATTATGGAAACTTGGGCTTTAAGGTTGTGCCTATTAGGAGAGTATCTTCGGAAAAATTTGTTTCTAGAAGTTTCTTTCCTCGTCGTATATTGGCTGAAATGACAAATAGGTGTAATTCAAATTGTAGAATGTGCCCCAGAACTCATCTAGGAAGAGATGATATCGATATGGATAAGGAATTATATAAGGATATAATTGATGAAGCTGATAAGTACGGCGTTGATTATTTTGCTTTATATCATTTTGGAGAGTCGGCCTTGCATAAAGATTTTAGGGAGCTATCATCTTATGTTGGTAAAAAAGAAAATTTGAATAGTGTTTGGTTAAGCACTAATGGTATAGCTTTTGACCAAGAGCTTGCCAAGTTTATTTTATTGGAGTCTGGCATAGATTTTTTGAATTATTCTATGCATGCTACTAATGCAGAAACTTATGCTTTTGTAACTCCTAGTATAAGTTATAAAAAAGTCAGAAATAATTTAGATGGATTATTAGACTTGAAGCGCAAGTTTAATCAGGGTCCGATATTTCATATACAGATGATTGACCAAGAGGGAACTCATCATAATATCGATGAGTTTATAGAGACATTTTATGAGTCTGGAGAGGTTATTAGTATTTTGTATTTGGAATATACGGATTTGCCTAATAATAAGTTTGGCTTGAATCGTGAACGTCCGATTCAAGTGACAAGATGTAATAGAATTTCAAGGAATGATTGTTTTATTGATTCTAATGGTAATGTGCATCCTTGTGAATTTACCGCTTATAATGCATCTATTGTGCTTGGAAATGTAAATAAAAATTCTGTTTTTGAAATTTGGAATTCTGATTTGGCTAAGAAAATTCGTGGATTAAATGAAGATGGCAGAATGCATGAAATGGATTGTTGTAAAAACTGTAAAGATTTTGATTTGTGATATTTGGTAAAAATATTTATTATTTCCCGCCTGTAAGTTGAGGCGGGTTTTTATTTTTTAGGAGTTTTCCAAAGGCTGGGTGTTATAACAGTTTTTTCTATCTCCAGAAATTCTTTTTTTATAAAAGAATAAAAATTGGCAGGTAAATGGTCTATGTTTTGTAAGGCTTCTAAATTTTCTTCTAGCTCTTTAGTGGAGTTAATGCCAAAAACTACATAATTTACGTTTTTATTTTTAAGAGTGAAGGCAAGAGTGGCGGTTAGTTTAGAAAGTTTATGTTTATTTAAATATGTATCAAGTTTTTTAAGAAGGGGTTTAGTGTGATTTAAATAAGGAGGGATTTTATTTTTATTTATTAGGAGTAGTCCTTGAAGAAATGGGCTGCGGGCAAATATAGTTATATTATTTTTTTTGGCTATTTTAAAAAAATTGGTTTTGTCTAGGCGTTGATCAAATATGTTGTAGGGAATTTGAATATAATCTACGGGTAGATTAGCAGCATAAAGGGCTTCAGATTCATCATATATAGAGACTCCAAAATTTTTGATGAGCCTTTTGTTCTTAGCTTGTTTGAGGCTATTAATAATGTGATTGTTGTATATATAGTGAGGTGTATGGAGTAAATATCCGTCTAAGGTATTAATATTTAGGCGTTTTAATGATTTTTTAATTTCATATATTATTATATCTTCGGCTTTGGTTCCATCGGGGTAGTCGTTTAGAATGTGGGGTTTTAGTTTAGATATGATTGAAACCTTATTTTCTATTTTACGTGATGATATCCATTTACCTAGTATATCTTCAGCATCGCCGTAGGCAAAGGCTGTGTCGTATGTTCTTATATTATTTTCCCAAGCTGTATCTAGTATGGAAAATGCCGTTTTAATATTGGGCTTATCTAATTTATTATTTAGGCCATATTTTAAGCCAAGCTCAACTGTCCCTAAAATTAATTTATTCTTATAAATCATTGTATAATATTTGAAATTTCTTCTATTTTTGATGTATATAATTTTTTGAAAAGATTTCTATCGTAGAATTTTTCTCCCATAAAAAATGTAGTTGTAAAGCCTCCAAAGCCTCTTTTAAATTTACTTATACTTACTTCTTTTATAGTTGAGAGATAAGAAATGTCCGTAGGATAGTTTTGCCATCCTATTTCGTAAAATTTATATTTTTTATTTTTCATCCATTTGATTGCATGCCATTGGATCAAATGTGAAGCTGGTATATTTTTGAAATCTGGATCACTGCAGGAAGAAAAATAGAAGGCGTTGTTTTTAAATAGAGAAAAATAGGAAGCACTTACTAGAGTGTTATTTTTTTTAGCAAGTATAAGTATGGCATCGTCTTCTTTAATCCAATTAAACATGTCATTAAAAGTAGAAGATGACCTAGTTTTTCTGCCTGAAGCTTTGTGATGTAGATTTACATATTGATCAAATATTTTTTTAGTGGCAGTATTTTTGTCTAATATAGTAATTTTTAATATTTTTGAGGCTTTATTTATGTCGTATATGTGTCCATGTCGCATTTCTTTTTTTAGCTCCTCTATCGGTTTAGATAAATCTATTATTTGAGTATTAATAGAGTTATCAAAATAATTGAATTTAACTAGAGTATTATATTTTTGTGAGTTATTTTCTATAAATGATTTACTTAGGGCGGGGAATCTTAGTCTTATTCTTTTAATATTATTTTTTTTAGCAAGATCATCTATTTGATTAAATATAAATTTTAGAGTTTTTTCTCTATTTTTTTGGTCTAGATTATTACTTAAAGCAGGCGCGGGTCCATAAGCATCATAGCCAAGTGAAAATTCGTTATATCCCTCTCTATTTTCTAATAGTAAGGGAGCTATGGCTATAATTTTATTATTTTCTATTATAGCGAATGATTTAGATTGAGAATTAAATTTTTGACCGTAATCTATGTTGTAATTTATCCATTTAGATGTGTGCCAAAACCAAGCATCGTCAGATTCAATACAAAATTCATCCCATTTAGAGGATAAATCTTTATTTAAATATTTAATTTCCATTGTTAAAAAAATTATTTATAATAGATGATATTTTTTTAATGTCTGATTTTTTTAGGTTTTGATGTAGGGGTATGGTTATGGCTGTTTTTGAATAATTATCTGTTATTGGAAGTTTAATGTTTTTATAACCTATATTTTTATATAGAGGATGACTATAAACAGGAGGGTAATGGAAATTAGCTCCAATGTTATTTTGTTTTAGAAAATTATATAAAGGCAATCTATGTTTTGGTTTTTTTGTCCTAATTACATATATATGCCAACTGCTGTCATACTTATTATTTAGGTTATATTCAGGCAATATTATGTTTTTTTGGTTTATTAATTTTAAATAAGTTTTAGATAGCTCACCTCTTTTTTTTATAAATGTGTCTAATTTTTCCATTTGGCTTAATCCTAGAGCTGCATTTATATCGGGCATGCGATAGTTATATCCTAGAGCTGTGGCTACGTTAAATCCATTTTCATCTTTGTCTATGTTATGTGATCTTAGTTTAATAGCTTTATTATAAATTTCTTCGCTGTTAGTTATTAAAGCGCCACCTTCTCCGGTGGTTATAGGTTTTACTGGGTGAAAACTTAATGTTGTAATGTCGCTTTTCCCTGATCCTATGGGTTTGTTTTTATATTTTGATCCTAATGCATGGGCAGCATCTTCAATTACTATTAATTTATGTTTCTTTGCTATTTTCCATATTTTGTCTAAATTGCATGGATAGCCAGCAAAATGTACTACAACTACAGCTTTAGTTTTTTTAGTTACTAAAGACTCTATTTTATTTTCATCTATGTTGTATGTTTTAGGGTTAATATCACAGAAAATTGGTTTGGCTCCAACAGCTAACAACATATTAGTAGTAGCAACAAAAGTATTAGGTGTTGTTATTACTTCGTCTCCTTTTTTTAAATTGGCACAAATGTATGCAATGTGAAGAGCAGAGGTGCCGGAATTAGTAGTAACAGCATATTTAGCTTGGCAATATTTGGCTAAGGTTTCTTCAAAAGCTTTTATTTTTGGTCCTTGCGTTAAATATTCTGATTTTAAAGTGTTAGATACTGCTTTGATGTCTTTTTCATTTATAGATTGATGACCGTAAGATATCATATTTCATGTATTATTTTCTGTAGATCTTTTTTAGTAATCCAATTAGTATTTGTGTTGCTTGAAAAATGAAATCCTTCATTTATAGATTTTCCCATTTTTTCATATTTTGAAAAGTCATATATAGACAATCCTTTCTCTGGGGTGATTATATAATAATCTTTTAACTCAAAACCACGTCTAGATTCTTCTGTTGATAATAATGTTTCGTGTAATTTTTCTCCTGGTCTTATTCCTGTTACTTGATATTCAACGTTTGGTGCAATAGAGGATGTTAGGTCAATTAATTTCATGCTAGGTATTTTAGGTATAAATATTTCTCCTCCGATCATGTTTTCTAGGGCAAAATTAACAAGATTAAAACTTTGTTTTAATGTAATCCAAAATCTTGTCATATTAGGATGAGTTATGTTTATTTTTGTAGGCTTATTATTTAGCAATGATTCGATTATACTTCCTCTACTGCCAATAACATTTCCATATCTTACTGCAGAAAATCTAGTTGAATTTGGTGAATAATTATTAGCTGCTATGAATAACTTTTCGGCGCATAATTTAGTAGCTCCATAAAGGTTTACTGGTTGAGCAGCTTTGTCAGTTGATATGAGTAATACTTTTTCAACTTTTTGGTCTATGGATGCTTCTATTATGTTTTGAGATCCAATAATATTTGTTTTAATTGCTTCATGGGGGTTGTATTCAAGAGCAGGGACTTGTTTTAAAGCGGCGGCATGTATTACGATATTTACATCTTTAAGAGCTCTATTTAATCTTTCTTTATCTCTAACATCCCCTAAAAGAAATCTTAACTTGTTTTCGGGATCTGGAATATTTTTTTCCATATGAAATTGTTTAAATTCATCTCTGCTGAATATTATTATTTTCTTAGCTTGATAATTTTTTATAATAAATTCAGTAAAACTCTGTCCAAAAGAACCTGTTCCGCCGGTTATTAGTATTGTTTTGTCTTTGAATAAATCCATGTTGATTTAATTAATATAATAGACCAAAATTTATTTTTTGGCAAGTTGACATATAAAATATTTAGTGTATTGTTTGTTTAGATTCTTTGATATTTGAATAGTTGTTTGGAGGTCGGTGAAATGAAAAATATAGCCTTTGCTTTTTCAGATGATGGCGCTTATGAAAATGTAAATCCTGTGAGATTAGAGTTATTAAAAAATCAGAATATTTTAACATGTGGAATAGTTTCAGGCAGAGCGTTAGAGAGAAATATTAATTCTGGATTATTTTTTTTTGCTGACAATGTTATTGATTACAAAACTAATATAAAAACTTTTTGCAAATTTTTTTCTGGAATAGATGCTTTAGTGCTGGGGGTATCCCAAGGGAGTTCTCTTGAGTTTGAGTTAGTTAAAGCTTTAAAAGGGATTTGTCCTATATATGTTTTACCTGATGCCTGGACTTCTTTTTCTGCGCCTGGTTTTTGGAAAAATGGGTATAATTTACCTGATTATGTTTTAGTGAATGATGACTTGGGAGAGATTGGAGCTAGATATTGGGGTTTTAATGGAGAGGTTAAAGTATTAGGTTCTCCTACATTCGATGCTTATTTTAAAATTAATAAGTTTAAAAAAATGAAATTAGATCTACCTCTTGTTTTATTTATTGGTCAAGGGACTGGAGAGAGTGGCGATATTCCTATACTAAGAGATTTAGTAAATATTTTAAATGATGAATTTTTTAAAGAAGTATTTTTTTATCCAAAAGAACACCCTAGAATGAGAAGCGAGTTATTTAGTGAATCTAGGGAGTGGGATAATATTGTGAATACTTTTAAAGATAAAAATAGACTTTTAGTTGGGAATGATTATAACTTAGATGATATGCTATTTTCCTCTAAGGTTGTTATTTCTGATTTCTCTACTGTTTTAAATAAAGCTGTTTTATTAAGAAAGGATATTATTAGTATAGCTTATCCAGATCTTGAAATAGTAAAGGGATATTTTAGTAGGCATACCTGGACTAATGGGGTTTTCCCCTTAGTGTCTTTGAATTGTGCTTTAGAAGCTAAGTCAAAAAATGAATTATGCATGTTGATTAAAAGATCTATGGAAGATGGCTTTGGACTGGAAGATAACCAAAGGCAGTATTTTACTACAGATGGAAAAAATTCTGAAAGGGTTGCAAATTTTATTTTAGAAACTATAAGCGCTGTTTAATTAAATAGCGCTTTTTGTTTAAAAGTAGAATTCTTGGTAAAGTTTTGAGAGGGATAAATTGTATTTTTTATCTAAAGATAGATTATTTTCTTTAAAATACTCTTTGATGATTAATTTTATTTGAGGGTTATCTATAGGTTTGTGCCCTAGTAGTTTAAAGGATAATTTACTCTGTAAGATTTTTCTTATTAGGCTTGTGTTTAGTCGACCGATTTTAGGAATAGGAATATCAGGTATTAAGCCATTTTCTATAAGTTTATTTTTTTTAAAAATTTTGTTTAAAAATCTGGCAATTTGTATTTGTCTTAATTGGTATCCTTCATTTGTTAGCTTGTTAGGAGTTTTAATTTGATCATTTGTTCTTAGAATGGAAATAAATTTTTCAACAAATTTTTTAATACCGTCTACCTTAATAATTTCAAAAAGTATTATATGGACATTAGAAGGATTAAATAGTTCATTATAGTAATCTATCAATGGTAAAAATTTGAACATTTCCAAGTTAACACGCCCGTCTATAGTTATATAGGATGGTTTAATTTTCCCATATTGAAAGTTTATGAATTCGGTAAATTTTTTAGTACCGCCTAAGTGTATACTTTGTCTATATAAGGATTTTATAAGGTCGTATTGATTTCTTATTATTATAATAATATGAGATTCAGGAAATAGTTTATGAAGTCTATCAGCTATTTGTTTTTGATTTGTATGTTTAAAAATTATTTCTCCGCATAGACCTTCAAAAGATATTAGGTTTGGTTTATCGGGGTCTAGTTTAGATATTATATCCTCTCTTATCTTTTTGTAATCAAAATTAAATTCATCTTGAGAGGTTATTTTTAAAAGGGGGTCCTTAAGTTCTGATAATGGTATAAAATGTATACTTTTAAATTGAGGAAAGATTTCATCTTGTAAAAAAGAGGTAGCGGTTTTTGGGTAGCCAATATGAAAATATAGTGGGTAGGATTTGTTCATAGGAATTTATCTTTAATAATGTTTATTAAAAAATTATTTATATAATGCCTCATAATACCTTTTAGACATTGTGCTCCATGAGTATTTACTTATTTCTTGTAGGGCATTGCGGGTTAGTTCTTCGGATAGTTTTTGGTTTGTGATAATTTTTTCGGTTTGCTCTGTTATTTTATTAGCGTCTTCTATATTGGTCAAAAGAATATTTTGGTTGTCGGTGGCTATATCGGTAACTAGGCCGACTTTAGTGGACACAATAGGGGTGCTGGTGGCCCAACATTCTAAAATGGCCATAGGACCTCCTTCTAGGCGTGAGGTTATTATGTATAAATCGAGGGCGTGGTAGTATTTTACAATATTGTTGTAGTTTTTTAGATAATGATGAGTGAAAGAAATTCCAGTTTTAGTGAGACGATTTTTAACGTAACCGCGGGCGGGGCCGGTTAATAGGATGTGAATGGGATATTTTTTAGATAGCTTTTCTATTACATCGCAAAAAATATCAGGGCCTTTTATTAGTTTTGGCTCATTTCCTTCCTCCCAACCTTCGCCATCTTTTTGAAAAGAACCGATAATTATTTTATTTTTAGGAAGATTTAATTTTTCTTTAGCCTTTTTTTTATTATTTGTGGGTTTAAAAATATTATTATCTATGCCAAGTGGAACTACTTTTATTTTTTCTTCTGAAATCTTTAATTTTAATAAATCTTTTTTGGTGTTGGTACAAGTAGTGTGAACTAGAATATTATTTTTTATAATAATATCAGCGTATTCTCTTTCTATTGGTAAATTATTTACATGAAACCAAGAAACCACAACTTTATTTGATTTATCTATGTTTGGGATTTCTTTAATAGCAGTAAAAATTGGGGAAAGGTGTATGGTTTTATTTTTTAATCGTGAAGCTGATTTTGCTATAAAAGTCGATATGATACTTTGTTTTTTCAGTTCTTTGGATAGATTTTTTATTATATTTGTTACTACCCAGTCTTTTTTATCTGGGATTAAAATTAGGGCTGGACTTTTTAATTTTATTAAAAAGATATCTTTTATTATTTTAATTTTTTCTAGCATAGTGTTTTACATATTAGATTTTATTATTAAAGCGTAGAAGCTTGGGTTTGGGATATCTTTTTGAGCTAAGTCTTTTATTATCGCTTGTTTAAGTTCTTCAAAATATATATCTGGACTCTCTTTTCTTTTGTCTGATGAATTATATACATACTTTGGTTCTGTTATAAATTTGTTATGCAGGTTATTACAATTATATCCTCCTAAATTATAAAGAGTATATCTGGAGGATGGTTTGAATATTTTAGTTATTTTAGAGATGGTCCTGGGTGTATATTGCCTAACCCCATGGTATTTATAAAGTTTTAGGCAGGCGGCGGAAGGAAATATATGTATTTGGATTAAGGGCTCTTTTTTATTTTGAGTGAAATATTTTATTTGATTAAAAAATGTTAAATCTTCTTCAAAGTGTTCTATAGCAGATTGGCTTAGTATAAGATTTGTATTTTCGGGAATTGTGTTAATTATATTTTTACTATCTGAGATTTTAAAAGTCGCAAAAGGATATTTTTTAATAAGTTCTGGCCAGTTTTGGTGTGGGCTTATATCTAAGCCCAGATAGCTATTAATTAGATTTTTGCTCCATTTATTAAATCTTTCTAAATAACCGCCGGATCCACAACCGATGTCTATTATATTTATTTCGTTTAATTCTTGTTTAATTTGTGTCCAAGGGAGAGTAATCCAAAATAAGTCGGAAAGAGCTCGGGAGGGGGAACTTTGAGGGTTAATAAGTGACCAGTATTTTTCAGGTGTTTCGATTTTAAAGTTTTTGATTTGAAGTTTTTTATTTACAAAAAAATTTGGAAATGAATTGTTTAAAGTATTAGCGGTTTTGTAGGCACGCATTTGCCATTTATTTAAGCCTTTGTCTGCGTTGATATTAAAAAAAGAAGTTGATTTATACATTGATAAGATATGAGAATTAAATATCTCAGTTAAATTTTTTAATATATTCGTCTAAGCATTCGCGCCAGTCTCTGGTGAGATTAATTCCTTTTAATTTAAGCATAGAGTTAACTATTTTTTCTGAGGCGGGGCGTGGCGCACTGTATTCTGATTTAAAATAATCTGAATTAACTATTTTAATACCTACTTTTTCCTTTAGGGGTAGTATTTCTAAAAGATATTTGGCAATTTCATAACGGTTTACGGAAGTTCCTTCACATACGCCGTGATATATTCCATAAAGTTTGTTATCTAGGAGATGTTTGATAATTTTCGCTAAATCATATGTGTAACAAGGTATACCAAATTTATCGTTGACCACGGCAATTTCTTTTGCGCCATTTTTAACCTGATTAATAATTTTATTAATAAATTTTTTGTCTTTTTTTGGCCCTCCTCCCATCATCCATCCAGCTCGTATGATTATGGATTTGTTATATTCTTTAGCTGCCAGTTCTCCGGCATATTTTGATTTGCCGTAAATGCTTAAAGGATTTGGAGTATCGTCTTCTTTGTATTCTTCTTTTTTTCCGTCAAAAATTCCAGCTGTACCAATATAAAGATAGGGTATGTTTCTCTGGCGAGCTTGATTCATAAGGTAATAAGAACCCCATAAGTTTGTTTCGTATGTTTCTTTTGGGTTATTTTCGCACCATTCCATATCGGTTTTGGCCGCTAAGTTGATTATGTATTGTGGGGAAATTTTTTCACAGAAATTTTCAACTTCTCGTTGAGAGGATGCATCTAGGTGAGTTAGCCAATTTTCGTTTATATTTATATCTGTAGCAAATACTTGGCATGAGTCCTTGAAAAGATTATAAACTCCCTCTCCAAGCATGCCTCCGCAACCGGTTATTAAAATAATGTCATTTTTATTAATCATATAAGTAAGGTCTTAGTTGTTTTAAAAAAGGGTAAAATTATTATTTATATATGTATGGCAGTTTATATTGTTTGTTTTATTTATACAAATTTATTAAGAAATATCAAAAAATATTTGTTTTACTTATAATTGACTATTTAAATTAAGGAATATTATTAGTTTTCAATACATATATAAATGTAGTATACTTTGGAAGTTATGGAAAATCCAAAATTAAGTGTTATTATGCCTGTTTATAATGGGGGTAATTACTTAATTCCGGCTATTAAGAGTGTTCTTAATCAAACATTTTCAGATTTTGAGTTGATTATTTTGAATGATGCTTCTACAGATCAAAGTCTTAATAATATAAAAAAATTTAAAGATAGGAGAATTCGTCTTATTAATCGTGAAAAGAATATTGGTTTGCAAAGAAATCTTTTTGATGGCTTCAATTTTGCACAGGGAGAATATATTGCAAGGATGGATCAGGATGATATTTGTCATTTAAATCGATTTGTGGAGCAAGTTAATTTTTTAGATAAAAATCCTAAGGTTGGGTTATGTGGAACGTGGTGCAAGACCATAGGTGTAGGCAAGTCTTTTATTAATAAGCTGCCTTGCGATTTTGAGGATATTCGTGCAAATCTACTTTGGCAGACTTCTTTTGTACATCCATCAGTAATGATGAGAAAAAATTTATTTAAAAAATTTAATTTAAATTATGATCAAACTCTTAAATATGGTGAGGATTATGATTTGTGGATGAGAGCATCTTATAATTTTCCTATTAGGAATATTCCTAAAGTGTTGCTTTTTTATAGGATTCATAGAAATAATACGTCACAGATTTTTAAAAAAGAGATGAATATTTCTGCTTATAGAGTTCGTATTGAAATTTTAAAAAGACTAGGTATAACACAAAGTAAAGAAGAGGAGAGGCTTCATAATTATTTTTTTCCAGAAGAAGGGGAGACAGTTGTTGATTTTCTTGCGAAAGAAGAAAGATGGCTTATAAAAATATTGGAAGCAAATAAAAAAAGTTCTGTATATAAGACTAGTTCTTTAAATAAAGTTGTTCATGAGCGTTGGCGAGTTATATGTGGAATGAATGCGAAAAATGGTTTTTTTGTTTATAAAAAATATAAAAACTCTCCGTTATTTAAGATTGGTGGTTTAAAAAGATATTGGGATGGATCTAAAATATTTATTAAGTGCTTCTTATGAAGTGATCGTTTTTATATTATTGAAAATTGAAATTAAGACAATTAATAATAAATTAGGTTTTTAAGTATTTTTAGTCTTTACTGATAATATTTTTATATATTTCTATTTCATCTTTTATCTTTTCTTCTAGAGAAAAGTTTTGGATTATGTATTGTCTAGCATTTTGGCCAAGTTTATTTATTAAAATTTGGTTATTTATTAAATTAGTTATGACTTCTTTCAAACTTTGAGAGGATGTTTCACATAATAGGCCATTTTCATTATTTTTTATAACTTCTTGGTTACCAGCGACGTTGGTGGCTATACAGGCTAGACCACAGGACATGGCTTCTAATAGGGCTTTGGGCATACCTTCGTAG
>Ga0210057_1003674_pt1 | contig 21023 bp, 21 predicted proteins | sample CryGeyCG2114_010_2_FD_183968 | JGI IMG/M metagenome (GOLD analysis project Ga0210057, IMG submission 183968) | Groundwater microbial communities from aquifer - Crystal Geyser CG10_big_fil_rev_8/21/14_0.10 (SPAdes) (version 2) | ecosystem: Environmental > Aquatic > Deep subsurface > Groundwater ...
AAAAATACCCAAAAAAACCTTAAATGTTGACGGCAAGGATGTTTACTTTGAACTACGAGAATCGATCGAGTTACTCGATTCTCCACATTATAATCCGGCAGCGAAAGGCGGCGTTCTGATAAAAAGTGAAGAGGCAATTTTAGAAAACACCCTATTTAAATTTACCGATGACCAAGCTGGATTGTGTTTTTTTGGCGACCTAGAAATTCCTGCGATAGCAGAAAAAATGAGAGGAGGGGAAATTTTAGTAAACCCAAATAGAATCGGCCTCGACTGGAAACACCCTTTCTTAGATAAAGTTCGTAAAAAATTAGAGGATGAACTGGCTGTGGTTGTAGAGGAAAAAAGAAAAAAACTTGAAACCGGAGATAAAGGAAAAATAAGTGAAAAAAATAAAATACTTCTAAACAAGCTCATGGAACAGCTTAATGCTTGGGCAGAGCAAGAAGGCTTAGACTGGGAAGCACCGATAAATCCTTACACTTTAAACACTTTAATGATTAAGCCTGAAAGCACCGATATAGAAATTGACTTGCCCAGAAAATTAACCATTTATGTACCCAAAGACATTTCAGACTTATTTCCTTTGGAGAGTCTTAATTTAAAAAGTGATAATTCCCATGTTTTAGTCGACCGGGGTAGTCTCGACTTTAAACCGCATAAAAACTACCCTGATATTTTAGTAGGAAACTTCTCCATAGTAGGGAAAAAAATAGATCAAGAAGCAATGGTTATCGCTGAACTAGGTGATATTGAAGCCTTTTCCATAGTTAGGGTTGTAGACAAATTGGAAAAAAATTCAAGAAAAAGAAAAAAACTTAACAAAAAATCAGGAGGTTTTATAAGGGCTATTCAGTCAGACGAAACAGCCGATCCTTTTCAAAGGGTGCTTTATGATAATCATTTAGGTGAAATAAGAATTTATGTTAACTTTCCGGGAGTAAATTTATACATCGCAAAAGGACTCGAGGGTTCTGAAAGTCCCGAGGGAAGTGTTTTACTTGCGGAGTTAGTTTCCGAAGCCTTTTGTAGAGCAGTTGCTACAAAAGGCCTAAAGGAAGGTAAGTTTTTAACTTTAGGCTCTGACTTAGATGCTCATATTTCAGCTTATAATAGAGCCTTATTCGACTTACAAAAAAAGTATTTAGAAAAATTACACAAGTCAGTAGTGAGTTACTATAAAAAAGCGTAGAACAACACCTCTAAAGTTTTATTCTTCCGCCCCTACCATCGCTAATAGTAGTTGCATTTAATTTGGCTTCTATCCCTTTAGTTTTGACGTTACGCATTATTTCCATAAGGTCGTGTAAGGCGTGGCCAATATCGTTCCCATCATTGTAGACTTTGACTGCATTATTTTGAAGTGAAAGTTGTGGGTTTCGAGTTTTTTTCAAGGACTGCCTTTCTGACAAATCCGCTCGTTTGGAACGAATGTCTAAAAGACCAGTCCTAGTAAGGAGTTAGGTCAGATTTTAGTTTAATATACTCTCACGTTCTCTTGTCAAGTTTTACTGGAAATTTGCCTTTAGACAGATTAAACCTCGATAATTTTATTAAATATGCAAGGCCGACCAATAAAGTTAACTAATTCATTCGTCAAAGCCGCAGAAGAGGTTCTATTAGCCGGTGAGAGCAACTACAACGCCATAATCCACACAGACGAGGACTTAGTCCAACTTATTAACCAAAAATTACCCGAAGGCCAGCAAATCAGCGATAGAACATTTAAACGCTGGAAAGCAAGGGCGTCTGACGATGAAGAGGAAGATACTGCAGACGGCATTCTTGAAACGACTTTTGTCCCCTTATTAAAAAAGGCCAAAATAATACAAAAACAACATCTCTTTGAGAGCCTCCTCGATAGTGTAACCGGCTGGCAGAGGTACGCTTGGATTTTAGAACGAAAATATAGGGAATGGAACATCAGACATAGTGAAGAATTTCAGGATGACAAGCCACAAATCAAAGCAATCGTGATGGAAGTAACCTGCTCTGAACGTTGCAAAGAGTGTACTCGTCTAAAAAAAGAAGAGGGAGAATCTGAATCTATTACTTCGCTTACTCCCTGAAAAGATTCTCCACAGGAACTTTCAAGGCACGGGCAATTTTATGTATGGTTTTGAGCGAGGGATTGCGCTTCCCGTTTTCTAATTCGTTTACAGAAGTAAAGTCCATTTTTATCATTTCTGCTAATTTCTCTTGGGAAAGCCCTCTTTGACGTCTCAAGACTCTGATTTTTTCACCGACTCGTTTTTGTATAACAGCCATAACCCCTCTTGAGAAATTATGGTTTTTATGCAACACTTTCGGTATTGTATAGACACAATAAAATCGTACTCTAAGGTTGTTGTATCAGGAATTACTGATTAGATTTCGGACAAATGAAACAGCTCCACTTTATAATCTCTTTATTGTCAATAATTCTAATTTTGATTGGTTTGTTTTATTGGTTCGCGGTTAGGCCGTCCATAATTAAGAAGGAGTGTCATCAAAAAGCGGCCAACAATGCACAAGGTGACTACACCATGTACAAAAACTCTTTCGACGTTTGTTTGCATAGCAGAGGGTTATAAAAATATGAAAAGGTAATAATGAGTAAAGTTATTTTCATCCTTTTATTTATTCTAGGTGCTTTATTCCTAAATGCGGCCCATGTCCCGGCATGGTTTCTCGGGGCAAGCAAGCCAACACACTCGCACTGGAAGACTTACGCTATCATTGGAGTGGGGATCTGGATTCTGATATTGATTCTTGCAAATACCATTCTCTAGTGGAAGCAGGAATTAAAAAATGATTTTAGTTTTTGATTCTATAAGATCAATATAGAATAAAACAAATTAAAATGAAGATTGATACAACAGATCCGCACACACTTTCTGTTCCTCAAGATATACCCAAAAAATACTTTAGGTTCAACAAGAATAATAAGCAGAATGAAAAATACATATGCATTGAAGTTTGGGCTGACGGACATCCTGGCAAGGCGGAAAGAAAACTTGTTGAGGTTGATATGGAGACCTTCCGTATAGATAAGACAAGGCTAGACAGTATGATCGCATATTGGGTTGATGTTGCAAGAGGTGCAGGGTTTGAAAGCCCTATTCTTACCATTCAGGGTGATCTAGGCAACGGCGCCGAACTTTTATATGGATATTCGGATAACAGAGAAGGAATACCGCCAAATGCCCGAACTTATTCCATTAAACCGGTTTTTGATAAGTCCATCATGAAGATGAGGCACGGGGGCAAACAAGGCAAATCTCTTGTTTATCATAGCCTCGTAAACTCTCCTACGCTTCGTGAGGAACTTACAAACTTTAATGAACTTTTGGTACGTTTTTTCAACGGAGAATTTTATGAATTACTGACAGAGTACTCGGATAAAGGTATGGGTTGGGAGTTTTGCAATGAGGTAGTTGTTGATAATGCAAAACTTAGAAAAGCTAATTAGTATGTTTAATTTCTTCCTCAAAATAATGAAAAACAATTCAGCTGATTTATGCCCTGCCTGTAATCCTACAAAAATCAATGTAAGCGAAGAAGTTTGCGCAACTTGTAAGATACGGATAAAAGAAGTTCAAAAAACAATCGAAAGAGATGGTTATACTACCTGGCCTATACAAAGGATCGGATTAAAAATTGGTTATGCAGGCGTAATAAGAACCCTAGACTATATGGTGAAAAATAAAATTTTATTACCACCGGATGAAAACGGCAAATACTATCTTGTGTCCGGTAAATCTGATAAAAATTTATGAAGAAGCCAACGATACATCAAAAATACAGCTGGCTCACCGACGAACATAAAGAAGAGGTGAGGAAACTTTTCGAGCCGAGATATAAAAGAAAATTGCAAGATTCGGAGGTAGAAGAGATTGCCGAAAATTTAACCGGATTTATGGAGTCTTACTTAGAATTTAAATGGCGACAGAAATATACGCTCAATCGCAAAAAGTAATTTCTAACCCGAAGATATACCTAGCCTCACCGAAGTGCTAGAATACGCTAATCTGGTAATAGAGGGAGGTGAAATTATATGGCAGAAGATGAAAAAAATGTAACAGTAAAACACGGTAATCCCTTTATGGCTTCATTCAAAGGAACTTTAGGCAAGGGTTTAGGTTGTTTCGTCATAGTTATTATCGTAATTATCGCAATAGCAGCAATCAGTTCCGGTGGTAGCAAAACTCAAAAAGTTGGCGATAATAACCAAACACAAACTGGTTCCGACAACAAAACCCAACCAGCACAGCAACAAGAATATAAAGTTGGCGACAAAGTCCAAATGGGCAAAGTTATATTAACAGTTAATAATTTTGAAAAATCTCAAGGGGGTCAATATACAAAACCTAGCGAAGGAAATGAGTGGCTAAATCTGAATCTAACAATTGAAAATACTGGCTCGACCCAAGAGTACGTTACTACTCTAGGCCAAATGTTTATAATTGATGACAAAGGTAATCAATATCAGGTTGCAGTTACAGACAAAAGGCTTGCAAATGCAGGAAGTTTAGGTTTAGATGGTGCGATTGTTGCGAGCGCAAAGAAAACGGATTGGGTAGGATTTGAAGTTCCCAAAACCGCTACTGGATTAAAGTTTCAATACAATGCCAGCTTCTTTGGGGGCAACAAAATTGTAGTTGCATTGGGGGAATAACGCGTGCTTAATAGCTTAGTTATTAAGACAATCCGGATTTACCAGAGACATATGTCTCTCTATTTGAAGTGGTTAGGTGTCAAGTGCATTTACGAACAGACTTGCTCTAATTATGCGATAAAATGCTTGCAGCAAAACAGTTTATTGGTTGCCTTACTTTTAATTACAAAGAGGTTTCTTAGTTGTAATCCAGTTAATGCCTTTTTAATGTTCAAGAAGGCAAGTACCATTGATTAAAAGTCTTATGCGTAAATTATTTATTATTTCAGGTTTAATCGCTTTTTCTATTGTTAGCCTATACTTACTCTTAGCCAACTCTAAGAAAGAAACCGCAAAAGTATCTTCGAAGGAAAATAAATCAACACTGGAAGCAAAAACGAATCAACTAAACCCGGAACCAATTATTCTTTCTGGCACAGGAGAACAAGCAACCAATAAGTTTAAATTATACTATCCGTTATATAAAATAACATCAGATAATCCATATGTGCAAGCAGATTTGCTTGATGGCCAAGGAAGAAATTGGAATAATTATTTTGGTAGAAAAACTTTTTGGCATGTCCTTTCCTATCCAGATGATTATATAGTGAATGTTCACAACGTCGATGCTTCCCTGATATCATCTTGGGAAATACGTTTGGAGCCAATTAAAATCGGCGACAATCCGGAAGCGAGGCAGTTTACAGGAACAGGTTCAAAAACCACAAACTTATTTAACGCGAGTGAAGGATTAAAAATTATTAAAGCAACACATTCAGGAAGAGGTACTTTTACAGTAATCTTGTATGATGATTCTGCCGTCACTTATGAATCGCTAGGCTTATTTGGAAAAGTGACAGGTCAATTTGAGGGATCAAAAGGAGTCCAATTTCATAGGGATGGTCGTTATTTCTTTGATGTCGAGGCTGATGGCGATTGGACTATAAATATAGAACAGTAATTTCCACTTAACAATAGAAGCAGTAATCTATGCTGCCTCTCGTGCTAAAAAGTGTGTGGTGCATGAAGGATAATGAAAAAACTTTACCTTGATGTTGACGAAGTAATTCTTAACAAAGATTTATCACCGGCTAAACACTTGAAAGATTTTTTAAGTGTTTTAGTTAGAACTAACACAAAGTTCCATCAAGTACTAGATCCTACACTTGAATAGTCCCTTCAAGGATTGACAACGATAACCTCCAATAGTAGATTAGAAACAATGAGTAATCCGATACATCCCTACGCGGTGTATACAGTTAAAGAAGCCGCGGAATTACTTAAAGTAGAGCCCGTTACTATCCAAAGGTACATAAGATCCGGAAAACTAGAAGCAACACAGTTTGGAAAAACATATAGAATTTCGGGGCAAGCCGTGCTTAATCTGCTCTCCTTTGAACATTCGTACGTAGAGTTGGTGCAAGACAGAGCAAGGCAGGTAGAAAATGCCAATTATATAAAATCAAAGGCATTTTTAATGGGACATCCCAAAGGTGCGTCCTATATTAAATTTATAGACTCAACTGCACAACTTTTATTGGCTTGCATAAATCCGGATATTCCAGCTTTAGACGAAGATCAAAAAACACTTAAATACGCCGGCTCAAGGGCGCTAAATACAACAATGGTAGCTTACAGAGATTGTTTATCTGGTTATTACCAAAACTCTCTATCAACGCAGAGAGACTTAATTGAAACGCAGTTTTTGATGGATTATTTCCGAACGCATCCGGACAAGATTGCAGAATGGAGAGAAGCTGACTACAAAACCCGGAGAGACAAGTTCTCTCCCGGAATTTTGAGAAAACTTTTAGATAAGAGGGATAATTTTACAGAAAAAAAACGTGATGAAAGATACAAAATGTTCTGCGAATACGCTTCACATATGACTTATCAGGGATTTAAGTTATTGGCAAACGAAAAGAATCTTGTAGAGGTAGGGCCGTTTTATGATGAAGAAAAACTGCTTAATGCTTTGCACGAACTAGCCCTCAACTGTGGATTCGCAGTAACAAATCTTTGTGCATGCCTCAAAGCCAAAGATACTAAGACTGCTGTTCTAGCGCTAAAGCACATAAAAGAGATGGACAATTTATTTAATTGGCAAATAACTAAAAATGAAAAGTACGAAAAAGCTATGGCTGAAATAGATAGGCTTCTTAAACAAATATCACCACAGCGTTAAATGGACGAGCAAGAACTAGACATAACAAAACTAAAATATGTTCTCTATGCCCGCAAATCTACGGATGATCCACAAAGGCAGGTACGATCAATTGGTGATCAAATTACAGAGTGCAGGAACTTGGCACAAAGACTTGGACTAAAAATAGTTAAAATCCTTGAAGAGACAAAATCTGCTAAAAAACCTAACCTACGCCCCGTTTTTACTCAAATGCTTAAAGACATACGAGTCGGGAAGTATGACGCAATTTTAGCCTGGAATCCAGACAGGCTTGCAAGAAATATGAAAGAGGCCGGTGAAATTATTGATATGGTGGATGAGGATGTTATTAAAGATATGAAGTTTGTAACTCACCATTTCAGTAAGGACGCAAACGGCAAAATGCTTTTAGGTATGTCTTTCGTACTCTCCAAGCAATACTCTGATGATTTGAGCCAGAAGGTCACAAGGGGTGTCCGGGGACAGTTCAAGGAGGGCAAAACGCCTATACCAAAACACGGCTACATAAGGGACGAGGATGGTCTGTATCGCCCTGATGATAAGAATTATTACTTGATTCAGCAAGCCTGGCATTTAAGATCCGAAGGGGAATCTTACGAGAAGATTGTTAAACATCTTGATGACAACGAGTATAAAAAGGTTACAAAAAGAGGCAGGGAAATAAAAATGAAAAAACAGATGCTTACAAAAATGTTTAAAGACCCTTTTTACTACGGTATTTTGATACAAAATGGGCAAACAAATGATCTAAGAGAAATCTATAACTTTAAGCCTCTGATAACCGATGATATATACAACCAGATACAACGGTTGGCATACAGACGAATCAAGCCCGCTAAACCTCACAAAACGGCTTTCTATCCCTTAAGGCAGATGCTTATATGTTCTTTTTGCGGAGGCAATATGTATATTGCTCCTTCCACAGGACACGACAGGTATTTATACGCTAGGTGTGACAATTTACCTTGTGACCGCACGAAAAAGTCTATCCGGATGGGAGTAATTTTCGACTACATTTACGCTCTTTTGGATGGTGGGCTAAATTTAGATAAGAAAGATTATGATAACTATTATCAAAAAACAATTAAAATTTCAGACAAAAATAGAAATGATTTAAAAGTAGATATTCACAGCAAACAAGGCTCTCTCAAAATCATCAAAAGAGAGATTAAAGAAATCGGCCTTGCTATACCAAGATTGAAATCGGTTGTGCGGCAAATAAACGAAAATAAAATAGAAGAACTAGGCGATCAGCAGACAGAACTTGAAGAACAGATAGAAACGCTTAGTGGCAAGATTACTTCTCCGGAAGAAGATGCCCTCTCTTTGAAAGATTTCTTGAACTTTTCAAAAAATGCTTCCCTAGTAGTCCAATCGGGTAGCGCAAGGGTAAAAGACTTATTTTGTCGAAAAATTTTCTTGAACTTCACAATTAGCGAGACGAAAGTGTTGTCCTATCAACTCAAAGAGCCATTCTTATCTATGATAAAACACAAGCAAATGTCATCTAGTCGGGGAGAGAGGACTCGAACCTCCGGCCTCTGCGTCCCAAACGCAGCGCTCTAACCAACTGAGCTACTCCCCGCATCAATCCATTTTATCTCATCAACCGTCTGGGCTGGTTTACTATACATGTTTCCATAATTCCTGCTTTTTGGACAATTAGGACAATGTCCTTTTAATTTATATCCCCTGAACATAGCATCACCACAAACAACTATTCTTAAAGCTCTGTTAACAACGGTTACGTAATCACACTCCCTTTCGGCCATATTTAACAGGCAGGGGTGCTATTTTACCAAATTCGCGGTATCAGCCGCTTCAGATGCCAAATGAAATTCATCAATGGTGCAGTTTAATATCTACGCCTATAGCCTGTGAAATATTACTGTAACCGTCTTTTTCAAGCAGTTTAACAAGTCCTAGGTTAATATCACTTATAACCTGCGGCCCCTCAAAAATCATTCCGGTAATTAATTGCACAAGAGAAGCTCCCAATTTTATCTTTTTATAAGCATCGAGAGCGTTAAAAACACCGCCCAGACCGATAATCACGTATTTGCCGCCGGTTTTTTTAAATATGTATGGAATTAGCTTATTAGACAATTCTTTAACTACCTTACCGCTGATGCCGCCATTCGCCGGTACATCTTCGTCAATAATTCTTTTATTCCTCCTTTTTTTAGTTAAGTTAGAGCAAATGAAGCCGTGAATTCTGTGTTTCCGAACAACACCAAGAATATCATCAACGTGTTTGCTTGAAAGATCAGGCGATAGCTTTAAAAAAATTGGCTTCTTAGTTCGAATTTTATCTATTTCTTTTAATAATCTTTCCAGCCGTGAAGGATTAGTAAAAGGCTGGCCGCCAAAAGCATTGGGACAACTGATATTTATTGTAAAATAGTCACCAATATCTCTGAATTCCCTGAAAGCTTTTACATAATCAACAATTCCGCGTTTAACGTCAACAGTCTCTTTGCAATTAGTTTTGGCAATATTTGTTCCAATTGGTATTGCAAATTTTCTACCCCGAAGTTTTTTTGAAATGACCTCACACCCGTCGTTTTTTAAACCGTAATGGACTACCAGACCCTTAGAATTTTTGAGCCTCCAGAGTCTAGGTTTAGGATTTCCCTCGCAATGTTCTCCGGTAATCGATCCTACTTCGGCAAATCCAAAGCCGACAGATGGCAAAATATCAGTAAGCTGGGCATTTTTATCAAATCCGGCGGCTAGTCCTATTGGGTTAACAAATTTAATACCCAGTATTCTCTGCTCAAGTCGTCTGTTGCGATAAAAAAATAAATACTTTGTCAGATTTCTTGTTAAAGGATACTTGCCAAGAAAACTTCCAAGGGAAACCATCGAATCGTGTATAGTCTCCGGATAAAATTTAAAAAATAAGGGCTTAAGAAGTAATCTGTACCCAAAAGATAACAATTTATTTCGTAATGATGAGATCAAATTGTTCACTTATATCTAATAAATATCCCTGTACTGTGAGCCCTATCGCGAATGCCATCCTCTTTGATCAGTAGTATAGCCAAATCCGCGGCTCTTTCAGCGTTAGTTCTGCCGTCGCGAGCCGATACATTACGGTTAAAACCGCTTATTTTTGAACAGTTAGTACAGCCGTTATCCCGGTTGCTATCAAATCTCTTGCTGCAAATAGCGCGGCCATTCGATTTTTTTATTAATACCGGATCTATGCATTTTCTTTCAGTCATAATAAAAAAAGTGCCAAAGGCACATATAATTCAAAACAAGTTGTCGCACGAGTGCCGGGGGAGGGACTCGAACCCTCACGGCCTTGCGGCCACAAGATTTTAAGTCTTGCGTGTCTACCAATTCCACCACCTCGGCGCGATGTATATTTTAGCCTAAAAAAGTGTCATTATCCATGCTTGATTTTAGAAAAATTTAATTGGTAGAATGCTCTTCAACATGTTATTTGATGACACGGATGATGATTTAAAAGACCCGACAGATGAAGACCTAAAAGATGACGAGTTGTCTGACGACGAAGATGGGGTTAAATCCCTTGGGAGTCACACAATTCCCATCGTGGACGTCATAGACAATACACTGGAGGATGAAAGCCAGTTCAGGGAACCCACTGGCTCACCTAGCGTAATAGGTGAGGAGGATTCCCTTTCCGGAAGTGCTTCCGATGGTGAGCCGGTGGATATAGACGACCACATGAAGGCAATGGGACTGGAAGTCGATGACGTGGACGAAACTCCTAAACCTCTCGGAGAAGACTAAATTTAGCTTCCTTTGTGTTAAAATTACCATGTTGCAAGCGCCTGTAGCTCAATGGATAGAGCACTGGTCTTCGGAACCAGGGGTTGGGGGTTCGAGTCCCTTCAGGCGCGCTTCGATCTTAATAAGATCTCAGCGTAAACGCTTCTGGCTGTAAATAGATCTCAGCCTAAACGCTCTTTGTGTAATACAAGATGAGTTGGTTCGTGTACATTGTAAGATGTTCGGACAATAGTTTGTATACTGGAATTACAACTAATGTAGAAAGGCGAATAAATGAACATAATACAAAAATCGGGGCAAAATCTTTATATGGCAAACTACCCGTTCAACTAGTTTACATAGAGAAAGGTTTAGATAAAAAAATAGCTGGAAATAGGGAGCGGGAAATAAAAGGTTGGAGAAAAGAAAAAAAAGAAGAACTAGTAAAAAACCTAGGACTGGTGGTTTTTAATAAAAAGAGGCCTTCAGACCGAGAATCAAAGTAACGAAGTAGGCCTTTAGGCCGAGGAACAAAGTGACGAGGCCCAGTAGCTCAGTGGTAGAGCAGTTGCCTCTTAAGCAATTGGTCGTGGGTTCGACCCCCACCTGGGTCACAGTTTCGTGTTAAAATAATATGCCGCCAGAAAGAGGCGGCTTTTTTAAACTTTAAAAATGAAAAGAGATATTAGAAACATTGCAATAATTGCCCATGTTGATCATGGCAAAACCACTCTGGTTGATGCCCTCTTGCGTCAGTCTAAAACGGAAATGAAGAAAGAAGTTGCGTCCGAAAACTTAATTATGGACAGCAACGAACTTGAAAAGGAGCGCGGAATAACCATTTTTTCCAAAAACGCCTCGGTTATTTGGAAGGATACAAAAATAAACATTATCGATACGCCCGGGCATGCCGATTTCGGAGGGGAAGTTGAAAGGGTCCTTACAATGGCCGACGGCTGCTTATTACTTGTCGACGCACAGGAAGGTCCGATGCCTCAGACACGTTTCGTCTTAAAACAGGCTTTGAAGATGAAACACAAAATCATTGTTGTAATCAACAAAGCCGATAAACCTAACGCGCGTGTACCGTTTGTCCTAAATAGGATTTTCGATTTATTTGTGGAACTCGGTGCTGACGAAGAAACAGCCTTTTTTCCGGTTATCTACGCCGTTGCCAAAGACGGTAAAGCAGGTCTTACCTCGGAAGTGAGCTCCATGGTCGACATATCCCCGGTATTTGATTCGATCCTTGAGCATGTGCCAAAACCTAATATAGACGTTGAGAAACCGTTACAGGTCTTGGTTTCCAATATAACTTATGATAACCACAAGGGCAGGATCGCTATCGGCAAAATCTATAACGGGATTTTAAGTGTCGGGAAAGATGTGGCAAGGATAAACCATGACGGACAAATAGATAAAACAACAATTACGTCCCTTGCTACATTTGAAGGCCTTGAAAGGGTCGATACACAAGAAGCGGAAGCCGGTGATATTGTTGCTATTTCCGGAACAGCGGATATTACGATTGGGGAAACAATAGCAGACGCAAAAAATCCGATTGCACTGCCAATTCTCAAGGTAGAAGAACCGACAATCCGCATGACTTTCAGTGTTAACAGTTCGCCTCTGGCGGGAAAAGAAGGCCACTTTAAGACTTCCAGGCAAATCAGGGAAAGACTTTTCAAAGAACTGGAAACGGACGTAGCGCTTAAGGTTGAAGATGGCGAAAAAGGCGATTGGGTTGTTTCGGGCAGGGGAGAACTTCATTTGGCCATATTAATTGAAAGGTTGAGGCGCGAAGGGTACGAGTTTCAGGTCGCCAGGCCTCAGGTTATCACCAAAATTATTGACGGAAAAACGCTTACTCCATATGAACAAGTTTTCATTGAAGTCCCGGAAAAGTATTCCGGTGTGGTAATGCAGAAAATGGGCGAAAGGCATGGCCAGCTTCTTGATATGAAAACGGAGGAAACGATATCGTTTTTTGAATTTATTATTTCGACCCGTGAACTGTTCGGCTATAGAAGTGAATTTATAGTCGATACCAAAGGTTTGGGAATAATTAATACTTTATTTTATGAATTTAGGCCGGAAGCTCCTGGCGCATACTCAAGAGGTCACGGATCTTTGGTTGCCCACGAATCCGGTACGACCAAAACATATGGCCTAATAAATGCCCAGGAAAGAGGAAACATTTTTGTAAATGCAGGTGAGATTGTCTACAAAGGCCAGGTAATAGGTAGAAATTCCAGAGGTGAAGATATTAGGGTTAACGTTTGCCGCGAAAAGCATTTAACAAACATGCGCAGTAAAGGGGAAGATGTTTCGGCCAAGTTAAATGCGACAGTGAAAATGGACCTAGAAGAAGCCCTTGAATATATAAACGACGAAGAACTTGTTGAGGTTACCCCAAAAAACATCCGCATACGTAAAATTATTTTAGATGAGCTGGAAGAAAGAAGAAAAAGAGTTTACTCTAAAAGCTAACCGATCCGGGATCGTATTAGGCAGGCAATCCGGTAAAACATTCTTTTATTCAATCGTTTGATGCTTAATTGTCTCAAGAGTTCTCTGATAATCCGCCCTATCTAACACAAATTCTTTATATTTTTCGAGGTTTTTAAATTGAGAAAGTACAATCTCGGCACTGTTAGCTACAACCGATATGCCATCGATATATTCTAAAAGGGAAGAGTACGGATAGCTAAAAGTCTCATCGATAGTACGGACGACATATGAAGAATAAGGATTAAGATGTATGTAGCGTGAAAGATGCATAAGCTGATCGTCATTACTTATGTGAACAGCTCTAAATCTTCCTTCAAAAAGGCTCCCCTTTTGATTATTTTTTAAATTAAAATAATGTGAATAGCTACTAGATACAAGATATAAGAAACGCTGAATTCCGCTATCGACATTCTGTTTGACAAGCAGATGGAAATGATTCGGCATAAGGCAATAAGCAACAATATCAATTAAAAACTCTTTTTTTATAGCTAAATCTTCTAGCAATGCCTTTCGTTCATTTATATCAAGCTGTAAGAATTTTGAATACCTTAAAGGGGGCAATAAATTTCTGTAGTAAAGCAAAATATCAATAAATTTTTCGTAATGCCTTTTATTTAGGAAAACTGGAGAAGAAGCATGACCTCGATTAAAAACATGATAATATTCATTTGATACCAAGGGCACATCTCTTAAGGGCATATGTAATCAATAACACTGATACTACCGGATCGTCGAGCTAGTACGATCCCGGATCGGCTAGTTCGGCTAGTCTAGGGCTGGGTGAGAAACTTTTATTCCAAATGTGTTAAATCCATAATCTAAAAGTTCCTTCATTTCGCCGCGCCTGTCATCGCTGCCCAAAATCACTCCCAACAATTTCTTGCCGTCATTTTCCGCATAAGTGACAAGGCAAAGCCCCGCCTCCCATGTAAAACCGGGTTTTATGCCGCGTACGCCCGGATATGTAGTTAAAAGGTTGGTATCGTTATAAAGGTCAAAGTCTTTGTGCCCAGCAGTCGATTCTATGTATTTATGGACTGTGGCCGAAACTTCCCGGAAATACGGATAATTCTCCCATAAATAGTGCGATATAACTGCAAGGTCGTGTGCGGAAGAAAATTGTTCCTGCCTGTCAACGTCCAGCCCAGAGGCGTTTATAAATTTTGTGTCATTTAGCCCCAAATCCGCCGCTCTTTTATTCATTTTCGCCACAAAAGTATCCTCACTGCCCGAAACTCCTTCGGCAATAGTAACCGCCGCGTCGTTTCCGGAAACAAGGATTAACCCATACAAAAGATCGCTTAATTTTAATTTTTCTCCCGCAGTAAGCCCCATACTGTTTTCGCCAACCTTGGCCGCCTTTTCGGAAACCGAAAATTCTTTATTTAAATCGGAATTTTCAAGGGCTATCAAAGCCGTCATTATTTTTACGGTAGAAGCAATCGGTAGTCTTTCGCTCGAATTCTTGTCAAAAACTATTTTTTGGGTATCAAAGTCAACAAGAATAGCCGATTTTGCGGAGAGACTTAAGGAAGAAGTGCCCAAAACAAAATTGTGTTCCTGGGGAAACCACTCGTTTTTCGGAAAAACCTTTTTTTTAATAGTATCATCAGCTTTTGGGATAGGGGAGTTCAAAATAGCAGAAACATTCTTGTTCCTTAAAAAAAAGAAGCCGCCTGCGGCCGCAAAAACAATTAAAAAAACAGCCAAAACTCTGCCCATAAAAATATTCTAACAATAAAGCATGTTTAGTCCAAACGCTTTCAACCTTGAAGTCTAAAATGATATCCTTATCCATGAGAGCATAGTAAAAAAGAACCCGGTCTCTTATGAAGAATATTTATGATATCGAGAAACTGAGGGATTTTGATAACCACAAGCTTATAGTGGTCCTCAAAGATAAATCCTGCGACCTTGATGGTTTTATAACAATACATCGTGGAGGTGAAAAATATCCATCTTTCGGTGCAACAAGGGTATGGTTTTATGAATCGGAACAGGAAGCCCTAATAGATTCATTGAGGCTGTCCAGAACCATGAGCTACAAGTCTGCATTGGCAGGATTAAACTATGGAGGAGCCAAAGCTACAATAATCCGCCGTAAAAAATTTATCCGGTCCGATATTTTTAGGTGTTATTCACACAGAATTAATTGCTTGGGGGGCAAATTCGTAACAGGTGCAGACGTTGGTGTTAATGGCAGAGACCTTAAAATAATGGCCCAAGAGTGCAAATACATAGTCGGTCTAAAGAGCGACCCGGTGAGATTCACGGCTTTAGGAGTTATTGTCGGAATCAAGGCAAGCTTGAAAGAGATCTATGGTAAGGACGATATTTCCGGAAGAAATTTTGCTATTCAGGGGGTCGGTAAAACCGGGATTGGAATATTGAAGCTAATTTATCAAAAAGCAGGCAAAATTTACATAAGTGATGCCAATAAAAATAAGCTTAAAATTGTGAAAGACAGGTTTCCAAAGGTTAAAATAGTAGAGCTGGACGAAATTTATAAGCAAAATGTGGACGTACTCTCGCCATGCGCATTGAGTAATTCAATAAACGGAAAAATTTATAAATACCTCAAATGCAAAATCATAGCAGGGAGTGCAAACAATCAATTAGAAAATGAAACTATCGGAGGAAATCTATACCATAACGGGATTTTGTATGCCCCAGATTATGTAATTAATTCCGGCGGCTTGATAGCAGTTGTCGATGAATATGAAAATAGTGTCTTTGAGAAAGAAAGACTGAATAAGAAAATTATAAAAATAAAAAATAAGCTGGAGACGATTTTTCAAAAAAGTAAAAGGTCGGGCAAACCGACTAATTTAGTCGCAAACCAAATGGCCGAAGCAATTTTTAACCAATATGCTTAATTCCTTCCCCTCCGGAAAATCTGCAAAAATTCCAAGTTCAGCAAACAATATCGATAGCATCCACAAACTGAGTACTGCTGAAATCTCGGAGTTTATTACAAAAACCAATCCTGCAAGTATAGAAAAAACAGGCCAAAGGATGGCTTTAAACTTATTTAGAAATTCTTCTGACAGTGTACCTGCCTACAGGAAATTCCTAAAGACTAACCATATAGATTCTTCAAAAATCAGAAATCTAGATGATTTTAAAACCCTTCCCATAATGACTAAGAAAAATTACCTCCTAAAATATCCTTTAGCAGAATTAAACTGGGACGGAAAACTAGATGATTTGCACATAGTTTCCGTAAGTTCAGGGTCAAGCGGTGAGCCGTTTTTCTGGCCGAGGGGCCAGGGGTTGGAACTAGAAACAGCATTAATATACGAACTAGCTCTCAAGCATATTTTTAGGGTAGATAGGCAAAAAACACTGTTTTTAATCGGATACGCAATGGGTATGTATGTAGCGGGCGTATTTACATTAAATAGTTTGATGAAGATGACTCGAGAAGGATACCCGCTAACAGTTGTTTCTCCAGGCTCAGATAAGGATCAGATAATCACTATCATAAAAAAACTGGGCAGTAATTTTGATCAAGTGATAATTGCCGCTTACCCTCCGGTTATAAAAGACGTTGTCGATAAAGGGATTGAAGAAAATATAAACTGGAAAGACTATAAAATGAAATTTATTTCCGGCGGGGAAGGTTATAGTGAGGAGTTCCGCAGTTATGTTTATAAAAAAATGGGTACATTAAAAAGTTATTTGACAAGTTCAATGAATACCTATGGTTCTGCAGATGCCGCTATTTTAGGGCACGAAACACCCTTAAGCATTCTTGTTCGCAAGGCGGCTAGTGATAACAGTAATCTTAGAAAAGCACTTTTTGGGGAAGACCGTTTGCCTTCGGTCCAGCAGTACTATCCTTTTTACAAATATTTTGAATCAGTTGACGGAAATCTCGTCTTTACGACATTTGGGGGAATTCCTCTTATCAGGTATTCAATTGGCGATACTGGGGGTATTATTCCATATAAAAAGGTTATTGATATTTTGGATGAATTTAAAATAGACATTAGAAAGGAAATGAAAAAGTATCATTCCGATAATCTCATATGGAAATTGCCTTTTGTTTATTTATTTGGAAGGAAAGACAACACAAAAATATTTTATGGTGCAAATATTTACCCTGAACACATTAAAAATTGTCTGGAGCAAAAAAAATTAATTGGGATAACAACGGGGAAATATTTTATGGACATTATCTTTGACAAGGATCACAACCAAAGCCTGCTACTAGCAATTGAGCTTTGCCCGAAAGTCAAAAATGAAACGAAACTTGAAGATAAAATTGCAAAATTAATTCACAATAATTTACTAAATATAAATGACGAATACAGATACCTTTTTCATACCATTGGCAACATAATCTACCCAAAAGTTGAATTGTACGAATACGGGCATTTGAAATATTTTTCTCCGCGGATCAAACCTAAATACGTCAAAAAAGATTAGTCAGTGAATTTAAGAAACATCAAGCCCGTAATTTTATACGAAGGAAAATATTCCCTCAAAGATATTACACGGCTGAAGAAGGAAAATTTAGTCTTTAAGACGGTTGATATCTACGAAAGACAGCTTCGTGAATTATTCGAAGTGAATAACCCGTCTTTATTAAAAAACGAAAAATTCGTTGAAGAACAATCCAGGTTCCTAAAAACTAGGAGGGGGAATGACATTAATTTGTGCGGGAACTGGGTATATTTCCCTTGGAACGGGAATCTTATCCATACAATAAATGAGAGGGATTATTTTTTACTTCGTACCAACCGTAACAGAAATTTAATTACAGATAAAGAACAGCAAATATTATACGGCTTTAATACCGCAGTTGTAGGACTTTCCGTTGGCAGCAATATTGCCGTTAATTTTGCCTATCAGGGTATCGGGAAAACCATGAAGCTTGCAGAGCATGACAAGCTTGAAACATCAAATTTGAATAGGGTAAGAGCCAGCATATCCGATATTGGTGAGGGCAAAGCAGGCATTACCGCAAAACAAATATATGAAATAAATCCTTACAATACTTTGCACATTTATCCCAAAGGTTTAAACAAAAAGAACCTAAGTGAATTTTTTTCTACAGATCCGGTACCTGATATTATTTTTGAAATAACCGATGATTTCGAGATGAAAATACTATTAAGACTTGAAGCCAAAAAAAAGGGTATTCCCGTAGTAATGCTTGCTAACCTTGGAGATAGTGTACTTGCTGATATAGAAAGATATGACCTGAATAAAAATATCCCTTTATTCAACGGAGTGATCGGAGATTTACCCGATAAAATTCTAAAAGATCCCAAAGCTGATGCAAACAGTTATGCCGTCAAAATAGTCGGGACCGAAAATATTCCACAAAGAGCCATAGAATCCGTCAAGGAAATCGGTAAAACTTTAATCGGTAGACCTCAATTATCTGGTACTTTATCATTAAGCAGTTCAATTGCATGTTACATAGCAAGGAATATAGCGCTTGGTAATAAAAAACTAAGTGGCAGAAAGCTCCTGTCTCTTGATAAGATCTTTATATAATGTGGTACATTCCTAAAAAACCCTACAAAGCTTGGAAAATTAACATATCGGATTTTCCTGCTAAAAAATCATTTTCCGATCAGATCAAATACTTAATTCGCTATGCCGTTCTGGCTCCTTCAACCTTTAACACTCAGCCTTGGGTTTTCTCAATTAAAAAAAACTCTGTGACGATCTCCCCAGATCTTAAAAGAAAACTTTTAACATCAGATAGAAATGACAGGTTGCTTTATATCAGTACCGGTTGTGCCGTTAAAAACTTTGAAATAAGCGCAAGGGTACATGGATTCGATATTGACAAAACTTATGAAAATAAACCTAAGTATACTCAGGTTACGCTTTCTCTTTCTAAAAACGGTAAAAATACCGACAAAAAAGCACTCATAAACATATTGTCGAGACTCACAAACAGAAATCCTTATACAAATAAACAATTAAGCTCTAAGACAATTTCCAGGTTAAAAAATATTGCAAAAAATAATGGGGTCAATTTCAAAATAATTAGTGACGAAAAAGGCCGAAATAAAATCATGAAGCTTGCCGAAAGAGGGGATTTAGTTCTCTGGGGAGATAAAAACTTTCTAAGCGAACATCTCCAATGGATAAGAAATAATTTGACCAGAAAGTACGACGGTATGCCGGCATTTACTGTCCAAATATCGCTAGTACCTTCAATTTTTGCAGGTATTGCTTTAAAAAACATTAATTTCGCCAAGATGCAGGCAAAGAAAAACCACCAGTTACTTTCTACAACCCCACATTTTGGTTTCATTGTCTCAAAGGGAAACAGTCGGGAAGAATGGATTAAATCCGGTGAAGCGTTAGAAGAAATTTGGCTATACTTGAATCAAGTAGGAGCATCATTGGCTCCCCAAGCTCAAGTCATTGCAGTACCGGAACTTTTAAAAGATCTTAAAACAACCTTGAAAACAGAATTACAGCCTCAATTTTTCTTTAGGATAGGTTTCGCAACAAAGCATGCTTACCACAGCCCAAGGCGTCCAGTTCACGAAGTTTTAAAATAGGGCAAGGGGTATAGCCCAGTTTTTAAGTTATAATTTAATTAGATGGAACTTGCTGTGCTCTCGTTGGTTTCCTTAGTAGACCTAGTCCTTGCATTTCTTGTTTTAAAAAACAATCCAAAAAGCGCAACAAACATAATATTTGTACTACTATCTTTCGCTATCCTTGGCTGGCTTATTACTGTTTATATTTCACTAATTCCATTTTTATTATTACAAAGTTTGTTTTGGATTCGGCTTAGCATCGTTTTTGCGGTTCCATTCACTGCACTATTCTTTTTGTTTTCCCACACATTTCCAAGCAACAAAATCAGACTCTCAAAGAAGATAATCTTCTCAATTTCGGCTATCTCTATAGCCCTTATGGCCAGTAATATGTCGCCCCTTGCTTTTAAAAGACTTGATATAGTTAATAACTCTCCCAACCCTGTTCCTGGTATCGGATTGTTTCCATTTGTAGTCTTTGTCGCTTTTTCTTACACATGCGCAATCTTTCTACTGGTTAGCCGCCTCAGGAAATCAACGGGACTAGTTAAAGAACAATTACGCTACCTCATGTATGGACTTCTCCTAATGTTGGGACTGATTATCACGACAATTATGATACCTGTCGTATTTTTGAGATCGAATTTATTTCTGACCCTCGCACCTCTTTACATTCTTGTCTTTCTGGGGAGTACTGCATATGCAATTCTCCGTCATAAACTTTTTGATATCCGTCTCCTTGTCGCAAGAGCAATTGCTTATCTTGGCATAGTCATCTTGGTAGCCGGAATTTATATTGGTGCAGTTTTTGCTTTGGGAAATTTTGTTTTCCCCGTAAAATTTTCGAGTCAGCAGCTTCTGATCGCAATCTCTCTTGCTTTTTTACTCGCAATAAGTTTCCAGTGGATTACTAAATTTTTTACAAAACTTACAGACAGCATATTTTTTAAAGAAGATTATGATGACAACAAATTAATCACAACTCTCTCTCATATTATGGCCCAGACTCTTGACTTAAACATCCTTCTTGAAAGAATCTCGAAAGTAATTATGGATGAAGTAAAAGTCACCAAGCTCGCAATCGTTCTTACTGACAATGAAAGTGTAGAAGACATTCATAATTTTGGCTTTAATGATGACATCTTCAGAAAAAAAGTCGTGCTTAAAAACCTGTTCACTAAAAGTAAATTTCTCGTCTTTGAAGACTTGGAAAGCGACGAGGAGAAATTTCTTTTCCGGGATCTTAATATTTCTGTTTGCATCCCGCTTTCCGTCAAAGGTAAGAAAATAGGCTTGTTTCTGCTTGGAGAAAAGGCATCGGGCGATATTTATTCGTCCAAAGACTTCAACGTCTTCCATATCCTGGAACCGGAACTTGCAATAGCAATTGAAAATGCCCAGGATTATCAAAAAATTAAAAGGTTTAATATTA
>Ga0210057_1003675_pt1 | contig 21023 bp, 16 predicted proteins | sample CryGeyCG2114_010_2_FD_183968 | JGI IMG/M metagenome (GOLD analysis project Ga0210057, IMG submission 183968) | Groundwater microbial communities from aquifer - Crystal Geyser CG10_big_fil_rev_8/21/14_0.10 (SPAdes) (version 2) | ecosystem: Environmental > Aquatic > Deep subsurface > Groundwater ...
CCCGCCAATTTTCACCTATGCTATAGCGCTATGCTCGGAAACTTCGCGTCAATCAATGGCACGCTCGTACCCGTGTCTGAAGCCACTGTGCCAGTTGATGACATTGCCTTTGGCTACGGCTACGGCGTGTACGAAACCATTCGGCTGAAAAAAGGCTCGCCACTTTTTTTGCGCGACCATATAGACCGCCTCTTTTTTTCAGCTGACCAGCTTGGTATCTCTCCGGCGTGCTCAAAAAACGATATCGCGACATGGATAAACACACTGATTAAAAATCAGGCTATAGAAACGGCGAATATCAAAATGATTCTCATTGGAAATGATCCAACCCCCACTCTGTATATTTTTTTACTCGCGCCGAAATTTGTAGAAAAAAAGGAATACCGCGATGGCATAATGACAATCAGTGTTGAATATGAACGTTTTTTGCCGCAGGCAAAGTCGCTCAACATGCTTGGCAGCACGCTTGCCTACCGCGCGGCAAAACAGGCAGACTGCTATGACGCGCTCTTGGTTGACCGTCAAGGAAATATCACCGAGGGAACGCGCTCAAATTTTTTTGCGATGCGAGGTACTGACCTGTATACCCCGCCGGCGGTTACTGTTCTTGCGGGTATCACACGAACACACGTTATTGCATGCGCCAAAGAAAATGGACGACAGGTGTATGAGCAAACAATTCCCCTCGCGGACGCACTTTCATATGACACGCTTTTTCTTACAAATACCTCATCGGGCATTGTTCCTATAAAACAGGTGGATAATAAAGCCTTTGCTTCTATCTCAGATGAGCTGCGCGCGTTCACACGCGAGTTCGCGGCATACACGGATGCAAACGCGTAAGATATCACCATACTACCCACACTTTTTCTACAGGTACTCATTGACCAATCGTGTACAAACTGATACAATATGAATAACAGGGTGACATGTAGCTAACATGCGCGCCACCCCAAAAAAACGCGGAGAGGTTTGCATGGAGGTCTGAAGTACCCGCATGCAAACCTCTCACTACGCTCCCCTTTTCACTCGCATTCGCGAGATTTTTTTTGGGAATATTTTTTTCATATGTCCCACACACTTTTAGAAAAAAAAGAACGCATGCGAATTGTTGTGCGCGAGCTGAAAAAATTGTTCCCCGACACAAGAACATCACTGCACTACCAAACAATTTGGCAGCTGCTGGTTGCCGTTGTGCTTTCTGCCCGTTGCACAGATAAAAAAGTAAATGAAGTAACGCAAGTACTATTCAAAAAATATACAACTCTTGAGAGCATCGCCCGAACTCACGTATCCGACTTTGAAAAAGACATCCGCCACATTGGACTCTATAGAGGAAAGGCAAAAAATATTGTGGCTGCCGCCAAAATAATTACGCAGAAATATGGCGGCCGCGTTCCAGATACGCTCGATGAGCTGATTGAGCTGCCGGGGGTTGGCAGAAAAACAGCGAATGTCGTGCTGTCCGAAGGGTTTAACAAAGCAACGGGAATCGCGGTTGACACGCACGTAACTCGATTGGCCAAAAAATTTGGACTTACCACTCAAACAACACCTGATACAATTGAGAATGATTTGATGGAAATTTTGCCAAAAAAAGAATGGCGCCATTTCACAACCCGGATGATTGATTACGGCCGCACGTATTCTTCTGCCCGCGTGAAAGGGTATACTGACCCCATCTCCGAGGTGCTTTACAAAAAAAAATTGCTCCCTTGAACCAAATAAAAAATATGGTAGAATGATTTAAATAAGGGGTACTATATAGGGAATAAGGAAACGAGATGAAAATGTTTTTTTATTCCTTACTCCTTATTCTTTATTCCTTTAATCTCTCCCCTATGAAAGAACATCTTTGGTGGATTATTGCTCTTCTTGGATCTGCTGGACTTCTTATTCTCTTGGTGATGATGGGTGGACGTGGACCGTCCGGCACCCTCAATACAGGGTCCGGCAATCAACCGCCGGCAACAGGAACACTTGTTGAAGCGGTCGGCGAGTACGACCACGTACGAGGAACTACCGAGTCCTCAGTGCAGTTGGTTGAGTACAGTGATTTTCAATGCCCGGCCTGTGGCGCGTATCACCCGTTACTCAAACGTGTGAGCGAAGAGTTTCCTGATATTCAATTTGTGTACCGACATTTTCCACTCAGATCCATTCACCCAAACGCACAGCCGGCAGCACAGGCGGCAGAGGCGGCGGCACTACAGGGTAGATTTTGGGAAATGCATGATAGCTTATTTGAAACGCAGCGTGAATGGTCTGCTGTAAAAGACTCCAAAGATTATTTTGTCACACTGGCAGAATCTCTTGGCTTAAACAAGGAACAATTCCTAGCGGACTTTGAAGCGGATGAGGTCAAAAAAATGATTAGCGATGATTACAACAGTGGAACCCGCTCGAATGTTCAAGGGACGCCCTCGTTATACCTCAATGGTCAAAAAATAAACAGTCCGGGAAGCTACGATGAGCTGAAAACACTCATTGAAAACGCCCGCGCCGACGCGACGTCTCAAGAATAACCCTATGAAGAATATTCTTGTCTCCGGAAGCCTGGCATATGATTACATCATGTCATTTCCGGATAGTTTCAAGCATCATATTTTGCCGGATCAGATTCACATTCTAAATGTGGCGTTTACCGTGGAAAAACTGCAAAAAAATCTTGGCGGATGCGCGGGAAATATCGCGTACACAATCAAACTCCTTGGCGCTGAACCGTTGATTGTCGCGCCAATCGGTTCAGACGCTCAAGAATATTTTTTGCATTGGGAAAAACAAGGTATCAGAACAGAGTACATTGAAAAAATTGATTCTGTTCTCACCGCCAGTGCCTACATCACAACAGACAAAGATGACAACCAAATCACAGCATTTTATCCGGGGGCGCTGATGCGCGATGAAAACGTAAAGATTGAAACCGTGCGAGAAAATACTGCCCTTGCCATTATCAGTCCAACAAACAAACATACCATGATCGCGCACGCAAAAGAGTGCGCCGAAAAAAATATCCCTTTTTGCTTTGACCCGGGCCAGCAAATTACCGCCCTTTCAGCACAAGAACTCATGCTCCTGATTGGCCAGGCCACTTATGTGATCGGCAATGATTACGAAATTCGATTGCTGGAAGAAAAAACCGGCTGGTCAACCGAGCAAATGCTCGAGCATGTCGAATTTTTAATTTTGACACTTGGAGAAAACGGATCCACTATCCATACAAAAGAAGAAGTCATACAGGTGGCTGCTTGCCCGGTGTTATCGGTTGAAGATCCCACCGGTGCAGGGGACGCGTATAGAGCCGGTTTTTTTACAGCACTCAGCGCGGGAGAGCCGCTGCGAGCATGCGGACAAGCCGGATCTGTCGCCGCCGCCTATGCGGTTGAAAAATACGGCACACAAAACCATGCATATATGCCGAAAGAATTCATGGCGCGATATGAAAAAACATACGGCACAAAAATATCTCTGACTCTATGATGGAATGGATGCGCTCACGCCGGCCATACGCCCTATGTATCCGTCGTTTAATCCCTTGCGCACGGGTTTGCCAAGGATATACTGAATCCTGTTGAGTCGTATCGTCATTACTTCAGCACAACATTATTTTTTCTCCGACTTACCGGCCATTTCGATTGAATCGGCGGTCCAACACGGCATTCCTTATAGTGACGGCTCGATTGCAACGGTAAACAGCACCAACCCCCATTGGATTTTTTGGAAAAATGTCACATGCGAATATGGCGGCTCAACAGGTGCCGCCTGGCTCACCAAACAAAAAGAATGGTACTATCATGCACGAAAAAACGACCCCATCGCGCCTCCTTAAAAGCGCCGAGCCCTCGCGTTCCGACAGATCAGAACACAAGAATAAGCTCCGTACCTTTATGGTGGCAGGGTCGTTTTCGTATACGTGTATAATGAAATCTCTCCCGTCTTCTTGCGCTATTTATATTACCGATTGCAAGTGAAAACGGTACCACATTGCATGACACTAACAGTGTCACGAGGGATTTCAAAAAAAGTATACCATATTTTTTCTTACAAACAAAATTGACCACCATTGATTTTGGAGCTTGCAACGGGTATAATCTAAAAATCCACCATTTATTTCGATTTCTCTACTTTTTATATTTTTTCGTATGAACCTCCTCCTGTGGCTCAATATCCTCCTCCTGCTTGTCGGACTGGTAATTCTGGTCGCGGGTGCCGAATACATGGTGCGAGGATCCGCGTCCATGGCCAGCAAATGGGGTCTGCCGAGCATTGTCATAGGCCTCACCATAGTCGCCTTTGGGACATCTGCCCCGGAAATGATGGTAAACCTTTTTTCCGCGGCAAAGGGAACAACGGATTTGGCCATTGCCAACGTGATAGGTAGCAACATGGCAAACATTTTGCTTATCCTGGGTGTTGGAGCCATGATACGAACGCTGGATGTAAAAAAAGGCACGACGTACAAAGAAATTCCTTTTGCCCTCTTGGCAATGGTTTTGGTGGCTATTATGGCCAATGATGGAATCATTGATGGCGGATTAAGCAACGCGCTCACGCGTTCGGATGGTCTGGCCATGCTCGCATTTTTTGGCATCTTTCTGTATTACACCTACAGTCTTTCAAAAACAGCCGGGACATCGGAAAAAATAAAACAGTATTCTTGGCCCCTTTCCACTGTCATGTTTATTGGCGGCCTAACCGCACTGATTGTCGGCGGAAAACTCATTGTGGACAACGCAATCAGTCTTGCCACGCTCGCCGGCCTCTCAGAGGGTCTTATCGGGCTGACAATCGTCGCCCTTGGAACCTCACTGCCCGAACTTGCCACCACCGTGGTTGCCCTACGCAAAGGACACACGGATTTGGCCATTGGAAATGTGATTGGATCCAACATTTTCAATGTTTTTTGGATTCTTGGTTTAACCGCAACAATCGCGCCCCTACCATTTGACACACAGGCCAATGCTGATGTACTCTTTACTACTCTTATCACTCTTTTACTGTTCATCGTCATGTTTGTGGGACAAAAAAACAAAATTACCAAGGTGGAAGGGACCATCTTTTTACTTCTCTATTTTGGATATATCGGGTACGCGATTGTACGATAAGCATTGAAAAAAGTAAAAAAAATGCAATTTACAAAGAACAACAGACCGTATGGACGAAACTCAAACCTATAAGGTGGCGGATATTTCACTGGCTGATCTTGGCAGGAAAGAAATCACCATTGCAGAGCAGGAAATGCCGGGACTGATGGCTATTCGCGAAAAATACGCAGAAAGCAAGCCGCTTGCTGACGTTCGCATTATGGGCAGTCTTCACATGACGATCCAAACCGCAGTCCTTATTGAAACACTAACGGCTCTTGGTGCCTCGGTCCGCTGGGCCAGCTGCAATATCTTTTCAACACAAGATCACGCGGCTGCGGCCATTGCAAAAAGCGGTGTCCCCGTGTTTGCCTGGAAGGGCGAGACTCTGGCCGAATACTGGTGGTGCACGGAGCGGGCACTTGATTTTGATCAGGGGAAAGGACCGGACATGATTGTGGACGATGGCGGCGACGCGACCATGATGATTCACAAAGGATTGAACGCGGAAAAAAATCCCGATCTTCTTGACGCAGACTATTCTCATGAGGGAGAAGACTTTCGCGAACTGATAAAGATACTAAAAAACGAATACGAGAAAAATCCCGGCAGATGGCAATCCGTTGCAAACGGCATAAAGGGCGTGTCAGAAGAAACAACCACCGGCGTGCACAGACTCTACCAGCTGAATGAAAAAGGACAGCTGCTCTTTCCGGCCGTGAACGTGAACGACTCCGTGACAAAAAGTAAATTTGATAATGTGTACGGCTGCCGCCACTCCGTGATTGACGGTCTGAACCGTGCCATGGATGTGATGCTTGCCGGAAAAGTTGCCGTCGTGTGTGGCTATGGTGATGTTGGAAAAGGATGCGCGCAAGCGCTTAAGGGTCAAGGATGCCGCGTCATTGTAACTGAAATTGATCCCATTTGCGCGCTGCAGGCCGCCATGGAAGGATTTGAGGTTACCACACTGGAGGATACGCTTGGTCGAGCCGACATTTACGTGACGACCACGGGAAACAAGGACATTATCACTGTCGCGCACATGGAGAAAATGAAAAATCAGGCAGTGGTCTGCAACATAGGACACTTTGATAATGAAATACAAGTTGAGCCGCTCAACAACAGGCAGGACGTACAAAAAATGAATATTAAACCACAGGTGGATATGTATACGTTTGCTGACGGCCATGGCATTTACTTGCTGGCCGAAGGTCGTCTGATGAACCTGGGTTGTGCCACCGGCCACCCAAGTTTTGTCATGAGCAACAGTTTTTCCAACCAAGTGCTGGCCCAGCTGCATCTGTGGCAAAACGACCTCGACGTAGGCGTTTATACGCTACCAAAGGAAATGGACGAAGAAGTCGCACGGCTGCATTTGGCGAAAATTGGTGTTACGCTGACCAAGCTGACAGACGACCAATCCGCCTACCTGGGTATTCCCAAACAAGGGCCGTACAAGCCGGATCACTATCGATACTAGTATGAACCCGCCCTTTGGCGGGTTTTCTCTTGAAAAAGTCATGGAAATAAGGTTAAATACCTGCATTCGATATGAACGAACACGCGCCAAAAATATCAGAGCCGCCTCAGGAAAAACTCACTGAGGCTGAGTTGGAATTGCGCCGAAACATTGCCCTGGCGTGTGCTGGCTCACATGAGGTGGAGTATATTCCAAGCAAGGCAGAACTGGATGATATCACAGCGTCTATTCAAGGAATCGTGTTTGATCCAGCCAGTGCCCGGGAAACCATGGACCGGCTTACGACGAAATATCCCCACTACGCGCCCTATTTTGAAAATAAATTAGAGTATATTCAGACCCGGTTGCACGCAGGAAAGCAACCCCAGGCAAAGGCTGAAGGACCTCGCCCGGATCTAAAAATTGTTTCAGATAGTATATGACCTTTCAGCTTATTCTACTTTTTATTTTACTTATATTGTCTGCTTTTTTTTCCGCATCAGAAGTCGCGTTTATCAGCCTCAGTCATGCCAAAGTGGAAGCCATGACAAAACAAAAAATACCGCGCGCCAAGCAGATAAAACTGCTCAAAGACAATCCTCGTCGTCTGTTGGTCACTATCCTTATTGGAAATAATATTGTCAACATCGCCGCATCATCACTGGCAACACTTTTGGCAACAGGAATCTTTGAATCTGCGGTTATTGGCATTACCACCGGTATTATGACACTGCTCGTGCTCACATTTGGCGAAATCATTCCAAAATCGTATGCCAGCAATCACCCAAAACGATTTGCCATGTTCGCGGCTCCAACGTTACGCATTTTTCAGCTTGTCACCTTTCCCCTCGTTTTACTCTTTGAATGGATGACCAACGTCTTTACCGGTAAACATCAAACACAGCGCGTCAGTGAAGAAGAAATCCGATCAATCATAAAGACAGGATCAATTCAAGGATCTATTGAAATGGATGAAAGTATGATGATAGAGCGTCTGTTTTCTCTCAACGATATTACGGCCGAACTCATCATGACACCGCGCGTACGCATGACCGCGCTCAAACACGACCAAACCATCGAGCAGGCCGCGGATATCATAAAAAACAATCCGTACACGCGTTACCCGGTCATGCAGGAATCCATTGACCACATTATAGGATTTGTTCACTCACGCGATGTCCTGATGGCATTGCACGAGGATAAGGAAAACCAGTCGGTTGGGACAATTGTGCACCCAATTGTGGTGGTGCCGCGACAAATGCCCATTGACGATGTCATGAAAGAATTCCAAAAAAGAAAAACGCATATTGCCGTGGTCGTTGACGAATTCGGTGGTACCGAGGGCGTGGTTACATTTGAAGACGTCATAGAAGAGCTCGTTGGAGAAATAACGGACGAGCATGACGTTGAGGAAAGTATGATTCACCGCGTTGATCCCCTCACTATCATCGCATCCGGGGATACGACGATCCGAGATATTAATGATTTTTTCAACTGTGAACTCCCCGGACAGCCGCTTGATACGCTCGCCGAGCTGATGCTTGACCATCTGCAAAAATTACCCCGCGTCGGACAAACGGCCGTATTCGGCATCGTCACCGCAAAAGTTATTGAAGTAAAAAAGAAGCGTATTCAGCGCGTTGAACTGAAGAAAAAATAGCATGCGTATTCGACTTCAAAAACACATCGCCGACTGCGGGGTTTGCTCTCGTCGAAAGGCAGAAGAGCATATTTCCGCAGGCAACGTAGCAGTAAATGGAAAGACAGTGACAGAACTTGGGACAAAAATTGACCCGGCCATCGATACTGTCACCGTAGCCGGAAAAAATGTTCAGAAAAAGAATGAAAATACGAACAAAAAAAAATACGTCTACATTATTTTGAATAAACCCACCGGCTACATAACCAGCGCGTCCAGCGAACAGGGTGCGTCTGTTCTTGACCTCATTACCCGGGATAACTGTGTGGGAGAAAAAAAAGATCTTTTGCGCACCCGCGTCTATCCTGTTGGCAGGTTAGACAAAGATTCCGAAGGTTTGGTACTATTAACAAACGACGGTGAACTTACCAACACATTGACACACCCAAAATACGAGCACGAAAAAGAGTATGATGTGACCGTAGACATGCCGCTCAGACAAAAGGAGCAGGCTGTGTTAGAAAAAGGAATGATCATTGATGACGCGGCCGTACAAGGAATTGTTGTGAAAGAACAGAAAAATCTTGGCCGACGATCCGTTGTCACAGTCGTTCTAAAAGAGGGGAAAAACAGACAAATCAGAAAAATGTTCGGCGCGCTTGGATACTCTATCCTGTCACTCAAGCGTACACGCATGGGCCGCCTCAAATTGGGCGTTCTCCCAATAGGCCGCTGGCGGTATATAAGAAAAGATCAAATCATTAAATGAGTACCTCTATGGAAGCAAGACAGCACGAAGGAACACCCGAGGCAGCGCAATTTCAGCAGCTGATGAATGAAATGACCCCGGTTGGGCCTGCTGATATTGATAAACTCAAAGCGGAAGCGGAAGCCGAGACAAAAATAGAACGAGGCCAGACCACCCACTCACGAATTAAAGACGCAATCGCTGATCTGACCAGGCAATCCGGCAAAAGCAGCGAAATAGGCAAAGCAATCGCGCGCCGACTTGACTCAATTGACCATGCTACCGGTTTATCCGGAGACACGGAGCTGCCCGCACTCGCGGGGATTGAACAGATGGACTATTTCGACGACCTCCTTCAAAAATTGCAAGGCGACCCTGTTGCGCAAAGTGCGTTGCGAGACGCCGTCGGTTCGGTCAAAACCATTGAAGCCCCACCAAAAGTTGCCTTTGGCAGACCGCCGGTTGATGTATCAAACGAAGATACTCAGGACAACGCGCAGGCTGCCTGAGCTTGACAAAACCATTTTTTAGTGCTACACTGTTGCGTTCTTATAGATTATATCGTATGCCAGAGCTGCGCGATTACAACAATCCATTGCCCGAGCAGCAACCGCTACCACCCGAACCAACGCCTGTTGAGGTTCCCGCGTCTGAACTTGAGCGTGTTGTATCAGCACTCAGACGTGAACATTGGATTCATATTGATACGACATACCTGGATAAACTGCTGACAAAGGGCGTCGTTACAGGCGGAGAAACATATCGCGCACTCGCGCGAATGAAACAAGAAGGCCAAAGCGAATACCAGTATTTTGAGCGCCTGTACGATGAGCGCGAAAAAAATGCCCTTCCGAATGATCCACATGATATCCTTCCCACACAAGTGCACGGCCTCGTGGAACTGGTTGGCGTGTATAAACCCCTCCCGCGGAGAAAAGAAGCCATTCGGGAAGTACACAATGAAATAATCGCGCGAAAAAAAATGCTGAGGCAAACACAGCAGCAAGAGGAACCTTTTATGGACGCAATTGACGCGCGCGCAGATCTCACGGAAGAAGAAAAGGCCCGATTGAAAATGCCGCATGCAAAAAAAATAGCAGAGCAAGATGAAAAACTCATATCGGCTCAAAATATAGAAGATGACGCTATTTTTGAACGATCATACCAAAAAATGCTTTTAACAGAAGGCGGCTGGAAACCGGATCCATCGGAACCGGCAAAATCCAAATTTGATCCTCCGAATATTAGAAACATCTAACCATAATTCACCCGCCGGACTGTTAACACCAAATCGTATGCCAGAAGAACTACAAGGTATCCCGCAGGAAGCACGTGACTTTCGAGCGCCACAACCGCAGGAAGTGCCGGATGTTCTGCCCGTAGACGCGGAGCAAGCAAAAAAAGAAAATTTAAAAAATATGGAAACGCTCGAAGCGGACGGCTGGCACATGACAAGCCCCCAGCAAATGGAAGTGGCACTGACAGACGGCGACATCACGGGGGGAGAAGCATACAACGCGTACCTGCGCGTGCAAGACGCGGCAGACCCGTCCACAGAGACCTGGATGTACTTTGCCAAACCATTTAGCAAAGGTGACACGCTGCCACAGACAAGTGACGCCTTCACTCCCGAGGGCATAGGAAAGCCGGCGGAATTGCTGGGTTTGTACGAGGTTCAACCAATCCGCAAAGATTTGAAACACTATTATGAATACAGCGCGCAAAAATTAAAAATGAAGCCGCGCACCAGCGATGACCAAAAAATATTGCATGATTATCAAAGGCGAATAATCAGTAACCTATACCCCCAGGCATTGCACCGCATGGAACCGGGTCATAATGGTTGGCAAAAAGATCCTTCTTATACCGCGCAGCTGCGGTTGCCGGAGGATTTTGATGAAACCATGGCAGACCCGGGTCTCAATGCCTTTATAGACGCGCGAAGCGAAGCGATTGCCACCGAACAAGTCCGCCGTGAGCGCGTGACCCCTCTGCCTGAAAGCGGCGCTCCTCCAAATGATTCTGAAACAGGTGAATTCCCTTTTCAGCCGGGAGATCCCACACCGCCGGATAAAAATATAACAGTCTAACTCTCTTGCCAAACAAACATGCTTTGCTATACTCAGAGCATGTTTTATTTTTAACATCACTGCGTATGCTATCAGAACGAGAACGCGCTCGCGCCAGAGCGGGCGTTGAAATGTCAAAGAAAAAACTTGGCGACCTCTATCCGGAAGGTCACCCAATGCACAAAGCGGCTCAAAAAACTGTAGAGGCGCCAAAGAGTGACAAACCTTCACTCCCGGAAGGCTTATCAAAAAGAGAAAAATTGGGAACCCTCTATCCTGATAAACCGGTCATGAACCCATTACGCGCGGAGGCGGAGGCGGCTATTGCCCGTGAGCAAGCACTGGACAATGTGGTACCTATACAGCGCAAAGAGGCCGGTCCACTGCACGGTCTTACGCGCGATGAAATTAAGTCATGGGCGCAAATGCATGACATGCTCGATGAGAACAGCCCGGATTGGTCCAAGGCCGAAGCCGCGGCTCGGCTGATTGCAGAAGAACAGATGGCAGGCCTGGAAGAGTCGGCCGATGAGGAGAAAAAAGCCGCGTAGCACAACAAAAAATCCGGGATAGCCCGGATTTTTTTATTCTTTATTTCTTGTCTTCTTGTTCTGTTTCCCCATCCATTATTAGTTTAAACGCCTCTTGTTCCACCGTTTCCCTTACCATCAGCTCTTTCACAAGGCGCTCCATTTCTGTTCTTCTATCTATCAGTACGCGCTCCGCAGTCTCCCTCGCATGTGCGAGCAATTTATTGATTTCACTATCAATGGTTTCTGCTGTTTTTTCAGAATAATTTTTCTTATCATGAATTTCTTGCGCCAAGAAAATCATTTCTTCATTTTCACCGTACACGCGTGGCCCCAGCTCTTCACTCATGCCATATTGCATGACCATTTTCTTTGCCAATTGTGTTGCTTTTTTCAAATCACTTGATGGACCGGTGGTCAGCTGATCCAAGCCGTATATCATCCGCTCGGCAACGTATCCGCCCATCATCATGGCCATGTCGTCTTTAAACTGCGCAATGCGCTGGTAGTGCTTATCCGAATCAGGCATAGAAAGCGTATATCCGCCTGCCATGCCACGACCAATAATGGAAACCTTTCGAACAGGATCACAGTTTGGCAAGAAGTGACCAACTATGGCATGCCCTGCCTCGTGATACGCGGTCATTTCTTTGTCCTTTTCACTCATCACGCGAGACCGTTTTTCAGGACCAAGCAGCACCTTATCGATACTTTCGCGTACCAATTCCTCATTAATTTTCTTTTTATTTTTTCGCACGGCCAAGATGGCTGCCTCGTTTAATAAATTTTCCAAATCAGCACCGGAAAATCCGGGCGTTCGTTCGGCCAGGGTTCGCAATTTCACGTCATCTGCAAGTGGTTTGCCCTGCGCGTGCACTTTTAGGATAGCTTCTCTGTCATTTATATCCGGGAGTGAAATCACCACGCGTCTGTCAAAACGACCGGGACGAAGCAGCGCCTCGTCCAAGACATCCGGTCGATTGGTGGCCGCCACGACGATCACACCAAGATTCGGTTCAAATCCGTCCATCTCCACCAATATTTGGTTCAATGTTTGCTCACGCTCATCGTGCGACCCACCAAGGCCGGCTCCGCGCTTGCGACCAACCGCATCAATTTCATCGATAAACACTATGGCCGGTGCTGTTTTTTTCGCTTTGTTAAATAAATCTCGGACACGTGACGCACCCACACCCACAAACATTTCCACAAACTCAGAACCTGAAATATGGAAAAATGGAACGCCCGCTTCTCCGGCAACGGCTTTTGCAAGTAATGTTTTTCCGGTTCCCGGTGATCCCATGAGCAAGACACCCTTTGGAATCTTTGCACCCATGTCTGCAAACTTTTTTGGGTGCTTCAAAAAATCTACAATCTCTTCCAATTCTTCTTTTGCTTCCACAGCACCGGCTACATCTTTAAATGTTTTTTTACTTTTTTCATCCGCCTTTGCTTCCTTTGCTTTGCTTGAACCAAAGCCCATGGCTTTATTGTTGACGCCCTGCACCTGACGACTCATAAACCAAATAAACCCTACGATAAAGAGAAGCGGAATCAGGTACGGCGCAAGCACCGTTGCCCAAAAAGCAAATCCATCTTCTTTTTTTACTTTTACATCAATAGACCCAACTTTTGCCGGATCAACACCCAGGTTGTCCATGAGTTCTGTAAAGGATTGCCCATATTCCTTTTTAATCTCCTGCTTTGCCCGGCTTTCATCTTTAAGCGTTACGGCAATAATATCTTTCTGAATTTCAATACTTTGTACTTCGTCGTTTTGTATTTCCGTGACAAGCGTATTGATACTGGTTTCTTCTGGTTTTTCTTTGTCAAAATTACCAAAACTGAGCACGGCTGCCAATAAAAACAGGACAACGATGATGTAGGCGAAATTCTTAATCAGATTCTTCATAAAAAACGTGTAAATCTAGAGAAATTATCGTTGGATGAGTATAGATAAAAGCACCGATTTTGTCAACCGGTGCCTGCGCATCCTTCCCGCCTAGTGGAATGTCCTTACACGTAACATGTCTCACGGCGGTCAGACCAATTCAGCCAATACATCTTCTATAACATCATCGATTGAAAAAGGTATACCTTGTTGGATATCTTCTACCGATTCTTCAAGCGACTTTTTTACCCCGGCAACCAGGTCCGCTCTGGTGACAAATCCGTCAAGAATATAATCCATGACTTCTTCATTTGCCGCTATGGTTGCTTCCACATTTCTCCACTGATCATTAAAGACATCAAACCAGCCCTGATCATAGTTCTCCTCAATTTTTGGCATATTTCTTTTGTATGCCGATTCGATTTTGCCTTCCAATGTGGCAATCTGTCCGCGAAGACTTGCGACATCAGCCCCTCTTTCAAGTAATTCCGCAAGACGTGCCGCTTCTGCCTTAAAACTCGCGTACTTCTCGTACATATCTGCCATGGCTTTTGTGTTTTCAGTGGACTCCTGTTTCTTCGCTCGTATTTTATCCGGCTGTTTTTCGCGTCCGCGCGCGTGCTTTTTTTCTTTCACGCGCTTCTGCTTACCACGAGCGATATCGGCACGCCCCATGTATGGACGCATACCGTCAATAAGCGCGCGCATTTTGGCCAGATGATCAAAAAATTCCGCCTTGAGTTCATCCGTCATGTCTTCCTTTTTTTCTTTGCTACGCGGGGTCATATCAATCACCACAGCAGGTTTCACAGGCTCTGGTTTTTCCTGTTTTTTTGCGCTCAGCAAATCAGCGAGCGTTCCCATTGACTCACCGACAGTACCAATCTCGGACGTTCCGCCACCGCGCGTTTCCTCATAAAAATTCTCACTGTAATTGCCACCTGCACCTTTTGAAATTTCATACAATTCATCCGGCTGAATATGACCGTTCGATATGCTGACACGGAGCATTTCATTCGCCCCTTCACCGATAACCCAGTGTCCATCCGGCAATCGAAAATTGCCCTCGAACCAATCGTGGGCCCTTCCAAAATAGAGTACGTCTCCATTTGCCTGAAATATCAGCTTCTTTCCCCACGTGCCAATGGGAATGCCACCCTGCCGCGACTCCTGTATGGAAAATGCATCGCCTAATTTGAACCCATCAACGGCATTCACTTTGGCGGCTTTGCCGTTTTGGACATACACGTATTTGGCCGCAGTTCCCCATTCTTTCATTTTAGTATACAAATCCATGTGTTCCGGCAACGTGACACCGGCCAATATGCCAGTAAGCTCTTGTATCATTTCTTCAGCTTGCATGACTCTTTGCTCAAACGTCATGTTTCTCACATCGTACGAAGAATACGCTAATGCAAGCAATTGATTGACATGAGACCATTTTTCTTTGATTATCTCCTGATCAATCCCATCAATCAATCCTGCGTAGGCATCATCGGAAATTATGGTGACCTTCTCACTCATCTTGCTCAATTTCTCCCGCAACGCGCGGACTTGGGCAATATGTCCCTCAAGATTGCTGATCATATCCGATGCCTCCCACATCTGGACGATGGCCCGTCGGGGATCGTGTGAAATCAGGCTTTCCGTCCTATTGGACCAATCACCTTGGAGCTTTGAGCGTATACGGCTCAACTCTTCTGAAAAAAGATTATCCCGATCCAAGGACTTCTCCACCGTGTCAAGGCGTGCTTTCACCTCATCATGTATATCCCGCGCGGGTTTTGGCAGTTCGCGCATATCTGATTCCCTCAACGCTGCCCGCTGCGCCGTGGTATGCAGATTCTCGGCATTTTCCGCCGCCTGCCGAGCGTGCTCTTCATTCTGAAAGTACTGGATAAAATAATGCGGTTTGTCTCCAGACCATACCACTTCCGCGCACACGGCAGGGTATGCAATGAGCGATTTCTGGTCAAAAGAGATTCCGTATTGCAACGGCAGAACCCCAAAAGCCTCCGGCCCGGGAAGCGGCCCTTCAAGACCCACCCCGTCACCAGGCAATGCCACCCGCTCGTTTACCTTTTTAAACTCTTCAAACAGCTGCGCAGCGTGATGCTCACGCAACTTCAGTATGTATGATTCAATGGATGGGAATGATGTACCAAAAAATTCGCTCACCACAATGAGTTCATCATCATCGTCAAACGAAAGAATTTCACTGCGAATGGGTTCTATTTCTTTTTCAAGCAGACGAGCGGCATGGTACGAGTCCTCAAGATTCGATCCCGGCATGCCTATTGTTACTTTTTGTACTTTATGCCGGTCATTCCAACTTTTATCCTCGTACGCATACGTTAATGCATACATATACCCGCCGTACTGCAGAGTATCGGGCTTGTTCTTTTCAATATTTTCCCGTTGTTCGCTCGGACATATATCTTCCACGTTCAACAAAAAACCTTCCGGATTTAACTCCATAGCTTCCTGCATGGAAATACTTTCACCCAGCTGACCGGCAATCCATTCATCCAAAAGAAACAACGGAACAGTACCTTTTGATTTATGAAACAGCTTCGTCACTGTTTGTATAGAATCTTTATTCTCCTGAATATGAAAGAACTTCTGAATCGCAGGGTCGCTTGAGCCAGCAATATATCTGGCCAGTTCACGTGTGGCTGCACGGCTTCTTTCGATAACCGTGTCTTCGGGTAAGCGTACCCACATGCCGTCTTTTCTTTGAAACTCGTAGCTCGCCGTTGTCTGCGCAATTCCATCCTTTACTGACACCCGGACATATTCCGGCGTGTCGGTACGACGAACAATTTGGGGAAGGGCGCGTTCCAGCATGGTTGAACCAATCGGCTGCAAACCCACCGCGTATTTCCATGTGGTTTCACTACTTCCATACTTGGTAGATCTGGTGCCTTTCCCCGGTTGTAGCCGCATACAGACAGCCATTTCAGGGCTCGCCTTCATTGCATGAGATGTACTGTTAATCCGCACATCCAAATCACCTCTATCAAGACGCTCATACTGCACACCATGCTTTCTGCCGGTCTTTTTTATCAAATGATCGGGCGCGAACCCGGCGCACAGTGACAGCGCAATGTCATCGACAGATCCGCCTCTCGGCCGTTCTATTCCGGCTACGCGCAGCTGTTCCATGATGCGTCCATATTGATCCATTACATACCGCATTTGATCAAAATCATACCCATATTCATGACAAAACCCTTCCCGATTTTTCGATGATCGAAAGGCATTGAACGCAGCCAAGGCGGTGCCCCAATCTGATCCACGATCATTCTCTGTGGCCAGACTTGCTTGCTTGTCTCTATAGCGACTTCGAATGTTCCCGACCGCATCACGCTCGCTCTGTTCGTATCCTCTCTCTTTTTTCCATTGATCACGACTCTGTTTAATTTCCGAAACACTGGGCCGCTTGTTCAAATTCTTCCCCGATAACATTTGAGATACAGCAACAACTTCCGGCACACAAGAATGTTTTTGCGCTTCCACCACCACACGCGCCATACGAGGTTCAAGCGGCATGTCCGCCATAACTTCTCCCTCAGGCGTCAGCCGTCTGTCCTTGTCTATAGCGCCGATGGTATACAGCAAATGCAACGCTTCTTTCAAATTTTGTTCATTGGGCTTGTCTATAAAGTCAAAGTCTTCCACGTCCGTTATACCCGCCCGAATCATTTGCAATACAACCGACGTAATGTCCAAACGCTTTATGTCAGGTGTTGGTTGGTCATCAAGCGCTTCAAATTGCTCCCGCGAAATCAGCGGATAATAGTGCCCATCTTCCACACGACCGGCCCGACCCTTTCGCTGTGTGGATTCCGCTTTGCTCACCGGCACCTCTTGAAGTGAAGACAAACGTGTTTCCGGATCAAACACACTTTGATTTTTGCGGCATGAGTCCACCACATATTTGACCCCCGGCACGGTGACCGATGTCTCGGCCATATTGGTAGATACAATGACGCGTCGCGTGCCCCGTTTTCCGGGCGACAGTGCCGTATTGCGCTCGTGTTGAGAAAAACTGCTGTGCAAACCCAGCACCTGTACGCGTTTCCCGCGCGCATTTTGCAATTGCGCCAGTTCATTCTGAATTTCTCGAATGGTTCTCAAGCCCGGCATGAACACGAGTATGTCCCCATCATCCGTGGATTCCAAAATCGACAGAATGCGATCAATGGCAATAGTGGTATACGGTCTTTCCTTTTCTTCTCCACTTGGATGCGCGTACGTCAAATCCGCCGGATCAGGAAAATGTTCATCCACAGGAAAAAGCCTGCCTTCCACTTGAAGCGCATGCTCGTCTTTGATGCCAAAATAATTCTGAAATTTTTCTTTATCAATGGTGGCCGATGCGACAACCACTTTTAACAACGGCTGTCCGCTTTGTGCGCGCAAATGGTTAGCGCGTTTGACCAACCCCAACACCAAATCGATATTCAAATCGCGCTCATGCGCTTCATCTATCACCACCGCATCATACTGACGAAGTGTGGTGTCATTACGAAACTTATTTGCAAGCACTTGCGTCGTCTGTATTTGGAGCGATGTCTCTCGATTATTTCCATGAAATTCAGAGGTGGTAAAACAAATATCCCTTCCAAATTGCATTCCTGCAAACCGGGCAGCGGTTGCAACCGTCACAGCCTTGGCCGCGTCACGTCTTGGTTGTGTCATTGCCACTCTTACGTTGCCCTCTCCTCTGTGTTCCTCCAAATGACTCAACGTCCAAACTCCCAACGAAAGAGACTTGCCCGCTCCGGTTTGGGCCTGCACCAACACCGCCTCACTCTCGCGCAATGCTCGGTCAAATTGATCTTCGTACTTCTCAATGGGAAAATCACGATCCACCAAATCAGTATGTTCTGCTATTTCTCGGATGCTATCCAAACAATCACGCGCGATTTCCTGTTCTCGATCGCTTCGCAATTTCAAAGAGGCGACAATTTCCGCATCATCGCCACGATCTCGTCCGGGTTGTCCTTCACCTATACGGCGTGCCATATGTTCTGACTATCTTGTATCTTTACAATCGGCGCGTATTTTATCCACAAAGCGTATGCTATAAGCGCGGTCATTGCGTCCGTGTCGCCTTCGAACAAAACTTCCTGAGCAAATCGTACATTATTTTTTACAAAAAAACAGGTATCCAAATATGTATCCGCTGTGGCTTTTGGTGCCGAGGAAATTTCAAATGTAACCGTCTTTTTGATCCGCTCAGGCAGTTCAGGGGGTTCAAACAGTATCTCAGAGTGGATCCATATTGCGTCATCTCTTGAATACATCTCCGGCGGGACGGTACTGAAAAGTACTACACATACGTCCTCTGAAAATTGCAGTACCACCTCCTGGCATGTGCGGCGCAGTAATTCAAGATTACGCAGAGCAAAAAGAATATCGGGCAATGAAGGATCAAGGGTAACAATCACATGTTCGCTATCCAAATCAGCCAGCTGTTCCGGGGTAACGCTTGCCAAAGAGACTGTTCGGTATGACAAAATGTGGGTAAGTGATAAAGACTGCATACAAGAATTATTCTGTATAGTGTAGCACGACTGAGGCAAATATAACAAAAAACCGCGTGCGAAGCGGTTATCTTATTTCCACGCCTTTCCCTACCAGCAATGTCCCGCTTGCGCGGGTCATGTCCGGAAAAATCTTCAGCGGGGAGAGAGTACTCTGCCCGACAGGTCGGGTCAAAGATCCGCCTGGGATCTTGCCGACCATGCACTGCTGGTGGGAAAAGGGGTGGAAACCCCTTTCAACACTCAATCAACTTAAGTGTTCAAAGGGAATCGGCTCGTTGCATGTGCATGCGTTGAGCCGTATCCGAGTTGCATTGTCCATCTTTCGACGGACTGCCCGACTGCGTCGGGCTATTGTTTGCGTTGACCTCCACGCATCGGGCCCAGGGCCCACTAAGGTGTATTCTTTTTTTAACGCGGGAATACGAAAACCCTCGTTGAGAGCTCTACGAGCCGAGGATCTTTCGAAGATCCTCGGCCAGGCCCAGACGCTCGACGAGCGCCCGGGCCTCCTCGTGCTCTCGGTCCCCGAGGTGCCGCGGCAAGCCGCAGAACCCCGGGGTGCCAGTCATCGCCCACTGCTGCCCGAAGGCAAGCAGCAAGGCGAGCTGGCGCTCGGTGAGGGTCACCTCGCGGGTGCCCTCGGGGGTCTCATCCACTCTCCCTCCTTTTTTAGACTCCCTTGAAACTCTTAACATAAGAATCTCGAGGGAATCCGGCTCTACTTTGTGCAAAGTGAGCCGTTTCCGAATGCTACGTATTTATCCAGCCGTCGCTGCGCTCATGTGGTTTTTCTGTAGGGTCGCCTACAAATTTCCACTCTAGCCATGAGCTTGGCAGGCCAAGTATGCTTTCGTTCATCCCATTGCAGGATGGCATACTATCGTTGGCCTGTCCCGGTTTTCTGCCGGTTCAGTTTCTCCACCCGCGGCTAGATCTTTCCGTCGGCGGCGTCGAATACGTCGCCAAACGAGACCTGGCCGCGGGGGCCCCTGAAGCCGTCGTTGGTCCAGAAGCCAGGACTGCAGCAAGTGCAGCCGGCCTCCTCCCAACGAAACGTCGGCTCCAGTCCGGGGACGATGTGCTTTCCGTCGCAGAGCGGCCGACCCTCCCGAAGGAGAATCCGCGCCGCCCGCTTCGCAGGGCCCATCGCCAGGCCCGCCTTCCGAAAAAGGCGGGCCACCCGGTTGACGCATTTCTTTCGCGTCATTGGTCATCCACCACGTCTTGCACTCCTCGCTCCCGAGGGCTATTCGACGTGGTGGCCCTTTTTTAATTTCCTACAGATACTTTTTCTAAATCGTTGCGCCGCTGTAGGCCGGCGCATTGATTTTGGAAATTTCTTCCCCTGCAATTCTCTATATCTCGCTTTTTGTATCTTGTAGCTTGTATCTCCTTGGTGAGTTTCAAGTTGCAAGTGTCAAGTTTCGAGTAGAGAACTCTAGGGGAATCGGCTCGTGTGCATGAGCCGTATCCCGAATGCATGTCCGCGTAGCGCGGACCGGACATTCCGACCAAGTCGGAACGGATCAGCCTAGGATGGGCCGCTCTTCTCTTGCATCACCCGTTGTATATGGTTAGCAAGAGCATTTGTTGCGAGGCGTATATACACCGACTGTTTGCCTCAAGGCAGTCGATGGCCACGTAAAGTCGCTTCGCGACCACGTGGCTAGACATCCCGTTTCGTCGGGACGGAACCTCGGCAGGAGCCGAAGGGTCTTCCCTGGCATGTGTGAAGCCGGGGCTTTGGTGGGTGCCGACGAGACCGCTAGCTGTTCTTGACGAGTTCGGCGATCTTGCTCGCCGCCTCACGGGCTTGCTCCTCGGTGAGCTCCATGCCGCGGGGGCTGCCGCCGATGCTCTCACGCCCGCCCCAGCCGCTGACGATCTCGTCGAGGACGGGGAAGGCGTTCTTCAGCCCGCCCTTGCCCAGGATGGCCTCGGCCACGGCGTTGTTGGGGCAGCCGACGGTCACGTTCCGGTTGCTCTCGAGGTAGGCGACGACGATCGGGGCGTTCCACCCCTTCACCTCGTCGGACGTCCCCCGC
>Ga0210057_1003676_pt1 | contig 21023 bp, 25 predicted proteins | sample CryGeyCG2114_010_2_FD_183968 | JGI IMG/M metagenome (GOLD analysis project Ga0210057, IMG submission 183968) | Groundwater microbial communities from aquifer - Crystal Geyser CG10_big_fil_rev_8/21/14_0.10 (SPAdes) (version 2) | ecosystem: Environmental > Aquatic > Deep subsurface > Groundwater ...
GGAAACAAAGAACATTAGCCAAGAACAATTATCAGTCAAGGTGGGTTATTACCACACCTACGTCAACAAAATTGAACAAGGCAAGTATTCGCCCAGTCTCCATACAATTTGGAGGTTATCCCACTGTCTTAGTTTATCTTTAGAGGAGTTTTTTCGAGGTTTCTAATTTATTTTTCTTAAAATCGCACGCATAAATTTTTTTTCAACACATCTACTTGACACCAAATAAGTGTTATATGCCATAATATAGTTGGTCGTGAGCAATCACGCCCATCGAAAACAGACCTTCAAGAGAAAAAACGAAGGTCTTTTTTCGTTTTATCGGGGAAATATTTCAAACCAACACCATCAATTTTCCCATTTTTCTTGTAAAGTTTTTGATAGCTAATTTCATTAAAACGCCAATATTCTTCTTTTGTTTTGTCGTACTCAAAAACATGATAAATTGGGTAGCAATACAAATCGGCAATTTGAATCCCAACTGTTTTGTCGGATGTTGAAAATAGTAATCTTTCAACTATGTTTGGGCATTTTTTCCAAACTGAACCATCTTCCCATCTCATTTTGTTGTGAATTTTATCCAAGTCTAGGCCAATAAATGTTTTTTCAACTTGACCTTCGCGAGGATCAATAATACAAATTCCCAAACCATCTTTTTCCTCGAGATACTTTTGAAATCTTTCCAATAAAAACACATAGGCAATATCATAAGGATTTTGAGATGGATATTGTTCCCAATATGATTTTTTATCGATAACAATTGAATAAACGGTGGTGGGAATTTTATTTAAATATTTTGTCATGTCTGCCTCAAGCTCATTATATTTTTCTCGTGAGTTTAGTTTTAGAATCGATGATGCATTAAGGTCGGGATTGGCATATCGTAAAAAATTTGATTTAAATTCAATCTCAGGATTTTGATAATACTTACTTTTTATCTGTCTTAGAGAACTTTCTATTTGATGAATATCTTTCTCGTGAATTACACAGCCAGTTAATACTAAATATTTCTTACCACCTTGTGATAATGGAATCGTGTCGCCAGACTCATCAATATAGAGTAAATACATTTTAATAATTATATATCCTTTCTTAAAATCGCGCGCGCAAAAAATAACTTTAATCGAGCCCCTCCGTTTTCGCCGCGCCCCCCACCCGCGGCGAGCGGGGCAAAATGCTATAATTTTTTAAATTGAGTCCGAATTTGTTCGTACACAGTCCACAGTTTTGGAGAAAATGTTATACTTTCTAGTTCTTTGACATGCGGGGTAGTGTACGGCTGCACGTGAGGCTCAAAATGGGCCGAGTGTAAAGTAATTTACGCTACTAAAGTACTTCGCTATATCGGTGAAACCCCTCTGGGGTAATACCGAGGGAATCCGCCTAGGCGGAACTCCGTAGAGACTACACGCGAAGCCCCGGCAGCTGCCGGGTGATGATATAGTCCGATACTCTCAGTAATGGGAGATAACACTTGCATAATCTCACAGGCCAGGTTCAACTCCTGGCCCCGCAACATATAAAAAGTCCCCCTTTGGGGGAATTTTTATTGCCCGATAGCTTTTTCCAGCTGTTGGTTTTGTTTCTCCAGCCGGCTGATTTTGGCTTCAAGATCACGAATGGTGGTTTTGGCGCTAAGAAGAATAGATACCTGGCGACTGATAGCTAAAACTGAAGAAATGATAATGATTATAAGGATTAGGCGATAAAACAGGTTTTTTAGCATTTGGGTTGATATGTGACCTAATACGTGGTACTATAAGATATAATTTTGAGAAATATGACTGTTTTGTCCCTAAACGAAGCCTTAAATAAGTTTGGTAACTCACTTACCTCTCGGGGGAAGTCAGTTAATACCATTGTAGCCTATAAGGGTGACATTAATCAATTAATCGGATTTTTGAGTTCAAAGTGCAATATTACCACCCTTGACGGAGTGTCGGCTGGCAGCGTAGAGAGTTTTAAAAAGGATTTAGGGGATAATGGTTATACGGCTAAATCAGTCTCCCGGAAGCTAAACTCGATTAAAAACTTCTTTTCTTATCTTAAGAGTGAGGGATTGGTGACGATTGATCCTTCAAGCGATATTAAACATCCAAAATATGAAAATGAAGTACCAAAGATTTTAAAACCGATTGAATATCGTTCTCTTCGCGACGCTTGTCGAAACGATATCCGGGCTACGGCCATAGTGGAACTAATGCTACAAGCAGGTTTACGGATTAAGGAAATTGAAAATTTGAAGCTGGAACAAGTTTCCGAGAATGAAATTGTAATTGAAAGTTACGAAAGCCACTCGGAGCGAATAGTGCCCTTAAATAATTCGGCCAAACAAGCACTGAAACGCTATATTACCGATGTCCGGGGGGAAAGTAAGGGTAAAAATGTGTTTATTACCAAAACCGGCAGAGTACTTCTTTCCCGTAATATTAGAAGCCTATTGAACAGATATTTTAATAAAGCTGATATTAAGGGAATTAAGGTCAACGATTTACGGAATACTTTTATTGTCTATCAGCTAAAATCGGGAGTGCCGATTGACGTGGTATCGGCAGTAGTCGGCCACAAGCGGATTTCCACTACCGAAAAATATTTGGAATTAATCGGTTCTAAAGAAGAATCAAGAGGAATAAAATTAAAAGAGTTATAACCTGGCGCGTTTGGCGATTTCGGATTCGACAATGGCTTTGGGACGACCATATTTAAGAGACGATAATTTTTTAATCATCTCCGACATCTTGGGGTTGCCGGGTTTCTGTTTTTCAACGGCGGCGACATGAAGCGAAAAGGGGTCTTTGGGAACGCCATTGATCATAGTTTTAAGATAAATTTCACCGGTGCCAAGGTTTAATAAATCATGTTCACTAAAAGTGGGCTGAAATTGGCGGATAAGGAAACCGGCATCGGAAATACCAACTCTAAAGCTGCAGATAGAGCCGACATTGCCAAAAACGGCATTTTTGACCTCATCGTCCATTTGGGAAATAAACTGGTTGGCCACGATGAGATTAAGATGGTATTTGCGGGCTTCAGACATAATGACGGCAAAGTCCTGGGTAGCAAAATTCTGAAATTCATCAACATAGAGATAAAAATCGCGACGATTGGCTTCCGGCGTATTCTGGCGGCTCATGGCGGCAATTAAAATTTTAGGGATTAAAACCAATCCTAAAAAGGCGGAATTTTCTTCGCCGATGGAGCCTTTGGCTAAATTGATGATCAGGATTTTGCCCTGATCCATAGCCTGCCGGAAATTAAAGGAAGAAGTCGATTGGCCGATGATATTACGCATCATGGTATTGGTGATAAAGCGGCCGAATTTGGAAACGATATAATCGAGAACTTCCGATTTGTGGAAGTCACTGGTTTGGGCAATTTGATCGGTCCAATAGCGCCGGACCATGGGGTCTTTGATTTTGGGTATGAGATATTGGACGAAGGAGGGGTCGGTGAGGCAGCGGACAATTTCAATAAAGGTGGCCCCGGGCTCGGTCATAACCGTCAACATAATATTGCGAATGGCATGTTCGAAACGGGGACCAACGATACCGGTTTTGTAAGGGTCGTAGAGCTTGTACATCAGATTGATAATGGAAGAGGTAACAAAATCTTTTTGATCTTCGCGGTCGCATTCCATAACATTGAAACCCATGGGGCGTTCGGTAAGGGATGGGTCAAAATAGATAACATCCTCGATCCGTTCCGGGGGAATTCGCTCCAAAATACTTTCGTAGGTATCGTGGGGATCGATAAAACAGACACCCTTGCCGGCTTTGATATCCTGAAGGGCCATGTCGGCTAAGAGCCACGATTTACCGACACCGGTTTGACCGACAATATAGAAGTGTCGCTGGCGGTCAGTTTGGGTGAGACAAAATTTAGTAGAGGTCCCCCGATAGACATTGTCACCGATATAAAGACCTTCCTGGAGAGAGTCGGGAGGACAGGGTGCTTTTTTGGACTTGAGCCAATAAATATTGGGGGTTTCGATAGTTTTGTTGGGCAGATGGAAAATGGAGGCAATTTCGTCGGTGGACAAAATAGTTTTACCTCTCCACCAAAAGATGACCGGATATTTGTAGATAAAATCGTCGACAAAAAAATTTTTTAAATAAATTTTTCGGGTTGATAATTTATTCCAGGGAGATTCAAACTGGGAAAAACAAGCCTTAAGATTGCTTAAGTTGACCTTGGCAATTTCGGACGTCGGAGCCACCGAAACCAGGCGGAGAGCTACCTCAAAACCGGCTTTGCTGGATTTGGTCTCGATAGCTTCCAGCTGGCGGGCATCAACTTTGTAGGAAGCGATTTGCGGATTACTTTCACTTTTTTTAGTCTGGCTAATAAAGGAACGACCGGATTTAGACCAAGAGGAGTCGGCGGGGGAAACCACCATTTGGATGGCGGTGGTTTCGTTTTCATTTAACTTGGACAGAACTGAGGTAATGGAAGCCAAGGGGTCGGTGGGAATCTCTTTATATGATTTTAGTGGATAAAAAGGCAGTTTCTTGAGACCTAGCCAAGCATACTCGACTTTGCCGTTTTCGGTAAAAAGAGAGGGTTCGTCAACTGATCTAACATCGGCACCGGCATAAACACTATAAATTTGTTTTTCGACTAAATCCTGATATTTTTGGGGGATACAGATATAAAATTTAATATCCTCGTGAGTACCAATGATTTCTAAAGACAGACTGGGTTGGGAAATGAAAATTTGAAGAAACTTGAAACGGGCGTTGTGATAAAGACTACTTAAAGACCCAATAATTTGTTCGGTAGCATCAATTTTGACCTCATTATCCTGGGGAATGGCAACAAGTAAAGTGATAAGTTTGAGAGATTTAGTCTCTCTATCGCGCCAACGGTACCAGAGAACAAAGGCGTAAAATAAAAAAAGAAGCAGGACAACGACGATGAAACCGATGAGGACAGTAAAGAGTAAACCAGAAGCAGTCGAGAAAAGAGAGTCAGGATTCATTTTGGGGAGGTTTAAAAATAACCTGACCTTTGTTTAATTTTATTAAACGGAGAATAAAGCGGGAGAGCCAGTGGCCGGCATCAGAGATGGTTTTTTGAAAACCGGCCAAAAATGAGTTTCGGGTGATAGGGAGAGTAACCTTGGGAGACGGCGGCGGGGAAGAAGTTAAAAGGGGCTGACCGGTATTGTCATTGACTTGGGGGGTGGCAGTAGCCGCCTCCTCTACTTTTTCCATCCATGATTTAATTTCGCGGGGAACGAGAATTTCCTTGGCCGAGTCAACATCAATCAGGCGGGATTTGACGACTTCCCCGGAAACCAATGGTTCAATTCGATTTTCTTTCTTTTCCTGGCTTTGGGGCATAAAAACAGTATAGGCTAAAGTTGCTATAATTCCAACAGAGTGAAGACAAATATAGTCACCAGAAAAGTGATGCCGCTTCTGACAATGATACTAATTGTTTTTTTGGTTTGGGTGATGATTTGGTTTTTTAAGGGGGGAAGTTTTAAGCTTTACGCCAGTATTTTTTTTGGACTATATAACATTACCGGACAGGTTTGGGTGTCAGTACTACTGATCGGAATTGTCCAAAATATAGTATTTTTGCCACTGCGATTTATCGGGATGAAACTGTCAAGCTCGTTTAAAGACTTTGAGGAGGAATTGGAAAGGACTAAAGAAGAGCAGCAGTATTTCATGTTTACTGAAAAGGTAAAAAGGGGTGATCCGACAATTGTTTTTTATATTTTTTCTTTTGTATTAAACGCCATTGCTTTTTTCTCAGCCGGAAGAATATTTTTGATTGACTTTTATAGTCAAAAACTGGATCCAAACTACCTTTATAAATTTATCCCCTACCCCGAATACCCGCTGGTGGGTACCAATTTTAACTTTCCTTTTTTAAAAATTACGGAGACGGTGTCTCTGCCGTGGTCAACCATAATTCTCGTCTGGGTTGGAGTCACGGTATTTTTGGCGGTATTGAAACTACTGTGGAGAATGGGAAGATTATTTTTGACCAAAAATAAAAAGATTTTGAAAGCCAGAATCGGCTATAACCGATTGCTTTTCACTATTGGCGGTTTTGGGGGGACATTGCTGGTAGCCTCAATAATAATTTTGCGAAATATTCCGGTTGAGTTTACGCCGTGGTTACTGATAGCTGACTTGACCCGCCAAAACACCACTATGAATACGATTACGGCCATCGGGACCTTTTTGACGGTGATGCATGCCAGCTATACCCGGCACCGGATTGACGTGGCGATTGCCGAAAAAAGAGGGATACCGGGCGACATTATTTATAAAGTGTTTAAGGAAAAAATGGAGCAAAGTTTTAAAAACGCAGTGATTTTGGGAATTGGTGCCTTTTTGATTACTAATCAAATCCCCTGTGCTTTTGAATTGTCAGTAGCAACTTTTGAGGTTTTATATATTCTGTCACCATATACTTTTGACAAGTTACTAATCCGGGCCGGAGCCGGCGGCTGGGCGGATCAGAGGGTGGAAGAGGTAGTGGTGACAGAGACGGAAAAGTTAGAAAATAACTTAGGCTGAAAGATATGGAAGATCAGGAATTTATAGTCATTTTGAAAAAATATCAAGAATTGCTTTGGCCAGAAATTAAGAAAAAAATTATTAATTTAAACAAATATCCGAAATATTGCCAACTGAATGATAAGTATAAAGAGGAACAGGATTTTCATTTAAAAATTGTTTCTGATTATCCCCAAAGAAAAGGGAAATATTTACGTCCAAGTCTGCTATTACTAACCGCGCAGGCAATGGGGGTACCGATAGATAAGGTTTTGAATACGGCGGCAGCGATGCAAATATCGGAAGATTGGATATTAAATCATGACGATATTGAAGATGATTCCCCTGACCGGCGCGGCCTTCCTTCATTGCATAAAATTTACGGGAATGAATTGGCGATAAATGCAGGCGATGCCCTGCACATGATTATGTGGCGGGTGCTCTTTGAAAATTTTGTCGGTTTGGATCAAAAAATAGCCAAAAGAATTATTGAAGAATTTTATACTATGATGAGTCGGACAGTGTTGGGGCAGGAGATTGAATTAAAATGGGCTAGGGATAACCGATTTGATTTGAGTGATGAAGATAACTATTTAGTTTTGGAAAGTAAAACCGGTTATTACACCATTGCCGGACCAATGAGGTTGGGGGCGATTATAGCCGGGGCAACAGAAAAACAACTGGAAACTATATATCGATTTGGAGTACTTTTAGGAAGATCTTTTCAAATTGTTGATGATCTTCTGGATCTAACTTCTGATTATGGGGGTTTAAAAAAAATAAAAGGAAATGACATTTATGAAAACAAAAGGACTCTGATGCTAATACATTTATTTCGAAACGCGAAAGGTAAAGATAGGGAAAAATTAATAAAGATTTTAAATAAAAAAAGGACTAAAACCGAAACTGATGTGACTTATGTCATAAGACTAATGGAAAAATACGGTAGTTTGGATTATGGTAAGAAACAGGCAAAAAAGTTTGCTGAAATGGCGAAAATTATTTTTAAAAACGAATTGGGTTTTATTCAAAGACAACCGTACAGGGGACAAATAGAAGTCGGAATTGATTTTATTGTCAATCGGGATCATTAGAATGAAAAACATCGATTGGGAAAAATTGAATTATCGGCGAAGCACGGTGGCGGTGGTTTTGAACAAAAACAATAAGATGTTGATTATTCAAAAACAAAGTTACAAGGAAAATGAATGGGATGGACCTGGGGGTGGTATTGAGGAAGATGAAAGTCCGGAAGAAGCGATTGTTAGAGAACTTAAGGAGGAACTTGGAACTGATAAATTTGAAATTGTAAAGTGTAGTCAAATGACTGACAAATATAACTGGCCCAGAGAATATGTTTTAAAAAGGTTTTTAGAAAGAGGAAAAACTTATTTGGGGCAAGAAAGGAAACAATTTTTGGTGAAGTTTTGGGGGGAAGATAATGAGATAAAAATTCCGGAAAAAGAGATAAGAAAATTTGAATGGGCAGAAATAAAAGAATTAGAAAAGTATTTTATTTTTCCCAATCAATATCAAAAAACCCAAAAGTTGTTTGAGGAATGGAGAATAGACAGTTGGTGATAGAATAAGGCAGTGGAGAAATGAAAATATAAAGATGAAAAAATTGTAGTAACGGCTGATGATTTCGGATGGACTAAGGGAGTAAACGAAGGTATTGTCCGGTCGGTAAAAGAGGGAATGGTGACCGATATCGCCATGATGGTATTGACCGACCATGAGAACTGTAAACATGCTGTCTCACTGATTGAGAAAAACAAACTATCGCATATTGGTCTACACACCTGTCTTTTTCCTTGGACAAAGAATTTTCGACCTCACCGGAGTGACTATATTGAGTTTTTTAAAATGGCGACTGATGGACAAATCGAAGAAAAAGTAATGAAGGAAATTGAACTGTTTGAAAAACTAATTGGTAAAAAACCTGATTTTATTTCACCCCAATTTAATATGCATGGTAATTTACGGTTACTAAAAACAGTGGCTAAATACGCGGTGGAAAATAACATTCCGGTACGGATACCCCGGGCGGTATTGGTGGGTGATGAGATTACTGACAAAAATTATTCGGCCGAAATTTTTTTGAAAAGACTCGGGGTAAAGATGACTGACCATCTCTTGGCTCATATTTTGGGAAGCAGTGTGACTAAAATTACAGGAATGTTTGAGAGCGAATTGACTGAAATAAAAGAAGATGAATCGGTGGAGTTATTACTTCATCCGGGTTATCACGATAGGGAGATTTTTGAAGATTCGTCGCTGAATTATGAAAGAACGAGAGATCTAGTAATTTCATTGGACCCGGTATTTAAAGATAAAATATTAAAAATGGGATTTATCTTTGGCCACATGAGCGAAATATGAACAAAAGAAGGGTGATAATCACCGGACACGATTTGGGATTTTCAAAATCGATAAATGAGGGGTTTGATTATGTCCTAAAAAAATTACCGAAGGTTTTTTCGGAACTGTCAATATTACCAAACTCCAAATATAGTGATGATGCGGTGATAATTGCTAAAGACAGCGGAATTCCTTGCAATCTCTGTTTTTGTCTGACCAATTCCAAGTTAATATCTTTATCCAAATCGCCTTCTCTGACCAATACTAACGGGCTGATGTATAACGCTGATACTAAAAATTGGGATTTTTCAATAATTGATAAATTTGATCAGAAGGAAATTGAAAACGAAATTAGTGCTCAATACGAGTGGTTTCTAAAGTCATTTGGTCATAAGCCAAGTGCTTTAGTGTCGCAAAAAGGCGAACATGGCGACCCAAAAATATTGGAGCCAATCATAAAACTAGCAAAAGAAGAAAAAATTCCGATGAGAGCGCCGTTGTGGGCATGGAAGGCCAATTACGGAGCCCAGTCGCTGGTAGAATCAGAGGGTATAAAAACTACTAGTAATTTTTTTCTAGCTCTCAAAGACTGGAGGGGAAATTTTGGCTATGATCTGGAAACGGATATAGAAAAGTTGATTGCCGACGTGAACGGAAGTGAGGGGGTATCGGAAGTGTTGCTTTTTGTTGGCTTTTGCGACCGAGAGCTTCTGGACATGTCCAGCGTGTCGTGGCAAAGAGGACAACTGTTAAATATTTTAAAAAGAAAATATTTTTTGATAGAACGACTGTATTCTGAGTTCGAAGTGATCAGTTTTGGGGACTTGATGTTAGAATAGAGCAGTGGAGAATCAGGTTGAGGAAATCAAAAAAAAGCTGGATATTGTCGAAGTAATTAACCGTTTACTGCCGTTGCGCAAACGGGGACGGCACTATGTCGCCAACTGCCCATTCCACCAAGAAAAAACACCATCGTTTATTGTCTCGCCCGAGCTGCAAATTTACAAATGTTTTGGCTGTGGTAAGGCGGGAGACGTGTTTTCTTTTATCCAAGAGTTTAACCGAATCGATTTTCGGGAAGCGCTGGAGGAAATGGCCAAAGTGGCCGGAGTAAAGCTCTTAAATACTTTTGAGGACAGCCGGGAAGAAAAAAATAAAAAAACGCTTTTAAAGATAAATGAAGAGGTGGCCCGTTTTTATCACTATATGCTAACCACCCATCAATTAGGAAAAGAGGCCAGGGAATATTTAGAAAAAAGAGAGATTGACGAAAAAATGATAAAGACATTTCAAGTTGGTTTTTGTCCAAATGATTCAAGGTTGATTACTGCCTATTTAAAAAAGAAAAATTTTACCGAAGAAGATTTGGTAAAAACGGGTACTTTTGGTTGGAGTCAGTACGGGGGTAAAAAATTATATGACCGTTTTTCCGGCCGGCTGACTTTTCCTCTAGTTGATTTTCGGGAAAGAATTTTGGGCTTTTCGGGAAGAGTGTTGCCGGGGGCCAAGGCAGAACAGGCCAAATATATTAACTCGCCGGAAACGGAACTGTATCACAAAAGCCAAATGGTTTATGGCCTAAATCTGGCCAAAGAAGCAATCCGAAAAGAACTAAGTGTGATTGTGGTGGAAGGAGAATTTGACATGATTTCGCCTTTTGGGACCGGAATAAAAAATATCGTCGCCATAAAAGGTACCGCATTTACGGAGGAACAATTACAACTACTGCGACGCTATACCGATACCCTGATTTTGGCCCTGGATTCAGATTTTGCCGGCAATAACGCAGCTATTAAAAGTATTGAAATGGCAGAAAAATTAGAATTTGAAATCAGGGTGGTAAATTTGGTGGGGAAATATAAAGACCCCGACGAGGCAATACGGGATGATCCTGATGGATTTAAAAAAATGATTATAGGAGCGGTACCGATTTGGGATTTTGTGATTGACAGTGCCGTTGCCAGTTTTGGGACGGAAACAATTAGGGGCAAAAAAGAAATTTTAAAAAAGGTGTTGCCTTTTGTTTCCCGGATTAGAAACGCGGTAATTAGGTCTGATTATTTAAAAAAATTGGCAGGGGTTTTGGGAACAGAAGTGACGGCGGTAGAAAACGAGCTGAAAAAAGTGGAGCCAAGGAAAGAAGAACAAAAAAAAGAAACCGAAAAAAAAGAAAAAGAGACACCGATGGGAAGAAGGGAAAAAATGGAAGAAGAGTTAATAACTTTAGTGCTGGGAAGTAAAAATATCAGAAAGGTAGCGGCTAGGGTGGAGAAAAAATTAAAAATACAGACGCTGAAACTTCAAAAAATTTGGGAACATTTGAAAAACGATAAATTTACTCCGGATAAATTACTGGAAGGGGTAGCGGAGGAATTAAAAAATAGTTTAGGGGGAATGTATTTGGCAGCCACGGAAAAAACCACGGAAGGGAGGGTGAGAAAAAATGAGATAGAAAAAATAATTAGAGAACTGAAAAGCGAAGAGCTAAAAATTAAACTGACAAAGATTTCGGAAAGAATTGGTAAATCGGAAAGGGAAGAAAAAGAAGAGGAATTGTCAGAAGCGGAAAAAGAATATACTAAGACGGCTCAGGAGCTGTCTAAATGGCAAAAACGAGGAAGGTGGTAGTAGATAAAAGCCGAAATTTTCGATAGAATATAGAACATGGCAGTGTCGTTGGACTTCTCCCAAATAAAGCAAAAGCTGTTAGCTCAGGCTAAAAAGTTAAAATACTTGACAAACGAGGAGATCTTGGCGTTGGTGCCGGAGCCGGAAAAATGCATTGAACAACTGGATCTGCTTTTTGACTATCTCTTTGAAAAGGGAGTAGATGTTTTTGACAAAGTGGAGTCAAAAGAGGCACTGGAAATTGAAAAGGCTAAGGTAACAAATGCTGATTTGATGGCTCTGCTGTCGCAAAAAAACAGTGTGGATTCGGTAAGAATGTATCTTAAGGAAATTGGAAAAGTCGATTTGATCAACTTTGAAAAAGAAGTAGAACTGGCTAAATCGATTGAAAAAGGGTCAAAGATTGCCCGAGCGGATCTGATTAATGCTAATTTGCGACTAGTGGTGTCGATTGCTAAAAAATATATTGGTCGGGGATTGACTTTTTTGGATTTGGTACAGGAGGGAAATCAGGGACTGATGCGGGCAGTAGAAAAGTTTGACTGGAAGCGAGGTTTTAAATTTTCAACATATGCGACGTGGTGGATCCGACAAGCCATAACGCGCGCCATTGCTGATCAGGCCAAAACGATTAGGATTCCGGTGCACATGGTGGAAACAATTAATAAAGTTTATAAGGCTACGAGGGCGTTGACCCAAAGATTGGGACGGGAGCCGACAATTGAAGAAATTGCGGCTGAGGTAGAGGTGACGGTAGAAAAGGTGGAGGAAATTTACCGAATATCACAGGATACGACATCGCTGGCTACTCCCGTTGGCGACGACGAGGATTCATTTTTGGGAGATTTTATAGAGGACACGACCCAACCTAGTCCTTATGATGAAACTTCCAAAGAATTACTGCGGGAGTCAATTGAAGAGGTGTTGTCGTCTTTGGATGAACGGGAGGCGAAAGTGTTGTCACTGCGATTCGGCCTAATGGGAGAAACCCCAAAAACACTGGAAGAAGTAGGAAAGATTTTTAACGTCACCCGGGAGCGGATTAGACAAATCGAGGCCAAGGCTTTGAGAAAATTACGTCATCCTTCGAGGAGAAAGAAGTTGCAGGATTATTTGGAATAAATTTTTAATTTTTTTTCAAAACAGCCAGAACTTCCTCGGGGGTGTCGACAACGGAGACGACGTTTTTTTCAATAGATTCGAAATTCATATTCTTTTGAAGAGTTGCCACTACTTCGCGCCATTCGTGGCCGACAAAAATCAGAGGCTCGTGGTGGCCATAATCAAATTTGGCTATTTCCCAAGTCAGACCGACTTCAGAAAGAGTACCGGTGCCACCCTTAAAGATAACGAAAGCATCGGCTATTTCCATAAGTTTATTCATCCGGGCCTGATAGTCGTGGGTGACGATAATTTCATCAGCTAAAGACAAATTATTTTTGTCAATACCTTCGTAGTTGCCGGGCTGATCGGGAGGATCAATGACAATAATTTCTACCCGACCACCAGCTTCTTTGGCCCCTAAAGTGGCCGCTTCCATAATGCCGGTACCACCGCCATTAATAATAATGTAACCGGAGGCAGCCAATAATTTGGCGGTAGCAAAAGTCAACTGATAAGCCGAGTCGGCAGGTAAGAGGTCAGAGCCGCCGAAAATGGCGATGCGACGAATTACTTTTGTTGTTGATTCCATAATTAAACCCTCTGCCCTTCGGGCATCTCCCTTGAAAAAGGGAGACTTATAAGATCAAGATAATACTGGCCAGAATAAATGATATCAACTCCGGCGTTGATTAGCCGGGGTAAATTGTCAGGGGTAGCTCCCCCGTCAACAGCTACTTTATATTTTTTATCTTTTAACTTTTTAATCTTAGAAAAAATACGGTCATCCAGAGGTAGAGGGTCAAAACCCATGGGACGACCCATGAGTAATATAAGATCGGTGTCCAAGGGAATCTTAAAATCAATAGGAGTATCAACGTCAAAAGCCAGACCGGCTTCGAGCCCCTGGTCTTTGACCACCTTAATAAAATCTTCGCGATTGGACATGGCTTCGACCTGACCGATAACCCGGGAGGCCTGAATAAAGAGGCATTTATTTAGCCAATTTATGGGGTTTTTAACCATCAGATGAATATCGAAAATATTTTTTTCCAAAATTAAATCGGAACGGTTTAAAAGTTCGAGGGGGAAAGAAACCGGTTTGACTAAGACTCCGTCGGTAACATCAATCTGAATCCAGGTGGTTAAATCTTTGACTGAAGAGAGGCGAGCCTCAACCCGATTAAAATCAACTTGAGGATTGGTAGTGGGAATTATTTGCATAAACGGGCCAGCTTTTGATCAAAAGTAAACAGTTTTAGACCTAGAAGTTTTGATTGACTTAACAGATAACAATCAATCCAAGACAAAGTGCTTTGGCTAAAAGTATCAAGAGCACTATCAATAATGGTTTTGTCCCGTATTTCAAATTCGTCTTTGATAATCAATTCTTTTATCTGTTCAATGACTTTTTTCTTGTTCATCTGATAATGCGACAGCATGACCCAGATGCATTCGGCAATAATGAGTTCGTTTAGTAAAATAATAAAAGTACCTTTTTCGGCTTGGGAAAAAATTTTTACAGCTTCCGTTTGAAGAGTACTTTTATCCTTGATTAAAAACCTTAACAGGATGTTGGTGTCAATAATTACTTTCTTCATCAAACCCAAGATAAATCTTCAGGATTAAATTTCTTACCTTTGGGTTTGGGAAGAGAACCTTCCAGTTCAGACAAACTTTTTACTTTGGTATGAAAAACCTCGACTTCACCATTAACAACCCGAGTACGAAAAAATATTTGATCTCCCGGTTTAATATGAGCAGTCTTTCTGATTTGGCGAGGAATAGTAATTTGACCTTTGCTGGTGACAGTTGATGTTAGATTCATAATCTATTTAATCAAAATGTATTACGTTTGTCAAATTGTATTACTTTTTATTTTTGAATATACATGGCCAGCTCCAGCAGACGGCAGGAGTAGCCGTATTCGTTATCATACCAAGCACCAACGGAAAGCATGTCGTCATTAATGACTTTGGTCATCAGACTGTCAATAATACAGGAAGCATTGTTGCCGATAATATCAGAACTAACTAAGGGTTCGTAGGAAATTTTGAGTTTACCGACTAACTCCGGAGAAACCGAGGCAGCTTCAAAAATGGAATTGACATCTTCGATGGTGACGGAACGGACTAATTTAAAGGTCAGATCGGAATAGGAACCGCAAATAACCGGAACCCGAATGGCAGTGCCGGCGAAACGACCCGAAGCTTCGGGATAAGCAGCAACCACTGATTCGGCAGCACCGGTTACAGTCGGGACAATATTAAGAGCGGCCGCCCGAGCCCGGCGGGGATCACAACCTGCTCCATCAACCAGATTTTGATTGGTAGTATAGGCGTGAATGGTAGTGAGAACCCCTTCCTGAAAACCGATTTTCTCATCAACCAGTTTGACAATGGGGGCAACACAATTGGTGGTGCAGGAACCGTTGGAAATTAAAGTTTCGCCGTGATACCGGTCTTCGTTGACACCCAAAATGTAGGTCGGGATTTTGGGGTCTTTGGCGGGGGCGGAAATAATGACTTTTTTGGCGCCGGCATCGAGATGGAGGGTAGCTTTTTGGTCGGTAAAGGCGCCGGTACATTCCAAAACCACATCAACACCATAAGATTTCCAGTTAATCTTGGAAGGATCGGGTTCACTTAAAAAAGGGAGGGAAAGAGAACCAACTTCGAGACGGCCGATCTCACCACCTTTTTGGGGTTCGGCACCGTTAACCATAAAAGGGGCGCGGCCATAAACAGAGTCATATTTAAACTGATGGGCAAAGTCAGAAATGTCAGGAGAACCGATAGTATTGACGGCCACCAGATCCAGATCATATTTTTCCATCAACAGAGCCCGGAGTAAAACACTACCGATGCGACCAAAACCATTGATACCGATACGAATTTTTTTTGCAGGCATTGATTAATGATACAACAAATTTATTCCAAAGTCGGTAAGGTGCCTTTGGTTAAATACTCAAGAAGAACTCCCCCGCCGCTACAAATAAAAGAGATTTTGTCGAGCATTCCCAAATCTTTGATAGAGGCCGAAGTGTCGCCACCGGCAATAATTTTGAGGGTAGCCGGAGATGAGGTAATGGCTTTGGCAACTTCGATGGTGCCGGTACGAAAGGCCGGGTTTTCGTAAAAGCCGAGCGCGCCGGACCAAATAATAGTGGCTGAAGTGTCAATAATTTGCTTGAAATGGGCAATCGAGGCGGCATTAATATCGAAAGAATCAGGAGTCAGAGAGGCCCAATAAATTTTTTCGGAGGAAGGGGAAGAAGATTTTTTGGTGGGAAGTTTGCCACCGATAAGAATGTGATCGGAGAGATTTGTAAGGGCGGGAAGATAATCAAGTTTATCCATTTTGGCCCCGCCTAAAACAACAGTCAAGGGATGGGGGCAGGTAGCCAATTTCGAAAGCTCTTTTATTTCATCAAGAAAACTTAAGCCGTAATATCCCGGTAAAATGTGGTGAAGAAAAATAGAAGCAGAAGGGTGATAGGCGGCAATAGCGTCGTTGACAAAAGCCTGGGATTGGTCAATTAGGGGCTGAAGAAAAATAAAAGAACCAATCATTTCGTCGGGCCAGAAACGAAGATTTTCCACAAAAATTATTTGATTTTGCGACAAAGCTAATTTTAGAGGACCGGGATCGGTGGGGTCATCCAGAAAAATACTGTTTTGAGGTTCGCCTTTACTCAACAGCGAGATAAGTTCAAGATAGACGGGTTTGAGCGAACATTTTTCATCTCTACTTTCAGGGCGACCGAGGTGGCCGATAATAACCAGTTGACAGGACTTGGACAGAAGTAAAGAAATGGTAGGAAGGGATTTGAGGAGACGGGAGTTGTTAATAATTTTTCCATCGATAATGGGTAAGTCAAGATCGAGACGAAGAATAACAGTCGATTTTTCGGGAACTAATTCAACACTTTTGAGATTCATAGTCAGTAATTTGCCGGAGGCGCCTGATATAACGTTCTTCAGCACCGAAGAGGGTGGAGAGAAAAGTGTCAACAATAATCAGGTTATCTTCGTCGCTAACCGCATTGGCGGAAAGACAGGAAATGTTAATGTCGTCGTCGTGACGGGCGGCACGGATTTGGTCAGGGGAGAAACAGAGGGCGGCCCGAGCGCGATTAACTTTGTTGGCCGAAATGGTAGCGCCGGCACCGGAACCACAGATTAATATACCTAAAGATCCGTAATCCTTGACTACTACTTCAGCCAGTTTGATGGCAATAAGGGGATAGTCATCCTCTTTGACGTATTTTTTGGCCCCAAGATCAATAAATTCAACGTTTTGACTCCGCAGATGTTCTTTTATTTTTTCCTTGAGTAAAAAGCCCCGGTGATCGGCACCAAGATAGATCATTTATACTACAATACTAGCAAATCTATGGAAAAATTTAAGGTGGTCGTTCTAAAATCGGAGAATATTTTGGGTTGGCGACTAAAAATTGTTGACAATAAAACAGTAGAAATAAGGGCGGGGCTATTTACTGACTGGAGAAAAGTAATTAAGGAAAAAAAGGATTGGATTGAAAAAAGATTAAAAAAAATGCCGGAAATAAAAAAAATAAATGAGTTGGATAAGCTGGTTATTTTGGGAGAGGAATATAAGGTTAATATAACGATGGGGAAGAATGATTCGTTGAATATTTTTGAGGATAAAAAAGAAATTTATGTCAGAAGTAAAAGGCTGACGGAAAAGTATTTGAAGAAATTGATTGATAAAAAAATGAGACCAATGGCACTCAAGATAATTAGAGAAGAAGTTAACAGATTAGCAGCAACACATAAGATAAGGGTCGGAAGTATCAAGATTAAAAATCAAAAAACCCGGTTTGGGTCATGTTCATCGAGAGGTAACTTAAATTTTAATTGGCAAATAATATTGTTTCCGAATGACAAATTTGAACATGTGATATTACACGAGTTGACTCATATTTTGGTTAAGAATCATTCGCGAGGTTTTTGGGAGAAGTTAAAAGAAATGGACAGTAATTGTGTGCAAAATAATCGGTGGTTAAAAAGAGAAGGAGCAAAGAAATTTATAGTTTAATTTCCATCCCGACGGGGCAATGGTCGGAGCCGAGAACCGATGATAGAACAAAAGCCTCTTTGATCCATTTTTTGAGTTTGATGTCGATAAAGAAATAGTCAATGCGCCAGCCGATATTACGGGAACGGGCGTCGGAGCGCTGGCTCCACCAGGAATATTCGACTTTGTCGGGGTTGAGAAAACGATAAGTATCAAGCCAACCAAATTTTGCCAATTTATCCATAAAAGCCCGCTCAATCGGGAGAAAGCCGGTGTTTTTGACATTGTCTTTGGGGCGGGCCAAATCAATTTCATTATGGGCGGTGTTGATGTCACCACAAAAGATAACCTTTTCTCCCTGATCCCGAAGATCGTTGATGTATTTTAGAAAAGCGTTGTAGAACTTCATTTTATAATCGAGACGGCCAAGATCACGACCGCCATTGGGAATATAAACATTGAGGAGGGTAAATTCGTCGAATTTAGTAATTAAAACCCGACCTTCATCGTCCCAATCATTATCTGACTCACCGATGATGATTGATTTAGGCTCCTCTCTGGTAAAAGTGGCGACCCCGGAATAGCCAGCCCTGACAGCCGGATTCCAGTATTGGTGATATTCGGGTGGACATTCAAGCAGAGGGACTTGACCGGGCAGGGCTTTGACTTCCTGAAAACAATAAATATCAGCATTATCCTGTTTGACAAAATCCCAGAGGCCTTTTTTGACAGCCGCCCGCATGCCGGCGAGATTCCAGGAGATGATTTTAATTACTGAGGACATAAATCATTGTAACTCAAAACTCACCCGACCTTCGGTCACCCTCCCTTGACAAGGAGGGTAAATATATTTTTTGTAATATCGATATAATTTTGTTATGGATCACGTGGCGTACATGGTCCATGACAAGATTATATAAAAAACAAAAAAAGTATTTTCCCTTTTCTTCAAAGGGGAATACCCCACCTTGGCGGGGAAGGAGTTTTGGATATAATAGTCTATGTCTCAAATTCTCAAACTCACCTCCGAACTGGTGGTTACTAATGTCGACAAATCTGTCGATTTTTATGTCAATATTTTAGGTTTCCAAAAACTAGAAGGAGATTCTCATTTTACCCGAATTAAAGCCGGTGCTTCAGAGATTATGTTAATGCTCAAATCTGATTTTGATCAGGAATTACCTTCTCTAAATCGTCCTCAAAACTCCGGCTTGTCTCTGCTGGTTGTCGAAATAAAGTTCATAGAAGAGTTTTATGAGAAAATTAAAAACATCGTAACAATTCATCGCCCATTACAATTAACTGACTACTGTACCCAAGAATTTACCATTTCCGACCCCGACGGTTATTTAATCCAGTTTAGCCAACGTTCAGAACGTATAATCAAGAATGGCGGTCACCAACTACAATCCTCAAAACACCGATCGTAAAAACGAATTTTTATGTGAAGTTGACAAAAACGACAATCTCATCGGTCCGGTAACCCGGGAAGAATGTCACAATGAAACCCGAAAACCCTGGCATCGGTCAACCCATGCCTATCTTTTCGACGAAAACGGAAATTTATATCTTTCTCAAAGAAGCTTTTCCAAGGATACCGCCGCCGGTCAATGGACAGTTAGCGCCGGTGGTCACGTTAAATTTGGTACCACTCCCGAAGCAACAATTAATAAAGAATTGGAAGAGGAATTAGGAGTAAAAGTCAATCTTGAATTAATTGATAAGTTAATTATTGACTATGGTTCGGAAAGGGAAGTCTTATATATCTTTGCCGGCATCACCGGTGACAAACCACGGTTTAATCCCAACGAGGTCAATCAAATCAAACTTTTCGATTTTAACACCATTATCAATGATTTTAACTCCGGTAAATTCGATCTTTCCGGTGGTTCCCGAGACACTTTTAAACACATCATTAAAACTGGTACCCTAACCAAGTTTAGGGAAAAAATACTATCCCCCAAGGTACAATAGACTATATGTCCAAAATTAAAGCCCTAATTTCTGACGCAGATGGTACTCTTGTCAACACTATTTTTCTCATCCGTCATGGTCAATACGAAGCTGCGGTTCAATATCTTCTCTCTCAAAAGATTCCTCAAGCCGATATTCCCAAATATGACAAATATGAAAATTACATTAATCGATCTGTTGGTGGCAGTACTAAAGATACTTTTCAAAAAACTTTTAAATTATTGTATGGTGGCACAGCCCACAAATCCTTGTTAAAAAAAATTGATTTTGACAAACTTGACAATAGTCTAACCCCAGTTCAGGATCATTTGGCTCCACTCTATGTTCACCCATTTCACGGGTTAACCCAATTGTTTAATTGGGCCGGAAAAAAGCAAATAAGCTTCGGCATTGTCACCAGTGGTAATCGCCGGATGATTATCCGTAACTTTGGTGTTTCCATACCGGATCTGGGATATACCGAACTATTTCAGGCCGACGATATTGATATTAACATACGACTTACTGCTTTTATTACCCGAGCTAAAGCAGTTTACAACTTACCGGGATTTGAAGTTATTACCTGCGAAGACGTTGTCAAAACTAAACCTAACCCCGAAGGTTTACTTAAAATGTTTAAAAAACTAAATGTGTCTGTTAACGAGATACTGGTCATTGGTGACCACCCCTCCGACATGCAGGCTGCCTTTGCTGCTGGTCTTCATGCCATCGGCATCACCCATGGCTTTAGTTCACCTGCCGAATTGAAAAATGCCGGTGCTTTGAGGGTAGTAAATTCTTTGCTGACCGTTCCCAAGTTAATAGACAACCATAATACAGGTCTCAAAAAACTTTTTTAAATGATCCTTCGTCTCATTTTAGACTCCTAATTAATTCATCTATTGAAACTTGGGCCTGATGAAAATTTTGAGGATTGATAGTGGAAACTAGACCGTCTTCGCGAATTTCGATTTCGAGAACGGCAGTAGAAAAGTCCAAATCTTCGGCCAGAGTTAACTGATCATTGTCGATAAAGTTCCGAAGTTCAACGCCAGTTAACTTGTCTGAGAATTTTTCTAAAAATGCTTTATTGGCCAGAAAGAAAATTAATTCTTGATTTTGAAGACTGCTGCCGTGGATGTCTAAAATCAGGGTAATTTTGTTTTGGGAAATCAGTTTTTTGACCTGGTCACGAAAAGGGGAATCGATATACCAATTGGGATCAAGTTGAGCCCGGGTAGAAACAATCCCCCAAAAATGATTTTGCCTTTTCTCCCCTGAGGAAAATTGTGACCGGCAACAAGCAGAACTGGTTTTTGGCCAGTTATTATCTGCCACCCTTGATCAAGTTCGTCCACAAATAATTATATAATTTATTCATGGATCATGTAGCGATAATGAACAAAAAGATGGGATTGATTGACA
>Ga0210057_1003677_pt1 | contig 21022 bp, 15 predicted proteins | sample CryGeyCG2114_010_2_FD_183968 | JGI IMG/M metagenome (GOLD analysis project Ga0210057, IMG submission 183968) | Groundwater microbial communities from aquifer - Crystal Geyser CG10_big_fil_rev_8/21/14_0.10 (SPAdes) (version 2) | ecosystem: Environmental > Aquatic > Deep subsurface > Groundwater ...
ACTTAACCCGCCAATAAAATCACCGGCAGCAGCTCCCGCAGCATCCAAAAATATATCTTCCATAACCTTCGAGTTGAACAATGGGTTTTTCCCCCTATTACCACTGGCTATGCCCTGAGCCACGCTCTGTGCCATTCTTTGCGCAAATAAATCAACAGAGCTATAAACTAATGAACTTTTCAAATGAGCTGATAAAAATGTATCCGCCTTACTAATAGTATTTAAAACAACCGTTTGAACATTATTCCATATTGTTGCTCCCCAAGTCGCTGCCGCAGCTATAACGCCGGCCGCTGCATAAGTAGGCTGGGGTAAAAAAACCGGCATAAAAATAATGCTAATGAAGCAAATGGCAATCAATATAGATAAAATATTTTTCATACTAATAAAATTAATCTTGTATATAAATTAAACAATATTACGACTTTTGAGCATCTTGTAGGCTCTGATTATACATCTCCATTAGTTGATCGTCCGATATAGCAGATAGCTCTTCCGCTGTAACCCCTTCCTGCATTAAAGCACTTTTTAATTCTTCAACTGACATAGTATATGACGACGTTTCTGTCGATGCGGAAGCATCCGATGATTGCAATAAAGCAATATTTGCTTGTTCGTAAAGTTGGGCCAATTCTTCTGAGGACAGGCTCTCTAAATCGCTCGCTGCAAATCCTAAATCTATCAAATTTTGCTTCACCACACTGTCATTATCTGTAGACTGAACAATGTCATTATTTTGATTGGCTGGGGCACCTGAAAAAATATCTACATTACACCCCTCCGGATTGCCACACAAAGGGTTGGCTCCGGACACAACCTCCACCCTATCACTAATACCATCTGAATCAGTATCTTCTATATATGCAGACGTACCATAAACATAAATCTCTAAATAATCAGATAAACCATCCTTGTCCGTATCTATCTTCTTTAAAGCCTCAGCATCCGCTAAATCAACCTCATTACTTACTGGGATATCAATATTTTCATATCTTGCTTGTCCAATTTTAAATGGATTATTAATATTGCTTTGAGTTTGATAAAATGAAAAGCCAAAAATCAACAAAGCTATAGCTAACACCCCTAAATAATAGTAAGGGCTATCAGTATTAACTGTGAAAACTTTTTTGAGTTTTTCTGGCAAATTTTTTATCATATTACATACAAAAATCACTAATATTATAACAACAATTACCCTCTAAGTCAAAATATAATACAATCAATAAATATTTAATTTAATGACTGAGTTAGTGTTATCCAATTATCTATCGAAAGTTCCTGAGCTCGTACATTTTTATCTAAATTTACCGACTTCAACATTTCAATAATAATATTTTTATCTAAATGTAAGCTATTACTTAAATTATTAGCTAGGGTCTTGCGCTTACCAGCATATCCACCACGAATTAAAGACCAAACCTTCTTTTCATCTACACCTTTTTTATCTAATAAATTTAAATAATGACTATCTAATATTATTTTAATAACAGCTGAATCAACTTTTGGTTCTGGCCAAAAACAAGTTTTAGAGACTACTCTAATAATTTCTGCTTTGGCATAAAATTGAACACTAATTGCCAATTTACTTAAATTACCAGGCCCAGCTACAATTCTTTCAGCCACTTCTTTTTGAACCAATAAAATTAAACTAGTTGGTTTAGGTTCAAAATTTAAAAATTTCTTAATTATTTTAGCTGTTATTTGATACGGTATATTGGCTATCACCCGAAATTCATTGTTTAATTTATCAGCAATATCTTCATTGGATATATTTAAGATGTCATCATTAATTAATTCTAAATTATCATTAATTTTAACAAATTTATTTAATAATGGAATAAGTTGCTTATCATATTCAATAGCTAATACTTTATTTGCTTTTTTGATTAATTGACTTGTAAGCACTCCTAAACCTGGGCCAATTTCCAATACATTATCTTTTTTATCAATAGCGCCAGCTGTAATAATGTCATCAAGAACGTCTCCACAAATTAAAAAGTTTTGTCCGGCAACAAAACCAGGTCTAATATTATTTTCCCGTAATAAATATTCTGTTTCTTCTAATAGTCTATTATCCATAAATTATAATAATGCATAAAGCCAAGTGACAAGACCAGCCGTAATAAATACTATGTAAAACGACAATAGTCCACCGCCAAAAATAGATAACAATACAAACACCAATGCACAAGTAATTAATTTACCGATTGCTAAACTCAATTCAAACAACAACACTCTATCCATCACCTTATGATCCTTTGCATCGTCATAAATAATGGCAATTAATGGTACATCTATTAAATTCTTAGACACTCTAGATAGACCATCAATAATAAAAACTCCCCACTGTGTTTGAATAATTAGCCTAAAAAACCACACTATTGAGTATAAAAGAGAGCCAGCCCTTAAAATCTTACGCCTATTCATTTTATCTGACAATTGACCTATTACCAGCGTAGCCAGCATTGTAATAAGAGTAGTAACAGCCACCAATTCACCAATTGAAAGCATATCTTTAATAAATAAAGAAATGAATATTGGCCACACAACTACAACTAATATTTCTTCTCCAAAACCAAGATAAGCAAAAAACTTTTTTCTATTACCCTTTTTTAATAATTTTTTATATGAATATTTATAATCTACTGGTTCTGAAACAAACCTTTCCTTAGTCAATAACATGGGAATATTAGATAGTAAAAATATTATTGCAACAGCTATGAATAAAACATGAAAACCCCATTGATGAAGAATAAATCCACCAATAGCCGGTCCAATAATAAACGTAAATGATGAAAGAATATTCAATGAACCAATTTCTCTTCCCTCTTCCGAATCAGCTGAATACTTTGAGAAGTTCGCATGATAAGCTGGCCAATACAAAGACTTCTGAATAGCATAAATTAATGGAGTGATATAGAAGAATATAGAATAAGCTTCGATTAAATAAAGACCGAGATATAATAATATCCAAAAAAATGTTCCATAGAACATGGTATGCTCATAACCAAATTTCTCCGATATCTTAGCGCCAATTGGTATAGTCAAAACATAAAAGAAATATACCATTACCCAAAACAACATTATCTGCTGTAAAGAATAACCCAATCTAAATAAATAAATTGGTTCAAATATAAATATCAAAGCTAGGCCAAAATTTAAAATAAGGGTTGAAGCGAACAATTCCCTTATTTCTGGTTTCATTTTCTTAGGTAAAAAACCTATCAAGTGATGAATAGCATGCATCATAAATACAAAATTATAATTTTTAACCTTTTTATTATAACATTATACAGCTATAGACAGAAACCAGAATTTACTGTAAATATACTGTATAGTTCATTAACAACAAGCATAAAGGAGTAATATATGAGCAAGCTAATTAGTTATGTATACTCCATTATGTATACAATTAATGATTGGCGCGACAAGTGGGTACAAAGTAAAATTCGAGATTACTTACAAAACTTTAAAAAAAGATCAATCAAAAATAAGGAGCATTGGTTCGAAAAGATATTCATTCCTATTATCGACAAAAGCTACACAACCGCCCCAAATCTAATCTCCATATTTCGCGGTTTAATGGCCCTACCATTATTTATCTTTATTCTTGATGAAAGATATGCATTATCTTTGTTCTTTTTTATCTTCATCATGATTTTAGATGCAATTGATGGACCACTGGCAAAGGTACTTGATCAGCAAAGTGATCTTGGTGAAATATTAGATCCGACTGGAGATAAATTAGTATTTGCAGCCGTATTTCTTACTCTTGGCAATGAATATTTAAGTAGTTGGCTTTTTACAACAATTATTATTATTGAATTAATAATTGTTTCTATGGCATTATTTTTAAGGCCCTTAGGAAAGAAACTTAATATGGGATTTAAAAAAAATGCTTTGACCTCGGGTAAAATTAAACTTACTTTACAAGTAATTGGCTGTGGACTTATTCTACTAAGTAAAATTCATAATATTAACTATATTACTAAATTTATCAGTATAATATTTGTTATTAGTCTGGTGCTGGCACTTATCACAATTGTAAAATATTTTTTAAGCGTTGAAAAAACGACCTTATAACTAGGGTCGTTTTCTTTTACAAAAAATTAATTTATAATCTATTTCTAACAATCAATAGCCCGTGATAAGAAATTTAATCTTTATATACTAAATAACAATATTAATTAATTTATTTGGTACATAAATAATTTTTTTTATTTCCTTGTTATCTAAATACTTCTGCACACGCTCAGAATTCTTTACCAATTCTTCAACTTCCTTTTGGGTAATACCAATTTTAACCTCTATTTTATCTCTGACCTTTCCGTTGACTTGAAACACTAACTCGAAATTCTCCTCTTTAATAAGCTCATCATTATATACGGGCCAAGATTCTTTAAAAATAGATTCCTTATGGTCTAGTTTACTCCATAATTCTTCACATAAATGAGGTGCAAATGAAGCTAATATAATTATAAACTTTTCGTAAGCTTCTTTATCTAAAACCTTTACTCCATTTATAAATATCATCATCGCAGATATGGCTGTATTGAATTTAAAATCTGAAATGTCTTCACCCACCTTCTTTATTGTCTTATGCAGTAATGATTTATCTTTATCTGAAAATTTATCGTTCTCTACTCTTAAAAAATTTACTTTATCTAAAAATCTTCTTATGCCCAGAATACCTTTTGTATCCCAAGGCTTTGCATCTTCCAGTGGTCCCATAAACATTTCGTACATACGTAAGGTATCTGCTCCATACTCCTCAACAACATCATCTGGATTAACTACATTGCCACGAGATTTAGACATTTTCTCTCCATCTGGCCCTAATATCAATCCTTGATTAATTAATTTCTTAAATGGTTCTTCAACTGGAACAAAACCTAAATCAAATAAAACCATATTCCAAAATCTAGCATATAGTAAATGAAGAACAGCATGTTCTGCGCCACCAACATACATGTCAACGGGTAACCATTTCTTTAATTTATCTTTATCTGCAAATACTTTCGCATTGTCAGGATCTATAAATCTTAACCAATACCAAGATGACCCAGCCCATTGTGGCATAGTATTTGTTTCACGCTTAGCTTCACCTTTACACTTTGGACACATTACATTAACCCATTTATCTATTTTAACCAGTGGCGACTCACCAGTACCAGTTGGTTCAAATGCATCAACCGCTGGTAATTCTAAAGGTAAATCATTTTCAGTCAACGGCACGACACCACATTTATCACAATGAATTAAGGGGATTGGTTCGCCCCAATAACGCTGGCGGGAAAATACCCAATCTCTTAATTTATAATTAATAGCTGATTTACCAAGTTTTTCTTTAACTAGCCATTGAATAATTTTTTTCTTAAATTCTAATGTTGTTAAACCATTATATTCACCAGAATTTACAGCAACACCGTCGCCAGTAAATAACATCCCTTCGTCACTATCTGTGGTAAGCGAAGTCGAACCATCAACAACCTTAATAATTTCTAAATCATACTGTTTAGCAAATTCATAATCCCTTTCATCATGAGCGGGAACAGCCATAATAGCACCGGTACCATATGAACTTAAAACATAATCTGCTACCCAAATTGGGATTTCTCTATTATTAACTGGATTAACAGCTTTTATACCCTGTAATTTCACACCAGTTTTTCCTGCCTGCCGCGTCCGGCCGGCCTTAAATTCCCGCTTTAGCCATTTTCGACCAAAGCCCGTCTTCAAATATTTTTCTTTTTCAACAGCATCTTTTCTAGAATTAAATTCTTCATAATGAATAATTCTTTGCGGCTTGTGCATTTTTGTATGTTCAGCCCCATTTCCAGAAAAATGCTCTTCCCACCTTTTTACCACATCTTGTGTCTGACCTATATACATAGATTCGTCATCACAGAGTATGACATATACAAAATATGTACCCGGCCGCGGCGCAGGCAGGTCTTTAGCTAAATCTGTACGCTCTAAGTCTGACTTATTTTTAGCTTTGTTTATATATCTTTTTACTTCCGTAAAATTTGTAATCTGTTTCTCAAACTTAGTAACAATTTCATGTTCTGGTGCTACCACCATATAGGTTGCACCAAATAAAGTGTCTGGCCTAGTTGTAAAAACATTTAAACTATAATCCTCAGATGAAATTTTGAACTTTATCTCGGCACCTTCGCTTCGACCAATCCAATTTCTTTGCAAAGCTTTGATTGATTCTGGCCAATCCAATTTATCTAAGCCTTTTAGCAGTCTATCTGCATAAGCGGTAATCTTTAACATCCATTGCTTCATATCTTTCTTCTCAACGATAGTATGACACCTATCACACTTACCCTGAACAACCTCTTCATTGGCAAGTCCCGTCTTACATGAAGGACACCAATTAATTGGTACAACCGCTTCATAAGCAAGGCCCTTATTAAATAATTGTAAAAATACCCACTGTGTCCATTTAAAATATTTTGGATCAGTTGTATTAACTTCTCTGTACCAATCATATGAAAATCCAAGTGACATAATTTGCCTCTTGAAAGTCTCAATATTCTTCATAGTTGTTTCACGGGGGTGTGTTCCAGTTTTAATAGCATAATTTTCAGCAGGCAATCCAAAAGCATCCCATCCCATTGGATGTAAAACATTCATTCCTTTAAATCTAAGATAGCGACAATAGATGTCTGTAGCTGTATAACCCTCGGGGTGTCCAACGTGCAAACCTTGACCCGAAGGGTAAGGAAACATGTCTAAAATATATGCCTTATCTTTTTTAGATTTATCATCGCACTTATTTATCTGCCATTCCTCCCATTGCTTTTGCCATTTTGGCTCTATTTCTTTGTGATTATATTTCTCCATATTTGTTTAATTATAACTACTCAATTCTAACAAGAAAATAGCTAAAAATCAACAGAAAAAAGCTTATTATATTGACCATATACAATAAATAGGTTATATTTTACAACGTTATTAGATTAATAGTTTTCGGCTGGTTATTTAAATATATTTTGAATAAAAAACCAATTACTATTGAATGTCAGTCGTATCAATTTACGATTCAAACAATTTGGTCTAAAGCTAATCCTACTTATACTTAAGTTATTCTACTTTATTGGAAAAGGTATAAGCTGGGTTTTTTTTATTATCACAAAACCCTTTGTTGGAATATTTAATTTAATATTTAAATTTCTAATTGTTCCAATTTATTCACATATTAGAAAAATAATATTTATTGCTAAAGAGATATATAGGAATAAACAAAAGATATATAATATTATCTCTCGTTATTTATCGTACTCCATATTAATACTTTTAGTATTATTAACTGGCTGGCAAGGACTTGAAGCAAAAAACATTACGCCTGAAAAATTTGGGAAAGATTCACTGATATATTCGCTAACAACTACGGGTGAAGACTTTGCAGAAAATGAAAGTATTACAGAAGGTCCAATTACTGGGCAAATAGCTCCCACTGATCATTTTTTAGATGACGAAGTTTTGAGTGAAAATGATATCTTAATAGAACCAGACACGTCGTCTTCATGGCAAGACAGCTTGGCTATCTTAACGCCAGATGAGTCAGCCTTAGAAGCACCCCAGATTAACGATCCGTCATTAGTGCAAACAAAACGTTCTGAAACAATTGAATATATTGTTGCCAGTGGGGATATATTAGGAACTATTGCAGAAAAGTTTGATTTAAATATTTCCTCCATATTATGGGCCAATGACTTAAACTTCTATAGCACAATCAAACCGGGTCAAAAAATTAAAATACCTCCGGTTGATGGTTTGTCATACAAGATTAAAAAAGGCGACACCCTTGAAAAGATTGCTAAAACCTATCAGTCAGACATTAATGATATAGTTGAATTTAATAAACTGGCTTCTTTAAATGACGTTGTGGCCGGACAAGAAATCATGATCCCCGGCGGTATTAAACCAACCGTTTACGTACCAACCGTTAGATCAATAGCTAGTGTATTTACAGCACCAACTGCTGAAGCGCCAACAGATGGTGGCGGTAAACTACTATGGCCAACAAATTCAAACCGTATTACTCAATATTTTGGCTGGCGTCATTCTGGCTTAGATATTGGTAATAAAGTTGGACAACCTATATACGCCTCAGAATCTGGTAAGGTAACAACCGCTGGTTGGAATAATGGTGGCTATGGTTATTATATTATTGTTAATCATGGCAATGGACTTGAAACGCTATATGCTCACTCTTCAAAACTATATGTTAAAAAGGGAGATACGGTGTCTCGTGGTGATATTATTGCAGCTATTGGTTCAACTGGCCGGTCAACCGGTCCACATATTCACTTTGAAGTAAAAGTTAATGGCGTTAGAAAAAATCCTTTAGACTATATTAAATAAATTACATAACAAAATTCCCCACATTTCTGTGGGGGATTTTTATTTTACTTTATACAAATGTTACTTTAGCCGCTTTATCATCCTTATCCTTAAACTTCATTAAGCGCACACCCTGAGTATCCCTACCAATGACATTAACTTGTTTAATGGTGAGTCTAATGACTTGACCCTTTTCTGAAATAATAACCACGTCTTCTTTTTCTCTCTTAGCATCAACGATAAAGCCATTGATTATTGGTCCTGTTTTATCTGTAATTTTAGCTGTTCTAATACCGGTACCGCCACGATGTTGTATCTTATATGCATTTAATTTAGTTCTTTTGCCATAGCCGTTGGCCATAACAACTAATAATTGTTCTGTAGAACCAACTGTTCCATTATCTAAAATGTCCATACCAACAACGTCATCTTTAGCCTTTAAGCGAACACCACGAACACCAGCTGCTGCCCTACCCATCAGTCTAACATCATCTTCTTTAAATCTGATTGCCTGTCCATGAGCAGTTATTAATACTATATTATCCTTACCTGAACTTGGTTTTACCCACTCTAAAACATCATCGTCTTTAAGTTTAATAGCAATTAAACCAGAACGTCTAACATTAGAAAATGACTCAAGCGACACCCTCTTAATGAAAGCACCCTTAGTAACCATTACTAAATATTTGTAATGAGATATATCTTCTAATGAAAGAATTGATGATACCTTTTCTTCTGGTGCTAGTTGTAAAAAGTTTACAATCGCCTGTCCTTTTGCCTGACGACTACCAGCCGGTATTTCATAGGCTTTCAATTTGAATACCCTACCCTTAGTAGTAAAGAACATTAAGTCAGCGTGAGTATTGGTTGTAAAGAAATGTTCAACCATATCTTCTTCTTTAGTGGTTAAACCAATAACTCCCTTACCGCCCCTTGATTGTGCTCTAAATGTATCTGGTGGCAAACGTTTAATATATCCGTCCTGAGTAACCATAATTACAGTTGACTCATTTGGTATCAAATCTTCGGCTGAAAATTTATTGACTGCAGATTTAACAACTTTAGTACGTCTGTCATCGCCATATTTCTCTCTCAACTCTTTTAACTCTTTCTTAATAATATCTAAAATTCTCTTAGGGCTCTTTAATATAGCCATCAATTCATTTATAAGAGCTTTCTTTTCTTTCAATTCAGTTTCAACCTTAACTCTTTCTAAATTAGCTAATTGTTGCAATTTCATTTCAAGAATTGCAATGGCTTGCAACTCGCTCAATTTAAATTGTTTAACTAAATTATTCTTAGCATCATCTTTATCTTTGGATTTTTTAATAGTTGCAATAACTTTATCTATATCATGTAATGCTAAAACCAGGCCCTCTAATATATGAGCTCTATCTTTAGCTTTATCTAAATCGAATTGTGTACGCCTACGAACAACTTCCTGACGATGTTTAATATATTCTTCCAAAACCATCTTCAATGTCAAAACCTTTGGTTGAATACCATCAACTAAGGCAAGCATATTTACATGAAAACTTGTTTGTAATTGTGTTTGCTTATATAGAGCATTAAGAACTTTCTTTGGATAAGCATCTTTCTTAAGTTCAATAACTACCCGCACGCCATCTTTATCTGATTCATCCCGTAAGTCTCTAATACCATCAAGTTTTTTATCTTTAACTTGATCAGCGATTGATTCTATCATGGTAGCCTTATTCACCTGGAAAGGGATCTCTGAAATAATAATATTAAACCTGCCCTTTTCGTCTTCTACAATTTCCGCCCTACCACGAATAACTATTGAACCCTTACCGGAAGCATAAGCAGATTTAATTTCTTCAATATTATATATAATACCTCCCGTTGGAAAATCTGGCCCAGTAATATACTGCATCAAATCATCAACTGTTGCCTCTTTATTATCTATTAAATAAACAACGCCGTCTAATAGTTCTGTAAGATTATGTGGCGGTATATTTGTTGCCATACCAACGGCAATACCCATAGTGCCATTTAATAATAGATTTGGTAATTTAGAAGGCATAACCGATGGCTCTTTTTGTGAACCATCATAGTTTGGTATAAAATTAACTGTATCTTTCTCAAGATCATAAAGCATCTCTTCAGCAATTGGTCTAAGCTTAGCCTCTGTATAGCGCATAGCAGCAGCTGAATCACCGTCCATAGAACCAAAGTTACCCTGACCATTCACCAATGGATAACGCATTGAAAAGTCTTGCGCCATACGAACCATTGATTCATATACTGCAGAATCGCCATGAGGATGATACTTACCCAAAACTTCACCAACAACTGTTGCAGATTTTCTATGCTTAGCTCCAGCTCTTAAACCAATACTCCACATAGCATAAAGGATGCGTCGATGAACGGGTTTTAAACCATCACGAACATCTGGCAAAGCTCTTTGTACAATAACACTCATCGCATAATCCAAATACGATGTTTCCATTTCTGTAACAATACCTAAATCCTCTATTCTTTCACCTTCTTCCACAACCTTCTCGTTTACTGGTTTCTTTTTTGCTGGTGATTTTTTAATTACTTTTTTCTTTGCTGGCATTATTTTATAGTTGAAATTATTAATTTAATCATTTTATCTAATTCTTCATTCAAAACATAGTTCATATGAAAAACTGTATTATCTTTTTGCCAATAAATATCTCTACTCTTCATATCCCCTTTACTATCCACCTGATACATTTCATATTCATTACTTAGACTAGTTAATTCATAGCCAGAATAAATACCCAATTCACGATCTACTTGTTCGTCTAGCCAAGGAATTAATTGCAAACTATTTATGTTATCCGGTAAATCACTAGCCGAAGCATAAGTAACAATAGATAAACTATTTACACCACCCACCATTAAAGACAAAACATTATTATCTGCACTCAAGGTCCAATCTAATGGATATTTAAAATATGTATTTTCATCTGAATATTCATTCCAAGACTCCATACTAATAGCAGTAATTTTATCCTTCAAAGATTCTGTTACTAAATCCGCAGTTTCTTTTTCTTTATCTAGCCTATCTCTTAAAGTCTGAACTACATTATTGATACTTGTTTTTTTAGCTGAAATATTTTTATTAAAAGTTGCTAAACTATCCTCAATCCCTCCCACAACTTCTTTGACGGTCCCTTGACCGTCTCCGCTTTCATTACTTAATAATACCCAATTTAATGACCACAACCAGCCCACAAATATAATAACTAAAAAAATACCAACAATAACTATTAACCTTTGTTTATTTGTATCTTGATCACCGCGCATTAACTTTGCAATTTAAGAACAATCATATTCATGTCTTCTTGAGGAATGTCTTTCTGTTTGATTACTAATTTATCTACAGTTTCCTCTTTAACACCTAATTGCTTTTTAAAGTTTTCTAATGTATCTAATTTACTCTTTATCTTTGGAATACTATAGAAAATTGGAATTACTATTTTTGGTTCAATTTGATTAACCAATTTAGCTGCAACTTTTGCATCCTCGCCAACTGGCATTAAAAGAATGTCTACATTCTCAAACATTTCTAATTGTTTACTAGACAATTCTGCTTTAGCGGTATTGCCTAAGTGACCAACCGTAATACCATTAATATCCATAAAATAGAACGTCTGTCCACTACCATTATTAGATACACCATTAATAAATATTCCCTTAGCTTCATATTCACCCGGCGAATCAACCACAAACTTATCTCCGCTTACAGAAGAAGCTGATGCTTTTAATTTATCTGTTGTTAATAACAATATATCTGCAGCCATACGTGGAGACTTAACAGCCCCCTCATTATATGGATCAATGGCAATAGTTACATTGCCGTCCTGAATTTTTATACTTGTCTGTCCATACCAATATATGTGCATAATATTTCTATATTATTTAAATATTTAAATAAAAAAACCTTCTTAATTGACCCCTAAATAACATCCTAAATCTACTTTATTTTAACACAATTTAAAGATGAAATCAAGTGATTTTAAGGGCTTAATATGTCCAAAAAGTGGAAAAAACTAGGACAATTCTACCCTTGCCAAAATTATCAAAATATTGTAAGCTAATCTAGCTTAATTAATTAATAATCCCCAGAATTGGGGGCTCAAATCATCAGATTTGGGTTAACATTTAATCATTAAATGACTAATCAACTAACAGAAAATCAAAAACAAAATTCCTCAAAAATGGCTGAGCTCTTGGATAAAGAGAAGAATGCTGTAATAGTTCCACAAGTGGGCGATTTAATTGAGGGAATAGTTGTAAATATTGGTAAAAATGAAGTTTTACTAGATATTAATGGTATTCACACAGGCGTAGTCCGTGGAAAAGAAATATTAGATGAATCTGGTGACGCTTCTAATTTAAAAATTGGTGATACTATAGCGGCTACAGTTATAGAGCTAGATAATGAAAATGGTGAACTAGAATTATCTTTTAGATTTGCTGGTCATCAAAAGGCTTGGGAAAATCTTGAAAAAATACAAGCGACTAATGACGTTGTTAAAGCTAAAATAATGGACGCCAATAAAGGCGGACTAATGATCAAGGTTGGTAATGTAGTTGGCTTTTTACCAGTATCTCAATTAACTACAGAACATTATCCTCGTGTTGAGGGTGGGGATAAGAATAAAATATTAACTCACTTAAAAAGTTTTGCTGGTCAAGACTTTAAAGTTAAGATTATTGATGTAAATGAAGCAGAAGAGAAATTAATCGTTTCCGAAAAAGCTGCTTGGGAAGAAAAACAACAAAGTGCTATTTCAAAGTATAAGCTTGGTGATCACATTGATGGTGTTATCACTGGCGTTGTAGACTTTGGTGCATTTGTCGAATTCGGAGAAAATCTTGAAGGCTTAATTCATATATCAGAACTTGCTTGGCAAAGAATAGATAATCCAAGAGATATTATTCATGTTGGCGATAAAGTAAAAGCAGCTATCATTGCAATTGAGAATGCTAAAATTTCTTTATCCATTAAAAAACTACAAGAAGATCCTTGGGCAGAAGTTGCTAAGAAGTATAAAGTTGGTCAATCAGTTAAGGGAAAAGTATTAAAGGTAAATCCTTTTGGTGCTTTTATTGAACTTGATGATGATATACATGGCTTAGCTCATATTTCTGAATTATCTGAAAAAGAAATCAATACTCCTACTGATGTAGTTGAAATTGGTGAATCATATAAATTCAATATCATATCTATAGAGCCTAATAATCATAGATTAGGTTTATCTTTAATCAACAAAACTCCAAAAAAGACTGAGGAAGTAAAAGCTGAAGAAGCTCCTGCAGAAGAAACAAAAGAAGTGGCTCCTACAGAAGATGTAAAAAGTGAAGTTCCTGTCGAAGAGATAAAAAAAGAGATTAAAGAAGAAACCACTGATACAAAATCTGAAGAAAAATAATTTTAGTATTAATCATACTTATATATGAAGAAGAACAATCTTACAAAAAACTTTTTCATCTTTTTTATTGTATTTCTAATGATTGCTTCTTTCTTTAGCTTGTATAGTTCCCAACAAATTAAGCCAGAAGAAATATCTCTTAATACATTGGTTAACTATATAGACGAAGGAAAGGTTAGTAAAATAGACATCAATGAAGAAAAACTAACAATCACCTTAAGTGATGGCGGTGAAAAAATTGCTAAAAAAGAAATTGGCGAATCATTCACCAATACACTTCGTAATTTAGGAGTTGAAACAGATAAATTACAAAATGTTGAATTAGCTGTAACTACAAATATTGAAAGGAATTTTTGGATAAATACCATTCTCCCTTTTATTATACCTATACTATTTATAGTTGTGTTTATTTGGTTTATGTTTAAACAAGTTCAGGGTGCTAATAATAGAGCTATGACCTTTGGCCAATCCGGCGCCAAGATTAGTCCCTTGAATAAAAATGCTGTCACATTTAAAGATGTTGCTGGCGCCGAAGAATCTAAACAAGAATTAGCTGAGATAGTAGAGTTTTTAAAAAGTCCAGCTAAATTTACAAGTCTAGGTGCAAAAATACCTAAAGGTACCCTATTATTGGGTTCGCCTGGTACAGGTAAAACACTACTTGCTCGTGCTGTTGCCGGGGAAGCAAAAGTTCCTTTCTTCCATATTTCTGGATCTGAATTTGTTGAAATGTTTGTTGGTGTCGGCGCTTCTCGTGTTCGTGATCTATTTAAGAAAGCTAAAAAAAGTGCCCCTTGTATAATATTTATTGATGAAATTGACGCTGTCGGTAGAAAACGTGGTGCTGGTTTAGGTGGTTCTCATGATGAAAGAGAACAAACATTGAATCAGATTCTAGTTGAAATGGATGGCTTTGAAACAAATACTAATATTATTGTATTAGCCGCTACCAATAGACCAGACGTACTTGATTCAGCCCTATTAAGGCCAGGACGTTTCGATAGACAGGTTATCATAGATTTACCAGACATTAAAGAAAGAGAAGCAATTCTAGATATTCATGCAAAGAATAAACCATTCTCTCCAGACATTTCCATGAAAACAATTGCTCAAAGAACACCCGGATTATCTGGCGCAGATTTAGCCAATATTCTAAATGAGGCAGCTATACTGGCAGGTAGAGAAAGTAGAAAAAAAATATTAATGGAAGACTTGTTGGAGGCACTTGAGAAGGTTACTATTGGTGCACAAAGAAAAAGTCACATCCTTTCAGATAAAGAAAAAAAGATTACGGCCTATCATGAAGCTGGACATGCCATCTTGGCACATTTAATTCCAGAAGCGGATTCTGTTCACAAGGTTTCTATAATTTCTAGAGGTAGAGCCGCTGGCTATACCATGAGTATTCCAGAAGCAGATAAAAACTTTCATTCCTATTCAGAATTTATTGCTGAGATAACGGTATTGCTTGGCGGTTGGACTGCTGAAAATGAAATATTCAATGAAATAACTACTGGAGCAAGTAATGATTTGCAAAGATCAACTAAATTAGCTCAGAACATTGTTACGCAATATGGTATGAGCAAAAATCTTGGACCAAGAACATTTGGCAAAAAAGAAGAATTGGTTTTCTTAGGTAATGAAATACATGAAAGAAGAGATTATAGTGAATCAACAGCTCAATTAATAGACAAAGAAGTATCTGACATCATTAACAATGCTGCTACAAAGGCAAAAGAATTAATAATAAAACACAGAAAACAATTAGATAAAATTGCTTCTGAATTATTAAGCAAAGAGACTATTGAAAAAGATCAATTTTCTGCCCTTTTCGTAGACTAGTTATTATTGTATAATATAGTTGTTAAATATAAACAACTATTAATACTTAGGAGGAAATCTCTATGACATCTTTATACCGAACCATTATCGCGAAGGCTTGGGAAATCACCAAACGTTACAAATTTTTGTGGTTGTTTGGTTTTTTTGCAACCCTCTTAGGTAATGCAGCTGAATACAAATCATTATTTAAGCAAATTGAAAACATTAAGAACAATTCCGATGCCCTTCTTAATATTGGTTATCAAATAACACTATGGGGCAAGATCGCTCAGTCACTTCAAAATGTTCCATTAATTAATGCTCTAGCAATAATCTTAACATTATTATTTGTTATATTGATTGCAATCATTTTTATTTGGTTAATTATAGTTTCTCAGACAGCTCTCATTCAATCGGCTAGTTTAGCTGAAAATGATAAAAAAGTTTCCTTCAAAGAAAGTTTCTTGAGTAGTGTGAGATATTTCTGGCCTGTATTTGGGATGAACTTACTAGCTAAGTTTATTATCTTCCTCCTGCTTTCATTACTATTTACACCTTTACTAGTTATACTAATTGCACAAGGAGCTAAAATTTCAATGTTCCTTACACTCGTAATGGTTGTTATATTTGTTCCAATTGCAATAATTATTGGTTTCGTTGCAAAATATGCTGTTGCATATATTGTCTTACAAAAGAAAAAATTCTGGGAAGCTTTAGCTGACGGTTGGAAATTATTTATTCAAAACTGGTTAATAAGTTTGGAGATGGCTTTAATTGTATTTGTTGTTAATGCGGCACTTGCTTTCATACTAATACTAATCAGTGTCATATTAGTATCACCCTTTATGCTACTAGGACTAATCTCTGGCTCGTCTCAAGTACTATACATTATCATGGGCGGGGCTATAGCGATTATAGCCATCATATTCATGTTCTCTGCAGCTATATTTTCGACTTGGCAAAATACTGCCTGGACATTATTATTTATTAAGTTAGAAAAAGGTGGCGTCTTTCCAAAGATTGTTAGATGGGTTGCTGCAAAGATAGCTAAAAAAGAAAATTAATAACTTCTATACAAAAAAGTCAGGATAAGCCTGACTTTTTTTATTCCACAATATTGTCTAAAAAGGTAAATAATAGTATCCTATACATACATATGGCAGATAACAAAGCAAAAATTAATATTACTTCAACCCAAACATCTGATGATTTAGCTTCAAAGCTAAGCTCAATACATGATGCTAATGTTGAACAAGAAACTGAAGCCAAGGCAAAGGCTGCTGGCTTAAATTATATAGCCTTCAAAGGTTTTCCAATTGGAGCTGATGCCCTAGCATTAATTCCACTTGCCACAGCACAAGAAATAGGTGTTTTTTGTTTTTACTACACCGGCAAAGAAATGCGCTTTGCATCGGTGAATCCAACTGATGAAAAAGTAAAAACTTTCTGTAAAGAAAAGGCAGAAGATCTTCATGCTAAATATGATATTTACCAAATATCTAATACGAGTTGGGATATTGCTCTTAAAGCATACGATAAAGTTCCTAAGATTAGAGTAGTAGAAACTGGAGTTAAGATTACAGAAGGTGAACTTGAAGAAATGAAGAGCCAAATTGAAACACCTGAAGACTTACAGAATAAAATTACCGAAGTTAGCACAACACAAGTGATCGCTTTAATTATAGCTTCAGCTCTTAAATTTGATACCTCCGACATACATATTGAAGCTGAAGAAAAAGATGTCAAGCTTCGTTTAAGAGTAGATGGAGAATTGTCCACTATGGCTATTATGCCAAAAGATATGTGGCCTAAAATTATTTCCAGAGTAAAATTACTTTCCAATTTAAAATTAAATTTAACAACAGCGCCGCAAGATGGTAGATTTACCATTGCTTTAACAGATGACAAAATAGATGTTCGCGTATCTACAATGCCAACGGCTTATGGCGAGTCTATAGTTATGCGTTTATTAAAATCTTCTGCTACAAGCCTTGCTTTTAGCGATCTTGGTTTACAAGGAAGATCTAAAAAAGAACTTGAATTTAATATCAAAAGACCAAATGGCATGATTATTACCACTGGTCCAACTGGTTCTGGCAAAACAACAACTCTCTATGCCATACTTAATGAACTGAATGATGAGGCAACAAAAATCATCACCATGGAAGATCCAATTGAATACAGACTAAAGGGCTTAAACCAAAGCCAAGTAGATTCAAGTAAGGGTTATACATTTGCAGATGGTCTTAAGTCCATTCTAAGACAGGATCCAGATATTGTTATGGTTGGAGAAATTAGAGATTTAGAAACTGCTGAGGTTGCTATCAATGCTGCCCTGACTGGTCATCTTATGATATCTACAATTCACACTAATTCAGCTGCTGGAGCAATTCCTAGATTTTTAGCTATGGGTGTCAAACCATTTTTATTAGCACCAGCCATTAATGCTATTATGGGTCAAAGATTATTAAGAAGACTCTGTAAAGAATGTAAAGCCGAATATATTCCAGAACCAGAATTACTAGAGAAAGTTAAAAGTTTGTTAAGGGACATATCTCCAGCTTCTGGTGATCAGTTAACAGAGGAGGAAATCAATAGTTTGAAATTCTTAAAACCGGTTGGTTGTGATAAATGTCATGGTGGTTATAAAGGTAGGGTTGGTGTTTATGAAGTATTAACCATGAATGAAGAAGTTGAGCAAATGGTCTTATCTGGAAAAGTATCAGAGGCTGAAGCACAAACAATAGCTATTAAGAGTGGTATGGTAACCATGGTTCAAGATGCTCTTCTTAAAGCAAAAGATGGCATAACTTCACTTGAAGAAGTTTTTGATAAAACTGAATAATACTAGCTATTGACAATATTTCTAATACATGTTAAGTTTTATTTCCTAAAAAAGGAGATTTCTATGTTAACCGCAAAAGATAAAGAACTATTAACGGCTACTTATTTGAGCAAGGGCTTAACTGTAACCTTCTCAAAGGAATTCATGGAAATAAAAAAAGGTAACCAATTACGACGAACGGTTACTATAAAAAAGGCTGAGGAAATGATTAATTTATTTTCAAAGCAAAAAGATAAGTGAGGCTCAATCAAACTTATCTTTTTTATTTACTCATACTCTTCAATACAGGAAGAGTTTTATTTCGAATATTATTTTGTATAGCTAGAATAGTTTTATCTTTCCTCTGTAAAAGATTACTAACATAGTCATTTACTAAGTCTATATTTTTCTCTGCAATTTTAATCAACACAATAGATATTAAATTGAACTGAAGATCAGCATCTAGCCTAGATATTGAAGGTAGATTTTTATCAATAATCATCTCTAAATCATCAATCGTTGCATTATCATTATCCATAATTTTACCAATTTCCTGTTCAATGATTTTCCATGCAACATTATGCTTTGGTCCTGACAATAATTTCTCATAGCTCTCTAGGCGACGGACAAAAGATTTATTAGTTTTAGCTTGTCTCTCGTCCGCAGAAATTGTCAGTGGCCTGTATACGTTTATCAAAGCAAGGTCACTTTTTTGTCCCTCTTGAACTGAGGGATCGTCTGACTCAACAGAGTTTCCAAAATCAATAATGTATACATCGCTAATTTCACCATTTTCATCAAAAGTCAACATTATATTTCTCTCGTGTATATCTAAATGATATATTCCTTCCCCATTCAATAATTTGATAGTATTTTCTACTCTATCAAATATTTTTGGGTCTAATGTTATATCGTGTTTTTTTAAAAAATCAATTATTTTAGAGGCATTTTGACCAAACACCTTAGCTCTTTCAAAATCATTGACCATTTCATCTCTGTGTTTTTGTCCCGGAGTTTCAAAATCTAAAGCAGAATTTACTCTTCGTTGCATATCTGTAAATGGAATCTTCTCCCCATCTTCTATTCTTCGTTTAAAATCTCTTAAAGATACGTGCGCTGAAATAACCTTCTTATAAATATATTCAGCAAAATCTTCTCCGTCAATATGATCCATCATTATAATCTCAACTCTATCCTCTAGCATTTGCACGCCGGCATTACTCAAATACTGCTTTAAATCTGGTGATGAAATATCTACGTCAACATCCAAAATCAATTTAGGTATTTTAGCTAAATTCTCAACCTTACTTTCAGATACTATTTTTTCTGCTTTAGTTTGCATTTTTGCTTCAAGTCTTCCAGCACCCTCCGAATAAATCTTCAGAATTTTATTAACAATAATTTTATGGTCCTTAGTAAATGATTCCGGATTTTTTTTTCGTAAATAGTCAACCATCTCTTCAGGCATGTCTGAAACATTTACTATGGTGATTATTCCATTATTTCCCTCATTTACTTTTACAGCTTTTAATAATGCCGCTTCAATCATTGGTTGGAAATCTTCAATAAAATTCTCTGGTTTATTAAACTCTAGATTATCAAGGTTTTCAAAACTCATATTATTATAATTTATTTAATTTCTCTTGCGCTTCTGCTAATTTTTCTCTTTCTTTAGCTACCACATCGGCAGGAGCATTCTTTGCAAACTTATCATTATTAAGTTTATTTTGCAAGACTTTAATATATTTTTCAATTTCTTCTCTTTGCCTCAATGAAGCCTTAGAAGCTTCATTCTTATCTATATCTAAGGCCATGTCTAATCCCTTCATATGAAATTCAATCCAGTTTGTACTTTTAGCTGGTACTATTTTTATCCTAGCTAATTTCTCAATGATTGCCATGTTGTCCATTACCACGGCATTACCCTTAATAGCACAATTTATTATCTTAACTGGATCAACCTTGTTCTCACCTTTGGTGTTCCTAATAGCTGTGATTAAATCCATTATTACATCAAAGTCTTTATTCTTCTTTCTACCAAATAATTTAAATAAATTCTTAGGCCACTCATTAACCATTAATTGACTATCTGTAATATTACTCCAAATAACTTCCGTTATATATGGGGCAAAAGGATGCCATAACTTTAATAACTGTTGTAATACATACAATAATATTTCATCTTTACCTGTTTCAACCTTGCTAATCTCAATATACCAATCCGCAAACTTTGACCAAGTAAATTCATATAATCTTTCAATAGCTGATGAAAATTTCAATTCATCTAAATCTTTTGTTGTTTGTTCAATTAAAGTATCTAATTCGGAAAATATCCAAGCATCTGCTGACGTTTTAACTTTTGGTTTTTTATCAATTAGTTCAACCTTTTTTACTGATCCAAAAATATATCTAGATATATTCCAAAGTTTATTTATGAAATTCCTATAACCCTCAATCTTTTCTTCATACAAACGCATATCATTGCCCGGCGTTGAACCAACTGTCATAGACAATCTTAAGGCATCTGCACCAAATTTATCTATCATTTCAATCGGATCAATACCATTACCTAATGACTTACTCATCTTCT
>Ga0210057_1003678_pt1 | contig 21017 bp, 18 predicted proteins | sample CryGeyCG2114_010_2_FD_183968 | JGI IMG/M metagenome (GOLD analysis project Ga0210057, IMG submission 183968) | Groundwater microbial communities from aquifer - Crystal Geyser CG10_big_fil_rev_8/21/14_0.10 (SPAdes) (version 2) | ecosystem: Environmental > Aquatic > Deep subsurface > Groundwater ...
GAAAGGTCAAGCGTTTGTGAAACGCGCATTGGAAATCGCGGCAAGTGGCGCGCACAATATTCTTTTGAATGGCCCTCCGGGATCAGGAAAAACATTGCTCGCGCGTACCATTCCATCCATTCTTCCACCGATGACCAGAGAGGAAGCGATTGAAGTGACAAAAATATATTCTGTGGCAGGCATGTTGGAAGGAGATAAACCAATTGTCACCACTCGACCGTTTCGCGCCCCACATCACTCTGCCAGTGGCGTGGCGCTCGTGGGTGGAGGCAAATTTCCTCGTCCAGGAGAAATCTCTCTCGCGCATAGAGGCGTCCTGTTTCTGGATGAATTTCCTGAATTCCCTCGTCAAGTGTTGGAAAATCTGCGTCAACCATTGGAAGACGGGATCATCACCATCTCGCGCGCGCAAGGAACGATAACTTTTCCTGCTCGCTTCACACTCGTCGCGAGTCAGAATCCGTGTCCGTGCGGATACGCGACTGATCCTGATAGAACCTGCTTGTGTGGGCCTATGGCAATTTCACGATATCAAAAAAAGGTCAGTGGTCCATTACTTGATCGCATTGATTTGCATGTGGAAGTGCCTCGCGTGGAATTTGATAAACTCGCGAAGCATGATTTGGAAGAAGCGAGCGAGCGTATCCGAGAACGGGTGCAAATTGCCAGAGAAAGACAAACCCACCGACTCAAAGATACACCATATCAGACCAATAGTGAAATGAAAAACCGCGACATTCGCGAATACTGTGTGCTCAACGATCAATCCGTGGATCTTCTCAAACAAGCAGTCCAGCACATGCACTTGTCTGCCCGTGGCTATCACCGAATTTTGAAACTGTCTCGCACCATTGCCGACCTTGCCGGCTCAGATGACATTCAGACTGACCACGTTGCCGAGGCATTACAATACCGAGCTAAGGGAGAGTAGAAAGAAAAAAATGATACTAGCGGACGTACTGCAACGGATTTTGTTGTTTCCCTCTCACACGCACTTCAAAATGAACATGGGGACCTGTAGAACGACCTGTAGAACCCATAAGAGCAATGGTTTGCCCTTGAGACACTTCTTGACCGACGCCCACCAAAAGTTCTGAATTGTGTCCATACAATGTGTGAACGCCAGCACCATGATCAATGATGACATAGCAACCATACCCACCATTCCATCCACATTGAGATTTGATAATCGTCCCGGATCGCGACGCATAAATTGGTGTCCCTTTTGGCCCGGCAATATCAACACCCGTGTGACGCCAGCCAAAATATTGAGTAATACTCGTGACCGCTGTCGGCCATAAATAGCCTGAACCCGCTGGAGAGGCAGAGGATGGTGGTGGTGCAGATACTTGACGCAACGGATTCTGGGTCACCTTTGGGGCAACATAGACTGGCTGTGGCTTCACACCTCCTGGGATAAATAGCTGTTCCCCAACCACAATATCTGATCCATCATTTTGGAGTGTATTTGCCTGGATAATTGCTTTAGCATCTGCTTTGTAAATTGAAGCGATTCGCAAGACCGTATCACCACGAACCACGGTATGCAATAAACCAGTCCCTGGCAAAATCTTCAACTCTTGACCAAGACGTAGATAGCTTCTGATAGAAAGATTGTTCGTCCAGAGAATAGTTTCCACACTCACTCCAAACGATGACGCAATTTGTCCCAACGTATCACCGGATTTGACCACATATGTCGTCATGCCACGACGCGATGCACTTGGCGCAGTATTGTCGGCAGGAAGAACAGTGCCAGGTAAAATGCTTGGTTTGGTCACTGCGGTTCCTCCGCTGGAAATACTTGAAATTTCTTTTGGCTCTGCTATTACTCCTGTTCCTCCCGCGTTACCTCCATTCATACTCACTGCACCTTGTCTCCAAGCTGGTTGTTGAACATTTGATGATGTACCAACGACATTGACACTGATCTCCTCAACTGGTGAATAATCCTGATCCCCTGGACCGAGCACACTGTAAAAAAGAGTTTTTCTTCCTGGGATGGCGTAGGAATCTTTTGCATAGAGTTTAGTTTGGGGGATCATCAAAAGTGTTGCAACAACAAAAAAGATCACTTGCAATGTCTCTCGTTTTGCGAGTATGTCTGCGACAGATGTATACTTATTCAACCCCATTTTGACCACTGTCCGCCGAATGCGAAACAGGTGCCGATACAAAAAAAAGCCAACCGTTTCCCGATACAAGCGGTACAACCAGCGACAGACATACCAAACAGTTTGAAACACCCAAACAGTGGCGCGTTTCAGATATATCAAGCTTCTAAGAAGTGCCAGCCAAACATTATTCCATGTATGACGCATATAGCGGGGTAGTATGCGTAAAAAATTGGTCAATGTCAATCTGTGTTTCTTGAACATTGACGAATGCGCCTCTTTTCACTATACTACTGTCCGACAAACATTATTCATTCTTCATAATGTGTCTATGGGAACACTTTTCATCCTGTTGTCGGCCCTCGCGGCCATCGTATATGGGGGATTTCTTATTCAGTGGATAGACAAGCAACCTGCAGGAAATGAACGCATGCAGGCAATTGCCAGAGCGATTCAGGAAGGCGCGCATGCCTACCTGACGCGTCAGTATAAGACGATTGCCGGAGTGGCAGTGGTCGTTTTTGTATTACTTTGGGTGTTGATTGATTTGCACACCGGAATCGGCTTTTTGGTGGGTGCGATTCTTTCCGCACTTGCCGGGTATATGGGTATGACCATTTCTGTGAAAGCAAATGTACGAACGACAGAGGCGGCAAAAAAAGGATTTTCGCACGCGCTCAATATGGCGGTAAAAGGTGGTTCAGTCACCGGACTTCTGGTTGTTGGTCTTGGTCTACTTGGTGTGGCTGGCTTCTATCTCATTTTTAAAGATGTAAATGCGTTGATTGGTTTGGCATTTGGCGGAAGTCTTATTTCTGTCTTTGCTCGTATCGGTGGTGGTATCTTTACCAAAGCAGCGGATGTGGGTGCTGACTTGGTTGGAAAAGTGGAAAAAGGCATTCCTGAAGATGATCCAAGAAATCCTGCCGTGATCGCAGACAACGTGGGCGACAATGTAGGAGATTGCGCTGGTATGGCAGCAGACTTGTTTGAAACGTATGCGGTGACGGCCGTTGCCACTATTGTCCTTGGCTATTTGTCATTTGCAAATAAAGATGCGGCAATTTACTACCCTCTGATGCTTGGCGCATCGGCAATTTTGGCATCAATTGTAGGAACCTTCTTTATCAAACTTGGAAAAAAACAACACGTCATGGGCGCACTATACAAAGGATTGATTGCATCAGCATTGCTCTCTCTGATTGCATTTTACGGAATCACGACCCACTACGCACCACTACTTGACTTGTCTGTCAATGCCCTTTTCGGAAGCGCGCTCGTTGGTGTGGCGTTGACCGGTCTCATGTTTTGGATTACTGAATACTACACATCCACTGCACACGGACCAGTCAAAGCGATTGCCAAAGCCAGTGAAACCGGACATGGTACCAATGTCATTACAGGGCTCGCCGTATCTATGCGCGCGACCGCGTGGCCTGTGGTCTTTATCGTGTCCGCCATGTTGATATCATTTTCACTTGCCGGGCTTTATGGCATTGCGATTGCAGCGATGGCTATGCTCTCCCTCACCGGTATTGTTGTGGCGATTGATGCATACGGTCCAATCACTGACAACGCCGGAGGTATCGCAGAGATGGCAGAGCTTGGTGATGATGTCCGCAAAGTGACTGATCCGCTGGACGCGGTCGGCAACACCACCAAAGCAGTGACCAAAGGATACGCGATTGCAAGCGCTGCGCTCGCGGCTCTGGTCCTTTTTGCAGACTACACACACAAACTTGCGGAAAATGGAATTGATACCGTCTTTCGCATTGATGATCCAAAAGTCTTGACCGGATTGTTTATCGGTGGACTGCTCCCGTATCTCTTTGGCTCATTGCTTATGGAGTCAGTGGGAAAAGTCGCGGGGAAAGTGGTCGATGAAGTGCGACGACAGTTCCGAGAAATCTCAGGCATTATGGATGGCAGTGGCAAACCGGATTATGCAAAATGTGTTGACATTGTCACGCGCGGAGCCATTGGTCAAATGGTTCTCCCTTCACTCATTCCTATTGTTGCACCAGTGCTCGTCGGATTGTTGCTTGGCTCGGCTGCCTTGGGTGGCTTGCTGGTTGGAACGATTGTAACCGGATTGTTTGTCGCCATTTCCATGACTGCCGGTGGTGGTGCATGGGACAATGCAAAAAAATATATTGAAAATGGTAACTATGGTGGCAAAGGAAGTTTTGCCCATCAAGCAGCCGTGACCGGCGACACAGTCGGTGATCCGTACAAAGACACGGCCGGTCCTGCCATCAACCCGATGATCAAGGTTGTAAATATCGTCGCACTTCTCATGGTCGGATTGCTAAAATAACAGAAAAAACTTTTTCTCTTATGACACACACATCAAAAAAACTTGATAATTCACAAATAGAGCTTACAATCACCGTTTTACCGAATGATTATCAACCACACTTGAAAAAGGCTGCCCACCGCTTGAGCGAACGCAAGGCCATCAAAGGATTTCGCAATGGAAAAGCCCCCTTTGATATTGTCAAAAAAGAAATGGGTGATATGGCAATCCTCCAAGAAGCATTGGAAGACATTGTCAAACAAACCTTTTATGATGCACTCAAGGCAGAGGCAGTCGAGACCATCGGGATGCCACAAATCAGTGTTGAAAAACTTGCACCAGACAATGACGTGGTCTACAAAGCCGTGGTCGCACTTCTTCCAAAGGTACAGCTACCAAAACTCACCGACATCACGGTGAAGAGGGAAGCGGCCACCATTGATCAAAGCAAAATCGAAGAGACTTTTCATGCACTCCGCGGAATGCACGCGACTGAGATACCCAAAGATGGCATAGCGACAGATACAGACAAGCTGGTGGTGAATATGCAGATGTTTCTTGACAACATACCCGTTGAAGGAGGACAAGCAAACGACCACCAAGTGTATCTTTCAGAGAAACATTATATTCCGGGGTTTGAAGAACAACTTAAGGGAAGCAAAAAAGGAGATGTGAAAAAATTCCAGCTTGATTTCCCTGAAACACATTATCAAAAGAATCTCGCGGGAAAGAAAGTGGATTTTACCGTGACAGTCAAAGACGTGTACGAACGACAATTACCAGAACTATCCGATGACTTGGCAAAAAAAGTCGGGCAAGACAGTATTGAGAAACTTCGTGAGTTGATTACCAACAACATGGATGCAGAATCCAAACAAAAGGCTGATCAAAAAGTTGAAATCGAAATTCTTGATGCATTGATTGACAAGTCTACGTTTGACCCGATCCCACAGGTATTGATTGACGCGGAACGCCAAAAAATGTTCTACGAACTCCAACGAGACCTTGACCGAAACGGCGTCACGATAGAACAATACCTCGGAGACATCAAAAAAACTGAGCAGGAAATCTTTGAAGATTTTAAAGCACAGGCCGAAAAGCGTGCCAAAGCTGCGCTCATTTCTCGACAGGTTGCGCAGGAACAATCAATCGTGGTGGGGGAAGAAGAGCTTGACGCAGAAATGAAAAAACTTGAAGAAGCATACAAAGGCAATCAAGAATACATGGACAATCTCAAAAAACCCGGGGTCCGTGAATCCGTTGCCACTACAATGCAAAACCGGAAAGTGATGGAGTGGTTGAAGGAACAAGTATTGATGAAAGACTGAAAGATTATCAGACCTTCGGTCTGAAGATTGAAAGATTATTCTCATCGTTCTTTTTACTCTTTCAATCTTCAAATCTTATTCTTCACACAAATGTCAAAACTCATCACCGTCCACGTCGCCCCTCGCTCATCCAAAAATGAGATGACGAAACTTGACGACGGGACCTACAAAGTCAAACTCACGTCTGCTCCAGTCGATGGCGAGGCAAACAAAAAACTGATTGAAATCATCAGTGAGTATTTTGGAGTGAAAAAATACGATGTGCGGATTGTAAGAGGAGAGACAGGAAAAGTGAAAGTAGTGGATATAATCCTATAGAACTTTTTTCATGTTATACATTTTCATGCCGTGAGGTTGCCGTAGCCCCGTAGTTTTTTTAAATCCCATTGCTTCGTAAAAAGACACCGCAAATACCGATGATCTTACTTTGATAAATTGCACGTTTTGCTTTTTGGCCACTCTTACAAAAAATTCAACCAGTTTTTTGCCAATACCTTGTTTTTGATATTTACCATCTACGAATAAACTATTAATTCTGTCAGGAGTTCCGCGAATGATACCAACAATTTTGTCATTATCGGTAACCACATACGCAACAGGTTTATGCAGTTTCTTGTACAGTTTTTCGGGCGGAACTTTATCTGGATGCACCGAATCAACGTATTCTTGTAATCCTTTTTTTGTTGCTTCGCCTTGATTAAATTTTTTGTAAACTTTCACCATAAGCAAGGCAGTATTTGCTGTGTCTTTTTTTGTAAATTTTCTTATTTTTATCATAAAAGCAGTACGTCTCTAAGCGAAATTTCTTACAACGAGTGGCTATAAGAACGGTATTCCTATTTACTGTGAAATCTCTTTTTTACATTCGCTATGACTATAGGTAGTGCCCTTTCTCTTAATAAACCAAGTATTATTTGGATCACTTTCAGACGTCCGTTCTCGACAACAGCCACACGGTAATAATTGAATCTTAAATGGCACTTTATATCTATTTCTTTTGGTACCATTCAGTACTGCTGATGTAAACCATGAAGAAAACAGGGTCTTTTGCACTTCCTTCTTTAGATCACCATCGCCATGAAGATTTTTGTCGATTGATTCGCCACTTGGTCTAAGAATTTCTGATGACATACGGATATGAATACTTACTTTCATTTTCTACTTTATTCATAAACATCAAAATTCGTACAACTTGTAGGTATACAAACATTATTCATTTATATAACCATAGCACAAACACACGTAAAAACCAATAAAGGAAATCTAAAAACATTATAAAACTCCGTCCTCCCCACCCTTGGACCACGGATTGCATCTCAAAATCCGCCAAATCAAAAGAGGAACCCCGACAAGGATGCCTCTTTTTTTTACCACATCAATCCCATACTGACTGCAACTTGGGGTGAATTTACAGTAGCCGTATGGAAAAAACCATTTAGACCAAAATGAATGATCCGGGGAGGCGAGACGTTGGTAGGCACGAATCAAAAAGATAATAGAATTACGGAAAAGAAGAATAACAAAATTAATTTTGTTTGTATCAATTTCCATAAAAAATCCGCCTGCGTTTCAAAACGTCCGCAACCGACCGCTGAATATCCACATATTCTGCCGTCAAACACTCTTTTTTGCCTATGAGAAGCACGAGAAAGCCGGTGTTTGGCGTCTGTTCTTTCAAAAGAAGACGAACAGCCTCTCGCATACGGCGTTTGACGCGATTTCTCTTGACTGCACTTTTGCTGACTTTCGTGGACACGACAAACCCGATAAGGAGTGTATCTGTTGTATACTTTCGGCGAGGATATTTGTCCGGATCTATCTTCCAAATCTTGGCTGTCACCAAATCACTCCCAACAAAACGCCCCTCTTTGAAGAGAATTTCAAAATCTTTCATGTGTTTGAGTCGGTATTGACGTGGAATCATATGAGTTCATCCTGATACATCTTGAATACTAGTATACTCTCTCTGAACAAAAACTCCCATGTTTGGGAGTTTTTTGCTGGGTTGAGTTAAAATAAAAGAAACTATCGAGTCTTTTTGGTGCGTTTTCCTTTTCGCTCTTCGCTCACAGTAAGTTTCTTTCTGCCCTTGTCACGACGGCGTTTGAGTACATCACGACCGTTTTTGGTCTCCATGCGGGATCGGAAACCATGAGATTTGGCACGCTTTCGTTTTTTTGGTTGATATGTTCGTTTTGGCATAGAAACACGAATCTGAAACACGAATCATTGTGCTCAAATTGGCACGAATTGAATCGTATCATTAACAGTGTATAAAAGTGCACCTATTATACGGCATTCTGTGCCTCCTGTCAAGTGTTGATCTTGTGACAAAGAACATTCTTCATTCCCAATTCTGCATTCTGCGCTGTTGTTATCCCCACTATCCACACCTTGTCCCCATATTACCCACTTTTGTGCTAATTTAAGCCATTTTTCAAATTCTTTTTCTGTGCTACAATGAGTTTACTCTCTAAAAATTCTTTCGTTACCCCTATTTTTATGACGAATTACGAGATTTGGCAAGCTGTATTGGCAGATTTTGAACTCAAACTTTCAAAGGCAAACTTTACCACATGGTTTAGGAATACAGGAATAGCAAAATACGAGGACGGACATATCAGTATTTGCGTTCCCAACGCCTTTACCAAAAGCTGGCTCGAAAAAAAATATCATTCTGATCTCACCAAAACCATCGAACACATTACAAATAAGCCAATCAAAAAAATTGAGTATCATGTTGAGAATATCAAAAACATTGAAGAGCATGAATGTAATACGATCAATGCTCCGAGTGTTTCCACGGTCTCCACACCACTCTACTCTCAACCAAAACAGACTCTCGGCGCGCAGTTTGGCCTGAACCCAAAGTACACATTTAACACATTTATTGTCGGGAAAGGGAGCGAGTTGGCACACGCGGCAGCCAAAGCCGTCGCTGATCGCCCAGGAGAAGCATACAATCCACTCTTTATCTACGGAGGTGTTGGACTCGGCAAAACACACTTACTCCAAGCGATTGGGCACACCATGCTTCTGTCCAATCCACAGGCAAAAATTCTGTATGTAAGTTCAGAAAAATTTACCAACGAATTTGTCTCTTCTGTCAAAGAAGGAAAAGCAAAAAACTTCAAAGAACGGTACCGCAATGTGGATTTACTCCTCATCGACGATATTCAATTCATTGGAGGGAAAGAACAAACACAGGAAGAATTCTTTCACACGTTCAACGAACTCCACCAACAAGGAAAACAAGTCGTCCTTTCCAGCGACCGCCCACCAAAAGCCATACCTGCGCTCGAGGATCGTCTCAGAAGCAGATTTGAATGGGGAATGATCGCTGACATATCCCAACCTGATTTGGAAACACGAGCAGCCATTCTCAAGGCAAAGGCACAAGAAAAACAGTTTGTGCTCGCCGAAGAGCTCACCCAAATAATCGCCGCGACTATCCAAAGCAATATACGAGAACTTGAAGGTGCGCTCAACAAAATTATTGCCTACCACCAACTCAAAAATATTGAACCGACAAAAGAAAGTATCAAAGCCATTATCGCAGGATTCGAAGCACAAAACATGCGGAAGTCATTGACTCCAAGAGAATTAATTACTTCCATTACCGAGTTTTATGATATTAGCCAAGAAGACATTGTTGGGAAGAGCAGAGAGAAAAAACTTGCGTTTCCGAGACAGGTCGCTATGTATCTCCTTCGAGAGGAACTCAAAATGAGTTATCCTGCGATTGGACAAGAGCTTGGCGGTCGAGACCACACCACGGCCATGCACGCACATACAAAGATTGGTATTGACATAGAAGAAGATATGAAGCTCAAGCAAGAACTTGAAATGATAAAACAACGGATGTATGTTGGTGTCCGGGGGTAGTTCTGTGTACAACACTGTTCACAATATAGTGGATAACACCGACACGAAGACTCGCAACTTGTGCGCACACATCAACTTATTCACACCAAAAAATACCAAACACAAATTCACACACACCGAACCAACATCACCACACACAAACACTCCACACTGACAAAACACAAAATAGTGCGACACACAAACAAAAAAAATGTCTTATCCACTTTGTCCACACCCTCTAATACAACACTACTATTTATATATATTCTTTTATACTTGTTGACGTATGACATTTACGTGCACAAAGGAGAACCTTTTACGAGCATTGGACTTGGTTGGAGGTGTCGCGGGAAAGCACCCCAATCTTCCAATCCTTTCAAATATACTTCTATCTGTTGAGGAAAACAGAGTGCAAATTGTGGCAACCAACCTTGAAATTGCCATCAAGACACAACTACGCGCCAAGGTCGAGACAAGTGGCTCGTTTACTGTTCCTGCAAAAACACTCATCGACTATATTCGTTTACTATCCAACGATCAAGTTCATGTGTCGATTGACGGATCTGAGATGATCGTGAAGTGTGGAAACTCCAGTACCAAAATAAAAGGATCCCCTGCTGACGAATACCCACCAGTACCTGATGTTGACGAAGCCCATGCGTATGTGATTGAGGCAGATGTTTTGCGCAATGCGCTTGGTCATGCGGTGGTTGCTGTCGCAAAAAATGAAATACGACCTGAATTATCAGGTGTTTATGCAGGTTTTTTTACTGAGCGCCATGAAGGGCTTGTGCTTGCTGCGACTGATTCATATCGACTTGCAGAAAAGAAGATTTCTGTGAAGCAGGGAACAGATGTGGTGCAGTGTATTATTCCAGCAAAAACCATATACGAAATCGCACGATTAGTTGCTACATCAAAAGATGAAGAAGGGTCTAAGCATGATGTGCGGTTGTGGGTCAGCACGAATCAAATTGCTGTCCGGTATGATAGTTTTGAAATGACAAGCAGACTTATCGATGGGACATATCCTGATTACTCACAAATTATTCCAAATGATTTTAAAACCCGCGCAGTGTGTCCTGTTGATGTGATGGTCAACAAGATCAAGGCAGCAAGCCTGTTTGCGACCACAGGAGTAAATGCTGTTTCGTTTGATCTCAATGTGAGTGGAAATTCTATAGGGGTTTCTTCGACAAGTACACAAACAGGAGAACATAGTTCAGAAATAGATGCCATGGTTTCTGGCGAGGAAAATTCCATTTTACTCAATCATCGGTATGTGCTTGATGGACTTGCGCACATGAGTGGCGACGTGGAGTTCTGTATCAACGGCGGAGATACACCGTGCCTGTTTCATGAGGTTGGAAATAAAGATTATCTCTACATTGTGATGCCGATACGGCAGTAGTGGTGAAATGTGGGATCTGGGAGCCCTACGGGAGATGTAGGGTTTTTGTTTTGTATTATTTTCTTGCTACTGCACGACGACGTGAAGTGGACGACTATCAAACACGTCAAGCCCTGATACCACTGCGCGAGCCGTGAGTGTCCACTCTCCGGGTTCTGGCGCAGTCATCCAGACAAATCTGAGTTGATTATTGAAGAGATCTTTTTGTGGGTTGATGGATCCGATTTGTGTCTTGGTACCATTGTGTTCCCCGTACACATCAATGGAAGTAATTTCATTGAGTTTGTGGAATGTCAAAAATGTTGTCCATGGGAATGTATTTTGCAGAACCATTGCGCGTGTCTCTATCCATGTAACGTTTGGTGGCTGTATGCCTGCACTCAATGTGAATGGGATGGATTGTTCTGTGCGGTTGCCGATGTCGTCCTCTACAATGATCGTGAGTGTGTGCGGTCCGTCCTCAATTCCATTTGCAAAGTAGGAAAGGTTGAAAGGTGGCTGTCTGACCACATCAATGTAGGTGCTATCAAGGCGATAGGAAACCTTACTCACACCCCGTGGCGCACTCACTTGAATGTTGCTGTCAATCTGTCGTGTCCGTAGTGTCTCGCCACCTGTTGGGTGGATGACTTCGAGCGTTGGTGCGAGTTCAGAGGACAATCCCTCGTCTTTTTCTGTTGGTGGTTCTTCAAAATGCATATTCCAATCAGGATTTGCTTCTTTTGTCCGTCGAACCCAATCTTGAATTGCATCCTCCCAAATTTGGTATTGTGGATCGGTCGCAGGGTCTGTGGGTGTTGGCCCGCGTGGGTCGTTTTTGTCAACGTAGTGAAGAATGGAATGGGGTTGGATATAGGTACGTTGTTCCACATACGCAGGTGGTGTTGAACTCGTTGCTAGTTTTTCTGTGAGTTTGTTTACGAACAGTGTAATTTGTCCGCCAGTAGAACCGCGAAGTGCCGGTTTCTCTGCGTCGTTTATTGGTGGGTTAGGAAATGCTTCTATTGCAGTATTTTCCAATGCTTCGCGCATAAATTGATTCCAAATTGGTCCGCCGACGCGACTTCCTCCGTTGCCAGGGTTCATTGGCGTGTTGTCTGTGTTGCCGACCCATACACCTGCGACAAGGCTGGGTGTGTAGCCGATGGTCCAGCCATCCACATAGGCATTGGTTGTGCCGGTCTTGGCCGCAACAGGTCTGCCCGGGAGTGTGAGTACACCACCTGCGCCAAACGCGTACGCGCGCGCTCCATCATCACTCAAAATATTTGAAATCGTAGCAGTGAGTCCCTCATCGAGGACGTGCTCGCCTCGTGGCTTTTTCCATTCATACAATACATCGCCGGTGTAGTCTTCCACTTTCAAAATACTTACCGGCTCATATTTTATCCCTCCGTTTGCAAAAATGCTATACGCGTGGACATGATCCATGAGTGTGACTTCTCCCCCGCCAAGGACCAGAGATAATCCAAAGTTGCCATTATCAAATGTGGAATATCCGAGTCGTTGGGCAAACTCCACACCCTTTTCTGCTCCAACAAGGTAGAGTGCTTTCACTGCAGGAATGTTGAGTGATCCTTGGAGTGCCTGGCGGATGCTTACCGGCCCAAGCTCTTTGAGATTGTAATTGAGTGGCTGGTATGGTTTTCCACTGACGGCAAAATTGGTTTTTACATCATAGAGCACTGTGTCTGGTGTGTAGCCTTTTTCAAACGCTGCCGCGTAAATAATTGGCTTGAATGACGACCCTGGTTGTCGCTTTCCCAGCGTTGCGACGTTGAATTGTCCTGCAATGGCATCATTATAAAAATCTGCAGACCCAACCATTGCCAGCACCTGCCCGGTTCGCGGATCCATTGCGACGAGTGACGCATTGTCAGCTCCTGCATCAAGGAGTGTGGAAGAGACTGCCACAGCCACTGCGTTTTCTGCAATTTGCTGTTTGCCCCAGTCGAGCGTGGTAATGACTCTCAGTCCACCAGTATCCACGGTTTGTTCGTCAAACATCGTCGCAAGCTGGTCACGCACAGAGAGAGAAAAATGTGGAGCGCGGATATTGCCGATATGCCGTTCTAGGGTGAGGGGAAGCGCTTGCGTGTCGCGCATCGTCTGTTCATCAATATATCCTTCTTCAAACATACGACGCAAGACAAAATCACGTCGTTCCTTGAGCGCTTTTGGGTCAGAAAGATATCGTGATGGGGCTTTGGGTATTCCGGCGAGTGTCGCCGACTCCTGCAAGTCAAGGTCTGAAACGGTTTTGCCAAAATAGCTTTGTGCCGCAGATTCGACACCGTAGTTTGTCGAACCATAAGGAATTTCATTGAAATAAATTTTCAAAATTTGCTGTTTGGAATACTTTTGTTCCAAACGAATGGAGAGAATGATTTCTTTGAGCTTTCGAGTAACCGTTCGTTCATTGGTGAGAATGGCATTTTTGACGAGCTGTTGCGTGAGTGTTGATGCTCCCCCGCCAATAGATCCTTTCCCGAGCGCACCATACACAATAGACCGCAAAATACTGAGTGGGCGAATACCATTATGTTCATAAAATTTTGTGTCCTCTGTCGCTATCAGCGCATCAATGATCGTTTGTGGTATTTGGTCATACTCCACAAGTGTACGTTTTTTGTCAGAGAAAATTTCGTACAGTACGTGCTGGCCCGTGCGGTCATAGATTTTTGTACTTTGTGCCACTTTCCTGTCAGTCAAACGGTCAGGATCTGGCAAATCTTTGCTTACCCACGCAACCATGACTGTCCCGCCAAGAAATCCAAAGACGAACAGCGTCACACAAAGTGTCGTGAAGCGTTTCCAAAACTGCTGCTTCCTCTCCTTTCTAAGACGAGGACGCCCATCCCACATTCTCCAAAGCAATTTCAAGACCCATCCTGTCAGTTGAAATGGGAATATGAGAAGGGAAACAAGCCAGCGAGGTGCCAAAGGTTGCTCGTTGGTGCGACGATAGGTTTTTCCGTGATTCTGACTCTCTCCGTAGGTTCTCCGTGTGCGAGATGTTGATTGATCTCGGTAGCCGTAGGTGCGTCTGTGGGTATGCTTGTCGTCCATATTTTGCTAGGTTGAGCTATTATTTATACAATTTTATTTGATTGTTCTATTATATCACATTGACAAAAAGAGTGCTGTATGGTACACTAGACCATCATAAAAAACAAGATGTCCTAGGGTATCCTAGGATGTTTTGATTAAAATGAATCTATGATCAACTTGACACAGACAATGGTAAAGATGCTCTCACAGAAGGTGGTTGCCTCGTTGGTTGCTGTTGTGCTTATCATGAGTATGTCTCCCCATGTGGTGCACGCAGAGACGAGCACAATGATTTCTCCTGTAATGGATAGGATGATCGAAAGCACTCCATTTGTGAGTTTTGGTTCGCAAACTGAGAGGTTTCCAGTTTCCCCTGACCGTGTTCCTCGTCGTGTTGCAAATGTACGATTATCGTTTTATACCAGCTCTATCCGCGAGACAGATAGTACACCATGTATTCCGGCTGACGGGTCAAACTTGTGTCTTCTTGCAGAACAAGGAGTGGTGGACAGTCTTGCGACGAATCGTCTCGCGCTTGGGACAACCGTGCGGTTTCCTGAACTTGAAATTGCAGGCGTCGTGATACCGTCAAAGCAGTTCAAAGTCCGTGATCGTATGAATGATAGATATACCCAGTATAGCAACCCAATCTTTATGGATATGTATGTCGCGGTGCTTGATGAGAGTGGAAAAATTGACCTCGTCGCGTCTCGCCAGTTTGCAAAAAGTCTTGGGGTGAAATATACCAAAGTGGAAATCTTCTAAACATCATAGCAACATATTCATTATGAAAACCCCGGCGCTTCCGGGGTTTTGTCTTGAAAGATAGCAGGTGATGTGTTATTCTGTGGGTGTTGTTTTCTGCCAGTATGGTACGGTAGCCAAGTGGTAAGGCGGGGGTCTGCAAAACCCCTACTCGCGGGTTCGATTCCCGCCCGTACCTCGGAATATGATAGACGAGACATGGAACACGACTCACGAGTGGGTTGTGTTTTTTGTGTTTCATTGGGTAGAAATTTCTCGGCTCTCGTGGTATGATGCACAAAGCATTCACTTCAATTCAGTCTATGGAAAAAACATTCATTCTCATCGATGGCCATGCTATCATTCATCGGGCGTATCACGCGCTTCCTCCCATGACGGTTCATGATGGTACCATGGTGAACGCGGTCTTTGGGTTTACATCCATGCTTTTGAAGGTGTTGAACGACATGAAGCCCGACTATATCGCGGTTGCGTTTGATATGGCTGGGGGAACATTTCGTGATGAAGTATACAAAGAGTACAAGGCGACCCGTGTCAAAGCAGATCAAGACTTGTATGATCAAATCCCTCTTGTTCACGATATTGTGACTGCGTTCAATATCCCTATTTTTGAGATGAAAGGATTTGAGGCAGATGATGTTATCGGAACGATTGTTAAAAAGACACAAGATACAAATAACAAGATACAAAGTGTTGTGGTGACGGGTGATGGGGATATGTTACAGCTTGTTGAAGGTGATAGGGTGGTGGTGAACTTGTTGCGTAAAGGGATTTCTGACTTTCAGTTGTTTGATGAAAAAGCAGTACAGGAAAAATATGGGTTTGGGCCAGAGCGGATTGTGGATTACAAAGCGCTTCGCGGAGACAGCTCGGATAATATCCCGGGGGTGAAGGGTATTGGGGAGAAAACTGCGAAAGAATTGATAGAGGCATTCGGAGGAATTGAAAGTATATACAAAAATAGTGAAAGATTAAAAGATTTTAAGATTAAAGATTCCGTGATTACAAAATTGATTGATGGGGAAGCGGACGCAAAGATGAGTTATGAATTGGCGACGATACGGCGGGATGTGCCAGATTTGCATTTTGAACTGGAGAAGTGTGTGGCGAGTGAATTTGGCGTAAGGATGGTGGAAGATATATTAAAGAAGTTTGAGTTTTACTCACTTTTGAATAGAATTCCGGGGTACGAGAAATCAGAAAATGTAAAGAAGGCATCTAATAAGAAAGTGATTGTTGTTTCTGATAACAAAGGTATGAAAGATTTTGTTGGTGAGTTGAAAAAAGAGAAGCAGTTTGCTTGTAAAGAGGTGTTGAGTGGAAAGGATGTATTGATCAGTGATCTCATTGGGTTTGTGGTTGCGACCGAAAAGAAGAGTTGGTTTGTGGATTGGAAGAAGATTGGAAAAAAAGAACAGGAAGAAGTGCTGAAAATTTTTGAAGACAATAAAAAGGTAGTCATCGGGCATGATACGAAGAGTTTAGTAAAAACACTTTACAACTTTACAACTTTACAACTTTACAACTTACGATTGTTTGACGTGATGATTGCTTCGTACCTTCTTAACTCTAGCACCCGTGCTCATGATTTGCGCGCGATTGCATTGCGTGAGCTTGGGGAAGATGTTGCAGGAGGGAGTGATCAAGCAACATTGTTTGGCGTGGATCCACAAACCGTTGCAGATGATCTTGGATTGATGTTGCAGATTGCAAAGAAGTATGAATTGGATCTTGAAAAAGAGAACAATAGAGGATTGTTTGACAATATGGAAATGGCGTTGATTCCTGTACTTGCGGAGATGGAATTGAATGGAGTGGCAATAGACAAAAAAGCGTTTGATGCGATGTCAGTGGACGCGGGGAAGACCATTGCTTCATTGGAAAAAAAGATTTGGAAAGAGGCAGGGGAAGAATTCAACGTGGCATCAAGTACCCAGCTTCGCGATATTTTGTTTGATCGCATGGGATTGCCAACGGACGGAATCAAAAAAGGTAAGACAGGATATTCCACGGCAGCGAGTGAGCTTGAGAAATTACGTGAGTACAGTCCGATTATTGAAATGTTGGAAGAGTATAGGGAAGTGGAAAAATTGCGGAACACATATATAGACGTGCTTCCAACTTTGGTGAATGAAAAAACCGGACGGATTCACACATCATACAATCAAGCCGTCGCCTCCACTGGTCGGCTTTCCAGCTCTGACCCAAATTTGCAAAATATCCCCGCGCGCACCGAGCTTGGATGCAAAGTCCGAGACGCGTTTATCGCGGAAAAAGGACATGTTTTGATTTCCGCTGATTATTCTCAAATTGAACTTCGCATTGTCGCGTCGCTTGCAAAAGATAGTCACTTGATTGGCATCTTTGAGCGTGGAGAAGATGTGCACTCAGCGACGGCAGCGATTGTGAATGGGGTGGATTTGAAAGATGTGACAAAGGAAATGCGTCGCTCAGCAAAGGCAGTAAATTTTGGCGTGCTGTATGGTCAAGGCGCTTTCGGACTTGCGCGCGGAACCGGCATGACGCAGTGGGAGGCAAAAGCGTTTATTGAAAAGTACTTTGAAAATTTTGCTGGTGTAAGAACGTATTTGGACAATACAAAAAAACTTGCGATGAAAGATGGGTATGTGGAAACCCTGTTTGGTCGTCGTCGTTATATTCCAGAACTTGCGTCAAGCAATTTTCAACTTCGCTCTGCTGGCGAACGTATGGCAATCAATATGCCAGTGCAGGGAACAGCTGCGGATTTGATGAAGATGGCGATGATTGAAGTGGACGAGAAACTTGAAATTGGAAATTGGAAATTAGGGAATAAGGTGAAAATGATTTTGCAAGTGCACGATGAATTGGTGTTTGAGGTGAAGAAAGGATTGGAAGATGAGGTTTCGGAATTGGTGAAAAATGCAATGGTTAGTGTTGCAAAGCTTGATGTGCCGATTGAAGTTGATGTGCATGTTGGTGAAAGGTGGGGGGAATTGAAATAAATGAATCATGAAAGCTGACGTCTATCTTTTATCACTCCAGTAATCCGAGTTTTTTATTCTTTTCAATATACTCGAGAGAAGTTGGGCTCATTTTGCATTGGAACGATGTTTCATTTGGGCTCAGTACAAGACTGGAAATTTACTTTGTCTACCGTTCATACTATACTTTTGAATCAAACGTACCTTTTGTTATATGTCGCTAGGTACGATTAATCCTAAAAAATAAAATATGGATAACACAATAGCATGGATAGTTGTTGCAGGTATATTAGTTTTTTATACAATAAACAAATTTGAAAAAGAGCTGGAAAATACCATTAGCAAAGTGTCTGATTTAGAGGAAAGACTAGATATTTTAGAAAATAAAAACAGAGACGATGACGACTATACAGATGAATATATATAATAAATCAACAATAAACTTACATGAACATCTACCTCGATGAATCATACAATTTACAAAAAAATAAAGGCAAAATGTTTATTAGCATTAATGGTTTTGCGGTTTTAGATGATCAAGTATTAAGAAAACGCTGGAAAATGATACGAAAAGATTATACAAAATTTAAACGTCGCATTCATGCGACAGATTCTCGTTTTGAAAAATTAAGAGAAAAAAGCATAAAACTACTTGGCAGACATGATGTAAATATTCTTTCCATATTTCAACTAACTCAAGAAGTACCACATGACTATTTTGATAAAGACGGAATAAAATTTGATTCGGTATATGCTGATTTACTAAAAAAACTATTTGGTAAAATGTCTCTAGGAGAATATAAAAAAGTAAAAATTATTATAGACGCCAGAAAACATAAGGGCGGGAGACTAGGAGAAAAGAAATTTCAAAAGGAAATTGAAAATTTTCTTAAAAATCAATTTTCTAACACAAACTGTATTTACAAAGCCACGCCATCATATTTAGACGTTTTGGTAGAATTAGCTGACTTTGTTTCTAATACCTTTTACAAAGAATACCAGAATGATTCAAATCACATATTTGAAGATATAGGGTTCAGATTGATACAAATCAAAAATCCGCTATAATGCGGATCTTTTGAAAGAGCCTTTTGGGAATGTCTCTGTTTCACGGGGATGTTCTTGATGAGAACGCCCTCCACAAAGCTTTACCCTAAGGACTTATCTTCTGAACCTATTATATATCACACGTGGCATTTTGTCAATATTTGTGAATAAATGCTAATTTTGAGCCATATCACGATTCCATGGGACATTCACCTCATAATTTCTCTGTTCCACACTCTTTGGAGTAAGAGTGCTTCATTTGGTTTTGTGTTCCGCGGGAAGTTTTGATAGCGAGGCGAATAGTTATATAAGGTATGGAATTATACTATAGGTTGTTTGTGGTACAAAAAAGCGATTTATTTTTTTCCTTCAATAATATCAAGAACATCAGTAGCAGAATGCTCGCCAATGGTGCGCTCAAAGAAGTGAAGGTTGTATAGGTAGTGCAAGAGGAACATGATGAAGAATATGGTGCAGACAAAAGAACTTTTGATGATGGATTGGAGTATCAGGAGATGTGAAGGAATGATTGAAAGGGTGATTAATAAGATGAAGCACAATATATATAAGATGATCCATTGCGATTGTGGAATGCGTTCTTGGTAGAGAGAGACCAGTTGTTTTCTTGCAATTTGAATTTCGTTGAGTGCGTCAAAAATGTGGTGAATAGCCTTTTCTTCAATTGGTGAAAGTTTTTTGTTTTCGTTTTTTTGTTCAAGAACGAAATGTATGTCTGTGATAGTCGTGGACTTGTGTGTAAAGTGGAAGTCCCATGAATTGTTTGTTTCAGCGACGTAATGCGTTTTGAGAATCTTGGCTAGACATTCTTGGAATTTTATTCCCACATGTCCGCTTGCGCGGAATATAAAACTCATATTTCCATCAAAGCTTCCTATATACTCACGGATACTGTTGTATCTGTTTCCTTTATATCGTGTCAAGTCACGCTAGGATTTGCACATCTTACACCCACAATCTTTTTTTGTCAGCATAAAATCACCACCACCGAGTAGAAAGAGGGCGAGTACTCCACCAAGGAGAACAATCGCGAGTTCTGCTTGAGCAAACGCAGTGTGGGAATGTACAAGCAACAATGCAATGAGCATATCAAGAGCCAAGAGCTTGCTTGCGACGCGTAAATACGCGCCCACCAGAACCGCAATTCCACCGACAAACTCCACGAGCGCGAGAACCCATGCAAAGAAGACTGGTAATGGAAATCCGATGCTCGCTACCATCTGTTCCACACCGTCAATGCCAGTGAGCTTCAGCCATCCGTGGCGAATGAAGACAATACCGACTGCCACTCGCAATGCGAGCAACCCCCAGTTTCTCATATTTTCCTTGTTTGATGTGAACCATTTCATAGTATTTTTGTGAAGATCATCTATTGATAATCTGTGAATAAAGTAAAGGATGATTTTTTGAGTATATCACGAATCATGCTCGGTTTCCACAACAATGTAATAGAGAGATCCTTATTGTATCAATTCTTTTTAGCATGACATGTGTATATATTAGGATCTTTACTTGGAAATTGACTTTGTCTACCGTTCATACTATAATGATCTGGCAATCCTAAGAAAAAATTTACCATTTTTTTATGTCTACAAGATTTTTTTTGGCTGACGAGCGGTATATGAGTGAAATCGAAATAGAGGAAGCTAAAGCGTTTGATGAAAGTGCTTTGCTGTGCCAAAAATCAAGAGGTCCAGATGGAGCAGTTTTCAGACTTGAAATTCCAACTATTTCTTTCTATGACCTTCCAAGAGATGCTAAATTAATAAATGACAATAATAATGCTTTAATTGAGAGAATAGGAGATCTCATTGATGCTACAAGAGCAGAAAAAAGCAGTATTATAACTAGACATCAGGTCGAACAAGAAGCTAAAGTAGCATTTGCCAGGTTGAGAGAACAAAGAAGAGGGGAAGAAAAAGAATGGGCAGCCTTTTTACCAGAAAAACTACCACCGTCATGTTCAAGAGTTGTGGAGTATGTCAAAAGAATACCATATTTTAGCGAATAATTTGAGGAGTTGGTATATACGGAGTTATACAAAATCATTGATTCTCCGCCTCTGTCTTTTTGTAAAAAAAGACAGGGCGACAAGCCCGACAAACTTCTCTTGTCCACTTCGCATAACGGTTACTGCAACATTGTGTCTTTTACAAAGCA
>Ga0210057_1003681_pt1 | contig 20984 bp, 30 predicted proteins | sample CryGeyCG2114_010_2_FD_183968 | JGI IMG/M metagenome (GOLD analysis project Ga0210057, IMG submission 183968) | Groundwater microbial communities from aquifer - Crystal Geyser CG10_big_fil_rev_8/21/14_0.10 (SPAdes) (version 2) | ecosystem: Environmental > Aquatic > Deep subsurface > Groundwater ...
CTGGTTTTTCTGACCTCGTTCCCATATATTATGATTTAAATGGGGATATGGTAAAAGATAAGATTATCCAGAACCGTCCTTATTCTTCTGATGGGACAAGATCTCTTTATCCAGACACTCTTTATGGTGTCCAAATTAGTGATGGACAAATAATTTATCTCCCAAAAGAGCAGATTAATGGAGAGAATAAATAAACCAAATATGGAATCAATAAATAAAACAAAAAAAAGAAATTTGAGAATATTTACTTTCACTGTTTCACTCATGGCACTTGCTTCAGGATTATTTGGCCCATTTTATTTTATTTTTATCAATGATCTTGGGGGAAGCATAGAAAACTTTGGGATAGCAGTTGGTTTGGTTGTTTTATCTGGCGCATTAACCTCTTTCATAGTCGGGAGAACTTCTGACAAATTTGGGAGAAAACCATTTTTAATAATTGCAGGTTACTCGTCGGCAATAATGGTTTTTCTTTACACAGTTATTGGAGCGATTTGGCAATTATATCTTCTTCAAATATTCAATGGATTAGTTCTTGCTATTTTTGAAACTTCAGAAGCTTCATTTTTAGGAGATATCACAGAGAAACAAAAAAGAGGAACAGCTATCGGGAAATATGATTCAATCATTGGAATTGCTGAAGCAATAGCCATCTTTATGGGGGGATTTTTAGCAGGAAAGTTCGGATTCGAGATAGTGTTTTATGCAGTGTCAGTGATTTTTATAATTTCCGCAACAATAATGTTTAAATTAAAAGAATAAAAGTAGTCGGCTATGTAGGGTCTAAATCTTCCATTTGGTTTTTCACATGTTCTTGTAAAAATTGTTTGTTGGTGCAGTCAGGGGTGTTGAGAGGTTATTTCGAGAGTTTGGTGAGGTTAAGGTAGAATCAACTGCACCAACAAACTTTACGAACATGTTATTATCCTCCTTTTTCATAATATGATTAACTTATTTTTCTTTATAAAGGGTAAGAAGACAAAATATGTATTTATCCTATGTCTGTCTAAACATAAAACTTTAAATACGACAATAAAATCGTTTTTTTATGGATGTTTACTCATTTGTCATTGCAAACAAAGAACTTTTCAAAGTTATTTATGCAATCATTGTTATATCGATTTCGGTTGTAATTGTCTTAAAAACTCATAGGCTTTTCAAACTAAGTCTTCACAATGGAATAAGATATTTCAGAAATGCATTTTTCTTTTTTGGTCTTGGTTTTGTGTCAAGATATTTCTTAAAATTTATCTTTGATATTGGTGCACTATTCCCCTATGCACAGATTTCAACAGTGCTCTTTGATTTCTTTTTAATTATGGCAGGTTTTTCTCTTCTCTATAGTTTAATATGGAAAAAACTTGAAGCAGAATCTATGACTAGAAGTTCCCTCTTCAATCCTAGAATGCTGATATTCTCTCTCATGACAATAATAATTGTAATTCTTGGTTTAGTCTGGCACACCTCTTATCTATTTTACTTTTCACAGATAGTTATTTTCTTAATTGCTTCTCTAATTGCATTGGCAAATGTTATAAAAAGAAAGTCCGCAAAGCTTCAAAGATGGTATCTTACAGCAATGATTCTCGCATTAATAGCATGGGTTTTGAACACTCTTGCAGAAATTTTCTATCAGTTTAATCAGGCAATGCTCATAAACACTTACGCTACTAATATGATTTTCTTCCTTATCTTTTTGTATGGGGTTATTCGGGCAACCAAGGTTAATTAAGATGGCAAAAAAGCGAGAACGTCTTGAAGTAATAAGAGATATATTGAAGGCAACAAAGGAAAAAAGAAATATAAAACCAACAAGGCTTCTTTATGCATCAAATCTTTCTCCTCAGATGTTCAAAGAATATGTTGACGAGCTAGTTGAAAAAAAATTTATAAATATTGATGTAGTTTCAGACAAGAAAACGTTTTCTCTAACAAAAAAGGGATTTGAATTTTTAAATGAGTACAAGGTTCTCGAAAGATTTGTTGAAAGTTTTGGATTATGATTATGGAAAAGAAAATGCTGGTTGCAGCTGATATATTTTTAGATCAATATAACTTAGCATCTCTCTGAAAAAATGTTTTACTTCTTCATCATTGGGTGATTCTCCTCTGGCAGAAGATTCTACAGTTTCAATTATCAAAGGGAGCTTATCTCTCCATGCTCTTTCACATTTATCAAGAACATGAGATATATCCCTATGTAATCGGCTTATTCTTGCAGCTTCACTAATGCTGGTTCCTTTTGGAGCCTTCCCATCATATTTCTGTTCTTCCCTCAGTATTTCAGCAACTCTTTTTGCAGCAAGAATCTGGGAATCCAAAACTCTAGTCTGCACTCCTTTATAGAGCATGGGTTGTGTACATGCAAAAACAAACTTGTACCCAAGAAATCTCATTTCATCAATATCTCTTTGAGAAGGTTCCATTAAGAATATTAGAATTAAAGCTTTAAAAATATATATGTAAAAAATAAAATTATTGATTTACTTATTTTCTCTTTCTGGAGTGTGTTCTTTTTCACTAGGTTTGGCAATGCTTACCTTTAGCTTTCTGCCCTGGACTTCTGATTCGTTCATATTTGAAACTGCTTTGTCTGCAGATTCTTTTTTATCAAAAGTTACAAATCCAAATCCTTTGCTTCTTCCGGAATACTTGTCTGCAATAACAATAGCGTCGGTTATCTCTCCAAACTTAGAAAAAAGTTCTTTGAGTTCTGCAAATCCTACACTAAAAGGTAAATTCCCGACATAAATCTTGCATTCGTTTGCTTCCATCTAAATTCCTCCTTACATAAATATGCAATAATTTATACTCTAAAGGAAACTTTTTAAGCTTTTTTATCCTAGTTTAATAATGTCAAAAAAGAAAATTTCTAAATCAGATAAAACTGATTGGAATAAGACTGTAGAAGTAATGATTGGAACTATTTTAGCCTTCGCTGCAGTGGCAGTTATATTCGCAGGATTTTATCTTGTTTTCGGAACACTTAAGAGAAGCATGAGTGCAAACGCAGTTCAAGGCACAATCTCGCAGATTGTAACTACAAATGACTGGGCAATTATTACTCTTTTGACTGCTTTTGTTGTATGCTTAATAATCTATTTTGTCTTTAAGAAAGAGATTATAAAAATAACCAATTAATCAACATATTTTTATACTTCTTTTTGTTTAGGTGATGATAAAAGGAGGAAGAAAATAATGAGTGTAATCAATGTAATTGCAAAAATACTTGTGATAATCGGTGGGTTGAATTGGGGTCTTGTCGGGCTTTTCAAGACAAATATTGTAGAATCTATCTTTGGTTCAAATATCCTCGCAACGATAATCTATGTCCTGGTGGCGCTTAGTGCAATTTGGATGATTTTTACCGGGTTTAAAGGAACTAGCAATACAAACATGCCGGCACAAAAGTCAATGATGGTAGTGCCATTTAAGTAATAATCTTATTTTTTGTTATTTTCTTTTATTTCCTAAATAAGTAAGTCTTAATGCTTTCCCTAATATATTCTGATAAACATCTTTGGCGGCGACCACATAAATTCCGCGCTTTAAGGAAGCTGAAGGATGAAATTCCACAGAATAATCTCCTGGAGTTTTTCTTTCATTGACAAGGGTATCTACAAAATATTCTGTCTCTCTCTGCATTGAAATAATCTTATTGTCAACTATTATAACAACATCAGCACTATCACTTCCTGTTACAGTGTAAGGAATTGTTGTAAAACTATTATCTGTAAATGATGTATCTGGTCTGTTTGAACCAAAGGGGTTAGGTGAAGCCTCACCAAGTATTACTTTAGGAGGTTCCTTTGCCTGAATATTTCCTGGCGTCACTAGTTGGCTAACAGCAAATACAGTCACAAGTACAGGTAAAATAAGTCTTGAAGCAAGATTTACCATCTTTTATGAATATATGCAATTTATTTAAACATTGTTGTTCTATAAAATTAATGAAAAATCCAAAGGTTTTCTGGCTTTCAGTATTAGCACTTATTTTTGTAGTACTAACTTTTTTGGTTGACTGGATTTTTATTGTTGGAGCAGTTATTATTATGATTGTGAACAACAAATTACTGAAAAAGAAATAACTGTCCCTGGAGATTCCATACAAAGATTATTAAACTAGTTCTAAATTAAAATCCGACATGAGTCACACAAGAGAAGAAATTGCAAGATATGCTAGAAATGTGGTTAATTTTCTTGATGAACACAGTGTAGGTTCTAGGGCAGATTTAGAGAGATATGATTTTCAGGTATTACCAATTCCTGGCACAAGAGACTATCTTCATGTGTTAAACGTTGCCCATAATCACGTAATAAGTGCCATTACATTATTCTATTTTGTCAGCGGAGCAGGAACCCCTCTTGAAGTTTCATTTGGCGCTAGGTTTAGCAAGCCACACATAAGAGTTAGTTCCCCAGAGGTGTTTGAAGGCTATATGCCTGGTAAGAGAGATCATTTGGGAAATATTGAGCAAATACTAAAACTTCCCCAAAGAGATTTTTCAGGAATAAAAAGCGAGCTGGCAAGACTCGCTGAAATGAATAATGGAAACCATTAATTCTAAAAATCCTTTTCTCTTAATTCATTCATGGACTTAACAATAATTATCTTTGTAATAATTTTTCTTCTCGGTTTGATTATTGCTTATTTTGTCGGGCAAAGAATTGGAATTTTAAGAAGAGATAAGTTTTGGGAAGCAGAACTTCCAGCTCATCGTAAAGACGCTATAATGAAATCCCGTGCAGTTCTTTCAGGAAATTTTTCAGAGCAACTTGCACCATTTCTACCAAACTTTAATTTTAATCCAAGCGAATGTAGATTTATTGGAAAACCAGTTGACTTAATTGCTTTCAAAGGACTTGACGAAAAAAACATTTCTGAAGTTGTTTTTATCGAGGTAAAAAGTGGAAAATCAAAACTCTCACAGACAGAAAAATCATTAAAAGAAGCAATCGAAAATAAAAGAGTCAGCTTCGAAGAATACAGAGTTGATGAAGATTTGACGAGAGAAAGAGAAGATTAAAAAAGGATGACTATTTGATATAAAATGGTTCTGAACTTACTTCAAGGAATTCCTATTTGGGCACTCGGGACTATCTTTAGTTTACTGGCAGGACTTGCAACAGCACTCGGGGCTTTAGTTATATTTTTTATTAAAGGAAAAGAATTCAAATATAAGGATGCTTTTTTGGGTTTTGGTGCAGGTGTTATGCTTGCGGCAACATCTTTTTCACTTATTATTCCTGGGCTTGATTATGCCGGTGGCGGAGCTAAAGCAGTAATGATAATAGTGGCTGGAATGCTGATTGGCGGATTAGCAATATTTTTTTCTGACAAAGTAATCCCTCATGAATTTTTTATAAAAAATAAACAAACAAAAGACATACTTTCTCTTAAAAGAGTTTGGGTTTTTATTCTTGCAATAACTCTTCATAATTTTCCAGAAGGCCTTGCTGTAGGGGTTGGTTTTGGCGGAGGAAATATAATCAATGGGATACAATTGGCAGTGGGAATTGGTCTGCAGAATATTCCTGAGGGTTTGGCTGTTGCACTGGCTTTGTTTGCAATAGGATATTCCAAAAAATCATCATTTCTTATAGGGGCTGTTTCAGGATTAGTGGAGCCTATTGGCGGAATTTTAGGGGCAGGAGCCGTGACTTTATTTAGTCCTTTGCTTCCATGGGGCCTGGCATTTGCAGCAGGAGCAATGCTTTTTGTCATAGCAGGAGAGATAATTCCTGAATCGCACAGAGCAGAAAATACTAGAATTGTTACTCTCAGCGTCCTCATAGGATTTTGTATAATGTTAATGCTTGATGTTTTGTTGGGATAATTTATTTTTGAAAAATACAGAGTTGATGAAGATTTGGCGAGAGAGAAGATTAGGGAATTAGAAAATTATAAGAATATGAAAGATATATTTTCTTCATGGCTAATTGTGATTATTGTGGGAAAGAAATAGATGGATTGCCTTTCAAATGTAAGTTTTGTGGAAGTTCATTTTGTTCTAAACATCATGTTCCAGAAACCCATAATTGCCAAGGTTTGCACGAATATAATAAAAAAAATCAAGAAAGATGGAAGACAGTTTTTAGCCCATCTGCCAAGAAGCACCATAGCCACCAGCATCATAAGAAGAGCGACATTAAACGAACCAGAAAGGAGAGTAGATTATTGAGATGGTTAAATGATAGAGAGCACTATCCTTATAGGTTTAAGCACAGGAAAAATCACCTTTTCAAAATTATTTTTGGATTTATTGTTTCACTAGTTGCATTTAATCTTTTCTTAACTAACATAGGTTCACTAAATGTCATAAAGCTAATTTTCTTAAGGTTGGGAAGTCTTTTGTTATTAGCCTGTGGAGTTTTCTTAATTTATTACGGATGGAAAATATTAAAAGAAATCCCCAATCTAGTAAAAAGGCAAAGAAATTGGATAAAATATCTTGTGATAATCTTAGTCTTATTCCTTTTACTTTACATTTATATTAATAGGGATACTGCATTAAATCCTATTCTAATGAAATACAACGAAACTAATTTTTCGGTATTCAATCCCTTTTCAGTAAATTTGTCTTTGTCAGAAGGAAATTCTAGTGATGGAGGTTTTTTTGAGGGAGTAAAAGATACCTTCAGCCGAGATTCGATAGATGTTGGTCTCGTGGAACAAGAAATATTGATTTTAGTTAATGAAGAACGTTCGAAATATGGGGCAAGGTCTTTAATCCCAAAGGAAAGTCTTAATAATTATGCCCGAGAATGGAGTGACCAAATGATCTCTCAAGACTTTTTTGAACATAGTAGTCTTAATTTTCAGTATGCCTCAATTTCTGGAGAGAACATTGCCGAAACACCAATTCATTCTAATGTTGTTGGGTGTGGCTCAACCCACTCTAATGATGCAATGGCAAAATGTTTTGTGGATGGATGGATTGGAAGTCCTGGACATCATGAAAATATGATTGATAAAAGATTTTCTATGACTGGAATAGGGGTTTCTTGTGACTCCTCTAAATGTAGAGTTACACAAGTGTTTAGTGGATAAAATGGTAAGAATAAGAAGAAAAGGCGTAGCTATTGTAGAAACCAGTAAAGGCATACTTTTAGTTTCTGGTAGAAGAAAGATTTTTTCATTTCCTGGAGGAGGAGCAAATAAAGGAGAATCCAGAAAAATAGCGACGATTAGAGAGCTAAAAGAAGAAACAGGGATCAAAGCAAAATCTGCAAAATATCTTTTTAGTTACAAAGGAAAATATTGGCACGACCACAAAGGAAGAAAAGTTAGGAATCACGCAAAAGTTTTTCTTATCACTGCTAAAGGAAATCCTAAACCAAGGCATGAGATAAAATATATTGGTTGGTGGAAACCTGGAAGTAGATTAAGAATTTCTAAAAGAACGAAAAGTGTTATTGAGAAATATTTAAGAGAAAAGTTAGATTAGGACAGAAGCAATCCCTACTAAAATAGTCATAGACCCTAAAACTACAAGTAATCTGGTGAGCCAGATAATTAACTTTGTAAAATAATGCATTTCTTGAGTATACTTTTCTGTTTTTTGACTATTCTCCAAATTCATCAAAGAAATAATGAATTCTATGCCTCTAGGAGTAAAACGATACCAAATAAATCTCTCTTTTCCTTTTGGAAGTTTTTCAAGATCCTCAGCAGTCATTTCCTTTATATGTTTTTTAACTTCTTTTTGGGGTATTCTCTTAATTATCTCATCGTCATCTAGTAACTTAACAACTTTCTTGCCTAGTTCTCCTTTGAAATAAGTTTCAATAATCCCGTAAGACATGTGAGTAGGATATGTTTTAATGAGATTAAAAAGAGGTGTCTTTAAATTGTCTATTGCAGTTAAAGCACCAATCTTATCTCCAGCCTGTATTTTATTATTTTCCATCTTCTTTCATAATGACTCCCAAAAAGATTAGTATTGCAGAGACTATAAAGATTACGTAAAATATTAGCTCGGTAATAGAGTATTTTAATGCAGTTCCAACCATGAGTGCTATCCCAATATCTCTCATAACTTCTCCCGTTATTTTTCTATGTTCACCTTTCGAATATCTATACCATTTGAAAAATGGAACTAGAACAACCGCAAGTGCCAAGAAAACTATGGCATACAACATTAATCCCCAGACTTCGTGAATATTTAACATAACAACTCTCTTTCAAGGAACTATTAATCTATTATTGTTCTACAAAACAATCTTTCTAAAAAAAACAAATAAACAAGTACCGGAAAATCTTTTTTCTTTTGTGTGTTCAGACCAACATAATACAAAATGTGGCTATTAGTAGCTCTATGCTGAAATTGTCGCCGAAGCTTCAATCTTACACAAGAGCTCTATCAACGCAGTCTTCTTCTGCGGCCTATGTTGTCTCGTTTTGCGGATGGCTTCGAGCTTAGATGCCTTCAGCTCTTATCCATACAGTGCGTAGCTATGCAGCCTGCCATATGACAACTGCTCACCAGAGGCACCCGAGTCCCGTTCCTCTCGTACTAGAAACTCGTTCCACTCAGACAACTACACACCTAGTAGATATCATACAAACTGTCTCGCGACGTTCTTAACCCAGCTAACGATCCCTTTTAATGCGTGAACTCCGACACCCTTAGCCGCTTCTGCACGGCTAGGATAGGAAGAGCCGACAGCGATGTACCAAACCGCCCCGTCAATACGGACTATCGGGGGCGACAAGCCTGTTATCCTTGGGGTAACTTTTCTATCAGACACAGCTCCTATTAAATGAGCATGTGGGTTCACTAGGCCCAGCTTTCACTCCTGCATTTCTTACTGTTCGAAATACAGTCAGATGAGCTTTTGCCCTCGCACTCAACTCTAGATTTCCAAGCTAGATGAGCTCATCTTTGGGTCCTATCGATATCTTTTCGACAGGGCGCCGCCCCAGCCAAACTGCCCGCCAGCCGCTGTCCCATAAAATGGTAAGCAAGCCTAAGTAAGACGAGTAGTATTACACGGTTGCTCCACAGTCACCGAAATGACTGCTTCGACGCTCCTACTTATTCTGTGCGTCCTGCTTAAACTCACAACGGCAAGTTGCAGTAAAGTTCCACAAGGTCTTCGCTTCCCACTAGGCGTCCGTGGCATTTTCACCACGAAGTGTGTTCAGAAGGTCCCAACCAGGGACAGTGACAACCTCGTTAAACCATTCATGCAAGTCGCCATTCAGACGACAAGGTATTACGTTACCTTAAGAGGGTCATAGTTACCCCCGCCGTTTAATGGGCCTTAGCTCCCTTGAAAAAGAGTTTTAGACACCACCACTGGGCAGGTCTCACCAATTATACAAGTCCTTTCGGATTAGCAATTGGCTACGTTTTTGGTAAACAGTCGGGCCGTCCTTGTTACTGTGATCTATAAATGCATACGAATTTCTAAGCACACAAGAATAGACATCCCTTCAGCCGAAGCTACAGGACTAAATTGCCGAATTCCCTTGGTTGGTTTTACCTTTCAGGTCTTAGCCTTCTCAGCTAGGGCACCAGTGCCGGTTGTGGGTACAGCTAATTAAATCCGTTAAGCAACTTACTTTTCACTGACCCCTGGAATCAAAGATTTTGAACAAAGAATTCTTTTGCGTCTATGGATTACCCTCGACAAATTTCTTCTCCATTACACCCTCTCGAGTGTTCTTTTATCCGGAAGTTATAAGTTACAGAAGATCCAATCAGTTCATGAATATTAACATGAATTCCATCGTCGTACTCGATTAAGATACGACTTAGGTGCTGACTAACCCTTTGCTAAACGATATGGCAAAGGAAACCTTACCCTTTCGACCTTGTCCGTTCTCAGGACAATCACATCCTACTACCACCAGGATTCTCATTGCTTCCCGCTCCACACTTTCTCTCGAAAATGCTTCTGCGCAGAAAACACGCCTGCTTACCCGAAAACTCTGTATTAGTATGCTGCCAGTAAACTGACATAAATTCTGATGTTGAGAAAAATTGAATATGATTTGTGAAGTGAATATGATTTTTTGTGATATGAAATTGATAAAAATAAAAAGTTGCTCTTCTAACGAAGAGGATTGATTGAATGATTATTCAAAATGTTCAGGATAAATAGAAGCGCTATAGTGAGTATCTCCCAATGCATCTACTCTTTTTCTAAATTTTTCATATTCCATGTTCTCTTTTTCCTCTCTATACATCATTATTGATCCTAGTCCAAAACCAACCATTCCTGGAAGAGGAAATAAAGCAACTGTTGTCGATAGTAAACTTTTCATTTCAAAGTTATAGATTCCCCAACCCGTAAGAATTGCACAACTTAACGACACCAAACCATTCATAATTATTCCAGGCTCTCTTTTTAATACATCTTTTACATTAGCAACTTTATCTGAAAGATTTCCCATACAATTTCCATTAATAATTTCTTTTTAAACATTATGGTATTAACTTCCCAAGAAACCTCAACCATAAACCTTTCCACGCTTGTCAATTTTTGTTACAAGAATTACTTTTTCTAACTGTTTTAGTTTGTAAACTGCCCTGTATTTCCCAATCCTTATTCTAAATGCTTTTTCATTATTTTCTCTACCGATAAATTTTGAATCAGAAGGAATAGGTTCAGTTTTCAATCCCTCTAACTTATCAAGAATTCTTGAAGCTAATTCTTTATCTATCTTTTTAAGAAATTTTTTAGAGAGGTTTGAATACTCTATATCAAACATCATAAACCAAGTTCTTTTTTTAATTCCTCGTGGGAAATTGTATTTCCATTCTTGTATTCTTCTTCAGCCAGCTTCAAAGATTCAATATCGTCTTGACTTAAAACAGAATCTTCAAAGTCTTCCTGTAATTTGTTGACTTGTGCCTGAAGTTTTTCAAGTTTACTCATGATATCTTGTGGAGTTATCTGTGTTTCCATAATCTTTCTAATTTTCTTAAACTTATAAATTTTGTCTTTTAACAAAATCTCCCAACATCAGAATCACATACAATTTTAAAACGAGTTCCGCCAAAGTGTCGGTATTATACTTAGCCCCGTCCATTTTCAGGGCCCTGGACCTCAATAGGTGAGCTGTTACGCTTTCTTTAAATGATAGCTGCTTCTGGGCTTACATCCCTAGTGTCTCAGGTTCAAGACTCCTTTTGATACACTTAGTATAAATTTTGGGACCTTAACTTTGGTCTGTGTTATTCCACTCTCGGAAATGTATCTTACATACATACCCTGTTTCTTGTCTTACGCAGTCAGCAGATTCTGAGTTGGAAAGAATTCCGTAGTCATTAGACCCTGCAAATTCCATCCGTACTTTACGCCACTGACAAACTAGACAAGACTATACGAAGGCATATTTCAGCAGGAACCAGCCATCGCCAGATTAGATAGGCTTTTCACCCCTAATCACAAGTCATTCAAGTATATGTTCGTAACACTGGTTCAGGCCTCCATCCCCCTTTCGAGAGACTTCACCTTGCTCATGATTAGATCATCTGGCTTCAGGTCTGACCCATTTGACTTAACGCGCTTTCACACTTGCTTTCGCTTCGGTTACTCAACAATGTTGATTAGCCTCGCCAAATAAGTAAACTCCCTGGCTCGTTCTTCGAAACGTACGTTACAACCCTTTCCAATAAATTGGTTAAGAGCAGTAACAAACTGTAACTATTAGATTTCAAGTCTTTTCACACCCTGTTATGGGTACTTTTCAGCTTTCCCTCGCGGTACTAGTACACTATCGGACTTTGGTTTTATTTAGGGTTAGGAGTTAATCCTCCCATATTCAGACGCCCAATCCAGGACGCCCTACTCTTTTAAGGACCGATGTATCAACTTCCTCTACGGGACTATCACCCTCTAAGGTATTTCTTTCCAGAAAACTTTGAGTCGTCGACTTAGTCAGTTACCTCACCACATCTCTATCTCTCTTTCAAGAGAAGATTCAGTTTGCCCTGTTCCCTTTTCGCTCTCTGCTAATAAGGGAATCATTTTTATTTTCTCTTCCTGCAGGTACTAAGATGTTTCAATTCCCTGCGTTTCTCCGCCTCTCGGCGCATTCAGGTATCTTGGGATCAAAGTTCGCATGCAACTCCCCCAAGCTTATCGCAGCTTGCCACGCCTTTCATCAGAACCAAAACCAAGCTATCCATCTAACAGCATAAATTACAATTAATTAATTGTATGTAGTATGTGATCTGAACACTTTATCTTAGAACTTTTTACAGTTCTAACTAAAGTGGGATTTTCCAGTACTTGTTCATTGAATATTTTTTTGATGAAATATCCTCATCATGATACAGAATTTTGGATTCTGCACCATCTCGTAATTGAGTATGATTTGTGATTGTGAATTTTTGTTTTACGATTTTATTTTTGTGTTTGTTTTTAATTGTAAACTATTTCGTTTCCTCTTCTTAGAGGTTCTGTTCTTATTTTATAGTCTGCACTTCCAATTTGTTTTGTTAGATATTCTATCCTTGGCGACTGTGCCGTGTATTCTGGTCTTCTTGCATATTCTTTCTTTTCTTCTTTCATTTTATTTTTCCCGACAAGAATTTATGGACCTGCCGCGAGTCGAACGCGGACCTCCTCGGTGCAAACGAGGTATCTTGCCGTTGGACTACAGGCCCTTAACAAAAAGTTTAGCCCGTAGCAGTTTTTAAGCTTTTTCTTAAAATAAGAAGGGTATGTAGAAACATATTTGATCATTTCTAAAAGCATAATAATAAATTAGGAGGTGATCCATCTGCAGGTTCCCCTACAGATACCTTGTGACGACTTAACCTACCTCACCTAGCTAAGGTTCTCCATCGAAACGTTTCACCATAACTAAACTTGGTTGGTTTGACGGGCAGTGAGTGCAAGAGACAGTGACGTATTCACCGGACTCTGATAAAATCCGATTACTACGGATTCCAGCGTCACGAGGATGGGTTACAATCCTCGATCTGGACTGAGATGAACTTTAAGAGATTAGCTTCTCCTTTCGGAGTTGCATCCCATTGTATTCACCATTGACGCGCGCGTGTTGCCCAGGGCGGTCGGGCTGTACTCACCTAACGTAGCCCACACTTTCATCCACGTTACCGAGGCGATCTGTATATTGTACACATAGTAAATATACATGTGGGTCTTGCCTGTTACCTGATTTAACAGGTCACCTCACGGCACAGGCTGACGTCGGCCATGCTACTCCTCTCAGCGTGTCAGGTAAGCCCTTCAGACTGACCTTCATCCTGCTGTCGGTCCTGGTAAGGTTCACGGTGTAGAATCTAATTGAACCGCACGCGTCACCCGTTGTAGTATCTCCCCGCCTATTCCTTTAAGTTTCGGCCTTGCGACTATACTTCCCAGGTAGCACACTCTTCGGCTTCCCTACAGCACCAATACCTCTCGAGGAGGTACTGATGTTTAGTGTGCAGTGTTTACTGCCAGGACTACACGGGTATCTAATCCGTTTTGCGCCCCTGGCTTTCATCCCTTACTGTCAGAACCGTTCTCGTAAGATGCCTTCGCTGTTGTGAGTCCGCTCAAGATTAACGTATTTTACCACTACTTTAAACGTACTTCTTACGTCTCCCAGTCTCTAGCTATACAGTACTCCCCGCACGCCTTGTGTTTAAGACACAAGATTTCACAGGGAACTTATATAGCAAGCTACGGATGTTTTAGACCCAATAAAAATGGCTGCGACTTGGACCGCGAGTATTACCGCGGCGGCTGGCACTCGTCTTACCCAGTCCTTATTCGCCAGACTTTTTACATCTGGCAAAAGCTTCTCAATGAGAAGCACTCTGGCTCAAACTATCACGCTTTCGCGCATTGTAGATTATTCCTAACTGCTGCACCCCGTAGGGCTGGGAATAGTGTCTCAGATTCCCTCTCAGGGCCTCTCCGCTAAGAGCCCTTACGGATCTTCGGCTTGGTGGGCTATTACCCCGCCAACAACCTAATCCGCCGCCGGCTCATCCTTAGGCGCGAGTTTTAGAGATAAGTCATTCCAGGGCATATCTCTTATCAGGTATTAAACTCAGTTTCCCGAGCATATCCCTGACCTAAGGGCAGATTACCGACGTGTTACTGAGCAGTTCGCTTTTCCCCTAATTCCGAAGAACCAAAGAAAAAAACTTGCATGTCTAAGCGCAAACCAGAGAGCCGCAGCCGCCAGCAGGATCAACTGGATTTCAACAATATCATAAATTTATCAAAATAAATTTCCATTGCGCATTCTTTTTCATAAGATAAAAGAACACTTCACTCTAACTCCTACTATTGGCTTGTTTTGGCTAAAAGATTACAAATAGATGACTTCTAAAGAAATCAATTAATATAATTAATAGAATTTACTTTAGACGACTGCTTCTACATACCTCATACTTTAACGTGCGAAAATGAATTCATTATTAAAGCACTCATCTTAAGTAATGAACCTAGAAAATTTGTATTTATAAATGTTCCTATAGGAAATTATTGATTTTCCGACGATGAATTTTATTTGAAAATAAGAAACCTTTATAAATGTCTTTTTGATTAATAATTAATGGGGGATAAAGAAGTTCCTGTTGGAGTGAAAATAGTTTCTGTCTGATATTACATAATTTCAATAATTTTACTTTTATCAGGAATTGTTGGCATTTTCGCATTTTTAAGGATTCCAAAAAGTTTTTTATTTGAAATTCCAAGGTTTTTGGGAATTAGTAGTTTATTTTTAGGTCCACTAGTTTTGATTATAGGATTATTATTGTTAGCCTTTGCTGTAGTGAGTTTCTTGATCGCAAGGAATCTGAAAAAAGGTAAAAAATCCGCAAGAATAGCTGTTATTGTTTTTTCTGTACTTGGTTTCTTAGGGAGTTTAGCTCCTATAAATATATTTGGACTAATCATTAATGGATTAGTCGGAGGATATATTATTTTTTCAGGAAAGGTTAAGGAATTTTTTAGTGAAGTTTCTCATTAACTAAAATTTGCATAAACTTTTTCTATTTATTTTTCCAAAATGTTTTTATGAAATTCACCAAACAAATCTTTATAAATAATATTTTCCAATATTTTATAAAATCACAAAAATTGATCTGTCAAGACTTTCATCAGAGGCAACGAGAGTTTACACGAGAGTCTTTTCAATGACAATAACGAGTGTGGGCTCGAGCAGAAAAAAAGTCGCTTGAGGGATCAAAAACCGTAGGTTTTTAAAATGGATCCAAATTATACACAAAAGAGGATGGATGAAATCCAGAGGAATGAAAGCTTTGCCTCTGCATTTTCACAAATAGTTTCAGGAAGACCTGGCTATAAAGCAGTCATAGAGAAAAAAGCTATTATCATAAAATGTAGAAAATGCGGTAAGCAGGTTGAAGAGGGAGTTAAGTTTTGCCCTGACTGCGGTACTAAAGTTTGGGTGAAGCCGAAGAACTGCCAAAAGTGTTCAAGAGGAGTTTTTCCCAAAGACAAATTCTGCCAGGAATGCGGTGAAAGTTTGGAAGCGCCGGCGTTATAAATAATCCCAAACATCCACATCATCACCAGATTTCTTATCTAAACTTTCTTTTGCAGTTTTAACAATTATTTTTGCAACTTCTACAGGAGCCACGCCATCCCATTCGTTCATGGCTGTTGCAGTTCCTCCAGGGTTTACAGCATAGAATCTTATTTTTTTATTTTCATATTCTTTAGCCATTCCTTGTGTAAATCCTCTTACTCCGAATTTAGAAGCAGAATAAATAGATGTTTTAGGCCACTTGACTCTTTGTCCAGCTATACTCACAATATTAATTACAATCCCTTCATCTTCTTCCATGTAAGGCAAAACGACTTTAGTCATATTAATCAATCCAAGAAGATTAACATCTAGTCCAAATTTTATTTCATCAAAACTTTGTTCCAAAAGAGATTTCTCAACCAAAACTCCTGCATTATTTACAAGTATATCAATCGCACCGAACTTGTCAATAGTTTCTTCAACACATTTTTTAATAGAGCATATATCTGTCACATCTAATTTTATAAATAAACACTCTCCAAGCTTCTTACAATCTTTGAAAACACTCTCTGCTTCCTTCTTATGGCTGTTATAAGTAATAACAACTTTTGCCCCTTCTCGGGCAAACTCTAAAGCTGTGTCTTTTCCTATTCCTGTGCTTGCTCCAGTTACCAACACAACCTTGTTTTTTATATCCATAAAACTTAAATCCTTTTGTTGTTTATATAAATTATGCCAACCTTTGTAGTTCACGAGCATCATGCAAGAAATCTCCATTGGGATTTTAGATTAGAATCTGGAGGAGTTTTAAAAAGTTGGGCAGTACCAAAGCAACCGCCGTTAAGAGCAGGACTAAAAAGATTAGCAATACAAGTTGAAGATCATCCAAAATCTTATGCAAAATTCCAAGGAGAAATAAAAGAAGGTTATGGAAAAGGAACAGTAAAAATTTGGGACAATGGTAATTACACATTAAAAGAAAAAACAGCGAAGAAGTTAGTTTTTATTTTGCAGGGAAAAAGAATGAAAGGCGAATATGCTTTGATAAAAACAAATTTTGGAAGCAAACCCGAGAAATCTTGGTTGTTGATGAAGATTAAGTAAAATATCTATGAAGTGCATTATTAATAAGATAATTGCTCATTAAAACAAATATGGCTCCTTTCATCGTCAAAGAAGTTATCCTTTCCAATCTCCCACCTTTTTTGTTCTCTGCTAACCCCTCTAAAAAATAATGTTTAGTTTTAGAATCATAAATTTTATTTTCCATAGAATTAGCTTTCTTAATCTTTCTCCCCAGTCCAATATTCCAAATCTTTTATATCAGTGTTTATTCCTTTTGCTTTGCAATACCCCTTTGTAAGAAGATAAAAAATTAACCCAATGCTTTTTGCACTTTTGTTGTTTCCAATCATAAAATGATTAGCACCCTTTGAAAAATTATTTGTGTCGCAAACCATTAAAACTTTCTTACGAACCTTTAGGGTATCACTTAATGCATTTTTGTCAACCCAGTGGTCGGTTATAATTGTTAGTTCATTCTCAAAAAAGTCAGGCAAATTTGTATTTGTTAAAATTCCTGCAGGATATTTTTGTGTGAATGTTCTTATTCCTGTAACCTCTCCAAACATCCTTGCAGCTTTCCATCCTGCTTGTCTTTTACAGACCAAAATAACATCTTGTGCATTAAAATCTTTCAAGAAGTCAATCCCTTCTTTAATTTTTTCATCAATTATATCTGTGTTAAAAATAGCTAGACCATCAGCCCTTCTTCTGTAAACATATTGTTTCATGTCTGGTGTGACAACACGGGTTCCAAGATAGATTCCTGCTTTGACATATTCTTCCAGAGGAATAAGCATATCAGATTTCTTTTTTGCTTTAACCTGTTCTTTTAATTCTTCAGTGTCAGGTGCCTTGTCAAGTTTCTCCTTAAGTTTTGCAGCTTTTTCTAAAAGGGCTTTCTTTTTCTCTGCAATTGATTTTTCACCAGTAGTTGATTCTTTCTCTGCTTCTTTTTCAAGTTCTTTGCCTTTTAACTCAAGAGCTTCCTCAACGTTTTCTTCTGTTTTCTTTTTTGCTGGCATGATTAGAGAAAGAAAAAGTGTATTTTTAAAGGTTTAGATTTGGAGTTTGAGGAATGTTGAATATGATAAATGATTTTGTGGATATAACTATTCTAAATCAGACATAACCGGTTCGTAACTAGTTGTTGTAATTGTGGTCTTTCTAATTTTTGATGGCCGGTTATGTGCCAAATATTCGCCAAATGTTATTGTTACCGAATCTCTTAGATCTTTTGGATTTCTATAGGTTAACATATGAACATGCCCCGTATGAGTATTTCCGTCGCTGTCCTCGAATTCAAAATCTCCTCTTATTTCATTGTTCCACAATCTAGGATTAGGTACTGTGTAGTTTCCAAGGATACCTTCAATATGTCTTCCAAGTTTTTCCTTATCCATACCAATTGTCGGCCAAAGTTTACCTTCTGCGTCTTCAAGTACATAACTTGTGACATATATCTCCCTAATTTCAAGCATATCCTCTGTCTTTCTTTCAAGATTATCTTTAATTTTTATACTTCTCAGATAGATTAAAACTTTAAAAACTTTTTGTCTGTTATTACTTTTTAGTTAAATCAACTTCCCAACCTTAGAATCACATATTAATTTTGGTGATTAGGTAGATTTTTTTAAAGGTTTAGTTTTAAGAAGGCGATTAATTACTTTCTAGCTTTTATAATTACTGAAGAGGGGATTTTGGAAATTTCTGGCCAGTAGATATTACCTTTTTCATTGCAAAAGGGAAGAATTTTTTCTCTTTCTGATTTTTCAAGTAATTCTTCAGAGGGCTTTAATGTATTTAATGAATCCAATGTGAAATATTCTTCGATAAGTGAAACATAATCTCCAAGTGTCCTATGAAAATAAGGAACGAAAAAAGGTTTGCCTCCTCTTTCAACGATTGGATACTCTGCAACAAATCTGTGTTCTTTTCTTCTAGGGGATTCGTGAATGTTCTTTTTTCTTAATTCGCCTTTTTCATCAATTGCCTCTGCAAATTTTGGATTAACTATCACTGAAAAAAAAGTTCCGCCATCTTTTAGCGCTTCACACGAAGCTTCTATTAAATCTCTTGCATATGGTGTGTCTTGCAAAACAAAAAGAGAAGAAACTAAGTCGACTTTTCCCAAAAGACCATACACTTCCATTAATTCTCTGGTTTCTCCATGTGAAAAACATATTTTTTTATAATTAGGTATAGCATGCTCTATTAGCTCAGTGTTGGTATCAAATCCAAAAGCGAGTATAATTCCTCTGTCTTTAAGATATTCATGCAAGTAAGCAGTTTCTCCTCCTTCTCCGCAACCAATATCAACTAAAATTCCTTTGTGGGCGCGAAAATCAGCTAATTCTCTTTCTAATGAAGAATGAACCAAATATTTCCTGTAATTATTGTCTTGCTCCCTGGTTTTCCAGCTATTTGAGGCTTTTTGCCACAAACCCTTTGCCCATTTGTCTGTTTTTGTTCCCATGAGTTTCCTCCTTCAAAACACTTTATTAATCTTTTATCCCCCTAGGGGTAGAATAATAGTAAATTTTATAAACAAAAAATCTTCTTAATGATATGAGACAAGAATTAAAACGAATTGGTCTAACTGAAGGAGAAAGCAAAGTTTATCTGGCCTTGCTCAAATTAGGCTCTTCAACCGTTGGCCCAATAGTGAAGGAATCAAAACTAGCTTACTCAAAGATATATGAAGTTTTAGATAGATTAATCAGAAAAGGCATAGTAAGTTACACTATTAAGGAAAAGACAAAATATTTTCAGGCAGTAGAGCCAACAAGATTGCTGGATTTCTTGAATAAAAAAGAAAATGAGATAAAACAGAATAAAGAAACACTCAAAAATATTTTGCCAGAACTACAGAAAGTAAAAAATCAAAAAGTCCTGCAGGAATCAGAGATTTATACTGGTTTAAAAGGAATAAAAACTGCTTACGAAATTTTAACTAAAGACTCCTCAAAAAAAGAACCTTTACTTTATTTCTATGTTTACGATGAAAAGCACGTAAAAACACTTGATCTATTTTATAATCAATTATTTCACTTATTCAAAAAACTTAAACTAAATCTGAAAGGGATAAGTACAAGGGAGTTTAAGGAATCAAGACATTTCAAAAAACCACCAAAATTTGTAGATTTAAAATTTATTGATTTCCCTCTTCCAAGTACCCTCGACATTTATGGAGATAAAATACTCCAAACAATATGGGGAGAAAAACCAATGGCGATTTTAATAAACTCCAAAGAGGTTGCAGATAATTATAGAAAATATTTTGACAATGTCTGGAAGCTAGCTAAAAAGTAATCACTTCAACCCCTTCTCAATCTCAATTAATCTCTTTAATTTTGCCTCGCGTTCCTTTCCAGTTATTCCGCACTTCAAGAAATCAGCACTAAATCCAAAAGCTAAATCAGCTAAGATATCTTCTTCAGTCTCTCCACTTCTATGTGAAAATATTTTTTTTATCCCGTTTTTTTCAGCCATTTCACAGACCCTTTTCACTTCCAATAGAGAGCCACACTGATTTGGTTTTACAATTAAAGCATTAATTGCTTTTTTCTCAATTGCTTTAGTAAGCCTTTTGGAACTAGTTACAGTAAGATCATCACCCACTATTAAAACATCAGGATTTTTTTTAAGCAAATTAGCAAAACTTTCAAATTCCTCCTCGCCAAAAGGGTCTTCAACATAGAATAATCCAAAGTTTTTTATTAAATTGTCTATATAAAATAATTGTTCTTCATCCGTTCTTTTAAGCATAGGATTTTCATAATGGTATTTTTTCCTTTTGTAAAATCCAGAAGCTGCAACATCTGTTCCCAAACTGACTTTATACTTTTCTAATATCTCAAAAATTTCTTTTTCATTAAGTGTTGTCATCCACCCCTTTTCATCATTTCTCTTTTCTTTGAATTTATCATCGTTTTCTTTCAAATCCTGCTCAACATTTCTTTGAATTCTTTTATTCAGATCAAAAGCTTCTTTAATGGTCTTAGTATCTGGAATTAATAGAAATTCCTGAAAGTCAGGTTTCTTGTCTTTTGTTTGGGAGTGTTTTCCCCCTCCAACACAGTTTCCCACTAATCTAGGAAATTTTTTTGCGTTTGAATTTATCACTTGCCAGACTTGTTTTTTCTGCTCTTTTGCAAGGGCTTTTAGCACAGCACACTCAAGTGCGATAACACTATTTGCTCCGATATGACCTTCGACAATGTCCTCAATTCTTCTTAAGTCGTCAAAATTCTCAATGTTTTCCTGTGAAAAATAATCACTGAATTTTTTCAGAGCTTCAATATCTTCTTCCAAGCTCTTTTTGTAGGATTTTGCCTCATGTTTTCCTTTTGATTTACCCTCAGGAGAACTTGCACTGAATTTTCCAACATTAGTGTTGACAGTCACTTGGATAGTTTTATCTTTTCTAGAATCAAAAACAGCCTTTGCG
>Ga0210057_1003682_pt1 | contig 20978 bp, 20 predicted proteins | sample CryGeyCG2114_010_2_FD_183968 | JGI IMG/M metagenome (GOLD analysis project Ga0210057, IMG submission 183968) | Groundwater microbial communities from aquifer - Crystal Geyser CG10_big_fil_rev_8/21/14_0.10 (SPAdes) (version 2) | ecosystem: Environmental > Aquatic > Deep subsurface > Groundwater ...
AAAGCGGGGGTCCAAGCCGGAGATATGATCCTGAATATCAAAGACGAAACGGCTGGTGTTGATGAACAAACCACCAATTTTTCTTTGACCCGAGCGGTTGACCTGATTCGTGGTCCCAAAGACACCGCTGTTACGTTGACCTTATTTAGAAAAAATAATGGCACCGAACCATTTGAAGTAACTTTGACCAGAGCAGAAATTGTGGTTAAATCCGCTGAGGTTGAGTTTGTGACCAAAGCTGGTAAACGGGTGGCTCACATTAAGTTGAGTCGCTTTGGTGAGCGAACAATAGAAGAGTGGAATGCTATTGTCCAACAAATTTTAGCCCAAAAAGGTTTAATTCAAGGAATCGTGCTGGACATGCGCAACAACCCTGGTGGTTTCTTTGATGACGCCATTGGCATTGCTAGTGATTTTATCCCCAGCGGAGTTGTTGTTTCACAAAAGGGTCGGACGATTGATAAATCGTTTGAGGCCACGGGAAACGCCAGGTTACAAGGCATTCCATTGGTGATGTTAGTTAATGGTGGTAGCGCATCAGCTTCAGAAATTGTGGCTGGGGCACTCAAAGATCAACTCAATGTGCCGCTGATTGGCAAAAAAACTTTTGGCAAGGGCACAGTCCAGGATAGGCGTGAGCTGACCAATGGCGGCGCCCTTCATATTACCATTGCTAAATGGATGATGCCGGCTGGAGAGTGGATTCACGAAACGGGGATCCCAGTCACGGTTGAAGCCGAGGATGATCCAAAGACTGAAGAAGATGAAATGCTGGTCAAAGCGGTCGAAACACTTGGCAGCAAAAAAGTGCAATAAGTTGACATCTATAAATACAAAAGGATATAGTACGTCTGCTTGAGGGATGATCAAGATGGAGTTAAAATCCCAGCGTATGCCGCAAACTAAAATCACACCCCAAAGCCTGAAAGGTTTTTTTGTTGGGCTTGGTGTTTCGGCGATTGTCTTAATTTCTTTTTTTACCGGCGCCATTGCTGATCGTCTGTTTGTGATTAAGCCACTCGATTATTTGTTTCAGCGAGCTGGCAACCAGATCGCTAACTTTCAACCAGCAAACTCAAACGATACCAAGCTTGGACAACTCATCAGAGATAACGCTGATTTATCTGTTCCAGATGTAGCTGAGGTGGCTTCTGAATCAGTGGTGACAGTTTCGATTAAAACTCAACAACGAATACTTGAGCCGTCGCCTAACGATCCATTTGGTTTTTTTGGTTTGGGTAACACCAGGATAGAACAGGTTGAACAAGACATTGGCAGTGGTTTTGTGGTTGATGAATCAGGCCTAATTGTGACTAATAAGCACGTGGTTTCGAATATCCAAGCCGAATACAAAGTGGTTGATAAAGATAACAAGGAATACATTGTTCAACAAATTTATCGCGATCCCACCAACGATTTGGCTATTCTAAGAGTCGATGGATCCTCACTGCCGCGGTTGGCAATGGGGGATTCTAACAACATCCGGGTTGGTGAAAGCGTGATTGCCATTGGCACGGCCCTGGGCGAGTTCAGACACACGGTGACTACCGGCGTAATTTCTGGTTTAGGCAGAGGTATTACTGCCGGTGATGGTTTTTCGCAAGCTGAAACGTTAGACAATGTCATTCAAACTGATACCGCAATTAATCCGGGTAATTCCGGTGGCCCGCTTCTCAACATGAAGGGTGAGGTGATTGGGGTGAATGTAGCGGTGTCGCAGGGCGCTCAAAATATTGGGTTTGCCTTGCCAATTAATGTTGTCAAAGCTTCAATTGATAACTTTAACCAGACCGGTCAGTTCGACCGACCGTTTCTGGGCGTGTCCTACATGATGATTTCAGCTGAACAAGCCATCAGAATGAATTATCCACAAGGCGCATTGATTAGAGAAGTAGTTAAAGGTTCAGTGGCAGAAGAGGTTGGCCTTCAAGCTGGAGATGTGATCACTGCCTTAGATAGCAAGGAACTGGTAGACACAGAAATTGTTGACGTCATTAACACAAAGAAAGTTGGCGATCAGCTCAAGATCAAGTATTGGCGTGACGGGCAAGAAAAGGAAGTGACAGCAACTTTGCGCACAACCCAAAATACAACCCAATAATTATTCTTCTTCTTCTAATTCGGTCGTTTGAATGGACTCAGGATTGGTAAAGGCTGATCTCAAATCGAGGAGCATTTTGTCAATTCCACCCTCCAAAATTTCTGATAAGTTGTACCAGGATTGTTTGGTGCGATGGTCAGTTACTCGGCTTTGGGGAAAGTTGTAGGTTCTGATTTTTTCTGCTCGCTGAGCTCGACCGATGACGCTGCGGGCAGCGCCCAGTTCTGTTTGCCGTTTTTCTGCTTCGATTTCCCACAACTGTGCCCGCAATAAATCTAAAGCGATTTTACGGTTTTGAACTTGCTGCTTTTCTTGTCTAGCGCTGACGGCAATACCTGATGGCCGATGTATCAACCGAACGGCACTGTTAACTTTGTTGACATTTTGTCCACCCGCCCCACCGGCACGCATAAACTGCCAGTCTAGATCTTCTTCTCTGATTTCAACCGCGTTCAGAGGCACCTCTGGGAGCACCGCCACCGAGGCGGTTGAGGTATGAATTCTACCCTGAGCTTCGGTTTCTGGCACCCGCTGGACTCGGTGAACCCCAGACTCATACTGAAAAATTTCAAATGGCGTCAAGCCTTCTTCGCCGAGGGTAGTTTTACCAGTGACTTTAATAATCATCTCATCAATAAAACTGACTTTCAGTTTGTGAACCTCAATAAATCGCAAATACATTCGCAGTATATCATTGCCCCAGATTTTGGCTTCTTCGCCACCAGCGCCACCTCTAATTTCAATCATGCAGTTGCCTTTGCGACCGGTCTCTTGATTCACAACCTCATCGTTGCCACCAAACTGAGCGGCGGCTTGTTCTAGAGAATCAAGTTGGGTTTGGAGGTTTCTGAGTTCTTCCTCGACCAAAGAGGCCATTTCCGGATCTTGAGCCATCACGGTAGTCTCAGCAATTTTTGTTCGAAGTTCGTCAATTTGGGCTTGATAGGGATTTTGCATACTAGTAGTTAGTTCGACAGTATGTCCAGTATACGCACTCCTGCCACCTCTTGAAAGTGAGGGGAGAGAACACTGGTATGAGCTGAGCTATTGAGCAGTGGATTTGCGAAGCGAAGATTGCTGATCGCGCAGCAACTCTCGGTATGATTTTGGATCGACTTGATCGTCTTGAGATTGTTTTTTCAGCTTTGACTGTTGCTTAGTTTGCTTTTGTTGATGAGCTTGGGCCACTTTCATTTTACTTAAGAAACGATCAACCCGACCCTGACGGTCAACAAACTTAACTTCACCAGTAAAGAACGGATGGCACTTATCACAGATATCAATCTGCATTGATTCTTGAATTGAGCCGATCACAAATGAGTTGCCACAGCTGCAAGTAACTTTGCAATCTTCAAACCACTTTGGATGGACACCTTGTTTCATAAATTCCTTGGTAAGAGCCGTCATTATAGCATTATTTTTTGAGGAATAAAGGTCTGGCTCCTTTGTTGAGGATGCGACGAAAGATACTCTGTTTCTTTTGTTTGCTTCGATGCAATGAATAGAGCACACCAGAGAAAATAAGCAGTAACCCAACGAAATGCACAATGGTAAACGATTCTTTCAAGAAGATGATTGCCAGGGGAATATACACCAATGGTTGTAAGTAGCGAAAGATACTGGCTTCAGAGGCTTCAATGTTATCTTGAGCTTTGATGTAGGCAGAGAGTGCCACAATCGAACCAAGCGTTGCCATGTATAAAACCGCACGCTGAACCGAAGTTGCCGTAATATCGTGAGAGAGTAGACTAACCAGTTTGGGTATCGACCACTCAACTTGCCAAGCCGCCAGCAAGCCAAAACTGATCATGCCGACCAAAAAACTAATCGCCGCGACGAACAACTTTGGTAGCCGAGAATACCACCGTTTTGCCATCGCTAAGTACCCTGAATCAGTAATGTTTGATCCCAAAATCAAAAGATTGCCAAGCAATGAAGCCTGCCAAGTTACTTGACCATGAGTTAGAATTGGCAGTAAGGTAATCACTAGTGTGCCTAGAAACGTAATCACCAAGCCAATCCATTCATAGCGCTCCTGCCGCTCTTTCAAGAAGAAAACACTCATCACAACCAAAAAAAGCGGAGCAGTGGTGCCGATCAAGTTAGCTTCGAGGGCGGTGGTTAAAGCGAGACCAGAATAGACCAAGCTTAAACCAACAGTTGTACCAAGCAGCTCAAGAACAATGATGATGAGAACGTCTTTTGCGTAAATTCGACCTTTACGCCAATAATGCCAAAAGATTGGCAGCGAGAGAATCGAAGCCAAAGCAAATCGCAAGAATAAAAATCGAAAGGGAGTGGTGATCTCAAACGCTGGCTTGATAATTACAAAAGCGGCGCCCCAGATCAGGGTGTTGAGTAGCAACAGTTGATAGGCTTGCAAACGCTTCTTGGAAAAGTTCATGATATCAGCATAAACCAAAACAATAGTACATATCCAGACTCACTGGGCAGATACGTTATACTAGGACATGTCAAATCTGGCCAACTATTTAGTTCAGCACTCCAAAAAATATCTGATTTTTGATTTTGATGAAACGCTGTTCACTTTGGAGATGCCCTGGGAGGAGTATCAACGCGAGATGAAATTTCGGTTGCACCAGTTTGACCCTGACTTTTCAGAATTTGAAGACGTCTACGATTGGGAAAATGCCATTACCAAAAAGTATGGCGCAAAGGTCGCTGCGATCAGATGGAACTACTCGGCAGAGTTTGAAGGCAAGTACTCAAAAAATGAAGTCCAAGAGCAGTATGATTTGACCGATTTTATTCGAGAGCAGGGTAAAAAGTACCAGCTATTTGTATGGACTTCAAACATGCGCAGTACGGCAGAGCCAGTGTTGGAAAAAGCTGGGTTACTGTCATTTTTCTCTCAATTGGTGACCAAAGGTGACGTCTTGTTGATGAAACCCGACCCCGAGGGCTTTTACAAGATTTTTGATCCGGCTACGCAAAAAAAGTCCAAGTTTTTGATGATTGGCAATGGTGATCACGATCGGGATGCTGCTAGTGCGGCAGGGATTGATTTTTGGTTGCGGCCTTAAGCAACTTTTTTGATACAATACACTCTCCAAAAATCTTATGCCTATTTCACAGCTTTCACCTGAAAACATGAGCGGTCGGTATCATTATTCATTAGAGAACCTTGCTAGTGCAATGAAAGTGGTAGCTGAAGCAGCTGCATCGTTGGCATGGCCAATGATAATTGCCATTGATGGCTCAGCGGCAGTGGGCAAAACTCAGATTGTTGAATACTTGAAAACTCTTGGTTACATACAAATGAGTAAAGGTCTCCTAGCTCGAATTTATACTTGGGTCTATCAGAGCTTTAATTTCGTTGATAGACCAATAGAGGAATTTGCCCAAGTTGCTAGAAATCTTGAGGTAAAAACAATAAAAAAAGAGGGAAAACAGGTTGTTTTGATAGAAAGTGAATACGTTGGTTCTCACTTTTTAGATCCGGAAGGCATTGATGATGAATCAGGACTCAGATCTGATCAAATCAATCAGAAAGTTTCTTGGTTAAGTGGTCAGTCTCTGATTGTAACCCTGATTCATGATCACGTCAGAGAAATTGCTGAGAAGGCAGCTAAAGATAAACAATCACTAGTTGTTGATGGTAGAGATAGTGTCTGGACTTTCTTGGACTCAAAGCTTGCCGTAGCTAAGATTTATCTCTATGCTCAAGATCATGCCATTCGGTTTAGAGCTAAAGAACGATATAAGAAAAAGATGGCTCATGATTACCCGGATGTACCAATTGATCCGATTGATCTCAAAGATGTAGGTGAGAAAGCGATACAACGCACTCGAGAGGATATTCATAAATCCGATGGTAGATTGGCCAGTTTAGAAGAGGCATATCAATTACTTAGCGATGGTTTTTATGATGAGGTAATTGATACAACTGAAATGACAGCCCTCGAAACATTTTTTCACATCCTGCTTGTGCAGATAAAAATTATAGAGTCACTAACACCCGGTTTAAATCAAGACTTTTTGATTAACTGAGCTATTGCTTTAATGAGACTGAGTTTTTCTTGTTTTCTAGTTTGCATTTGCTTAAGGGTGACTTTGTCTTCAGCCAGCTCCTCATCCCCAATAACCACGACATAAGGAATTTTTTTCTGATCAGCCAATTTGAATTGTTTGCTCAGCTTATCGAGAGCAGGGTAGACCTCGGTGGCGATGCCGGCAGCGCGTAGTTTCTGAGCGGTTTCTAGACTTTTTTGCAGTGTGTCCAGGCTAAAAAGTGTCACCAAAACTTGAGTCTTGGCTTGGTCTGCTTTGGTTAGTAATCCTAATTGGTCAACGGCCTCGACGGTTCTGTCAAAGCCGATCCCAAAGCCCACCGCCGGGATATTCTGACCCGAAAGTTGATTGATTAAATTATCATAGCGGCCACCGCCACCAATTGAACCAACGCCGTATTCGGGAATTCTGCCCTCAAAAATCAGACCCGTATAGTAATCTAAACCTCGCGCCAGGTTTGGGTTAAATTTGAGTGTCGATTTGGGTACCCCCAGCGCCACAGCGGTATTAACGATTTCTTGTAATAGGTTGGACATTTCCGCCTTTTTTAAAGCGGTAAAAAGCTGGTCGGCTTGGTCAACGGAGAGGCCCTTGCTTTGTAACTCCTCTTGGAGCTCTGTCTCAGTTTGTTTGTCAGCTTTGTCAATTGTCTGGCAAAGAGAAAGGACAGAAAGATTAGCCGAAGCAAATGGCTCTAGCGTCCCGAAGAGGGTTTGTCGATCGTTGATTTCTATTCGCAAGTCTCTAACGCCCAGGGCTTCGTAAACCGCATAAAAAACCGCCAAAATTTCGGCGTCGGCCACCGGTGAGGTACTGCCAAAAATGTCGCAATCACTTTGAATAAACTCTCGGTAGCGTCCGCGTTGCGGTTTGTCGGCTCGAAAGACGTTCTGAATTTGGTAGCGGCGAAAATAAGGGGGGAGTTCATTCTGGTACTGGGCGAGCACTCTAGCGGTTGGCACCGTTTGGTCGTAGCGTAAAGCTACTTCGCGCTCACCTCGATCGGTGAATTGATAGACCAACTTGTCGGCTTCTTTGCCGTATTTCCCAAGCAAGAGCTCGGCATATTCTAGAGTAGGGGTTTCGAGCGGTGCATAACCGTAATTAGCAAACACCTGACGCATGGTTTGGGCCACCACGTCACGCTTGCGCTTTTCTTCAGGCAAGAAATCACGAAATCCTTTGAGTGTTTGTACGGTTGTCATAGATCCTTTCAAGTATTGATAGTGTACCATTTTTCTTCTCTGGAAAATAAAAAACTCCCAGGGTGGGAGTCGAGTTTTGATTTTTACGTCATTGATTGTTTTAGGCACCAAAATTCACTCCCACTATATGCAGAGAGTGATGATGAACGATGCTGGTAGGCAAGGTAAAAAGTGCCATAGGTTGATTACTATAGCAGCCTATAAGAAATGTGTCAATTTGAAAATTATCCAGTTAAAAATTCGTATTTATATAAAAACCTACAAATTGGTGCTATTATCAGAGCATATGCCAGAAAAACCAACACAATCTCCTCTAGATGAATTAAGTTCGAGATCAAGAATTGATCAAGAAGATAGGGCAGATGTTCTCTTAGCCCGGATAATTAGCAGCAGTGAGGCTGGTCAATTGCTAAATTTTCAGGATGAGCTGCGAGGTTTACTTCCAGAGGATTTTAGGGAGCTCAAAGAGGATTTGGGTGATCTTTTGAGTGCGAAACAATTACAACTTGACACTATTTCCAGAAGTGGTGACGCGGTTCGTGCTGAGTTAATGAAGCAACAAATTAATGCTTTAAATCACGCTTTTTCTCAGATTAGTGTAGTGATAACTGATCGGCAACGGCCATCTGACAATCAGGCAGAACAAGCTGTTACAATGGTTTGTCCTTCATGTGGTGCGCCCAATAGGGAGGCGGCATCTTTTTGTGGTAAATGTGGAACCAGTTTGATTAGCAATACTGAGTTGTTGGTTCGCGTCGGAGAAAATCCATTGATGATGAAGAATATGCCATCGGGTCAGCTTTCAATCATGATGCTTGAGGCGAGCAATCAGCTTGATGCACTTCGAGAAGAAAAATCTGACCCTAAAACCGTATCTATCACTAACATTCGAGAGAAGCTTCTTGCAGAATTAAAATCTCGATGCCCCAAGTGTGGCAAACCTATTGTTGAAGGTGCGAGTTTTTGTGGTAAATGCGGTGAATCTTTACAAGATAAGAAGCTTTGTCAGCGTTGCGGAAAATCAAATCGATTAGAGGCAAATTATTGTGGTAAGTGCGGGGCACAGTATGCTTCTGAGAAGCCAAGATAGGAAAATGGTTAACTACAATCTACTAAGCCAAAATGGATGAGTCACTTGTGGGGAGGATGAACCACAATAGATTTTAATCTGGCAGATTTCTATCAGAGATTAGAATTCTTGGTGTTCAACAGCTCGAAACCTTGGTGAAATGCGGTACAATACCATCTATTGGGCCGTTAGCTTAGTTGGTAGAGCGCTGCATTCGCATTGCAGAGATCAGGAGTTCGACTCTCCTACGGTCCACCAAGGATACCATTCTTAAACGGTCATTTACTCAGAACAACTTAGCTGGTTAACTCTCTGCAGCCCCCATTTTTAACCACAACCATGTTTTCATAGCGATATCCCCAGTCGTTTTCAAAATAGACCCCAGGCTCAATGGTAATTACCGCGTCAACTGGCAACTGTGCCGGTTGCTTAAAGTACAGTGAAGGCTGCTCGTGAATTTCCAGACCAACTCCATGCCCGGTGGTGTGAATGAAATGTTCGCCAAACCCAGCCTGGTCAATCATTTGGCGAGCGACCAAATCAACCCTGTCAGCTTGGCCGCCACATACCGCTGTTAGCGCCGCCTGATACGCCTGCTTCACCAACTGCTCAATCTCCAAAAATTTCTGCCTCGGTTTATTGCCAAACCATTTGGTTCTGGTCATGTCCCCGCAGTAACCTTGAAATTTGACGCCGATATCAATTAAAACGGGCATTTCTCTCTTTAACTTCATACCAGTTGGTTGGTGGTGGGGCAGCGCTGAATGAGCGCCAAATGCGATTACCGGCGGAAACGCCGCCGAATCACCACCCAACTGCCGCAACAAAATCTCAACTTGTTTGGTAACTTCCAGCTCGCTCACCCCAACTGCCAATTGCTCAAAAACCCTCTCCATCACTTGAGCCGTGAGTTGGCCAGCTTTTGTTAACAGCTCAATCTCTTCCTCACTTTTAACCGCTCGCAGCCGCCAAATCAATGACTGGTCAAGTGACCCTAACTTGCAATGTAACTCACCAAGAGCTTGATATTCAGTCACAAAAAGGGATCCAGCGTCAATCAGACAGGTCTCAATTTTTTCGTTCTCAATCACTTTTTTTGCGACGTTCTTCAAATCACTTGGCCAGTAGCCAGCGTGATAGCTTATTTTTTTCAGCTTAGTTACTGGGGAAAAAGATGGATAGAGTAACACAGCCGATTGCTTGGAAACAACAAAAAATGCCTCACGCTCCTCAGGGTTTAAGCAAACAAAATTAGTAAAATAGCGAATATCGGCTGGCCGAGCAATCACTACTAACTCTCCGGTTAGAATTTTTAACTGCAGTCTTTTAACTCGAGCGAAAAGATCTGACATTACTGATCTTCATTGAGGGGAGCTAAAGATCTGGCAGTTAGTAGCAGCCAGCCATCTGTGCCTTCAACCGCGGTGACCAAAATATTCAATTCCGGCTCCAGATCGGTAAGTTTGACCACCTCGCCGGTAACGTCTTCAAACTTAGAAGTTTTTTGAATGCTAATGGGTTGTTCTTCTTGACTGCCCCGAGGAATAATCACCAACTGAGATTTTGTCAGCGATTTAATTGTCCCTAATTTAACCAGTTGGGCTTTTGGTTGAAGAGAAGTTTTGGAAACCAGAATATATTCTGGGTCAATCGAGATAGCAGACTTGTTTCCCAAAACAATTGCCCAGTTGCCAACTTCAATCTTATTTACTTCCAGTGGCTTGTTGTCCTGCAAGATGACAATGGAATCATCAATGGGGACAATAATCGGGATTTCTTTTGATTTGATGGTGATTGTGCCCTCAGAAAGTCTGGTAATTTCACCGATATAGGCGCCTTTTTTGGTTAATAAATTTTCGACTACGCCCAGCACTTTTTCGATTCGTTGTTTCAAAACCTGAGTAGTAGCACTTTCACTGGCGCCTCCAGCCGGAGTGGGTGATTGGGCAAAGGCGGGGGTTCGCAACAGACCGGCAATCACAACTAAAACAATGAAGTAGTTAGTTAAGGTTTTGATATTGCTCATTAATTTCCTTCAGCAGCTGACTGGCTAGCCTCTGGTTCAGCCGAATACAGATCAGAAACCACAACCACAGATTCTTTAGTCACTACTTCGCCATTTTCATTCAAAACGTGTGCTTTTAAGACATTGCTGCCGTCATCAAGCTTGACTTCAAAGCTAAAATTACCGCTCTCATCACTGGTTTGGGTATAATCAGTGTTATTGACAAATAAAACGACAAAGGCATTGGCAAAAGTTGATCCGGCTACGGTTGCAGTTTTTTCAGTCTGAATTGAGCCATCCGCCGGAGTTAGAATCGCCAACATTGATTGGGTATCGGCCGAGGGAGAGGGAGTAGTGCTGACAATCTCTTCAATCGTTTGCGGCTTGTCTTCCATTGCTGTTCGCAACCGATAAATGCTGTAGGTAATGGTTAATCCCAGCCCAAAGCCGATCAAGATAGCAATCAGTACCTCTTTTTTCATACCACACTTTGTTAGACTTGCAGCAAATTAACTCTTTTATTATTTCACTGCGAGTCTATTATAAACTACTGATACGGCAGAGGGGGACAATCAATCTGGGTCTTTGTAGCTCTCAGTGCTGAAACAAGTGCTATTATTAACCACAATCAAATGGTGTAAAGTGTCAATAGACTCGCAACAAGTCTAATCATACCTATCGAAGGAGTACTATATATGACAATTACCTATCATGGCCACTCTTGTTTTAAACTCAGAGGCAAACGAGGTACAGTGGTGACTGATCCTTTTGACGAATACGTCGGCTTTTCTCCGTCTTCACTGAATGCTGACATTGTGACCGTTTCACATCACCACCCCGATCACGACGCCGTTTCAAAAGTGACTGGTACTGCCCGTCGTCCAAAACCATTTATCATTGACGCCGCTGGCGAGTATGAGATCGGTGGCATTTCAGTTTTTGGAGTGCCTTCGTTTCACGACAACTCACAAGGTGCAGAGCGGGGTAGAAATACCATTTTTACCATTTTGATTGATGATGTCAGGGTTTGTCACTTAGGTGATTTGGGTCATGAGTTAACAGAAGCACTGATTGATGAAATTGGCGAAATTGATATTTTGATGGCGCCCGTTGGTGGCGTGTTTACTATCGATCCCGCCCAGGCTGTCCAGACGGTTAGAGCCTTGGAGCCAAGTTTGGTCATTCCAATGCACTACAAAACCGAACTACATAAACCAGAACTGTTTGGTGAGTTAAAAACTTTGGCAGATTTCTTAAAAGAATACGGAGCCGAAGCCCAACCAGTTGATAAGTTAGAGATTGATGAAACTAGCTTGCCAGAAGAAAGAGAGATTGTGGTTCTCAACCAACAATAACATAGGTCTGTCTCGAGATTGGAATCACCGCAGTTTCGCAACTTCTTTTCTCGCGACAGGCAAAATGATCAATGGTAGGATGGGAGTATGGCAACGCGTTTACCACCACACGATTTGGAGGCTGAACAATCAGTTTTGAGCGCGATCATGATTGATCCAGACGCCATTATTAAAGTGGCTGATCTAATTAAGCCTGATAGCTTTTATGAACCGGCTCATCAAGCCATTTATCAAGCCATGCAGACGCTCTACGAAAAGCGCCAGCCAATTGATGCTGTTACGCTGACTGGTCAACTCAAAAAAGATAAAAAATTGTCTGCCGCTGGCGGTGCCGCCGGCGTTGCCCGAATTTCCAATCTTGTTTCGACTGCCGCCAACGTGGTTGAGTACGCCAAAATGGTGGCTGATGGCTACGTTCGCCGGCGTTTGATTACCTATTCAGGTGAGATCTCTGAAGAGGCATTTGATCCGGGCAAAGAGGCCAAAGACATCCTTGATGGGGCTGAGCAGCGGGTTTTTAGTGTTTCTCAGTTGCAAGGTGGCAAGTCATTTTCTTCGCTCAAAGACACACTGGTTGAAAGTTTTGAGCGTTTAGACGAACTGCAAAAATCCGGTGGTGAAATTCGCGGTGTGCCCTCTGGGTTTGCCGATTTGGATCACTTGCTGGCTGGTTTTCAACGGTCAAACCTGATTATTTTGGCGGCTCGGCCAGGTATGGGAAAAACCGCCTTTGCTCTCAACATTACCCACCACGTGGCGGTGGCGGCTAAAAAGAAAGTTGGTTTTTTCTCTCTGGAAATGAGTCGGGAAGAACTGGTAGATCGATTGCTGGTTGCACAAGCCGACATTGACGCCTGGCGGTTAAAAACCGGCCGGCTGGATCAACAGGATTTTTTGAAATTATCTGACGCCATGGGCGTGCTTGCTGACACGCAGATTTTTATTGATGACACGCCTGGTTTGAGCATTTTTGAAATGCGCACCCGTGCTCGCCGGCTATGCATAGAGCACAATATTGATTTATTGGTGGTTGACTATTTGCAGTTGGCTCAAGGCCGAACTAAAGATAATCGGGTGCAAGAAGTGGGCGAAATTTCTCAGGGGCTCAAAAATATTGCTCGAGAACTGAAAATTCCGGTTTTAGCTTTGGCTCAGCTCTCGCGGGCAATCGAAAACCGAGGAGAAAAAATTCCTCAGCTGTCTGACTTGAGGGAAAGTGGCTGCGTAACCGGCGACACACTCGTTACTTTGGCTGATTCTGGTCAGAGAGTTACGATAGCTCAGTTAAAAGGTAAAAAGGATTTTGCGGTTTGGAGCCTAAATCTAGACACCTACAAATTAGAGCGATCCGTTGTGACAAATACTTTTGTAACTGGTATTAAGCTAGTTTATAAACTGACAACTAAACTGGGTAAAGTAATTAAGGCGACTGCTAATCATAAATTTTTGACGATTAATGGGTGGAAACGATTGGATGGTTTAAAAACAGAAGAGTGCATCGCTTTACTCCAAAATTTGGCGGTAAGCGATATTTACTGGGATCAAATTAAGTCTGTTGAATACGTTGGGGTAGAAGAAGTTTTTGATCTAACTGTTCCTACACATCAAAATTTTGTTGCCAACGACATTGTTATTCATAACAGCATCGAGCAAGACGCCGATGTGGTGATGTTTTTATATCGAAAAGATGATGAAATCAGAGAAGCGGTCAACTTACGGATTTCTAAGCACCGCAACGGCGCTTTGGGCGATGTTGATCTCTTCTTTAAGGGCGACCGAATCAAGTTCTATGGTATGGAGAAGCGGCAAGGCTAGGAGTGTTCGAATTGAGAATACTCTATTGAGCGGCGCGTACTCCAGGCGTGTAACTAAACAACATAAACATCAGTCCGCCCGAGAGAATTAAGAAGAGCAAGACAAACCCTAGGTTGGTTCGAAGTTTTTTGTTGACCATATCTGGTTTTGGGGTGTCGGTACTAAAAATAATCACCCCGGCGACAATAAGCCAAAGCACCGCTCGTGCCACCACCGACCAAATGCTGGTGGCCGAAAATAAAGCTACAGCAAAGTTCTGTAGTTCTTCCATATCAAACCATGATGCACTATTTGAAAAATAAATGCAAGTTTTCTCTGGTGAATGGGGGAGAATCGCGTCTGTTAGAACCGGCAAAGTTATGGTTTTCTGCAACTGCTGTCTCGATGGTATAATTAACCACTTCACTAGCCGAGGTGGCGGAATTGGTAGACGCGTAGGTCTCAAAAACCTATGAGGCTCACCCCTCATGAGGGTTCGATTCCCTCTCTCGGCACTTTAGTATTTTTTGCTTGCTCAAAGAAAGTGCGCTATGTCAGCTTCTACGCTTGAAACACGCCAAACAGACGAACAAGCTGATTAGCAAGAAGTTGTGCGGATGCCGATTAGTGAATGGGTACTTGGTTTGATAGATCCAAGAAACATGACCCCTGAAGAGTTCAAAGCTTCTCCTGATTTGTTGTATCACGGCTTAGCTTTATCCTTTACTTTCCATCAAGTTTTTGACTATTCATCGCCTGATTATTTTAAGAACAATTATCTTAAGAACCAAATCATTAGTACCACTACAATCTGAGGTAGCAGCCCGACCACCCAATTTGGGGTAGAAAAGTGGAATTTACCGTGAACGTCATTAAATGGCTTAAAAATTGCCGGCTCCCACTTCAAAAAATTCCTTGGTGCTTCTATGAAATCTGGCACCAAACCAGCAAAAGCACCTGCCCAAATGTGATACTGCAGAACTTGGGGTTCGGTGTGCCAAAATAAGTACATCAGTCCAACTGTGATTGTCAGATCTATTAGCTCCAGTTTGAAAGCAGTGCTCCGTTTGCGAGTACCTTTTGACAGACCGGTACCCACGTCCCAATGCGGAATCCAGTCCTCCAGGTAATGAAAGGCAACTGCTAGGGGGATATACAGCAACGGATGAGGCAGTTTACTAGCGACGTACGCGCCAGTCAAGGCATGGGGCACAGAAAGCATAAGAAGTAGTAGTATACCTCTTTGTGCAAGCTGGGATCAATTCAAGAAAAGTTGGCTCGAGTTGCAATTAAATGTCAACGACCTACTGCTTCCAACCTAGATCGCTGGTACAATAGACTTGCTGCGTAGCTGAAAATAGATTGCAGATTATGTTTCCAGTTTTATATTCTGTTGGCGCTTTTGAGTTTCGAACCTTCAATTTTTTTATTGTCTTGGCTTTTTTAATGACTGCCTTTTTGTTTTGGAAAAAAGGCCGAGAAGAGCACTATCCAGAAGTCCAATTGTTTGACGGCTTTTTGTTAGCCACCATGGTTGGGTTTTTGGCCGGCAGGGTGGGGTATGTTTTGTCAGTTTTGCCAATGCTTGGTTGGTCAGTCTTTAAGTGGATCGATATTTTTGGCTATCCAGGTATCAGTGGTGCGATTGGTGTATTTGCCGCGATTCTGTACTTGTATCACTATGCCAAAGAACATAAATGGGATGCGTTTGAGATTTTAGACTTTTTTGTTTTATCGGTGGCGGGCGGCTTGGGGGTTGGCTATATTGGTTTATTTTTTGATGGTTCGGCGATTGGAATTCCGACAGAATTACCCTGGGGCGTGACTTTTCAAGGCTTGCAGGAGCCGCATCATCCCACTCAGCTCTATTTTGCCATCTTTTTCTTTCTGTTCAGTTGGTATCTGGCTAGGGTAGAGTACAAATACCGGACCTACGAGTGGTATCGATCTGGTAAAAAAACCGCCCAGACCGGATTTTTAGTCAGTGTCTTTGTTGTCGCCACCACGGCTTTTTACTTTGCCATGAGCTGGTTTAAACCACCAGTCTTTTCTTATTTTGGCGTTAACGGCGACAGAATTGTGGCTTTTATGGGCTTATTATATGGTTGTTGGTTGTTGTATCATCGCTCCGGCCGGACGTTATTTCACAAAAAAAAGATGCTTGTGTCTGCTCCAGAAGAGTCTTCAAATGAAACACCGTCAAATTAATGTTATTTTGGGGGCGGGGTTGGTGCTAGTGATTGACCAATTGAGTAAGTTTTTTGCTACCCAGGCTGGTCTGGTTCAGTTGAATCCTGGCATTGCCTTTAGCTTTGGCGGGGCAGTGCCGCAGGTTGTGTATCTGATTAGTGGTCTGATTTTGCTTGGCGGAAGCTGGAAGCTACTTAAATCTTATTGGTTCAGCCATATTTTGATTGCTGGCGGCTTTTTTGGCGCGGCGGGTTCAAACCTAATTGATCGAGTGATCTTTGGTGGGGTGAGGGATTGGTTGGCTATTCCCGGTACCAGCATCAGTAACAATGTTGCAGACTGGGTGTTGAGTTTTGCTGTTGTCCTGGTAGCATTTGACACAATTGCGAAAGTTAAAAATGACAATTGAAGTTTTGTTTGAAGATGCTGACTTAGTGGTGATAAATAAACCGGCTGGCATGGTGGTCAATCGGGCGCGCTCAGCGGTGGGCAAAACCATTCAGGACTGGATGGAGGCGCGGTATCAACTGGCTGATCGGGGTGCCTATAAAAAGCAAGAGGCTGATAAAAATTGGTGGTCATTAGTTCCAGAAAGCTTTGATTCAAATTATGGCCAACCAGAAGAGATTTTCTTTGAGCGCAGCGGTATGGTGCATCGGTTGGATAAAAACACCAGCGGCATTTTGGTACTGGCAAAAAATCCAGGGGCAATGTTGGCTTTGATGGCTCAATTTCAACAACGGCAAGTGCAAAAGACGTATACCTGCTTGGTTCATGGCAGTTTTGTGCAAGACAAAGACGTGATTCGATTGCCGATTGCCAGGTTAGTCAGAAATCGGCAACGGTTTGCGGTGATGGCAGAGGGCAGGCCAGCCGAAACTGAGTTTGGTGTTCAGCAACGTTACCAGTTTGACGAACAGAAGTTATTGGCAGTGGTCAAAGCAAAAGGTAACGCAAAAATTGAGTCAGACATCAAAGCCAAGCTTCGGTTGTATGCTGGTTTCAGCCTGATTGAGTGTTATCCCAAGACTGGCCGGACACACCAAATTAGAGTCCACTTGGCTCATTTTCAGCACCCCTTGGTGGGAGACGAGCTCTATGTGGGCAAGAAGCGTTATAAACTAGACCAACTGTGGTGTCCGCGCCAATTTTTACACGCCAGCCAATTGGTGTTGCACCACCCACGCACCACTGAGCAACTAACTTTTAAAGCTCCATTAGCGGCAGATTTAACTGAAGCCTTGACCTACTTGATCAATCAAGCCTAATTTCTTATAAAGTATGATAAGCTTTACACCGTACATCATGAGTGTGTATAATCAGAATATCCTATAAAGTAGGAAATGGTACAAAGTAACCATTTGCGAAAGCACCAAAGCTTTCGCTCCCAAGAGACGAATCCCGGCATCCAAAATTGCGGGGTGGAAACCAAGCTGAGCGATAATAAGCCAAGGTGTTTTTTTTGTACATATGGGCAGACGAGAACTTAGAGAAACACCAGTCACTATTCTCCAGGCTGAATGTCCAAAAAAAACCTGTGCCAAAGATCTTAATCCCTTAGAATCAAGTATTCGGAATTTTTATCTTTCTCAAGAGGGGACTGCTGCCGACATCAACGTTTTACACGCTTTACTTGAACCCAAGGGTTTTCAGATAGCTACCAATTGGGAAGGCAACATCGTTGAATCGTTAACTTGGCCTGATATGCTTCAAGATTTTGATGGTTTAGATAGATTGGTAAACGAAATAATTGGTTATGACAGTGTCCCGGATGAAGAATTAGCCGCGGTGTATGTGCCACACTATTTTTCTGTCGAGTATGCTGCTGTTGATACTAATGGTCAAGCTGTTATCCCAACGATGAGAGCGATGGATGATGACTCAATTCCCAGATCTCGGGCTCACAAAGATACGCCCCACGTTCATGAAATGAAAGTCTTAGGTTTGTTTTGGTCTGACGGCTTAAGTTTTAAGCGTCGGTTTTGGGGAAGATTATTTGCCGCTACCCATGATTTAGGGAAAACCATTTTAGCAACTGGGGATCACCATCAGTATCATGCTTACATTAGTTATTTAATGCTTCGGGAATATCTTCGCTCTCGAAAAATTAGTCTGGCTCACATGGTTAAGCGTGAGTACCAAACCTTAACTGAAGCACAAATCAGGCAAACTCTGTTACCGGTGCGCTATCATCATGGTTTAGAGTTGATTCAAAAGGGCATCATTACTGAAGATGAATTATTGGATATGGCTTCAACCACGGATAACTTTGAAATGGTCATTAGACTGGCGGTTGCCGATGCATACAGCGTTGAAGATTATAAAAAATTTTCAATTGGTCACGCGGTGGTTGCAATTGAAGCACTGACTCGGATCTATGACCGAAAACTGAGAGAATTGATTCTAAACCTTGCTCAGATTTCTCCAGCAATTACTTCTGCAGCAATTATCAAAGCGGCAGAGAAACAACGAAGCACCTACCTTGAAGATATCAACTCGTTTGTACGTTATCTGATCAAATTAGTCGAAAAAATGCCTCAAGCTTCTCCCTGGCTGCTTCAAAAAATTGCAGAAGTCCATACTTATTTGGATAATCGTTTATCAGTTGATTTACCTGCAGCAGAAGAATTGGGGGCATTAGTTGCGGAACCGATATAGAAATCTTTACGCTGTCACTGTTATAATTATTTATGGAGCCTCTCAAACCACAATTTTTTAGCAATATTGCTCAAACCCAGTCTGTAGCAATTCTTGATGCCGGAGCACAGTACGGTAAATTAATTGTTCGGCGGGTACGCGAGCTAGCGGTGCAGTCAGAGTTGATACCGCTTGATGCGTCAACTCAGACCTTAAAGCGATATGCGGCTTTTATTATTTCTGGTGGGCCAGAAAGCGTTTACAGCGCTGCTGCCCCTCGGGTTAGCTCGGCAATTTTTACCCTTGGCAAGCCGATTTTGGGTATTTGTTATGGTATGCAGCTGATGAATTTTGTAGCGGGTGGGAGTGTCAAAAAGAAGCGGAGAAGAGAAGACGGCCTATGCGAAGTGGCGTTGAAGATTGACTCAGAATTGTTTAAGGGTTTGTCCAAGACTGAAATGGTGTTGATGACCCATGGCGACTCGGTTGACTTGGTTGGCACTGGTTTCAAGGTAATTGGGCGATCTGACGGACTGATAGCCGCCATCGAAAATGTTGAGAAAAAAATTTATGGCGTTCAGTTTCATCCAGAAGTTGATTTGACGCTGAATGGCAAAAAGATGCTCTCCAACTTTTTATTTGGAATTGCTGGCCTGTCACCTACGTTTAGTATTGAAGATAGAGAAGAGAAAGCGATTGAATATATTCGGCAGCGGGTGGGGATAAAAAAAGTCTTAATTTTGTTGAGTGGTGGAGTTGACTCGACTACCTGCGCCGCCCTGTTAGCCAAAGCCCTGAGTGCTGATCAGATTTACGCCATTCACATCGACACCGGTTTGATGAGAAAAAATGAAAGTGCCGAAGTTGAGCGATCCCTGAGAAAGCTTGGTCTAAACTTGAAAGTGATTAAGGCGAAAAACATATTTCTGACGGCGACAACAACAATTGACGGCACGCAAACGCTACCTCTCAACCGAGTGACCGATCCAGAACAAAAACGCAAAATCATTGGTGATACCTTTGTTAGAGTGGCGCAACAAGCCATCATTAACCTGGGACTAGATTCTGCCGAGGTGATTTTGGCTCAGGGATCGCTCCGGCCGGATTTAATTGAAAGTGCTTCCAGTCTGGTCAGCAGCAAAGCCCAGACCATTAAAACGCACCACAACGATACCTTTTTGGTGCGGCAGTTGCGGGCACAGGGCAGAGTGATTGAACCGTTGAGTGAGTATCACAAAGATGAGGTTAGGGAGTTGGCAACGGGGTTGGGGTTGAGCGAAAGTTTGGTTTGGCGGCAACCGTTTCCGGGACCGGGATTGGGGATTAGAATTTTGGCGGCCACAAAACCGTACAAAACCCCAGACTTTGCCAAAATTAATAAGCAGATTGATAAATTTTCGACTGAAAAGTATCAAGTCAGACTGCTGCCAATCAGAACGGTTGGGGTGCAAGGCGATGGCAGAAGTTATAGCTATTTAGCGGGGATTACCTGTCAAGTTAAGCCCGATTGGGCAGCTCTAATTAAATTGGCCAGAGCCATTCCTAAAACAGTCCATGCTGTTAATAGAGTGGCTTTTTTCTTTGGAAAAAAAAGATTGGTCAAAGTTGAAGAAATTACCCCAACTTTTGTCAATCTCAAGACTCTTGCTCAACTCAGGCAAGCTGACGCCATCGTTAACAAATTATTGTTAAAACACCAGCTAATGAAGACAATTAGCCAGGTGCCGGTAGTGTTGTTACCACTTTCATTTGGCATCAAAGACGCCCGGTCAATTGCCATTCGAACCATGATTACTAATGATTTTATGACCGGGGTACCGGCCATTCCTGGAATGGAGCTGCCAGAGGAAGTTTTACAAACAATGGTTGAAAAAATTCTGGCTCAGGTGTCCGGAATTGCCCGGGTTTGCTATGACTTAACGTCAAAACCGCCAGGCACCACTGAATGGGAATAAACGGGTATCAATCTAAAGAAAGGGATCCATGTTCACCGCTCAAGAGCTAGCTAGCCTCCAAGAGTATCTGACCTATGACGACGTTTTATTATTGCCTAATTATTCTGACATTACACCTTCGCAAACAGATGTTTCGACTAATTTGACCAAAACTATTAAGTTGGGGATTCCGCTTGTAGCTTCGCCAATGGATACGGTCTGCGAGGCTAAAATGGCGATTGCGTTGGCTCAACTGGGTGGCTATGGTATTATTCATCGCAATTTTTCGGTGGAGGGTCAGGTATCAGAATTGAAGCAGGTTTTGGCAATCACTGATAAAGTTGGCGCGGCTGTTGGTGTTGGCGCGGACTTTGAGGAGCGCGTCAAAGCCTTAGTTAAAGCTGGAGCCAAAGAAATTTGTATTGACAGTGCTCATGGTCACACCAAAAACGTGATAGCGGCGGTAAAATACATCAAAAAGCAGTTTCCAAAAGTAGAAGTAATTGCTGGCAACATTGCCACATACGATGGCGCCTTGGCGCTGTTTAAAGCTGGGGCGGTGGTGGTCAAAGTTGGCATGGGGCCGGGTTCAATTTGTACCACTCGGGTGATGTCTGGCATGGGCGTGCCGCAGCTCAGCGCCGTGGTTGAGGCGG
>Ga0210057_1003683_pt1 | contig 20972 bp, 25 predicted proteins | sample CryGeyCG2114_010_2_FD_183968 | JGI IMG/M metagenome (GOLD analysis project Ga0210057, IMG submission 183968) | Groundwater microbial communities from aquifer - Crystal Geyser CG10_big_fil_rev_8/21/14_0.10 (SPAdes) (version 2) | ecosystem: Environmental > Aquatic > Deep subsurface > Groundwater ...
CAACCGTCGGCCTGCAAGAGAGTACCATCAGAAAATATATTCAAAAGCAAGGACAAGAGGATTCGGGACAACAAGCTTGCTTGTTGTAACAGGCTAATACCCCGGGCGTAAGCCCGGGGAAGTTTATTTCGAATTTTGCAATAGCAGTTGCTGGCCACTCCCCTTATGGCAGCTCCACAAAAGACCTTCTGCACAATAGCCATTTCGCATACACTGAAGGGCACTAATCCTTCACTCAAACACAAACATGCCAACACAAAAACTGGCGCGCCTCGCCCTGCGCCCGAAGATTTTCCATACACTCACGGGACTGACAGTATGTCAGTTCATTACGCTCTTAGCTGACTTACGTCCCCACTGGGAAGCAGCCGAGCTGAAACGTAAAAGCAGAAAAAAGAGACAACGCGCCATCGGGGCCGGTCCCAAGTCTAAGCTGGACTTAGCCGGTGATCTTTTCATGCTTCTCCTGTTCTACCGCACCTACGCCGGTCAGGTGTTCATCGGCCTAGTCGTTGGACTGGATGACAGCAACGTCTCAAGGAGAATCCGGCGACTGGAGCCCATTCTCCAACGCGTGTTTCGCATACCGAAAAAACGCATTGATCTGACCGAAGATGAACTCTGGGCGCTGATCGTCGATGCGACCGAGCAGCATACGCAGCGGCGAAAAGGCACCACGTACTCTGGCAAGAAAAAGCAGCAGACGATTAAAACCCAGATTCACGTTAACAGAAGAGGCATCATCAAGGCCGTATCCCAAGACATTACCGGCAACCGCCACGACAAGCACCTGTATGACATTGCCCAAACGTATTGCCGGGGACCGGATGGATCAGTGGCGCGGGTTAAAACCAAAGGAGACCTCGGGTATGAGGGCACTGCTTGTGACATCCCCATCAAGAAGCCGAAGTCTCGCCCTTTGATGATGCATGAGAAGTACTTCAACCGCCAGCATGCTAAGGGGCGCATCGGTGTAGAACACGAAATCGCTCATCTGCAACAGTTTCAAATCCTGGGCCAGCGGTTCCGGCACCGACCCGGCCGACACAATCTCATCTTCCGTAACGTGGCTGGTTTGAGAAATCTCATCCGCGCCGCAGCAGCATAACTGCTTTTGGGGTAAGGGGGAGATTGCTCAACTAAATATTTATTGTGCAGATGGTCTATTGACTCTGGCGGCTGTTATTCTAAATTGATAGCTGCTACAAAGAAGTGAATGAATGATAGTACCCGACATCTTCATACCCTCGCCTTAGCGGGATGACGGAGAGGCGGGGGAGGAAAAAACCTTGGCCCGGAGTTACATTCGTCTCTGATTTGCAACTTGGGTTAACTATTAGGGCGACGCGGGGACTGGTGCGCTCGTTGGGATTTGGATTTTTTCGACCGGAAATGCTTGCATAAAGAAAAAGCCGGTCTTGAGTTGAACCGGCTGGTTGCAAGATACCGATGCGCTGCGGAGACGTCATCCTGTTGACTGCTCGACATGGCACTATTTACGCACTAACCAGAAGCAAACCGGGTAGCAATCAACCGGTTCGTGCGTCGAAAGCACGCATCGCTCTTCCCGGACAAGGCGACGACCATTCACGAAGGTGCCGTTTTTGCTGTCCAGATCACGCAGCGTCACGTAGCCGTCAGTATGCACACTGATGAGACAGTGTACTCGGGAAATGTACATGGTATCAGGTACAATTTGGCAAAGGGTGAAATCTCTGCCGACTAGATACTCGCCAACTCCGAGAGGAATCTCCTGTCGTTCTTTTCCCGGCTCTTGCATGACTAGATAATATTCACTGTCAGGCGCATCATTAGCGGGTCCTTGATTTTGCATATCCTCTCGCTGCCACATGCTGGCATAATCATGGTCAAACTGCTGGGCAATGTTTACAGCCCGATCAGTCGGATATATCCGGCTAATCCGGTGAACGAATGTTTCGTTGGGCTTCATTGCAGGCCTCCTTTGGGTATAAAAGGGGACGGTCAGACCGGGGTCACGTATAGTATTTGTTTATTCAAAGAACTATTATATTAAATAATATAATACCTTAATTTGTCAATGTTCTGGCTATTTTTTAGCTCTGTTATACTTTTGCCATGACGGTTCCGGTACTGACTATTATCCATGTCTTCGGTGTTGTACTCGGTATGGGCGGAGCATTGATGAGCGACCTCATGTTTTTTAGCAGCGTAAGGGACCGGCGGATTACCAAAACAGAGCTGCGGTTTATGCGCATCGGCTCATTGATGGTGTGGGCTGGACTGGCGGTGCTTATAGTATCCGGTAGCAGCTTGTTTGCCGGCCGCCCGGCGTACTATCTGGCTTCGCCGAAGTTTTTACTAAAAATGACCGTCGTGGCGGTGATTGTCTTTAACGGTGTTGTTTTTCACCGTTATCATATTCCACGTATGCATCGGCATGCCGGCCATCACTTCCCGTCTTCAGATGAATTTATGCGCGCCCGGCCATGGCTGCTTATCTCCGGAGCAGTTTCATTTTCGTCCTGGCTGACGGCTTTCCTGCTTGGGTCACTGCGAAGTATTCCGCTAACTTACGTGCAAGGGGTATTGCTCTATGCGGCCGTGTTGGCCGTAGCTATGAGCGGAGCGTTATTATTGCGCTCGCGGTTATTGCCTCACCACCGTGAGTAATTTAGAAGCCTGGTCAGGGTAGGGGGAGTTTATTTCAGCAAATGTATCTGGCCTATCAGCGGTAATTTCTTTCGCCGGCCATTTGCTGCATTGATGATGCCCATCACTATTAATACAAAGCCAAAAACGGCGCCAACTACATATGCGATCCAGCTAAGATCCGGGATGACAAAAATAATGTTAATGGCAACCCAAAACAGTAGCAGGTTAAGATGCTGATTAGCATGAAATACGGCGAAGTATTACGTTTGGCTTCACTGACTAGTGGGATAAAGAAGAGCAGGGGAATAATGTAGCCTATTACAGCGACAGCTTTATGCGAGCTGATTGCATTAACGTCAGTGCCGGCTGCCGGCGAATCGGCAGGATTGGTTGCTTCCCGCGCTGGGGCACTCTCGGCTCTTTCGGGTGCAGACGGTGCATCTGGTTGGTTGCCGAGCGGTGGGTTCTGTGTTTCGTTCTCCATGTCCTGAGGTTCGCAGTAAAAACCCCGGCGCGCCAGTCGGGGTTCTTAAACCAAGATAACTGGCGGCCGGGGCGAAGCTATGAGGAGAACAATTTACTAAACCGCTGCAGAGTTTGATGAATGTAGAGTTCACATACCCGCCAGCTTTGGCTGCATACAACGGTACAGGCAATGCGCTTCCGGAAGCGGGCATGTTGCGCAAGTTTGAGTAAACTGGCGAGCGGAGTAATGGTTATTTTCTTCGTCGGTTTCTTTTGCGCTTACCGCGCTTCCGCGGCGGTGCGTTGCTGTATCGCAGTAAGTAATCTTTCTCTTCCGGACCGAGGATTTCACACGCATACTGGACAATGAAGGACAGATTATACGAAGGCGCCTGCCGGTATGATTGCAGGACGCGAAGCGCCTCATCACGACTGTGTCGGCCGGCCTCCGTATCGCCATCGGTAATTTGCCTGCTGGCTCGTGTTAGTAACCCGCTGATGTGTACGGCCGCTTGCTGTTCGTACCAATGATTCTGGGGAGCGAGGAGCGGACGCCGAAGATTTTGCAGGTAACCGTCATGAAGGGTGATGACCCGAGGGTGGAATTGTTTCTGGATGTGTGGCATGTCTGCTTCCTTAACGTTGTATTTTTGACGCGGAATGGAAAAAGAACATACGGTATTCATTTCATACTGTGTACCGGCAACTTCCGTCAAGAAAAAACCGCCGCGGCCGCGGCGGTTAATTTAGAAAGAAAGTAGCTTTTTGATTTTCATCGATACAGACACTGCCGCGGACAGTCAGCCACAGGCGCTGGAACGGCTTGGTGCTGCGGAAGTTGCTGCCGGGAAAGAAATTCGTAGCGTTAGCATTGCCCAGCAAACATATTGATTTCACCGCAATGACCTGCTCGCCGATTTGGCACCGCCAGCATAACGGCTGCTGTTGGCGCACTAGGTCCGGTGCCCCATAAATCCGTACGGTCTGGACGGTGCCGTTTTTTATTCCCGGCTCGGTATCAGCGGGCAGGCTGTCTGGAGGAACGGCTAATTGTATATGCGCTTCCCGCCGGTCTGCCCCGGGATCGCTTGCTTCCACTACGGTGCCAAACATGGCAAACCACAAAAGAAAGTCGGCGCCAATTTCCGTTCCTTGTGAATTGTTCCGGCTGTCAAACTCTCCGGTTACTTCCCAGGAATCACAATAGTGTGCTTCTCCGCGCGGCCCGAGACGATAGCGCCAAAAAGGCGGATTTCCTTTTTTTACTCCGGCCGGGTTGCCTGCGAGGTGGATCCAGGTTGAATGCATAGCTTATCCTTTCGCTAAAGAACGTGTTTTGAGTATGGAGAAGGGGAATGCGGCTGTCAATTGCTGCCGCTCCCTTATACTATGGAAGTAATATGCATGAGATTGTACTTGCTGCTGATCATAACGGCTTTGAGATGAAACGCGCTGTGCAGCGGTGGCTGGAGGCGGCGGGTTATACTGTTATTGATGCCGGCGCCCGCCAGCTTGACCCGAAGGACGATTATCCAGATATCGCTTTCGCAGCGGGCAGGCAGATAGCGGCTGACCCGGCCCGGCGTGGGATAATGTTCTGCGGCTCCGGCGTCGGTATGGCCGTGGCAGCCAATAAGGTTTGCGGCATTTTGGCGGCGACGATCCATGATCCCTCACTGGCACGGGCGGCGCAGCGGGACGACAATATTAATGTTCTAGCCCTCGGCGCTGACTACATTGACCTGGACACAGCCAAGTCGGTGATTGATGCCTGGCTGCAGACTCCTTTTTCCGGTGCGGTGCGGCACCGGCGGCGGATTAAAAAGATTGGGGACTATGAACAGGCACACGGGTGCAGTTGTGATTCCTGCCGCGTCATTGATGCGCGGGTTGACCGGCCGGAGGTGGTACCGGCCATATTGCGACCGACGTTTGCGGAGATTGCCACCGACTGGAACGCGGTGGTGCGGCATGCAGAGCATGTGCAGATTGATATTACCGACGGCATATTTGCCGGTACCGGAACGTTTCGCGACTTGATACAATTTCGCCAGTTACCGGCAGCACAGAAAATAGAGTTGCACTTGATGGTGCATGACCCGTTGTCGTACCGTGATGCAATTCGGAAACTGGCGCCGGCGCGGTGTGTTTTTCATGTCGAAGCTTTTCCAGACGCTCGAGCCGTCCAGGATTTATATGATGAATTGCGCCGCGTGCCGGGCATTGCGTTGGGTCTGGCTATCAACCCGACCACGCCGTTGACTGCTCTGGATCCGGTCATTGATGCCATTGATTATATCCTGTTCATGGGGTATGAGCCTGGCCAAGCTAACCAGCCGCTGCAACCGGACGTATTAAAAAACATCAGTACTTTTCAACAGCAGCACGGGCACGTTCCGATTGCCGTTGACGGTCACGTCACCCGCAAGACCATTCCGGACTACCTGCGAGCGGGCGCAAAAATATTGTGCGCGAATACCGCAATCTTCGGGATCGGTGATCCGGCGGAAAATATCCGGATATTGCGCACAATTGCTCTGACGATATCTGCAAAAGGTTGATGGGAAAATTTCGGAGCACCAGCTCATACTTTTTGCATCAACCGCATCCATCGGCCAAGTTGGCGGGCTTTGCTTAGGGCAAATTTGGTTGCAGTATTGTATACTGGTAGGCGTGCAACGACTGATCCGCGAACAAGACCTGGCACGGATGGCGAATACTATCCGACAGGATGTTATTGAGATGTTGCTGGCGTCCGGCTCCGGCCACTCGGCCGGACCGTTGGACTTGGCGGATATTGCTGCCTCGCTGTATTTTAACGTACTGGAACACGTTGACCCGAAAAAGCCGCATAACCAAATGCGTGACCGTTTGTATGTGTCCTGCGGACACACAGCTCCGGTATGGTATGCCGCCCTGGCGCGGGCAGGCTTTTTTCCAGTTGAAGAGCTGAAAACTTTGCGAAAGCTCGGTAGCCGATTACAGGGGCATTTGGACCGCGGCACGGTGCCGGGGGTGGAATCTACTGCGGCCAGTTTGGGACAAGGCTTGTCCATTGCCTGCGGGTCGGCGTTCGCCGCGCGCTTGGACGGCGCACGTTATCATACCTACTGCGTTATGTCTGACGGTGAACAGGATGAAGGCTCCACCTGGGAGGCGGTGATGTTTGCCGGACATTATCGGTTGCAGCAACTGACAGCGATCATTGACCGGAACAACATCCAAATTGAGGGGATGACGGAAGATATTATGCAGCTAGAGCCGTTGCGAGAGCGCTATGAAGCTTTTGGTTGGCATGTACTGGAAATTGACGGACATAATTTTGAACATATTATTGATGCCTGCCGAGAGGCAAAGGCGATTGTCGAACGTCCGGTGTGTATTATTGCGCATACTATCGCCGGCAAAGGCGTTGATTTTATGGAAGGGGACTACCGCTGGCACGGCAACCCGCCGGGAACTGTGGAAACGGAACGATCACCGGTGAAAGATGCCCAAGGAGATGCCGCACTTAAACAGCTGCGCACATTGGCGGGAAAGATTGAAAATATGGATTTGTAATGCTGCGTATGACAAACCGATCAGCGCATCTTAAGCGAACGACACTCAATAAAGATATTGAACTTGTCGCCACCAGGGACGGGTTCGGCATTGGTTTGGTTGAACTAGGAGAGAAGAACAACCAAGTGGTGGTATTGTGCGGTGATTTGGCGGATTCCACACGCGCGGCGAAATTCAGAGAAAAGTTTCCGCGGCGGTTTATTGAGATGGGAATCCAGGAGCAAAACATGGCGAATGTAGCGGTTGGCTTGGCACTAGCCGGGAAGATACCGTTTGTTTCCACATATGCGGTATTTACACCGGGAAGGAATTGGGACCAAATTCGTATTTCCGGTGCGTACAACAAGGCAAATGTAAAATATGCCGGGGCTCATGCGGGTATCTCGGTGGGTCCAGACGGAGCGACCCACCAGGCTTTAGAAGATATTGCGCTGATGCGGGTACTGCCGTGTATGACGGTACTTGTGCCATGCGATGCCGAGGAGACGCGTAAGGTAGTACATGTTGCGGCATCGGTACAGGGGCCGGTCTATTTCCGGTTTGGCCGGACAGCCACGCCGGCTTTCACGACAACCGATACCCCTTTCAACATTGGAAAAGCACAGGTATTCCGCGACGGGTCGGACGTGGCTATTATTGGCGCCGGACCAATTGTTCATACGGCGCTAGCGGCGGCGGACCGTTTGATTGAACAAGATATTTCTTGCCGTGTGATCAATAACCCGTCGGTGAAGCCACTTGACGAGGAGACAATTGAACGAGCAGCGCGGGAGTGCGGCGCTGTGGTAACGTGCGAAGAGCACCAATGTGCAGGCGGTATGGGCAGTGCCGTGGCTGAATTTCTTGCTCAAACGTTTCCGGTACCGCAAATCTTTATCGGTATGCGAGATTCATTCGGCGAATCAGGCCAGCCGGAGGAACTGCTCAAAAAATACCGCATGGATACTGACGCGATAGTTGCCGCAGTACGGCAAATTGTTAAAAAAAAGCGACGGTAAAAGCCCGGCTGGCGTTGGGGATAAGTAGCCGGGCGGCAGTTGATAAATCATACAAAGTATGATAAGGTGTGAGCACTGTATTTGTCCTTTGTTTCAGCGTCCGCTGAAGGGAACTGTGGAGATTTGGGAGATTTTGTATGGATTCACAAGGAGTTCAAATGACCGCCGTTACTTCCGCTTCCTCGGTATCATCGCCTGCTGCGCCTCCCGCCGCGACAATCTGTCCCGACCATGCGGCGCGGATCAAAATGCTGTTAGCGGCCACTGAGCCGAAGCCAGCTGATTCGCCCCAGCCCGTGCGTACTACACAAGAATCATAGTGTGTTGCGCTGCCTCCGCACCTTTTACTCCCGTTACGCTTTCTCCAGCCCGCCTCTCCGCGGGCTGTTTCATTTCTGCGACGGGAAAAGTGGCGGGCAGACTTTCCATGTTATCATAATGGCATGCTTGCTCACCTGTTGATTATATCTCTCGGAATCGTCGGCTTCATTGAATCGACTTATATTTACCGGAATAAGCGGAAACAAAAAGTACTGGTGTGCCCGCTGCACGCGGATTGTGAGACTGTTGTGCATAGTGAGTTTTCCCGCTTTTTCGGCATTCCGGTTGAATTATTGGGCGCTGCCTATTACGGTACCGTCGCCACAGCATTTGCGGCGGCGGTACTTGCCGGCATACTGCCGACAGGGCCGGCATTTTTGTTGACGGCAGGTGCGTTTCTGTTTTCCGTATATCTCACTTTCATTCAAGCATTTACGCTGCGGCAGTGGTGTTCGTGGTGTTTAGGTTCAGCAGGGCTTTCGACGGGTATTTTCGTGCTGGCATTATGGCTGCTGTCTTGGGAAGGTTTATTGGTGTTGCTTTCACGCTACGAACTTTTGTTAGAAACCAGCCAGCTACTGGGCCTGGCTATTGGTTTGGGCGGCGCCACTGTTAGTTTCTTACTGCTGTTCCGGTTTTTGCGCGATCTGGTTATTTCTTCTTTTGAAGCTGAAGTGCTGCGGATTATTTCCCAGGCAGTGTGGCTAGCACTGGCCGTTTTGACGATCTGCGGCGTGGGCCTGTATCTACCAGCGGCGGCCGCACTGGCTGCTTCGGCGCACTTCCTGCTGTCTTTATTTGTTTTGACCGGTCTTGTAGTCAGCAGCGCGTTTTTAACACTTTCCGTTGTCCCGCGGCTCATTTCCTTAGCTACCCGGCAAGCGCGTTATCCCGGTTCCCGGAATGCAACCAGATTGCGGCGGTCTGCTTTGGCGTTAGGAGCGGTCTCGTTAATTTCTTGGTACAGCCTGTTTTTTCTGGTTACACTGCCGGTGCTACCGTTATCTGTGCCGGGCGGGGCGGCAGCTTATCTTGCCGCAGCTGCAGCTGCGGCTGCATTCAGCAGGGTAGCGGGACAGCGGACGAGCACCTAGCGTGATATACTTAGCGTAAACTGTGGATAAGTATTAGTATTAATTTTCATCTTTATAATTACCTATGACAGAAAGTTTTCTAGGAGAAGTCGGGAATAAAATTAAAGGGACTATTATTGGTACCTTAAAGGGCGTTGATGAGGTGTATGATACGCTTTTTGATACTGTCCGCGGTAATGTCGTTTCACTTTTAGAGGGGGCAGGAGACGTGACGGCTGCGGCAACGACGAGCGTGAGGGACGTTGTACTCGGGGCAATCTATGGTGCGAAGGATGTCGGCACGGCCAGTACAGAGGCTATCAGTGCTGTTGTGGGCGGCACGCTCAAGGGGGTTTCGGAGGCTGGCGGTGACGCAATTGGCGCGACACGGGATACTGTATCAGCTGCGGTGAAAGGAGCCAGCGATGTGGGTACAGATGTCACCGATGTTGCGGTTAAATCAGTGAAGGCGGCTATCGATGCAATTCGGGAAGTAGGAGGCGATGTGGGGCGCGCAACTGAAGAGGCGGTCATGGGAGCCGTGGCCGGGGCAGGTGATATTGGCACGGAGACGGCAAATGCCGTTCGGGATGTACTTTCTTCCACCGTTAATGGCGCTAAGGAGGTTATCCATAAGTTGTAATGTAACGGCAGGAATGTGCATAACCAATCCGCGCCGGGCATGGTGCGTGTGCGGATCGGTTAGGATTATGATGGCGGCATATGACTGCTGAAACTCAAACTCGCCGGCAAGACGAACGTTACACATTGCGGCAACGGCGGATAGTGCAAGGAGTATTAGTGACAACTTTAGTGATTGTTGTCTGGCTTGATAATATGTGGAGTTAGCTGGCTGCGTTTGAGTTTTATTCGGATATATTGTAATTGGGTTAAAATAAGTTGAGCTTCAGCATATTTTAATATTTTGACAATGTCAGCTCTTATTGACAGTCGATCGAGGCGGCAGTAGAATTAATCCGCCTCTGTGAGAGAGCAGGGGTGTGTTAGGGCACCACCGGTGGTGCAGTTAGTTATGAATGCACCAACGGTGCGTTTTTTGATACCGGCACATCTGTTTGTGAGTTACTTGCCGGCATTGATTGCCTGGTAACATTAATTTCAATCTTTAAAGTACGTACAATCAATGGAAACTTTGCTGACTAAAGTGCAGCGGATCGAGCAGGAGTTGCAAAACCGATTAGCTGATGTTGAAGCGGCTGAACGGCAGCGTTTGCAAGCACTGATGGAGGGTGAAGCGGCTGTGTTAGCCGATATTCAAGCACGGGCGGAAGAACGTGCGGCGGCTATTGTCGCTGAGCGGAGAGCCGCGGCTGAAACTGAGATAGCTGCCATGCGCGAAGATGAGCTGCGCTCGGTAGCAGCGGTTCGAACTTCGGCCCAGGAACGTCTGCCGCGGGTAGTAGTACGAGCGGTTCAGTTATTCCGCGAAGCGTACGGCGTATGATTGCGCCCATGGTGAAAGTCCAAATTGCGGTGCCGCGTCGAGACCAGGATACATTACTGCGTTGGCTGCAAGACCGAGAAGTGCTGCATTTGACCGAGCTGGCCGCCAGTACAGGATCGGCCACTGACCAGGTTGTCACACCCTTTAACGTGGAGCTGGCTCACGTGCAGTTTGCCCTGGAATTTATTGCCCGCATCCGGATAGAGTTGCATGAACAACCCCGGCGAAGCTGGCGGAACATATTTGCCGGGCGGCCGGCGGTGGACTTAGAGGCGTTAGAGGCAGTTTTGGCGCGGTTGAACGTACCGACCCAGGTGCAAACCATCCGTGAGATGAATGACCGTCTCACCGACCTTGTGGCTGCAAAAAGAGACGCAGCCGATACGTTGGCTCAGTTGCAACCTTGGCGGGAATTGACCTTGCATGGATCAGAAATGGAAGGTACGGCAGCTGTCCGGCATGAGCTTGTGTGCGTCAGCGTGGCGGAATTAGAGCTTTTTCGCACTGCGGTGGCTGCTGCCCGTACCTCGGCCATGGAGGAGATCGGACGTGTCATGACAAAAAAGAATGGTACCGTTTATATACAAACGGTGGTCCACCGCTCAGAGTCGGCGCTCTTGGACGCTGCGTTTGCACAAACGCAAGCGGAAGCAGTGAAGTTACCGTTGCCGCCTGATCGAACAGTTACGGAGCATGCGGCCGCATTGGAACATACCGTGCAGCGATTAGAAACTGAATACCATCAGTTACTAGAGGCCGCGCGTGCTGCATTAGCCATGGAGCAGGACCTGCAGTTTGCGTATGATGCATTGTTACACCGGCAAGAGCGGCGACAGGCTGGACGGGCAGGGAAGGTGTTGCCGTTTAGTTTTTTGGTAGAAGGGTGGTTGCCGGAGGAACGGCGCGAACACATTATCGCTGCGGTGACGGAAGCGTTTCCATCTGCGGCTATTGAGACCGCACCGGCGAAGGCCGGTGAGGATCCACCTGTCTTGTTGCGTAATTCACGCTTGGTTACCCCTTTTGAAGCAGTCACCAATATTTTTGGCAAGCCTCGCTATACGGAAATCGACCCGACACCGGCTATGTCTCTTTTCTTTTTGGCTGCGTTTTCAATGGCTTTGACTGATGCAGGCTACGGCGCAGTGATGATGGTTGCACTTTGGGCGGCCGGACGTTTTTTCCGGCTCAAGCGGGAAATGCGGAAAATGGTTCGTCTGCTTTTCTATGCCGGCGCAGCTACTGTGGTAGCCGGCGCGCTGACCGGCGGTTGGTTCGGTATTTCGCTCGAAACCTTACCGGCCGGACCGATACGGGATGCGTTGCTTACGCTCAAACTTATTGATCCGGTGTCTTCACCAATGTCGCTTCTCCTGGTTGCGTTTGCACTCGGCATTATTCAGCTTCTGGCAGCTTGGGTCGTGCGCGGCTATGCCCATGCCCGAGCAGGGGACTGGTTGGCCATGGTTTTTGACGATGGAGCATGGATTACAATGGTTGTCCTGGTTCTCCTCTGGCAGGCAAGCTCCCGGGGACTGCTGTTATCTGCTTACACCCAGCTGCTGGCATACGCCGCGTTGGCAAACGCCGGCATATTGGTGGCAACGCAAGGCAGATCATACAAAAATCCGCTGTTGAAGCTTGGCGGCGGGGCATTAAGCTTGTATGGGTTGGTGAGTTTCTTGAGCGATACTTTAAGTTATTCACGTTTGTTAGCCTTAGGCCTGGCAACCGGCGTTATTGCGCTGGTGGTTAACTTATTAGGAGGCATGGTTGCGGTGGTGCCGTATGTCGGCTGGATTCTGGCAGCGACAGTGCTGGTAGTCGGTCATGTGTTCAACCTTGGTATTAATGCGCTGGGCGCATTTATCCATTCCGGACGGTTACAGTTTGTAGAGTTTTTTCCGAAATTTCTGGAAGGGGGCGGTGTGCCATACCGGCCGTTAGGGCGGGTCGGCAAGTACGTTGATAATCCGGCTGAATTCGACTAGGGTTAGTTTTTAGTCTTGTGTTTAGTTTTAGCATCTTTAATTTCTAATTTATTCATTCACTTAATCAATCTCTATGCCATACGGATTACTTATTGCGCTGGCCGGGGCTGCTGTAGCGGCAGTACTGGCAGGCGTAGGATCAATTCTAGGGGTGCGGACAGCTGCGCAGGCTAGCGCCGGCGTGGTGGCCGAAGACCCGGACAAGTTTGGAAAAGTGCTGCTGCTGACCGCATTGCCGGGGTCGCAGGGAATTTATGGATTCCTAGCGGCAATTATTATTGCTAATACGCTCGGGCTATTGGGCGGCACCCTCGCCGATGTCAGTGTAGCCCAGGGATGGCAAGTATTAGCCTCAGCGCTACCTGTAGGCATTACCTGCATATTCTCAGCGATACAGCAAGGACGGGTAGCGGCGGCGGCAGTGGATATCGTAGCCAAAAAGCCGGATGCATCCGGAAAAGGCGTTATCTTAGCAGCAATTGTGGAGACGTATGCCGTCTTGGGATTACTAGTGACGATTTTGCTGGTGAACGGCTTGGGTCTGGGAGCTTAAGAAGATTCGACTGTTTGCCGTTATGTCTTTCACGAAGCTTCAAGAGGCGCTTATCAGCCAGGCTGAGGCCGACTTGACTTTGCTGCGTGCTCGATATGCGGCGGAGTATGCCCGGACAGAAGATAAGATTACCCGTCGAGCCCGGCAAGCGGAAGAGCAGATTATCAGATCAGCGGAGGCGGCAGGTGAACAGGAAGCGCAGCGGCTTCACCAGTCGGCACAACTGACAGCACGGGCAGATATCTTGCGGGCAAAGCAGGAAGAAATCACTGCCGCCCGCGAAAAAACCATTCAGGAAATTCTGGCTTGGCCGGCAGCAGAAGCGCGTGCTTTTATCGCTGCATTGTTAGACCGCATTCCCGTACAGGAGGGCATTGTTACTGCCGGAGATGCCCACGCTGCTATTGTGCGTGAGTTGGCTTCGGCGCGTGGATTGGCCGTGGCTGATAAAGAAATTACCGATGATGGCGGGTTTGTTTTTCGTAATCAGCGCACTGAATTAGATGCGACAGTACGACGTCTGGTTACTGATTTATTCCGGCGGCGGCGGGCTGAATTAGCGTCACTGCTCTATGGTTAAAGTCGACACACCTTATATCATCGGGATTATCCGGGAACGGGAAAAATTATTCTTCGGTCCGGATGAATATATGCGTCTTCTGGGTGCATCTTCGTACGCGGCGGCGGGCGCGACTCTGGCAGAAACGTCCTATGGTTCAGTTGCGGGGCTGACCACGCAGCTGGAAGATACCCGGGCGTGGCTGGCCGGTCTTCTCTTGCAGGAACAGGCTGTGTTGTTTATGTCAGCCCAGGCCGATGCGCTGAATGCCGCCACGGCGCTGGTGCGGCATCGGCTGATGGCTGATGACCCGGGCACTCTTTCTCCGTTAGGTTCTTTTTCTTTGGCCGCCTTGCATAGCACTATTTGGCATGATCTTGGCTGGGAGGCACTGCCATTGCTGTGGCAATCCGCGTTGCGCCGTGCCCGGCAACAAGAGCGGACAGTACATGAGCGCATCGAAATTGCTGCAGATACGCTGCATGCTTGGTACCGCTCATTGGCGACAACGCCGCTGACCTTAGCTTTGACGGCAGTATGGCAAGAACGACGCGCCGCCGAAGAGCAGGTGCGTCCGCTGGCCATCAAGACTATTGGACGATTATCTTCGGGTGAAGATTCACACTTGGCAGCGGCATTATGGGACCTGACATGGGATGTCCGAGCAATCTCCGTATTGCGCCGGGCACGGATGGGGGTCAGCGGTATTGATCCTATATTGGCATTTTGGTTTGCCAAGGAGATGGAAGTAAAAACTTTGCGCATTTTACTCGCCGGGAAGTTAGCTGGCTTGCCAACCGCTGACTTGCAACAGCTTGTCAGACCGTCGCATTTACATTATGCCTAGCACTTCATACCAAAACCTCATTCCGGCACTGCAATGCCAACCCTTAAGCCTGTATCATTTTGTTTCTGGCTCGAAATATCCGGATAGTTCCCGCCCTCGGTTTGGATATCGGCGTACGAGCCGGCTTCTCGACTCGATAGTACATATTGATATGAAGTCTAAAAGTTTATATGCCTGCTGAATCTTACACGAACTTCCCACTGTACTACCTTGGTCCAGCCGGAGAAGGTTTTGGCTTCCAACTGGCAGGGATCACGGTTGTGCCTTGCGCTTCGGCAGCGGAGCTGGTGAAGCAGCTGACGAAGTTGGCTGCGGACTCACCCCGCAGTATTTTATTTGTAGATGAAGGATTGGCGGCGCAGGTGCTTGATGAAGTTGAGCGGTTGAATGACGCTGTGTTGCCGGTGATTCTGCTGGTGCCAGGAGCTGCTGTCAGCCGGCAGGTGTCTGCACAAAACATGGCCCGCTTGATGACACGGGCGGTGGGATCTGATATTTTTAGCAGTTAACCTATCCTTTTTTATATCTATGGCACAAGCACACTCACGCATTGAGGGGACGATCCAAAAAGTTGCCGGGCCGCTGGTGGTTGCAGCGGGTATGCGCGGCGCTAATATGTACGACGTGGTGACAGTGGGATCCCAGGAACTGGTCGGTGAAATTGTTCAATTACAGCATGATACGGCTTCAATTCAGGTGTATGAGGAGACAAGCGGCCTGACGGTGGGAGACCCGGTTATTTCGCGCGGGGAGGCGTTGTCAGTTACCCTTGGTCCGGGCTTGCTGAATACCATCTATGACGGCATTCAGCGGCCATTGGCAGTGATACGTGAAGCAAGCGGTGCCTTTATCGCCCGCGGTGCGGCCCCCAGCGCCTTAGCACTAGAGCGGCAATGGGACTTTTCTCCTGCGGCTGCGGCCGGATCGGTTGTGGCCGGCGGCGATATTCTTGGCACTGTGCAGGAAACTGATATCATTGAACACAAAATTATGGTGCCGCCGCATCTTGCGGGGAAATTGGTTACAGTGGCGCCTGCTGGGCATTACACCGTCACGGATGTTGTCGCCAGCCTAAAGGTCAGCGATGGTACGATGCATGATATAACTCTAGCGCAGCGGTGGCCGATCCGGCATCCGCGTCCGGTAGCCAGGAAATTAATGCCCACCGCACCCCTGATTACGGGCCAACGGGTCGTTGATACTTTTTTCCCCATCGCTAAAGGCGGTACCGGCGCTGTTCCGGGCCCGTTCGGGTCAGGCAAAACGGTAGTGCAGCAACAATTAGCCAAATGGGCGGATGCGGATGTCATTGTATACATCGGCTGCGGCGAGCGGGGCAACGAGATGACAGATATCCTTTTAGAGTTTCCCGAGCTTGAGGATCCGAATACCGGCAAGCCGTTGATGCAACGTACGGTACTCATTGCAAATACGTCTAATATGCCGGTAGCGGCGCGGGAAGCGTCTATTTATACGGGCATGACCATTGCCGAGTATTACCGCGATATGGGCTATTCAGTGGCGCTGATGGCAGACTCCACCTCCAGGTGGGCGGAGGCACTGCGCGAGATGTCCGGCCGGCTCGAAGAAATGCCGGGTGATGAAGGATATCCGGCCTATTTGGGTTCTCGGACGGCACAATTTTATGAACGAGCCGGACTGGCGCAGGTACTCGGCAGGGAAAAGAGGGTCGGATCGCTAACGGCGATTGGTGCCGTCTCTCCGCCCGGCGGAGACCTGTCAGAACCGGTCACACAGAACACGTTAAGCGTGGTTAAAGTTTTCTGGGGACTGGATGAAAAACTGGCGTCCTCCCGCCACTACCCATCAATTAACTGGCTGACGAGCTACTCGCTATACGCCGAACAGTTGGAGGGATATATGCGAAAACATGCTGGAGATTCTTTTCCTGCACTGCGCGTACAGGCACTAACTATTTTACAGGAGGAGGCTTCCCTGGAAGAAGTGGTGCGCCTGGTCGGCTTAGAGGCTTTGTCACGCCAAGAGCAGATTTTACTGCATGTTGCCCGTATGATTCGCGAAGACTATTTGCAGCAAAATGCTTTTGATGATGTGGATACCTATACGCCGCTGCCTAAGCAATACCGGATGCTGCAGGCGATTCTCGGCTTTTTTGCCGCGGCCCTGGCACGGGCGGAGGCGGCAGCGTTTTCCATGTCAGAATTGCTAGACCTGCCAGTGTTGGAAAAAATTGCCCGGGCAAAATTTGTGCCTGATGCTGAGATGGCTATCTATTTTGATGGTTTACAACGAGAGATTACGGAAAGTGTTGCGGCTCTCGGTGAAATGGCACCGGCCGGGGCAGCGGTGTAATCTTAAATCACGGATAGTATCCTTATGATAAAAGAATACAAGACAATAACTGAGGTGACGGGGCCGCTGTTGTTCGTGGAGGGGGTAGAAGGCGTCTCGTACGATGAGCTGGTGGAAGTGGAACTGCCGGGCGGCGAGCTTCGGCGGGGAAAAGTATTGGAGGTACATGGCAGCCAGGCTGTGGTGCAAATGTTTGAGGGTACTAGCGGGCTTAACGTATCCGATACTCGCGTCCGCTTTCAGGGCGATGTGCTGCGACTGCCGGTTTCCGGTGATTTGCTTGGACGGACCTTTTCCGGCGCCGGCCGTCCGATAGACGGGCAGCCGGACATCATTCCGGATGAAGAGCGCGACATTAACGGATCTTCAATAAATCCGGCCGCCCGCGCTTATCCGGACGATTTTATCCAGACTGGTATTTCCACTATTGATGGCATGAATACGTTGGTGCTAGGGCAGAAATTGCCGATTTTCTCCGGCGCCGGCCTGCCGCACTCGGTGCTAGCAGCGCAAATTGCCCGACAAGCGACAGTGCCTTCGGCTGTTCGGAAAGGCGGCGGTAGGGGTATTGAGTTTGCGGTGGTGTTTGCAGCGATGGGCATCACATTTGAAGAGGCAGAATTCTTTATTAAGGATTTTACCAGCCGCGGCGCTATTGAGCGTTCAGTACTGTTCATTAACCTCGCCGATGACCCCGCTGTTGAACGGATCGCGACACCGCGCATGGCGCTGACATGCGCGGAATACCTGGCATTCACACAGCATATGCATGTTCTGGTGATTATGACGGACATGACTAAGTACGCTGAAGCGTTGCGAGAGATATCCTCCGCCCGCCGAGAAGTGCCGGGCCGGCGCGGATACCCGGGGTACCTCTATTCAGATTTAGCTACCTTGTATGAACGAGCCGGACGCTTGCGCGGCGAGGAAGGATCAATTACCCAGTTGCCGATTTTGTCTATGCCGGAAGATGACAAGACCCACCCGATTCCTGATCTCACCGGCTACATTACCGAAGGGCAAATCGTTCTTGGACGCGACTTGCACCAGAAAGGGGTTTATCCGCCTGTCGCTGTATTAGGGTCATTATCGCGATTGATGCCAAAAGGCATAGGCGAAGGAAAGACGCGGGATGACCACGGCAATGTGGCAAACCAACTGTTTGCTGCCTATGCCCGAGGGCAAGAAGTTCGCGAGTTGGCAATTATCCTTGGTGAGGGTGCATTAAGCGATACGGATAAGCGTTATTTGAAGTTTACCGAAGCTTTTGAGCAGGAATTTGTACGGCAGGGGGAAGCAGAAAACCGAACGATTGATGAAACGCTGGGCATCGGCTGGAAGCTGCTAGCGCTGTTGCCGATCAACGAGTTGAAGAGAATTAAGCCGGAGCAGATTGAACGATATATGCCGCAAGAAGCTCCCCAAGCGGCGTCTTAATGCATAACAGTTTCGTCTCATATGGCCACAATTAGGGTTAACCCGACCCGGATGGAATTGTTGCGCCTTAAGAAGCGTACAGTTCTAGCGCAGAAAGGCTATAAGTTGCTGAAAGAGAAGCGAGACGGATTAATGCGAGAATTTCTCACTCTTATCCGGGCGGTGCGCAAAGAACGGGCGGCAGTCGATCGAGAACTGCAACAAGCATTGTTTTTCTTCACCATGGCACAAGGAGCAATGCATCCGCAGGCCGTGCAGCTTGTCTCACAGCTGCAGTTGCAACGCGTGGCTACGACTGGCGCAGACAAGAATGTGATGGGGGTGCGGATCCCTGATTTCAAAGCGGAGATTACAACCAGCGAAGAAGCGTTGCCCATATGGCAGACGGCACCGGAATTGGACTTGGCACTGGAGGCCTTCCGGCGGGTGCTGCCGAAATTGTTAAACTTGGCCGCCAAGGAGAAGGCAGCTTTACTTCTGGCGCAGGAAATCGAGACGACCCGGCGGCGGGTGAATGCGTTAGAGCATGTGCTGCTTCCGGCGCTGCAAAAGAGCAGCCGGTATATCCGGATGAAACTGGAGGAGCAGGGTAGGGCGGCGGTAGTAGCCACGATGAAGGTCAAAGAGTCGCAGTCGTGATGAGCGTGTGCTGAGCGAATCATGATGAATTATTGATTTGTGGCCTGTCACTCCAAATCCCTGTCAGCCAGCGGTGTTACCTGTTTAATTAAATTATTATTCACTAGTGCCAGCCGTTCTCATGACCTCCGGACGCCGCACTATACTTGACCTCGTTATCACCATCATTATTCCGCTGGTGATTTTAACGCGTCTATCCGGGGTGCTAGGAGCAAGGGGGGCGCTGCTCGCAGCTGTCGCCTTGCCCGCCGGGTGGGGAGTGTGGGATTTGGAGCGGCAACGGCGGGTAAACATTTATGCGATTATTGGGGTCATCAGCATTCTACTGACGGGCGGCATTGGGCTGCTGCAACTTAATCCGCGCTGGCTGGCGGTGAAAGAGGCGGCAGTGCCGCTAGCGCTGGGAATCGCGGTGATAGCTTCGCATCCAACGCGCTGGTCATTGGCCCGCGGTTTATTCGAAACTATGCTGAATACGGAAACGATCGCTGCACTCGGCGGCCTGGAAGAACGTAAATTATATGAGCGGCGGTTGGTGCGGGCAACCTATCTGTTTGCGTCCTCTTTTTTCTTGTCAGCCGGACTGAATTTTATGCTGGCGCGAACTATTGTACACAGCGATCCGGGCACGCACGCCTTCAATGCCGAGCTGGGGCGGCTGACAGCATTGAGCTATCCGGTAATTGTGGTGCCGTCATTAATGCTGCTCATCGCTGCGGCAGCATATTATCTGACCGGCGTCTCTGCGATTATCAGCCGGCCGGTAGAGAAGTTGATCAAACGGTTATAGGTAGGCACGACAAGACAAGACAAGACAAGACAAGCATAGTTTGATGACCATATGACTAAGTATTTTATTACATTCCGGCTTCTCGTCAGAGGCATTTGTCATAAGAGATCCTTGGCTGAAATGTACAAACCATAATTTATATTTATGGCTCTTGCGTTCATCACCACAAATCAATATAAGTTTCGGGAGGCAAGTGCGGTGCTGCAGTCGCTTGGCATAGGTCTAGATCATGTAGATATGACGTATGCAGAAAGTCATGATCTGGGTTTAGAGAAAATTGCACGAGCGTCGGCTGAACGGTTGGCAAGTGAACTAGATCGGGAAGTAGTGACAGAGGACACCGGTCTCTTTTTCACAGCCTTTGATGGTTTTCCCGGCGCGCTGCCGAAGTTTGTGTTTAACACACTGGGGTATGTAGGCATTTTCAAGCTATTAGCTGGCGAAAGCAGGGAGGCATATTTCAAATCTGTCGCAGCGTACGCCAAGCCAGGTCAGCCAGCGCGATTATTTGAGGGGATAATGCGGGGAACGATTACGGAAGAAGTGCAGAATAAGGATGCTGACGTGATGCCTTATGATCGTATTTTTATCCCGCGCGGGAAAGCGATCACGATCTCAGCGATGACTTTGGCAGAGAAAAATGCTCTATCCCAACGGGCCGCGGCGTTCAAAAAATTAGGCATTTATGTATCTTCTATCACGACGTGACGATATAAAAAAACCGGCTCGTGAAACCGGTTGAATTAGGCGGATATTCTGATGTATCAGGGCTGGATGCGGGACTGTTGGAAGCGCGTCAACTCGCCAGCAGGGATAAGCTCAAGCTCGATCAGATCTTCTAATTGCTGCCGGTTTACACACAAGTAGTATGCTCCGGCGTCAAAGTCAGCATCCGCCATGATGCGCAGTTGTGCCAGTGCGCAGCTGTGAAGAGTGGGGTTCGTATAATGAATTGTGTAGATGGTATTTTCCATTATCTTTCACTCTAACCTTCTAAGGTGTTTTGTATCGAAGCCTCAGTAAAAGATACTTTGCTTCAGTTTTGGCATGGTATGTTCTCCGCTAAACTGTCCAAGGAACGGTTTCTTTAACGCCCCCACACGATACTAAATTTGTGCACGGTTGTCTACTGACCTTTGCCCATTAACTTGATAATTCATCCTTGAACAACCCCGATGTGCTCCGTAGAAAACCTACTTTTTATGCAGGTAGCACAATCATCACGTTGTGGGTGAACAGCCGCAGCATGATCTCCCGGCACTGGCTCCAGTAGGTTCGTGCCCTGAGGGCTGAACCAAGGTTGCG
>Ga0210057_1003684_pt1 | contig 20965 bp, 21 predicted proteins | sample CryGeyCG2114_010_2_FD_183968 | JGI IMG/M metagenome (GOLD analysis project Ga0210057, IMG submission 183968) | Groundwater microbial communities from aquifer - Crystal Geyser CG10_big_fil_rev_8/21/14_0.10 (SPAdes) (version 2) | ecosystem: Environmental > Aquatic > Deep subsurface > Groundwater ...
TATACGTCGTTACAAAGAGAAATCCTGCAAGAAATTTGAACGGAAAGTGGAGAAATTTTAGTGGTGGGAGTAGTCGAGCTTCATCCACAGGGCAAGCCCTGTGGTTTTCGCTTTTCGCCATCATAACGCCATCCATGCCTAAATTATACCGTGACTACCGATTTTTTCGCGGTATAATGACTTGACATTCGTCGTTTTCAGGCTATACTAGAGGCAGAGGAGACCAAAATGAAAATCACGTTGGCAAGAGCATTGAAGTTGAAGAACCGTGTTCAGTCCCGTATTCGCCAGATTTCGAACGACCTGAGTTCGAATAACAGCGTTTTGAAGGGGTCTGAGCCAGACGTTAATGTTGCCGAGACGATTGGATCATACGACCAGTTGGTCGATTATCTAATCGGACTCAAGGCAGATATCTTCCGTACCAATGATCCTGTGTACGAAAAGATTCTTCGCCTCGCAGAAGTAAAGTCGAAGATCGGAGTTCTGCGCAGTTTCGATACAAAGCATGGTAAAGTTGCTGACAAATACAGCATGTCTGATCCACTAGAATACGAAGCTACTTTCCGCAAAGCGCAAGTGGATGAGATCGTTCGCGGCCTTGAGCAGCAAGTAGATATCCTCCAAGAAGAACTCGACAACCACAATCACACCACTTACATCGAGGTAGAGTCCATAGATTTTTAGATATTCGGGACGCCTTGGTGGCAGAGAATTCGTTATTGCTATCGAAAGATAGCCCTTTTTTTGGGTTAAAGGATTCAGATCGAGATAGTCAATCTTCACAGTTCAAACTGTTAAGTCTCAGTCTGAAAAAGCAAAGTCACACCCTCAAACCTCTTTTGACGACATTTTTTGTCCCAAGGCTCCCATTATTTTCAACCAGGGCTCTCCTTGACTTCCTTCGTATAATGAGGTATGCTATAAAGCGTGTCGTCAGAGAACCGCAACCGCCGCAACCGCCGCAGGCGGCGAGCGTAGCGAGGGCTTGCCTTGCGGATGAATGACGACTACTCAAGCATGGATGCTTTCATTTTGGAAACATACGTATTTATAGTTCTTAGTTATTACTGAAACAACCACGGGCGGTCATGGAAAGAAGATACAGAACTCAGGCATTGGTGGAATAATAAGCGATTTGAAGCACAAATCACATACGCCAGTGATGATAGATAAATTCTTTCCTTCTACTCAATTATGTCCTCAATGCGGAGCATTGAATAAGTTGAAGATGAGTGATAGAATTTACAGATGTGAGTGTGGATTTGTTGAGGACAGGGATGTGAAAAGTTCTGTATGCATCGAGGCAGAGGGAATGAGAACATTAGAATTACCTATGGACTGTAGGGATATTAAGCTTGAGGAGAATGTGTCCTCTACTTTCTTTGATCTATTGATTAACATCGGTGGGATTAAAGTGAGCAAGATGTGTTCTATGAGTCAAGAAGCGACGGGGCTTGCCCCGTCGTAGGTCACAGGAAGGAATGAGATGCCCATATATATTGTTAAGCCCGAATTTACGGGGGAGATTATCATCCGAGTATTTGAGCACATGGTTATGTGCGAGGTAATGAAAGTATTCGGACATATGCCTCAAATGCACAACGGATTGCAAGATGGGTATTTCAAATGTTTAGTAGACCTCTTTGCCGAGGAGCCGTCTGCTGCCGACATTTCGGCTGGTTTGGGAATCCAGAGGATCGGCGAACAGAAAGGAAAGACGTACCTCAAGTTGGTTGATGAGATCATAGAAGCAAAGTTACAGTCAACCATCGAGCACTTGACAAAAGTTTGCAACGATGAAGGCAGAGACTTTGGTTCTTTGATGGATCAGTTGCGAGTCGAAGGTGACACGCGCAGGGCAGTGCGGGAGTATTATGATCACCACGCTGCTGAAATGTGGGCCGCTTTAAGATTTTAGTCATGACAACGGACACCAAAACAGGAGAAATGAAACAACTTGTTTCTCCAAACTCGGTCGGAAACAAGAAGATCAAGACCAAGGCGGATGCCTTGGCAAAAATCATTACAGAAAATGCTGAAAAGCGTTTTGTCGTTTGCGTCCATAATAATCCAGACCCAGATGCTTTATCATCTGGTCTAGGGATGATGCGAATCCTGAACTTTTATGGGATTCACACGGACAAGATTTACTACAGTGGCGAGATTTCTCATCCGCAAAACAGAGCGATGCAGGTGGCACTAAATCTACCTGTGAAGCAATGGAATGATACGATAGAGAAAGAACTCGCGGCTGAGCAGGATGATTGCGTATTCATTTATCTGGATGTTTGTGGTCCAGAGCAAAAGAATATGTCAATTCCGTTTCAGCCGACTGTAGTGATTGATCACCATAAGTCTATCCCAAAAGATCGTGAAGTGCTGTTTATTCACGATGAAATTGGCGCATGTGCGACGTTGGTAGTTGATCTGATTTTGAATATGCCGCCGATTCGTGAAGAAGAAAGTATGTTTTATTGCTTCGATCACGAAGCAGATGGAATGAGGGAACTTTGTACTGCTTTGGCAATAGGCATTAAGACTGATACGGTCGATTTTGTGAACGAGACCAGTTCAGACTATGATTACAAAGCGTACAAGATCGTGACCAACTTTATGTTGACAGATAAGTTTCACAAGATCGTCAACTACGAGTTGCCACCCTACATCTTTGAGTATGAGCGGGTGGCGTGGGAGAATAAGAAATTTAACGCTCCAAACTTTATTTCGGGTTTGGGGTTTATTGACGATTCAAGAAGCGATTGCATTCCGCATATTGCGGACAAAATGATGCGACTGCAAGGTGTTCAAACGGTAGTCATTTATGCAATCGTGGATGACAGGATCAGAGCTTCCGTGAGAAGCACCAGCGCCTCATATGATTGTGAGGAATTGGTTGCGAGCATCTTTGGTATCGGCAACGGTGGAGCAAAGCAAGGCATCGGTGGGGCAGCAGTATCCCTCGGGTTGTTTGAAGATGTTGCTTGCTCTGATGATAGTTGTGAAGATCGCCAGAAGCTTTGGGATTTGGTGAAGTCTCAGATAGAAAAGAAGTTTACGAAAGTCGTGAGCAAGTAGAATGGGCAGACTGACGGAAATGATTCACTATCTGAATTCGGAGCGCGTCCCTGCGAGAGAATGGATGCGTGTGCATTACAGGCATTTTGAGCCTACGTTGGCTGACGAAAAGTCGAGAGAACGGTATCGCCAACGCCTGCAAGGTATTGGCACAGGGAGAAAGAAAATAAAGAAGATTTTCGATTTGTAGGACGGTAACACAGGATAGTCTGCTATGAAGAATCTAAATCGACCAGTTTTGATGCTTGACAAGGGCTTTCAGGCATACGATGCTATGCCCGTGCATGAATCTTTTGGCCGAGTCATAGCAGATCGAGCGACGTTCGTTGACGAGAACTACACGCAGTACAGTATTTCTCAGTGGCTTGATTTGCCCATTGATGGTTGTGAAACCATCGAGACGGCACGATTCCCAGTTCGTTTGCCGGAAGTAATGCGGTTCCCTAACCACAAATTGGATCACAAGCGGTCCAAGGTTATGTTCAACCGTAAGAACCTCTACAAGCGTGACGGATATCGCTGCCAGTATTGCGGGTGCAAGCCTCGCGCTGACGAGATAACGATTGACCACATCGTTCCTCAGTCCAAGGGCGGCTTGAGCTGCTTCGAGAACTGCGTTCTTTGCTGCTTGAGGTGCAACCTCAAGAAAGCAGACCGTACTCCCGAGCAGGCAGGAATGCAACTGCGTAGGATGGTCTACGTTGACGGTAAGATAGAGATTCGTTTCTACCATCGTCCAGAGCATCCACAGTGGAACCCAATGTACAGCTTGCCAAAGCTGTCGGTTTTCCCTGAGACGTGGAAGAACTTCCTACAAATGAAGAAAGACGAGCTATACTGGCACGTCGAGCTTCTTCCGTAACCTCATGGGGCTCCTAGCTCACGCTGGGAGCCTTCTTTTTAGTTGAGATGATACAATGCTTGAATCAATACTTACATTCTTGACTGCCAATAAAGCCATTATCGTTGGAGCTACAGCAACTCTTGCAGAAGTCGGCACCATCATCATTAATTTTGTTCGCAAGAATAAAGCAGAAAAGCAGATGAGTGAGGCAGGAGTGACAGATGTACCTAAAACCTTTGTAGGTAAGAAGTTACTGTGGGCTGCCAATCCTGTTAACCTCTTCCGCAAACCCGAGTAGATCAGGTATAATACGTAACCCGAGTTTTGGTTAGAGGAGATGGCTTATGTCTAGTATGATTATCACTGACACAGAGGCTCTACATACAGTCTCGACCCCAGCAGCAGTAACAAATGGACAAGCTTCCGAGGATACTCAGAAAATCATTCGGGAGCTTGTTTCTACAATACCTAACGATGCTGCCGGTTTATCTGCACCGCAAATCAACTTCTTCAAATGTGTATTCGTTGCCAACTTTCCTGGAAAGGGATTATATGCGTTCGTAAATCCTGTTGTTAAACAGATTGGTGGACAAATAACTTCATATGAAGGCTGCTTGTCACTTCCTGGTATTCAGCGCAACATCTTCCGGTCCTCAGAGGTTGAGATCAGTGCTGATATTATCTACAAGATTAATATCTCGTATAAGAACATGGCTGATTCGATGCCATACTTCGATGATCTGGTGGAAACTGTGTCAACGGCTTACGATCAGAAGTTTAGATATTCCGAGCTAGATGCGTTTGTAGTACAACATGAATTTGATCATTTAGAAGGTGTGCTCATAACTGATCATGATGAATTTGTGCCTCTGTCAGAAGAAGTCATTCAAAAGCTGCAAGATCGTCACCAACACATCCAACAAAAGAGGTTTGTGAAGAAGCAGGCTGATCGTGACAGAACACAAAAGAACCAAGTAAAACCTAACCCCAAGAAGGCAGCCAAGCTTGATAAGTCTCTCAAGAAAGCTCAAAAACGTCGTGAAAAACAACTAGCATTACAACTCGAAATACAAGAGCGACAGCGAGCTATCGAAGCGGGCACGATAAAATCAGAATAGTCGAAGGACTTCCGTTGGATAAGTCTAATATATCCTTTACGCGTTCATTCTGAATTCGTAAGGGGAGATACCACATGGATCAAATCATGTCAGATGATAGACAATCTACGTTAGATTTTTTTGGTGGTGACGAGTTAGCTACCGATGTATTTCTGAAGAAATATGCAGCAACAAAACCTGATGGAACAATAGTTGAATATCTGCCTACACAGATGTGGGATCGGATGGCAAAAGCAGCCGCATCAGTAGAGCAAGACAAGAAATACTGGGAATCCCAGTTTTATGATGCCTTGACGGATTGGAAGATGGTCCCTCAAGGCTCTATTATGTTTGCGTTAGGTAATAAGTATCAGAAATCATCTTGCTCGAACTGCTTTGTAATTCCCATCCACGACGATTCACTGGATGGGATTTTTGATGCTGCAAAGGAAATGTCAAAAACCTATGCTTATCGTGGTGGTGTAGGCACTGATATTTCTCCGTTGCGTCCAGCCGGTGCGACTGTAAGTAATGCGGCACGCACTTCGACAGGTGCTTGGTCGTTCATGGACTTTTACAGTTATGTAACTCGGTTGATTGGTCAACACGGTAGGCGTGGTGCCTTAATGCTTACTATTGCTGATACTCATCCCGATCTACTGAATTTCATTTGTGCTAAGGAAGATAAGACAAAAGTTACAGGTGCAAACATATCTGTTCGGCTTTCTGATAAGTTCATGGAAGCTGTAGAATCAGGTAAAGACTGGAAAATGGAGTTTCAGACTAAACACGAGAAGATCACTCGTGAAATGCCCGCAAGAGATATTTGGCATTTAATTATCGAGAAGGCAACTACAACAGCAGAGCCGGGGATTCTCTTTTGGAATACGATACTACGGGAATCACCGGCTGATTGTTATGCAGAGGATGGATTTGCAACTATATGCACTAATCCGTGCAGTGAAATTCCTTTGCCAGCCTATGACGCTTGTACGTTGCTCTCCCAGAACCTCACCAAGTATACCCGAAACGACTTCCAAAAGGATGCCTATTTTGATTTTGATGCATTCAAGAAAGATACTCAGACAGCCACCCGGTTTATCGACAATGTTAAAGAGATCGACTTGAAACTTATGCCTCTCAAGCAACAGCGAGAAATTGCTGCTCTTGGGCGACGTATAGGCATGGGGACAAATGGGTTGGGTGATGCTCTGGCAAATTTAGGCATCAGATACGACACAGACAAAGCAGTAGAACTTGTAGACCAACTGTACGAGTTCTATGCCAAGGCAGTTTATGAAACGTCTTGTCAATTGGCAGAGGAGAAGGGAGCATTCCCGATCTTCGATCCTAAAAAAGAGAAGAACAATCCGTTCTTGAACCGAATTGGATTTGCAGGTAAGCCACGTCGCAATATCGCGTGCTTAACCTGTGCTCCTACGGGGTCAATCTCGTGTATATGTCAGACATCCTCTGGTGTAGAGCCTGTCTATAGCAATTTTTACAAGCGTCGTCGTAAGATTACTCACAACGAAGCCACTAACATCCCCAAGCATAAGTTGTTTGAGGATCAGATGGGTGACTTCTGGCAAGAATACGAAGTAGCACATCATAACGTGCAACGTTATTTACGACAACAAGGCATTAATCCAGAGATGGTTGACTCGGGTGAGATCGACTTGCCTAAATACTTCGTGGAATCACACAAGGTAAACTGGAAACAGCGGGTTAAGTTACAAGCAACTATGCAGAAGTGGATTGACCACGCCATCTCATCTTGTATTGCCGAGGGGACAGCGAGCCTGACTACATCTGAGGGGTTATTTGAAATAGAAGAGTTCGCCACGACTCCCGTATCTGTGGGTGAATTTTCGGACATTCCTTTTAAGAGCAAATCTGTCACACAGGACGGAAATTTTTCTACAATAGAACAAGTTTATAATAACGGACCCTTTCTGACATACGATGTAAGTTTCGATAACGGGTATGAAATGTCGATAACTCCTAATCACAAGCTATCCATTCTTGACGAGAATTATAATCTAGTCTGGAAAGAAGCCCAGGATATTCAGGCGGGGGATGTTATTGTTGGAAGGAAGGGCCTCAATATATGGAGAGAAAATGCCGCTAGAACGCCACTTTATGTTTTGAATATGTCAAATCCATTTAATTATAAACAATTGACGAATAGCAAGGATATAATATTACCTAAATATATGTCTGCATCTTTATCTCGATTCTTGGGCTATATTTGTTCTGATGGTTGTATTACTCAGAACGGAATCACGATTACTCAGTTAGAAAATAATGTCTGCGATGATTTTGAAGCCTTGGTTGAGGATGTGTTTGGTCTGACAACTAAGCAAATATTTGACAAAAGGTCTGGCAGTGGTCTCCTAAGCATGCAAGTTAACAGTCGAGAATTGTCTGCTTGGATGCGATGGCTTGGTATTAAGAATCATGATGAAATCGGGGTTCCACTTGTTATCAGAAGATCATCCGCACCGATGGTAAGACAATTCATTAAAGGACTAACTCTTGATGGACATGTATCCACATCTAATCTGTGTGTCATGACAAGCGTATGTAAAAAGATACTTAGACAAACACAACTTTTGTTGCTCAATCTTGGAATAGAAAGCAATCTCGTTAAAAGTGGAAACGGTGGCATGCGAGAATTTCCTTCTGGTAATTCTTATGAAACTCAGCACACTTGGTCTCTAGTGATATCTGACTGCTGCGAGGCATCTAGATTTATATCTTCAATTGGCTTTGCAGAAGATCGTAAGAACGAAGAAGCAGCTATCAAATTTAAGAAGTCTTCACGGCTTAAGAGACGAGGAAGCATACCTGATTTCGGTCTGCGCAGCAGATTTAGAAATGACATTTTGCCAAACATCAAATCATCAAGGCTGTATGATATTTTTCATAATCTTACTTGTTTAGATAAGCAATCCAGGTTTATGAATCTGGAAACAGTAGCCGAAATGGCTGATATGGGATTAGAAGTCCCTGACTTCCTGATTGATCATACGTATACATTTAGATCAGTAAAATCTATACAAACAGGCGAGGTAAGGCAGACTTGGGACGTTAGCGTTCCGAATGGTAACAGCTATATTGCTAATGGATTTATCAATCATAATACTTGCAATCTCCCGGCAGGGACTAGCACGGAAGTGGTAAAGAACGTATACATGGAAGCCTATAAGCAAGGTTGCAAGGGGTTTACCGTCTATGTTGATGGGTGTCGCGATTCCCAGGTGCTTTCCTCTGAGGATCGCGAGAATTGTATTAAAAAGACTAACGCCCCGAAACGGCCCAAGACCCTGCCTGCTGATGTATGTCATATATCCGTAATGGGAGAGTTGTATTTCGTTATGGTAGGTCTGTTGAAGGGGGATGATCCTTATGAGGTGTTTGCGGGCAGGAATGGTTTTATCAGCAGGAACGTGAAGAAAGCCGATATCACGAAGAAAAAACGTGGTCATTATGAGGCGATTCTCGAAAATGGAACTATAATAGACAGTATAGGTGAGCACATTACAGATGAGCAGGCAGCAGTTACTAGGTTAATCTCGTTGTCGTTGCGGCACGGAGCCGACATTGCTCACTGCGTTGGCGTGCTCGAAAAGGTTCCAGGCGATCTACATAATTTTGCCCGATCTATTGCTCGCACCCTAAAGAGGTATATTCCGAATGGAGCCAAGGTAACGGGGCAATCTTGTCATAACTGTAGTAGTGAAAACTTGATACGTGAAGAAGGTTGTCTAAAGTGCTTAGACTGTGGTATGTCTGGATGTAATTAGGAGTGAACAATGAAAATCAAAGTGAAGAAGTTGCATGAAAATGCAGTATTGCCTGCGGCAGCAAATCTAACAGACGCCGGGGCTGACTTGGTTGCGATTGACGATGGAATTGCCAAGAGTGATGGTAGGGGTGGGGTTTTGTATGTTGAATACAGGACCGGCATTGCGGTCGAACCACCTCCAGGTTACCATACTGAAATCTTTCCACGATCCAGCGTGAGCAAAAAGAATTTGGTTCTTGCTAACAGTATTGGACTCGTGGATGAAGATTACCGGGGTGAGATTTTAGTACGGTTCAAAGTCATCTCGGACAACAAACATTTCTTTGAGAAGTTCTCCAAGGGAGATCGTATCGCCCAGTTGGTATTGCGTAAGACTAAACGAGCCGAATATGAATGGGCAGACGAACTCTCTGACACCCAAAGGGGTGAAGGTGGATTTGGGTCCACCGGCAACTGACCCCTTTATCTTTTCTTTTCTTTTCTTTTCTAAAAAGCCAGGTGGCCTTCGGGTCATCTGGCTTTTTTTGTAGGATCGGAGCCTATTTCTTGGTATTATATGTGTAAGGAGTATCATGGCAGACTTCAATGAACGACATAATATAAGCTCAGACAAAGTGGTTTTCTGTTACCAACAAGGGGATGCTGATTCGCTAGAAGTAGCAAATTACTATGCGGCAGCAAGAGAGGTTCCATCAGAGAATCTAGTGCCACTGCCGTGCGCATCAGATAATCTCATTTCCGAAGCTGATTTTATCACCACAATCCAAACTCCACTCACGGCTGCATTATCGACCCTCAATGCTGGATCATCTTCGGGTGGTACTTCTTCCAGTGGAGAGAAGAATATCTGGGTCATTATTTTTGGGTATCATGTGCCTCATGCATTTACAAGTGGAAGTGGTGAAATCATTGCGGTAGCAAGCGCAGCTCATAAAATAGGTACTACCACCGTAGAAAAGTTTCCTAACATTACTTATGACCGTCGTGGTAGTTGGCAATATTTTGATGTGGATGACGCCAATGAGATGTACATCACCGCTGTTATTGACGGTCCAACAAAAGAGTCTGCGATGGCCTTGATTGATAGGTCGATTGCTGTAGATAACTCGCCGTTTGTAACTGGCAAGGTGTATGTTGATCCATATGGACTCAAGATATCAGATGATCAACTAGATTATCAAGCAGACATCCTAGATTGGGTTCAAAATTCCATGAATGGACTGGGTCTACAAAGCGAGATCACGGTGGACATAGGTGATCCATACCGTGATCCAATGGTCCAGTTCTTCCAGAGTGATTCGTTCTATTGGGGTTGGTACACCCCTAGATTTTCACGATTGCTTTTTCTGAATCAGTCGCAGAAGAGAGCCTTTCTATACAACGCTGATGATGATGCCGCTGCCGATATTACATTGGGATTTGATGCTAACGGTAGCGATCCGTGGTGCAACATAGCCATCGGTATTGATCCAGGCTACGCCTCTTGTGCAGGTGCGGTAGATGCTCCAGGTGAAGATGCATATCTTCGTCCACGCCCATTTTTTGAGTCTATGCATCGTGGTGCGTCTCTTGGTGAGTGTTTCTTATATTCGTCGCCATATATCAACTGGAAGATTATTCTCATTGGCGATCCGCTAATGGTTGTTAATTTTCCTAACGAAGTCCCACCGGACCAGGATTTGTCTAATGAGTCTTTGCCAAATACTGAGGTGATTAGAAGGGTCGTAGTTTATTTAGAGCAAGCAATAGCATACGCCACTCGACAATACAACCTACTGGATACTACACTAACAGCCGTCGTGGATTCAAGTAATTTTTCCGAAGAACTTCACCTATTAGTGCCTGTGTCTAATTGGAAGGATATGAAGAGTCTAAGCTCCAGAAACCAGCTATTTGCTCGCCCTGCAACTGGTTTGCTGAATTACGTTTTAACTACTGAAGGTATGACTTTCGAGGATTGGTTGGACCTACATGACGAAAAAATCAGCCAGTTATTGTCGGATGTTATAGATTCTGCTGAAGGGGATTCTGTTTCAGAAGATTACATATATACAGAAGGACACTGGAATTACGATTTTGTATACACACATGTTCGCTCTGTCTTAGAGAATGTCCATTTTAGGCTTCAGATAGCAGAGGACGAGGATTTTACCTCAATAGTCGTAGACGCAAATAGCTATGGCTCGATAGATGGATGGCAGTATGAATCTGAGGCTTTCGGGGGTTTCATCCAAATGATCTCCGAAGGTTTTCCATCTAATTATAGCGGTCGCAGGATTAGATATGAAGCTGTCGAGGCCAACTACCTGACACAAACAGAACTGTATTATGTCAGATGGAGGCCCCTCGACAGTAATGGGAACAATCTAACTAGCGACTGGTTTACAGACGATCACAGGATGATTGTAGCTCGATAATGGCTGCATACAACTTCCAAATAAGCAACAATCTGTTCCTTTTCTATCAAGAGCAGTTTGCTGAGATAGCCTTAGCTGGCATTAATAGTGATGATCCACTTCGCGTGGCTTCACAGGTTGTGCAGTCAGTAAATCTGAGTTCTTTCAATCCTGCCCAATACAACGAGGTCGTTGCAACAAGAGATCGCTTTATACTTGACTTGCTAAATACAGCAGAGCAAATCGACATTAACGCAAGGTCTCTTGTCCCAATACAGCCCGCATTTCATGGTTTGTCGGCTCATATCAGAGAGTGGACGGGAGGAACCTTGGACGAGTATTTAACCGGCCAAGGACTCAAAGTTCATCCAACATTCGCTGCCATTGCCTCATTGAGTGGGGAAACAATTAGTACAGATAACATAGAAGAGGAATAATATGGCACGCAGAAAGTCGATAAACCATGTGAATGATATCCTCGGAAAACTGAAGGACAAGCTCCTAATGGATTCCGTGGATTTCGAGAGTTATATACCAAACATAATTGAGTTTTGTGAATCGAAGAAGTATCTAAATCTTGGTGCTCAGGGCATCAAGTTGTTCCCACTCCAAAAAATCATCCTTAAAACATTTTACAGGGGACAGCGTGGTAATGAAAAACTCAATCTTACGGAAGACGAGCTAAACCTGCTCTACAAGCTAAAGCTGGACAACGTTATTGAGAAGTATTACAGTGGCACGCTATTTAGAGAGCTAGTTCTGGTTTTGGGTCGGCGGTGTGTTAGTGGTGATACGATCATATTCGATGCAATAACCGGAGAATCCAAAACCATAGCGAATTGGCACGAAACTGAGGCAATCTTGAATGTGTGGACCTACAATGAGGAATCTAAACATTTTGAGATAAATGAAGCAAGTACCATATCTCAAGGCGAACGAGAATGTTTCAGAGTAACATTAGATAATGGTGATTACGTTGATTGCACGGATAATCATCCTTTGTTAACTCCTGCTGGATGGAAGGAATTAAAATACCTACAAGTAGGTGACAAAGTAGCACAAGCAGATTGCATACCGAAACCTGATGATGGTGAAGGTTTAGAAGAATATGAAGCCGCTATTTTGGGGTATATTATTGGTGATGGTAATTGCACAACATCAAGGTGTTACTTTACTACTGAAGACAAACAAGTCGTAGAACATTTGCAGGAATGCTTGAGTAAGTTGTCTGACAATATGATTGTCAAATACGATAATAACGATCTATCTCCGTATCAATATTCATTACGACAACGAGACATCAAATATAAAACTTGTGAAAAGAACAGCAAATCTATTACAGGACGAGATACTTCTGATTTATTCAAGTTCCTCTCTAAGCACGGACTACAAGGAAAGACAGCCAAGCATAAAAGAGTACCGTATGCAGTGTTTTCCGCCAGCAGTAGAGCAAAGGCGGCGTTCTTGAATGCTTATTTTAGTTGTGATGGACATTTTTCAAGCGGCAACATTCCTAAAATCGAATTATATTCAGTAAATGAAAATTTGCTGAAAGATACTCAATCATTGTTATCTTCATTGGGCATATTTTGTCAAATATATAGTAAGACTTCAAATTGTCAAATCAAAAGTAAAACTGATGAACAAATTTATCAATACAAGAACCACAAAAGCTATAGATTACATATTGCTCGGCAATTAGATATATCTAAATTTATAACGTTTATTGGCGGATCAAAAACATATACAGCATCGAGAGTATTAAAAAACGTTAATACGGAACATGAAATTTTCTTCAAACGAATTGAAAGCATACAGACATTGGGTCCAAAGAATACCTATGATTTGAGTGTTTATGATCATAATTGTCATAACTTTATTATTAACAATGGTTTACAGATGCATAATTCAGGAAAAGACTTCATGACTGCTCTTATGGCATTGTATGAAGTTATGACCCTGCTAGAAATACCCGGTGGCAATCCATTCAAATACTATGATATGGCAGCCGGTAACCCTATCTACATCCTGACTGTTGCTACTTCATCTGATCAGGCACGAATTCTGTTTAACGAAATGAAAACTCGTATGCAGGTGTCTGAATACTTTAAGAATAAGATCGGTAAGATTGAGAGTGAAAGAATATGGTTCCTAACACCAGAAGATAAGATGGTCAACAAGCAACTTATTGACGAAGGACTAGAGAATGCAACTACTGATGGAAGTGTTGCTATTATGACTGGTCACTCCAACTCGGAAAGCTTGCTGGGAAAGCGTATATTTACCCTGCTTTTGGACGAGGTAGCCTCGTTTAAGAACACTGGATCAGCCACGTCTGGTGAACGTATTTATTCTGCTCTCACCCCTGCAACTGCTGACTTTAAGCACCCAACAAAGATCAAGGCAGGCTCGATTGATGATGAGAATCCTCAAGGTCTGCCTGTTTTGGACTCGAAGATTATGAGTATTTCGTCACCAAGATCAGAAGAGGGTGTATTCTATCGAATGTATAAAGAAGCGCCTGAAGTACCAGAGCGATTAGCATTCCGCCAACCAACTTGGAATGTCAATTTGAAGTTTACTGAAGGCTCATTACGTAACGAGTTTAAGCTTATGAGCGCCGTCGAGTTTGCGATGGAGTTTGGGGCTGATTTCTCTGGTACAGGTGGTGAACTGTTTATACCGAGCAGGTATGTTGACGAAGCATTTGAATTAGGTCGGGAGTTGGGATTGTCCAATAGAATCGTTGGTCGCCCAGGTCTTACATACTACGCTCACTTGGACCCAGCAGCAACCTCTCACAACTATGCTCTTGTGATATTGCACGTTGAAGACAGGATACGTGTCACTGAGGACGATAATAGAATTCGACGAAAAGACAAAATCAAGCTATTTGTTGTTGACCATATCAAGGCGTGGCAACCAACAGCCACAGCATCTATTTCTGTCAATATGGTAGATGAGTATATAATTGAACTAGCAAAGAGATTTAGGTTTGCTATGGTTTCATACGACAGTTGGAATTCACTGTCGAGTATACAGAAGTTGAGATCAAAAGGAATACCGAGCAAGATGACTCAATTTCGTAAGCAATACAAGATGCATATCTATGATCATCTTGAGCATTTGTTGGTAAATCATCAAATTGCTTTGCCAGCAACAGGTGAATGGGCATCCACTTTAGAAGGTGAATTGAAACACCTAAAGAGACAATATGGTGCAAACGGGTTCAGGATCGGTCCCGACGATGAAGCCCCGATTACTACTGATGACCTTTGTGTGGATATTAATACCATAGTGTTTACTAATAAAGGTTCCAAAAAAATCAAAGATGTTGAACCCGGCGATGAGATTTTGGGAGCAAATGGTGAATATTCTGTAGTAGAAGATGTTGGTATCCATCCTAATTCAAGAAAATGCTTTGAGATACAGCCATTTTATGGGCTGGGGGTTAAAGTAACTGAGAACCACCCAGTTGAAGTGCTTCGAGAAGGATGTCGTATGTTTGTTGAGGCACAGCATTTAAGGATGTCTGATAAGGTGCTGCGATCATGGAATGTCACGAGTAAACCATTTTGTCACGACTTGTCAAAATGTGTTAAAAATTCAGATTCAAAACATCATAACGTAGAATATGTTCGCGATGATCTTATAAGGCACCAAAATCCGAACGCAAAATGGCATAAACGGTTTATATGCCCTACGCAGCCTTTCGGGTACATTTGCGGTTTATATCTTGCCGAAGGTAATATCGGACATCATAGCGTAGTTTTTGCTGGCAACATAAATGAAGTTGCAATACAAGAAAACATGCGACAATATTCTGTCGAAGTTTTTGGAGTTGATCCTACAATGCCACATCAAAAAGAAGGAGATGGATGCCAAACCCAGGTTAATAGCGTTATTTTAAGAGACTATTTTCTTGATGTTTTTGGCTACCAAAAGGCAATCGATAAGAATATTCCATATGATTTTATGATTGCTCCGGTTGAATTTCAGAAAGAACTTATTAAAGGATATTTTGATGGCGATGGTAGTTTTAATGCAAAATGTATCACATTCACCACAACGTCCAGACGCCTTGCATTAGATGTGCAAAATTTACTCCTTCGTATGAGGGTAGTTTCGTCTATTTCGATATCAAAACGGAAGGGCAAGACTTGCCTTATCAATGGCAAGAATGTGAATTATAATTCAGACTTATACAATGTTCGAATAACCGATAGCCGATCTTATAATGAATTGTCAAATATACTGGGATTGGGGCTTCATAAAGAACAATCAAAATATCATACTGTAAAATATGATTTCATATTACTAAACACGATAGCAGTAAAAATTCGGTCTATCAAAGAGATACCTATTATGAAACAGGTAGCTAATATTAAGGTGACAGATTCCACGTTTGTTGCTAATTGTGTCAATACACATAATTGTGACGCCTTGGCTGGGGCATGTGGCTCTGCCATCGAAGTAAGTTATGCTGGATACCCAAAAGGTGGCACAGTATACGTGCCTCAGAGTCATGATATGATGGAACAAAGGTGGAAAGTGGGTACAAGTTCGTACTCAAATAACCAGTGGAGCCACTTATATAGAAAGTTTGGCTATAATCCAGGCAGTTAGTGAAGGATTTCCAATGGCGCTTGTCTAAGTATAAGTGTCCATAAGGAGAATGCAATGTACAACCACAAAAAAGCTCAAATTAGGACTCATGAGAAAATGCTGCGGGAGCATCCTGTTGACCCCTCAGCAGACGACAAGCAGGCCATTTGGGAGAAGGAACTTAAACACTGGCAAGGTGATAAGGATACCATCACCGAAGACCAGATGAATTCAACTTTGAAACAGGCTGACACAAACTCCACAGATGTGCCCATTATTGAAAAAATATTGAATGAGCGAGAGAGCTATATTGTGCATAGGAGTGATGCTGGAGAAATATCTACTCCACCTATGAGCGCATTGGTAGAGTTTAATCGCCAGGAGCGTATGGAATATTGGGAGACCACAAAGGAACCTCATTGGAGCCAAACGATCAACGAGAAGAAACAACAAGGAGCACTCCCTAAATGGCCTAAAAACGTAGGTCAGCACGAAAAAATAGTTCTTAATAATGATCCAAGGCGTTTTCAGGACAAGGGCAATTTGCCCACCAGCACTTCACAGGCTGAAAACGATGCTGGTCACGGCAAGAAGCCTAAAATCAAGCCTCTTACTGGGGATTTGACGACGGCTGATGCTCATTTGATTGCCGAAAAGATCAAAACTGGGTATTCTGTCGAGTATGATGCAGCAATCCTAGCATTCTTGAGGGATGCCGAGCGTGAAAAGCGAGAATTAACTGATGTCGAAAAGCGCACGATATCAAACCTAAAGATGGCTAGAACTAAAGCCATGTTGAAGAAGTAATGCTTCGTGTCACAAGCAAAACTATTATTGCCCTTAAGGGCACACCACTTATATATGAGGAGCCATTCAATCAGTTACAAGACTGGTTGAATGGCCGTCATCCTCATATGCCACGTCCGAATAGCAAGTATGATTCTGGCAAACCAAAGCAGACCAACTTCGATGCTTGGCTTGGGTTAGACTCACAGAACGAACGAGCGCCGAACTCCGGTGCTGGTATGAGTTTGGGTCGTGATCCTAATGAAAGTAACGATAAAAGGTTGAGTTCTGGGTATAATGATGGAGAACAGGCTAACGATGAGACAGGTCCGGGTCACAAGACTGAGGTGCCTGATCCATATTTTACCTCTGATGTAGCAAATGAAGTGTTTATGGATTTGAGGCTGAAAAACCAAGGTGGACACGATTCACCCATGGCTCACTTGCGGAAGATAAAAACCCGGTCTCCTGTGGCTCTGCCTCATCGTCGATACAACGTCGATATAAACTAGGAGATTGAAAATGGTTACTATCCAAGGCACCGAGAGGATCAAGGGAGTCCTTGATCTGGCAAGCATTCGTCAACAACTTGTCAAGGGACAAGTATTACATCTCAAAGATGATGATTTCTGGAATGCTGATGTACAAACAGCACTCAAAATGGGCTGGGTTGTATCAAAAGGCACACCAACCCAGGCTGCAACTTCACAATATACTGGCAACCGAAAGATCAAATGTGTGAACACGCATCATAGGTCTATTAGCATGCGCCAAAATGAGCGTGAGATCAGGCCAGGGCAAACCTTTGTTTTGCCCGAAAGCGATATGGATACACCCGCAGTCAGGGCCGCTGTTGCTAAGGGCATGATTAAACCTCTTGGGGTTGCTGATGCTGAGTCAGAAGATTCAGAAGGCAAGGTTTATGTCAAGAAGCGGCTTGAAGGTGTTGCTCTAACCCCAGAGCATCAAACGGAGCCAACGGTTGATTTGGGACATGCTCCCACTCCATCGTTGCAGTTAGACGAGCCAGATGGTGAAGGGATTGTTAGAGTTGATCTCGATACTAACGAAGAGTTATTGTCTCCAACTATCATCAAAGACAATAAGGGTGTAACCTGGAATAAGTCAGAAGAGATTAGAGGTCCAAGCAACATAATAACTGATGAAAATCCAGCCCCAGTGGACCCAAACGTTGGTGATCCTAAACGCACTTCCGTAGTGGTTGATCCAAATAAGGCACGGCTTAATGCTTACGTTGCTAACAAGGATCAGAATATTACTTTTGTAGATCGATTAGAAAAGCAGGAAAGAATCGCTTCACATCCGAAATTAAAGGATAAGCCGATCCCGCAAGAAGAAGGGACGGTAATTATCGAGGATATCGACGATGATGAGGCACGTATTGCTGCTCATCCAGTCTTAAGTAAGCAGCATCGTGATGCTGGAGTAGATTTTATTGATGATCTGGATACCATTGAACGGGTAAAAAGCCACCCTGTTTTGGGTAAAAAGAATAACGAGGAATAAGAGTTGGATAAAATAATTCAGTTTTCTCCTAAACACTGGCTGTGTCTCTTTGCAGGATTGTCACGTAAGAACAAGAAATATCTAAAGAGATACTATAGTACGGTCTATCCTCGGTCGTATGTTCATAAATTGGTGGCGACCCTGGAGGAAGATAATGTTCAATCTAAGTCAGCACAGTGTCGGAGAAAATAACAGCATCCAACTCCTGCAAAGTGAACTAAGCGCTTTTGACATCAAGAAAACCAAAGGCGGAAGCTATGAAATCCGTGTAGGGGACGATAACTCACGAGTTAGATCACTTGATGAAGCTGCCAATCTAATAAACGAAGCCGTCGAGGAGCTAAAAGAATCCCTATGGGAAAATTGGAACAATCTCCGAGACGTGGCTGAGATCATAGTTAATAACGAGCACTCAAACAATGGTGGATTAGACAACCTGCTGTTTTTAAGTAACGTCAAGAAGTCCTATTTGTTGTCTTCTATTTTTACAGACCTTGAAGAGGTTAATAAATCAATTCAATGTCTGTTCAACATAGATGCTGCTAACGTCAGTGACCATCTTATTTCTACCTACAATCTCACTTATCTGAAGGTTAAGCTTATCCATAGGCTTGTTATGCGTGAGATGTATAGACTTAAACTCATATCTCACGTCAAAGCTATGCAAAAATCTGCTCAGAGTGTTTCTGGGCCGTGGGCCAATCTTGATCTTCCAATGAAAGAGCGAATTTGGGAATGGGATGACGGAGAAGAAGAATACTTCTCACTTCGACAAAAGGCAAGAAGAGAGCAAGTAAGATACAATCCTGAATACACAAAAGATGGGTTCTTTTATGTATGGCAAGATTTAACTAGAGACCCATACAAGTTTGAGGGTCAAAATAGCGACAGCCCGTATAAGAGCAGACATATGCTCCAAATACCATAACGGAGAAGGATATGCTTAAGATCAAATCTCAAATCTCTGGATATAGTTTTCACAATACGACGGATCATCGCTTGATATCACAAACGATACAGTATCCATTTCTCTTCCACTAAACCCAGAACAGATAGCTCAAATACGCGATGAATTAGGAGGTGAGGTAATATGAAGATAAGTCCGACAGGCAAAGGAAGCGTGCAATACGGCACTAAGAAATACGCTCAGTATGACAACGGTGTAGACCCAGAGTTTAGACGCATAGATGAGTCTGTGGCAAACGAAGCTCGACAGATGAATGAGCGCACTCAGATGGTAGAAGGCTTTGTTGATGTTATGAAAAACAGTATCAGAGAACTACAGTACGACTATCCCTTCTTGACCACAGAAGATGTCACCTACATTTTACAAAAAACTCTGGAATCTCTCCAAACAGGTGCTTAATGGATAAGAACGACCAACTAAACAAGAAGATTCTTGTTAGTGAAGCTGTGGCGAAGCTCTCTTACTTTGCCAAGCTTTATGGCATAGAATCTCTGTTTATAGTTGGTGGTTTTTGTCGTGAACTATACTATGACAAGATTTGGAGAGTAAATGATATAGATGTGGCATCAGCATTCCACGGAGAGTCGATGCAACTAGGTAACCTGTTTGCATCTGAGGTGCTGAATACTACTCCAGAAATCTACAGAAGATCAGGGGCCGCAGCCGTCATCTACGAAAGTGAAGCGGGTAGCATTAAGATCGAATTTCAAGGATATAGCCCTAACCAGTATATGCACAATCAAGAGGTTAGGCAGTGGATGCACGATTCTAAGATAGAAGATGTACCACTAATGAATAACATATTTGGTAGGGACTTCACTATCAACTCAATGATATTTTCTCTCGATGACGAGAAGTTATACGATCCCACAGATTTGGCTGTGCAAGACCTAGAACGCAAGAGAATAGTCTCGCTATTGCCAGCCGAATTGCTTGTGAAGTACAACCCCCTTGCTATCTTGAGAGCAATTCGATTTGCTCTCACATATGATTTTACCATAGATTCTGATATGCGATCAGCAATGAAGGGTGGAGTAGATATTCTGTGTAAATCTCTGTCACAGGAGAGGATACTCAAAGAAATTATGCGTATATTAAAGATTGATGCGGAACATGGCATTGAAATGCTACAAAAATTCAATCTGGGCAAGTTTTTATAGGTAAGCGTCAAGAAAACCCCTTCAATTGACGCATACTCTACTACTACTACTACAAAATATTTCTTATTCCCTTGAAGGAGTTCGTAAACAAACGTATAATGTGAGTGTAAACCTAGTGAGACCATCAAGAAATATATAGAGAACCAAAAACACGATGACTAACAGAGTTTGAAACGCAGTGACCAAAGCATTCAAGTATAGATTGTATCCCACTCGTAAACAGGTGAAAGCACTTCAACAAACGCTGACTACCTGTAGGATGCTCTACAATAATGCCTTGGAACAACGCATCTCCACTTATAAGGACTCTCAGGAATCCGTTACTTACTGTGACCAAGCAAATGCTCTGGTCACAAACAAAAATGATTATCAAAAGCAGGTGCATTCTCAAGTCCTACAAAACACTTTGAAACGGCTTGACACCTCGTATGGAAACTTCTTCCGCAGAGTCAAAGAGAAGAAGTCTGGCAAGAACATCAAAGTGGGTTTCCCACGTTTCAAACCTGACCAACGTTACAATTCGTTCTGTTACCCACAATCAGGCTTCAGGCTGACCAACGATTGTAGGCGTATTAAACTCAGTAAGATTGGAGACGTGAGACTTATCTATTCACGACCAGTGGAAGGCAAAATTAAAACCTGTAGAGTGGTTCGTGATGTAGACCAATGGTTTGTGGTGCTCACCTGTGAGCAA
>Ga0210057_1003685_pt1 | contig 20962 bp, 23 predicted proteins | sample CryGeyCG2114_010_2_FD_183968 | JGI IMG/M metagenome (GOLD analysis project Ga0210057, IMG submission 183968) | Groundwater microbial communities from aquifer - Crystal Geyser CG10_big_fil_rev_8/21/14_0.10 (SPAdes) (version 2) | ecosystem: Environmental > Aquatic > Deep subsurface > Groundwater ...
GAGGATATGAATAAGGTTGATTTGGAAATTGCCAAGCACAGAAACGGACCATTGAGGAGTTTCCAGCTTCATTTTCGCGGCGACAGAATTAAATTTTATGGTTTGGAAGTAAAAAGAGGTGAAGGAGGTGAATAGAGATGCTGTTTGAAGCTTTACTGCTTAAGAAAGACAAAGAGCAGGAAAGAGAATTAAAAAAGGGAAAAAGAGAAATTGAAGAATTAGCAAAATAAAAATGGAAGAAATTTTTAAAAATCCAGGAACTTTATTGATTTTAGCTTGGTCTTTAGTTTGGAAAGGCTGGGCCCTTTGGCGGGCGAGCAAAAATGACCAAAAGTATTGGTTTATCGCCCTTTTGTTGCTCAACACCGTCGGGATACTGGAGATAATCTACCTAACTTTTTTTCAGAAAAAAGACCGCCTTTGGAACAAAATTATTCAGAAGAAAATTTTAAGAGTGACAAAGAAATAAAATGTTTCTTCTAACCTTGCATGTCGGGTCTGCTGGCGTGGCCATATCTTTGTTCATAATACCACGCTTCTTCTGTACTTATCTTTCCCTCTAGATGCCTTTGGTTTACTAAGCAAAGGAACTCTTCTTTTTCAACGAAGCTTTGTGGTTCATGACCTTGTTCTGTTGATATTCCATTTTCTTGTTCTTTAGACATTTTTTACCTCCTTTCCGGACAGAGTTTAAGTGCTCTATTTTTAGAGTAGAGCACCAGTAAAAAAAAGTCAAATTTTGTTGGCTTGCCTCGCTTGCAAAATTCTTATTGGTGCCGAGGGCGGGAATCGAACCCGCATGAGCTTTGAGGCTCATAGGTTTTTGAGACCTACGCGTCTGCCAGTTCCGCCACCTCGGCTTGCATTTAATTTTATCAAATTTACTCTTGAGATTCAATTTGGAAAGGAGTAGAATTTGAACCTATGATTTCAGTAACTAAACTTCGGGCAGGAGCCACTTTTAAGCTGAATGACCAGCCTTTTCAGGTAGTGGAGTACAAACACACTAAATTAGGTCGGGGAACGGCCAATATTAAAGTTAAGGTGCGTAATTTACGGACTGGCAAGGTGATGGAGAAAACTTTTATCTCGGGGGCCAAAGTGGAGCCTTTGGAGGCAGAGATAAAAGAGCTTCAATATCTTTACAAGGATGCTAGGGATGCTTGTTTTATGGATCCAAGGAGTTTTGAACAGTTTTCTTTGCCTCTGCTTGTTTTAGGTTTAAAAGCCGATTTTCTTAAAGAGGGAGAAAAAGTGAGGGTGTTTTTTAGTGAGGAGAAGCCCCTTTCAATTGAATTACCAGTAGCTTTGGTTTTTGAAGTTGTTCAGGCGCCGCCCGGAGTCAGGGGCGACAGTGCGACTGCCTCTTTTAAACAGGTGACTTTGGATAATGGTTTGGTAATAAAAGCGCCCCTTTTTATTAAAAAAGGTGATCAAGTGAAAATTGATACTCGGACCGGAGATTACATTGAGAGAATAAAATAAAGACAGATAATAATAGTAGTGGCTTGAATGAGGAGTCCAGGAATGATTTTGATGTTAGCTTGGTGTTCATGTTGAAATTTGATAAATCTTTTTAAGAGCCGGTTTTTGATGCCAAGATAGAAGTAAAAACCTTCAATAACATCAGGTAAAACAGCCATAAAACAGGCCAAAAGGATAATGATGCTTTGTTCAATATTTGGCCAGAAGCGGGAGATAATAAAAAAGCCCAAGATTAGGCTTAAAGTGGTGTCTAAGGCAATAATCAAGTTTGATTTTCGGGTGAGTTTGCCAAGTTTTAAGGTTTCAGTGTAAAGACTTGGGTTCCAATGAGGAACAAAGTCGAGAACAAAATGGCTTAAAAGAGCCAGCGGCAGGGAAATTAAAGGATTGGGAATTTTAATAGCAATGGTTGCCCCAACAATGGTATGCGGCAGTTCAAGCACAGTGGTATTGAGTATATGATTTTGATACAATAACGTCAAGGACAAAAAAATGTTGCCAGTTCTTTTTTCAATCGGACCAATCACTGTTTATTCTCTGGGCTTTTTGCTGACCGTTGGCGCCTTTTTAAGCAGTTTTGTTGTTTGGCGCCGGTTGCGAGAATTGGGGATAAAAGAGGAGAAAACGATTGATTTTATTTTGACTTTAGCTTTCTTTGGCTTAATTTTTGCCAGAATTATTTATATTTTTTGGCATTTTGACCAATTTGGTTTTTCTCTAAGCCGCTGGTTTCTTTTAGGTCGCTATTCCGGACTTTCTTTTTGGGGAGGAATGCTTGGCTTTTGGTTAGCCTTATGGCTTTTTATTAAAAGAGAAAAAAAGGATTTTTGGCAGTTGGCTGATGAACTTAGTTTTGGTCTTCTGCCGCTTTTAATTTTGGCAAAAACAGGCTGTTTTTTTGATGGCTGCAGTTTAGGTAAACCGACTAATTTGTTTTGGGGAATCTATTTTCCGGGTACATTTTTGCGGCGGCAGCCAGTTTCTGCTTTGGCTGTTGTTTTCCTTTTTTTGATTTTCCTTTTTTTGATTTGGCTGGAAAGGCGCTGGCGGTTATTAGCTTGGTACAAAAGTAAAGCTTGCGGTTTTGTTTTTTTGACTTTTTTAAGCTTGCTTTTTTTGGTTAATTTTATTCTTGCATTTTGGCGTGATTCTCAGCTATACTTTTATTGGGTAGAAATTTTTCTTAGCTTAACAGGATTCTTGGCGACGGTAATTGTTTTTTATTTCCGGTCAGGCAGAAAATTAAGGAGACAGAATGAAAAAAAGAAAAGCTAAAAAAACTAATAAAAACCGGCCAATTCGTTTTCCGGGTAATATTTTAAAACCAATTGGTGCTTTTCTGTCTCATGAAATAAAGAGACTGGAAAAGAGAAAAAAGAGTTTATCTAAACGGGATCCTTTTAAAGATGTCAGTCGGGTGATCGACAACGCCGCTTCTGATACTGATGCTGCCGAGCAGGTAGGTCATGCTCAGGTAGCGGCTATGAAAAAACAAACTGACCGGCGGCTAATCCAGATTAAAAAAGCTTTGACTCGGATCAAATTGGGCAAATACGGCATTTGTGAACGTTGTGGTAAAATGATTGATACCGATCGGTTGGTGGTCATGCCTGAAGCGACTGTTTGTATTGATTGCGAGCGGAAAAAAGCAAAATAGTGAAGGTATTTGAAGATAAAAATTTGCTTCTTCTTAATAAGCCAGCTGGTTTGATTGTTAATCGGTCTCAAACAGCCAAAGAGTCGACTCTTCAAGATTGGTTAGAAAAGAATCTAAAAAATTTGCCGGACATTGGTGGGCGATCAGGCATTGTCCATCGGCTGGATAAAGAGACTTCAGGGTTAATATTGGTCGCCAAGACAGCTGATGCTTTTGAAAAATTGCAAAGGCAATTCAAGGAAAAAAAAGTGGAAAAGCACTATTTAGCTTTGGCCCACGGTAAAGTTTTTCCTAAAAAAGGTGTCATTAAAGCTTCAATCAGGCGCAACCCTTTTGACCGGGAGAAATTCGGCGTTTTTTTAGGCGGCAGAGAAGCGGAAACGAGATATAAGATACTAAGATATTATGATACTAGGAAATTAGGCAAATTTACTTTGCTGGAGTTGACGCCTAAAACTGGTCGAACTCACCAAATTCGGGTTCATTTAAAATATTTAGGCTATCCGGTAGTTGGCGATGACAAATATGCCGGTCGAAAAACAGCTCGCTCTGACCGGCGCTGGTGCCCCCGCCAGTTTCTTCATGCTTCTTTTTTAGTTTTTCGTCATCCCCAGACAGGCAAGAAACTTGAATTTTCTTGTCCATTACCGGATGATTTAAAAAAAGTGTTAAAAACTTTGCGATGAAAAAAATTTTCTTCCTATTGGCTCTATTATTATTGCTTTTTTTAGGTTTTAAATTTTACAGTTGGTGGCGAAGGGTTGCTTGGGATAAAGAAGGCAGAATTAATTTCGTTATTCAGACTAAATCGGTTTTAGTGCTTTCTTTGATTCTTTCAGAAGATAAATTATTGATTCTTTCTATTCCTAATGGTATTGATGTTGAAGCAATTCATGGCTACGGCCCTTATCGAATTGAATCAGTTTTTAAATTGGGCGAGCTGGAAAAACGAGGAGGCGAATTTTTGCAAGATAGTATTCAGGAATTTTTGGGTTTACCTTTGGATGGTTATCTTGTTACGGATAACGATTGGGAATTCAAGGTTGAGGATAAAAAGAAGCTTGTTGGGAAAAGACAGCAAACTAATTTGAACCATTGGGATTTGGTTCAGCTTTGGTGGCAGATGAAAAAAATTTCTGATAGCAAGGTAACAATGATTGAACTTGAGCCTGGCAGCACTTCTTGGGAAATAGATGAGATTATTGGTCAATTTTTTCAGGATAAAAAGCTTACAAGCGAAGATTTAGCAATTGCAGTTTTAAATGCTACTGAACGTTCCGGTTTAGCTTACCGAGGAGCAAAGTTAATCAGTAATATTGGCGGCAGAGTGGTAGAAGTTGGTGGTTGGGAGGAAAATAAAGGAAATTGTGAGTTAAGAGGGAAGAAAAAATATCTTAAAAGTTACACTGCTCAAAAAATAAAGAAAATTTTTGACTGCCAGTGGGGTGGGGAAGACTTAGCCGACCACCGAGCTGACTTGGTTGTCATTCTAGGCGAAGCCTACTGGCGCAAACTAAACGAAAAATGAACTTTGCCTCTTTAAAAAGAGGGGCGGTTTTGGAAGCGTTTACTGCGATGGGTTTCTTTAATCAAAATTTCTAAGTGATTGCGGTCAACGGTTTTAACAAATGCTCGGTAACGATTGCCGCCACTGATGAAAGTAATCAGTCTTCGGGAAATGTCTTCGGGCAGGCAGCCAAGATGGATATTATTTTCATTCATTACAGCCACAAAGCGTTTTTTGGCGGCTAGCATTACTTCGTCGCCGCTGTCGACTTCTGCTAATCGCTGGGCGGAAGTCAATCGGACCACTTGAACCATTTTAGTCTTCCTTGGTTCTTCCAGAAAAGCTTCAGTTGAAACAGGTTTTTTTCTTTTTAAAGATGAATTTTGATTGTTTTTGCCAGTCAATCTTTTTAGATTTTTTAAAGCAATTGGATTGTATTGGTCAAATTTTAATACCTTTTGGTAGGCCTTTTTGGTGGCAGTTAGATTGCCGGTTTCCAAGAAAGCTCGGGCAAGACGATTTAAAGCGGCAATATTTCGAGGTTCTGATTTGAGGATTTTTTGGTTGAGTTCAATCGCTTTTTTCCAAGTGCCTTGGGTAGCGGCGTCAATGGCTTCCTTTTCCCAAACGGCAGTGTTCATTTGCCGCTAAAGATATAATGTTAAAGCTTTTTTGTCAAGGGTTGAGAAAAGAATAGTGTGATGATGTTATAATATAGATAATGTCTGGACATTCACATTGGTCAACTATCAAAAGAAAAAAAGGAGCTAGTGATCAAGAGCGAGGCAAAATTTTTTCCAAACTTGCCAAAGCAATTAGTGTGGCGGCAGGGTATGGAACTGACCCGGCAAAAAATTTCAAACTGCGTTTGGCAATGGAAAAAGCCAAAGAGTTTAATATGCCAAAAGAGAATGTTAAACGGGCCCTTCAACAAGCTCAGGGTAAACTTGCCAACAAGGGGCTGGAGGAAGTTGCTTATGAAGGTTATGGGCCGGAAAGTATAGCCGTTATTGTTGAGGCGGTGACTGATAATCGCAATCGGACCACGGCGGAAATAAAAAATATTTTTGAAAGGGGAGGGGGAAGTCTGGCCAGCCCGGGTGCCGTCTCTTTTCAGTTTAAAAAAGCCGGTATGATAGTGGTTCAAAAAAAAGAAAAAATTGATGAACAGATTTTAAAATTAATTGATTTGGGAGTGGCTGATGTTGAAGAAGTGGATGATGGTATTGAGGTTTTTACCCGGTTTGAAGAGTTAAATGAAATTAAAAATAAGATTAAAAAGGCGGGTTTTCAAATAATCACTGCAGAAATAACGAGCCAACCCAAAATGCCCATTAAAATTGACAATCAGGAGAAAAAAGAAAAAATCTTGAAATTTATAGAACTTTTAGAAAAGCATGATGATGTCCAAGAAGTTTATACCAACATCCTTTTTTAAAAAAATTACCAAAAGACAACGGTTTGTTGCCACCAGTCTTTTGCTTTCTGCCGGTCTTTTAACCATTCAATTAATGAATATTTCCGGCCGTTATGCAGCCATTAGTGTCTTAATTTTGCTGGCTTATTTTTTTTCAGCCTGGTCTTTAGCTGAAGGTCTGAATGGCATCGAGTGGTTGACGGTTTTGATTTTGCCGGCTTTTTTTACGGCTGGTGTAGGTCTTTTTTATTTTTTGATGCCCTCAACATGGTTGATGCGTTTACCGGTAGTTTTAGTTTATGGTTTGGGATTTTATGGTCTTTTATTAACCGAAAACATTTTTTCAGTGGCCGCTATTCGGACAATCCAGTTACTGCGTTCGGCGCAGGCTGTTGGTTTTTTACTTACTTTGGCAACTTCTTTTTTTCTTTACAACACTATTCTTGCTTATCGGTTTGATGCCTGGTTTAACTTTTTTTTGATAGGATTAGTTAGTTTTCCTTTGACTGTGCAGGCTCTTTGGTATATTAACCTTGAAGAAAAGATAAACAAGAGAATTTGGTTTTATTCTTCGGCTATTTCTTTGATTTTGGCTGAAATGGCTCTGGTTTTTTCATTTTGGCCGGTGAGTGTGACGGTTGGCTCGCTGGCTTTAATCACAACCGGATATATTATTTTGGGCTTGGTGCAGCACCATTTAAGTGAACGGTTGTTCCAGAAAACAATTAGAGAATACATTGCCATCGGCGTGGTGATTTTAGTAATTATTTTTTTTACCACTCACTGGGGCGGATAATTTTTTTACAAGAGACGGCGGAGATAGGGGAGGCATAAGAGAAAAAAGGAAAAGTAACCTATAGTGGTAAAGAACCTTTTCACGAAAATTATAGGCTAATTTTCACGAAACAGCAGAAGAAGAATCTGACTGCCAATACCATCGCAATTTTCGCATTTACAACTGCTACTGAGTGAGGCTTGTCAATTACTAAACTTGAGGTATTCCTCCCTCTTGGCTCGAAGCCCATAAAAAACCACGTTTTAGGCATAAAAACAGCCAAAAAGTCCTTAAAATAGAGCTTTTCTGCCACCAAAGCTGATATAATTTGATATAGTTAGGCGAGTGGCTTGTGGATAACTTTAAAGAAGAGTTTTGTTTAGCCACAAGACTTACAAAATTTATTAAGACTGGTTAAAACGGCTCTCACTTTACCATCGCCCCTTTCTTCCCTAGAGAAGAGACGTCTTAGTCGGAGAAGTAAACACCAATCACGACGCACAATGTATCTTTTGCGACGTGAGGTTGGTGTTGAAGGAGAAGTGGTTAATAACGATTTTTTTGACCGCTTTTTATTTTTTAAAAATAATTTTTTAAAACTTTTTTCGGAATTTTTTGTTTTATTATTTCTCCATTTTCGGCCTAGGTCTTAAAGATTTGCTTTTTGAACAAAACCCGAAAGAAATCACAGAGATGCGGAAAAAAACGATTAATTAGTTATCTTAAGGACGAAACAGCCCTTAGAAAGCCTCTAGTGACTTTGCTAAGTTCAAGAAATAACGTTTTCAAGTTCAGAAGTTGGTTTATATGTTATCGAAATGATATCTGAAGGAGCACATCCAAAAGTTCGGGCGGCTTCTTCTTGAAGGTCTTGCCACTTAATCTCGCTTGAACCGGGTATTTTTCCGAAATCCGTTGGGCAGTTACTGAGGACAAGTTTGTTGATTTCTATTATTTTGCTTTTACCGTTGTCTTTTTGGATTTCTACCAATATTGTCTTTGGTTGGTTTGCTGTTGGTTGTTCTTGTTCTTTGTTTATTAACAACTTAACCCTTAATAAATAAAACAATTTTTTTGATATTTGTCAAGAGGAATTTTAGACGTCGCACAATATTGACAACTCGCTCTGCTCAGTGTAAACTTTTTGTTAATGACCACTGGCAAAGACAAAAAAGAAGAAAAAATTAAGCGAACAGAGCTGGACCGGTTGATTGAAGAGTTTTTAGAAAGCTTGGAAATCGAACACCACTCCTCTCCCCTGACCATCCGCAACTATCGTCATTATCTAGGTCGTTTTTCTTTATGGTTAAAAAAGAATTTTCCCAAAGCTAAATTAGGTTCAATAAATTTAGAAATTATTAAGAAATATAGGGTATTTTTAGCCCGATTTACCACGCCAAACGGCATTCCCCTTTCGCATAGCACTCAAGCCTATCATGTGATAGCTTTGCGTTCTTTTTTGCGGTGGCTTGTCAGGCACGATTATAAAGTCTTGGCGCCTGAAAAAATTGATCTTCCTAAAGCAGAAAGTAGGTCTTTAAAATTCTTAACGACTGAACAAATTGAACGACTTTTGTCTCAGCCCCAGATTTCTAAACCTCAAGGGCTAAGAGACAAAGCGATTCTGGAGACTCTTTTTTCTACCGGCTTGCGGGTTAGTGAATTAGTTAAATTGAACCGTGACCAAATTGATTTTAAAAGAAGAGAGTTTGGAGTAATTGGTAAAGGCGGTCGGCCAAGAGTAGTGTTTTTGTCATTACGAGCAGTTGAGTGGCTGAAAAAATATCTTGACTCTCGGACTGATAATTGGCAGCCATTATTTATCCACTATTCAGGTAAAAAAGATGAAGAGAAAGCTGGCGAAAAAATGCGCCTGACCAGCCGGTCAGTCCAGCGAATTCTGGTTAAGTATGTCAAAAAAGCCGAATTACCGGTCAAAGCCACTCCCCATACTTTGCGCCATTCTTTCGCTACTGATTTGCTAATAGCTGGTGCAGACCTGCGAGCTGTCCAGGAAATGCTCGGTCACAAAAACATTGCCACTACCCAAATCTACACCCATATCACCAACCGCCAACTCCGTCGTGTCCACGAAGCCTTTCATGGGAAGGGGAAATAAAATTACTTTTTCAAGCAGGTGACGGCGGCGACGGTGTCGTTAATTTATTTCTTTAGTAAAGTTTTGGATAATTTTTCTACAGATTTCTTTGGTTTGGTCGTTAGCTAATTTGGGTGATTCTTTTGCCAGCAATAAAACGAAATTGTACATCCCCTTAAAGCTTAAAGTGAAGTCAATTCCATGGAAAAAAAGAAAGACATGGGTTAAAAGAACAGCAATTCGTTTATTGCCATTTTTAAAGGGGTGTCCTCTGACAATTTGATTTAAATAGGCGGCTGAGGCATCCAGTATTGTTGAATTTAGTAATTTGCCCCCGAAAGTTTGTTGTACAGAGCTTAAAATAGATTCAAATTTCTCTTTGTCTCTTGTATGAAAAGGGGGTATAGGCTGGTCGAATTGAATAAGGTGATTAAATTTGTTGAAAATATCTTTTGATATTTTCGTCGTCAGCCAAAAGCGGGGTTTTTGGTCCAATTTTGCCATATTTTTCTAGTAATTTATAAGTTTTTGAATATTTATCCACACTGTGTCGAACTGCCTCGTCAGTAGTTACTTTTGGCTTACGGAAAAGATTGAAGAAAGCATCTATAATTTTATCCATCTTTAGTTTAATTGTATACTAAAATGTCAACTAACGCAAAGGTTTACTTTCTTAGGCAGGTGACGGCGGCGACAGTGTCGTTGGGTTTGGAAAAACGCATTAAGATAACGCCTTGGGTATCTCTGCCTAAACGGGGAATATTTTTCAAAGGCAGTTTAATGACCTGGGCTTTTTTACTGGTGATGATGACTTGTTTGATTTCCTGATCGACGATCTGGCTGGCAACCACTTTCCCGGTTTTGGGAGTAATATTGGCTACTTTGACACCAACACCGCCTCTTTTTTGCAGAGGATATTGGTTAATAACAGTTCTTTTTCCTAATCCTTTTTCGGTGATTGCCAAGACATCACGGAAAAATTTACGGCGGCGATCTTTTGGTCTTTTAGCCCGGACGGCAAAAACTTCCATGCCAATTACGTAATCATTTTTTTTCAATCTGATTCCCCGGACGCCGCTGGTGTCTCGACCCATTGACCGAGCATCTTTTTCACTGAAGCGAATTGATTTGCCTTGGTGAGAAACAAGCAAAATATGGTCGTTCCCTCCAGTTTCTTTGGCCCAGCAAAGTTCATCGTCTTTTCTTAATTTGATAGCAATTAGACCAGAACTGCGGATATTTTTAAATTGATTGATATTTGTTTTTTTAACAATTCCCTTTTTGGTGGCCATTAATAAAAATTGGCCTTTTGTCTGACGGTTGCTGGTGGTCAAAACTGACTGAACGCTTTCATCTTGGTCAATGTTAATCAAATTGATGATGGCTTGGCCCTTAGCTTGTCTGGAACCTTCGGAAATATCCCAAATTTTAGTAGCAAAAACTCGCCCCTTGTTAGTAAAGAATAAAATATTATCGTGGGTGGTGCAGGTGAAAAAATGGAGAATTTCGTCAGCTTCTTTGGTGGTCATGCCGGTTACCCCTTTGCCTCCCCTTCTTTGGGAGCGATAGGTGCTGACCGGCAGACGTTTAATATAGCCACCTTTAGTCAAAGCCACTAAACATTTCTCTTGGGGAATTAAGTCTTCTTCTGAAAATTCCTCCAAAGCTTGTTGATAAACTTTGGTTCGCCGCTGGTCGCCATATTTATCTTTCAACTCTAACAATTCTTTTTCAATTATTTTCAGAATTTTTCGAGGCATAGTCAGCAGGTCGATTAAGTATTTAATTTGTTTGGCAACAGCCTTGTATTCATCTTCAATTTTTTTTCTTTCCAGAGCGGCTAGGCGGCGCAGCTGCATTTCCAAGATAGCATTGGCTTGAATTTCAGAAAGCTTGAATTTTTTCATTAAATTGATTCTGGCGGTGTCTACGTCAGCCGATTTTTTAATGGTGGCAATGACAGCATCTAAATTATCAAGGGCAATTTTTAATCCTTCCAAAATATGGGCGCGGTGTCGGGCGGATTGCAATTCAAAAATGGTTCGTTTAACAACTACCTTTTGCCTGTGTTTAATGAATTCCACCAAGATTTGCTTAAGATTTAGTGTTTGGGGCACGTCGTCGAGTAGAGCCACCATATTAACAGGATAGCTGGTTCGCATCTGCGTATGTTGGTAAAGGTTGTTGAGGACCGCTTTAGGTTTGGCAGTTTTTTTAAGTTCAATGACGATTTGCAAGCCATGGCGGTCTGATTCGTCACGGAGGTCAGCCACGCCTTCAATTTTCTTTTCTTTAACTAATTGAGCAATTTTACTTACCAATGAAGCTTTGTTAACCTGATAAGGAATTTCAGTAACGAGAATTCGAAATTTGCCGCTTTCAGTTTCCTCGATGTTTGCTTTGGCTTGGACAATGATTTTTCCCCGGCCGGTGGCATAAGCTTGAATGATTTCCTGACGATTGAAAATAGCGGCGCTGGTAGGAAAATCCGGGCCTTTGATAAAACGCATTAAATCTTCAATGGTAACATCTGATTCAAAGTTAGCGGTTAAAGCAGAAGCCGCCAGGTCTTCGTCAGTAAGACCAATTTTTTTGATTCCAATTTGAGTGGTAGTTATTTTGCCCTCTTGAATCATAAAAACGAGGGCGTCAACTATTTCAGCCAAGTTATGAGGAGGAATTTTAGTAGCCATACCGACGGCAATACCGTCAGAGCCCATTAGTAAAAGATTAGGTAGTTTGGCTGGTAGGAAAACAGGTTCTTTAAGACTGGCGTCAAAATTGTCTCTAAATTCGACTGTTTCCTTATCCAAATCAACCAGCAGTTCTTGACTGATAGCAGCTAGCCTGGCTTCGGTGTACCTCATGGCAGCTGGCGCATCACCGTCAATGGAGCCGAAGTTTCCCTGGCCGTCAATTAAAGGGTATCTCATTGAAAAATCCTGGGCTAGCCTAACCAAAGTGTCATAAAGAGCGGTATCGCCGTGAGGATGATATTTTCCCATTGTTTCCCCCACAATTTTGGCGCTTTTTGTATATTTGGCAGTGTGGGTTAAACCCATACCGTGCATGGCGTAAAGGATTCGGCGGTGAACTGGCTTAAGCCCATCGTGGATATCCGGCAAAGCCCGAGCGACAATGACGCTCATGGCGTAATCCAGATAAGATTTTTTGACTTCTTCAGTGATTTCAACGGGCTTAATTTGCCCTATTTTGTTATTCATTGTTGATTAGGATTTTTTTGAAGCTTTTTGGTAGTTGGCTGCTGCTTTTTTAATTGTTTCGTAGGCCGCTTCTTTTCCACTCCAGCCCTCAACTTTTATCTTTTTGCCTGGTTGAATCTCAGAATAATTCTCCCAGAAATTTTTAATTTCTTTTTTAAAGTGGGAGGCTAAGTCATCCAATTCTTTAACTTCATTGAAGCGAGGGTCATCACAAGGGGCAGCGATGATTTTATTGTCCTGCTCGCCACAATCCAATAGTCTCAGCATGCCAATTGGCCGACAAGCCAGAACACAACCAGGAAAAGTGGAAAAAGAAGAAGGAACCATGACATCAAGTGGATCTCCGTCGGCCTCGTTTAGAGTCCGCGGAATAATACCGTATTCAGTTGGATAGAAGACAGCTTCATAAAGAACTCGGTCCAAGCGAAAAGCATCAAATTTATGGTCGTACTCATATTTATTAGTGGCGCCTTTGGGTATTTCTACCAGACAATAAATTTCCTTTGGCGGCTTAGGACCGACCGGAATCCGGTTTAAAAGATTAAAGTTTGACATGTTACCTCGCTTTCATGATTTAAACTAATTAATTTAAATAATAAAACTGAAATTTAAATATCCAGTTCGGCAGTTTTTGCATGTGTTTGGATAAATCGTTTTCTTGGTGGTACTTCTGCTCCCATAAGCATTGTAAAAACCTGGTCAGCTTTTTGGGCATTTTCAATGGTAACTTTTTTTAAAATCCGTTTGTCAGGATTCATGGTTGTTTCCCAAAGTTGTTCAGGGTTCATTTCCCCTAAACCTTTATATCTTTGAATAATACAGCTTTTCAATTCTTTAATTTTTTTGTTTTTTTGTTCATCGGAGTAAGTGTAAAAAACTTGCTTGCCGGACTGAATTTTAAAAAGGGGCGGTTGGGCGATAAAAAGATAACCACTTTCAATGATGCTTAGTAAATGACGGTAGAAAAAGGTTAAAAGCAGAGTGGCAATATGTTCGCCATCAACATCGGCATCGGTCATGATAATAACCCGATGATAACGGAGTTTTTTCAGATTGAGTGTCTCCCCTATTCCCATCCCTAAAGCAATGATAAGGTTCTTTAATTCTTCAAAATTGATAATTTTGTCTAATTGAGCTCTTTCAGTATTTAAAATTTTGCCACCTAAGGGCAAGATGGCTTGAAAACGGCGGTCTCTCCCCTGTTTGGCACTGCCGCCGGCGCTGTCACCCTCGACAATGAAAAGTTCGGAGAATATTGGGTCTTTTTCTTGGCAATCAGCCAGTTTGCCCGGTAGGGAAAGGCCGGTTAATTCTCCTTTTCTGATAACCGCTTCTTTAGCGGCTCTGGCGGCTAACCTTGCTCTGGCGGCTAAGGCAATTTTAGCGACAATTTGCCGGGCATCAGCCGGGTTTTCTTCAAAATAGGTATCGAGACCTCCCTTGACCACGGTTGCTACCAAGCCTTGGGCTTCAGGATTGTTAAGCTTGACTTTAGTTTGGGATTCAAATTGAATTTTGTCGGTCGAAATTTTAACCGCAACCACAGCCGTTAAGCCTTCTTTAGTATCATCGCCGGTAAAACCATCACCGTTTTTGATGGCTCCAATTTCTTTAGCATAGTCGTTAACCGCCCGGGTTAAGGCCATCCTAAAACCAGTGAGATGCGTTCCACCGTCTTTGGTGTTGATAACGTTGACAAATGAATGAATGTTTTCCGAAAAACTATCAATATATTGAATGGCCACTTCAACATCCATACTGTCGGCTCGACCGGTGATGTAAATGGGAGAACTGAGCTCTTTTTTACCACGGTTTAAATGGATGACTAAAGAGCGCAGGCCGCTTTCAAAATAAAAGACCTTCTCAGTTTTTTTTCGTTTATCTAAAAAGTGAAACTTCAGCCCGGGAATTAAATAAGCTCTTTCCCGGATTGACTGCTCAATGATTGATTCGTTAAAGGTGAGTTTTTTGAAAACTTTTTCATCTGGTAAAAAAGTGGTAGCAGTACCGGTTTTTTTGGTTTTGCCGATTTTTTTTACTGGACCAAGAGGCTTGCCTCTTTTGTATTCCTGGCAGTAAATTTTGTCTTCACGGTAAACTTCGACCTTTAGCCAGGAAGACAAAGCATTGACCACCGATGACCCCACCCCGTGAAGACCGCCAGAAACTTTATAAGTTTTGCTGTCAAATTTGGCACCGGCGTGAAGTTTGGTCATCGCCACTTCCAGAGCGGAAATGCCGGATTTATGTTTACCTACCGGAATACCCCGGCCATCATCCTCGACTTGGGCAGTGCCGTCTTGATTTAAAATGACTTTAATATTTTTGGCAAAACCGGCTAAAGACTCATCAACAGAGTTGTCAATAATTTCGGTAATGAGATGATGAAGACCCTTGCTGTCGGTTGAGCCGATAAACATACCAGGGCGGCGTCTGACTGGCTCTAAACCTTCAAGAACTTTTATTTGTGCAGCTTCATAATGAGAAGAAAATTGTGTTTTTTTCGTTTGAATAAATTATACTTTGTTTTGAGGTTTGGCGCAAGGGGTATAAAAAAGCATATACCGCTCCGGGAGCGGTATAGGTTTGCGATCCAGGAAAAATTTAATCTTCCAAAAGAAGATGCTTAATTTTATCTAATTTTCTTTGATGGTCTGCTTGGTCAAAAACGAATTTTTGATATTGATTTTTATTTTTAAAATAATTAGAAATAATTTCTTTTTGACATTGACAGAATTTAGAATCTGCCTTTTTAAGATATTGTGGTAATGAGGAATAGGGGTAGTTTTGTAAATCCTTAAGATTTTTGACTATATTGGAGCTGTAGGGATTTAAATGAATGTAGCGACTTACATGTAAAAGCTGCTCTTCAGTTTCAATTCTTATTGCTCTAAATCTACCTTGGAAAAGATAGTTTTTTCTTCCTTTTTTAGAATTAAAATAGTGAGCATAACTATTAGTAAAATTAGCTAATAATTTTGAAATCCCGTTATCGACTTTTTGTTTTAAAAGAAAATGAAAATGGTTGGGCATTAAACAATAGGCAATAATTTCTACTAAAGGGTCTTTTTTTGATTTTAATTTTTTAATAATTTCTTCTTTTTCCTTTTTTGGTTGCACAACAAAATGGGAATATTTGAACGGTAGATGTTGGTTTTGATAATAAAAGATTGTGTTTAGGGCTCTTTTGTAGTCTTTTTTAGTTGTAAAGATAGGTTGAGAAGCAAGGCCTTTGTTAATTATGTGATAGATTTCGTTGTTGATTAAAGGGACTTTTCTTTTGGGCATTAACCTTTAAGCTACACTAGTTATCCCGGTGCGTCAATAGAAAAACGCTCCCGGAGCGGATAATAAATACGAGAGGAAAAGGTTGCCGAGGGTGAGGATGGGGTTAGTGTTGGCTTCGAGCATTTGAAGGGCTTTTTGGGTTGAACGAATGTTTTGAACAGCAGCCGAAGTTGGTTTATGGAGCATTGACTGGCGCAGGATGTGAAGTTGGATTTTGACCAGCTCTAAAGCTTCATTTCTGCCTTTTGACCAATCACTGGCTAATTTCAACCGCTCCCCTGCCCCACTTTTTAAGATTTTGGTGATTAGCTGCTGGTGAATGGTAATTTCTTTTTTTTCAGGATTAATTTGGGAAATAGAATTTAATCTTATTAATTCACAACGAGAAATAATAGTCGGTAAAAGCAATTCAGCGTGGGAAACACAAAGGATAATCAGATTATTAGCTGGCGGCTCTTCCAAAGTTTTTAAAAGGGCGTTTTGAGCTGGCAGGGTTAATTTTCCGGCTTCAAGAATGATAATCACTTTAGTAGCCGCCAAGTAGGGTTTAAGAGCTAGTTTATGTTTCAATTTCCTGATTTGTTCGATGGTAATCACTCCACCGGCAGAGCTACTGGCAGGAGCGATTACAAGAAGGTCAGGATGAGGTTTAGGCCAAGCAGAACAAAGATATTTCTTAGTGATTTGTTTAATAATGACCTGTTGTTTTTTTTGATCACCACCAATAATTAACTTTGAGTGAGCCATTTGTTGACATTTTAACATAGGTGATGAATAATGATAAATAATCATGACTGCCCAAAATGCTCCCCAAAATATTGTTGATTTTTTAGTTTCCCAGAAAGCTTTAAGTTCCGAGCAAGCAGAGAAGATTAAAGCAGAAGAAGCCCAGACAGGTAAACCCTTAAAAGAGATTATTTTGGCGGAGAATCTTGCTTCAGAAGAAGAGATTGCCCGGGCTGAAAGCCAGCTCAGAGATATTCCTTTTGTTGATTTGACTGAAACAGCTTTTTCTCCTCAAGCTTTAAATTTACTGCCTCAGGCGGTGGCAGAAAAATATCTTGCTATTCCTCTTGAATATAACAAAGAGGCTAATGAGCTTTCGGTTGTCATGGCCAACCCATTTGATTTAACGGCAATCGAATTTATTAGCAGAAAGACAAGGGCTAGAGTCAAGCCCTTGATTGCTCCAGCGACAAAAGTTAAAGAAGCGATTGCCATTCAATATGTCCAAAGTTTGACGGCTGAAGTGAGAGCGGTTTTAAAAGACGAAGCTCCTGAACAAACTAAAGTTAGAACCATTGATATTGCCCGATTGGGCGAAGTAATTAGAGAGGCGCCGATTGCCAAGGTAGTTTCCACCATTTTGGAGTTTGCCATTAAAGCGAGAGCTTCTGATGTTCATATTGAACCTCAAGAAGAAAAAACCCGGGTTCGCTACCGAATCGATGGTATTTTGCATGAAAAGCTAATTTTGCCCAGAAAGATTCACGAAGCCGTCGTTTCTCGTATTAAGATTCTTTGTGATATGAAGATTGATGAGAAGCGAATTCCCCAAGACGGTCGTTTTAATTTTAAAGCCGGTGAGCAGGAAATTGATTTAAGGGTTTCTTCTTTGCCAACAGCCCATGGAGAGAAAATTGTGATGAGGTTGTTGAAAAAATCGGGTGGTGTTCCAGATTTGTCGGAACTTGGTTTAAGGGGTCGGGCTCTGAAGAATCTTGAAGATGCTATTCTGAGGCCGCACGGGATTATTATTGTCTGCGGGCCAACAGGTTCTGGGAAAACAACGACTCTGTATTCGGTTTTATCAAGAATTAATACCTCCAAAGTCAACATTATTACTCTTGAGGATCCGGTGGAATATGAAATTATCGGTGTTAATCAAGTTCAAGTCAATCCTGCCGCTGGTTTGACTTTTGCTTCAGGAATGAGAAGTTTTTTGAGACAGGACCCAAACATTATTATGGTTGGTGAGATTCGTGATAAAGAAACCACGGAACTGGCAATTCAGGCTTCTTTAACCGGTCATTTGGTTTTTTCCACCCTTCACACTAACGATGCTTCTCAGGCTGTCCCCCGTTTACTTGATTTAAAAGCAGAACCCTTTTTACTTGCTTCTTCAGTCACTTGTATTGTTGCCCAAAGAATTTGCCGCCGCGTTTGTATGGAGTGTAAAGAAGAGTACAATCCCTTGCCAGAGGTAAAAGAGGATATTAAAAAAGTTTTAGGCAAGCTTTTAGAAGATAAAAAAGAAATTAAACTGGTGCGAGGTAAAAAATGTCAAGCGTGCAATAATACAGGCTACCGTGGCAGGGTGGGTATTTTTGAAGTTTTGCCAGTGACAGAAAAAATTGCCCGCCTCATTTTAGAACGGTCTGCGTCTGGAGAGATTGGGAAAGCCTCTTTGGAGGAGGGAATGGTGACAATGAAGCAGGACGGTTATTTGAAAGCTATTGAGGGAATTACCACCCTCGAGGAGGTCTTGAGAGTGGCTCAAGAATAAAAAAATGGAAATTGAAAAACTTTTAGAAATAGTTTTCAATAAAAAAGCTTCTGATCTGCATTTGGTTCCTGGTGTACCACCAACTTTGCGGGTTAACGGCGAATTAACACCGATTACTGGTCAAAATGTCCTGTCACCCGAAGAAACAGAGCAATTGGTTTTTTCTTTAGTCAATGAGGAGCAAAAAGAAATACTTTTGGTTAACAAGGAAATTGATTTTTCTTTCTCCTATCAAAATCAAGGCCGTTTTCGAGTTAATGCTTATTACCAAAGGGGTAATTTAGCCGCGGCTCTCCGTTTGCTTCCGGCTAAGATTCCTTCAATTGACGAATTAAAATTGCCAGAAATTTGTCATCAGTTTGTTAAACTTAAGCAAGGTTTTATTTTGGTGACCGGGCCAACTGGTCATGGTAAATCAACCACTCTAGCAGCTATCATTGATGAAATTAATCAGAATCGAGCCGTTCACATTGTCACCATCGAGGATCCGATTGAATATGCTTTTAATCACCAAAAAGCGATTGTCTCTCAGAGAGAAATCCGGACGGATACCCATTCTTGGAGAATTGCCCTCCGCTCTTGTTTAAGAGAGGATCCAGACGTAGTGATGATTGGCGAGATGAGAGATTACGAGACAATTGCCGCCGCTTTAACAATAGCGGAAACAGGTCATTTGGTTTTTGCTACTTTGCATACCAATTCCGCCTCTCAATCTATCGACCGAATTGTTGATGTTTTTCCCGAACATCAACAATCTCAAGTAAGAATGCAGTTATCAAATACTTTAGAGGCGATTCTTTCTGAAAGATTGTTGCCTTGTCTTGAGGGCGGCAGAATTCCGGCCATGGAAATTTTAGTCACCACATCGGCCGTACAAAACACCATCCGTGAAGGCAAGACGCATCTGATTGATAATATTATTCAAACTTCAGCAGAATTGGGCATGATGACTTTAGAAATGGATTTGGTGCGGTTGGTTAAACAAGGAAAAATCAGTCTTGATGTAGCCAAAGCTTTTTCCCTCCGGCCTCAAGAACTGATGAGATTAATGAAAACGAAATAGTAAAAAATGCAAAAATTTGAGTATACGGTCAAAGATAAGCAAGGAGAAACAAAAAAAGGTGTCATTGAAGCCAGAAACGAAAAACAGGCAGCCAATCTTCTTCGCGAAAAAGAATTTTGGATAATTTTTATCAAACCTAAAAGGGAAAGTTTATCTTCGGAATTAGGAAAAAGTTTTTTCAGGCGAGTGACAGCCAAAGACAGGGTTAATTTTACCCGCCAATTGGCAACCATGGTTGTTTCTGGGTTGCCAATTACTGATTCTTTATCTTTACTTGAAACTCAAGCGAACCCGGCGATGGCACCAGTGGTGGGGAATATTTTGCGAGATGTAGAGGGTGGCAGTAATTTAGCGACCGCTTTAGGAAAATATCCAGAGGTTTTTGATCAAATATATGTGGCTTTAATTCAGGCCGGTGAGGCAGCTGGTGTTTTAGACAAAGTTTTGTCTCGTTTGGCTGATAACTTAGAAAAAGACAGGGAGTTTAAAAGTAAAATAAAAGGAGCGATGATTTATCCGGCAATTGTAATTATAGGGATGATATTAGTAGCGGCCATTATGGTTATTTTTGTTCTGCCCCAAATGACCGCCATTTATGAGGAATTTGAAGCTGATTTGCCAGTGATGACCAAGTTACTTTTGAAAATTTCTAGCTTTGCCACCAAACTTTGGCCAATAGTTTTGGCAGGATTAGCAGGTCTGGTAGTGGGCTTTCGCATTTTGTCCAAGAAATCTCAATTTCAGGATTTTTTGGACCGTTTTCTGTATAAATTGCCGATAATTGGTAAGTTAAGACGCCAAATTATCTTGACGGAGTTTTCTCGAACTTTGGGTTTACTAATCGGAGCAGGAGTTTTAATTGTTGAGGCAATGAAGATTGTTCAACGCTCTCTCACAAGTTCAATTTATGCCGACGCAATTAAAGAAGCGGCAAAGGAAGTGGAGAGAGGTTTGTCTTTGGCGGCTGCCCTAGCCAGAACCGAAGTTTTTCCGCCAATTTTGCCTCAGATGATTTCTGTTGGTGAAGAGACAGGAAAGATAGATGAAGTTTTATCTAGGGTTTCGGTTTATTTCGAACAAGAGGCCGATAACGCCGTTAAAGGATTGACAACCGCTTTGGAACCACTTATTATGGTTGTATTGGGTGTTGGCGTTGGTTTTTTGGTTATCGCTATCATTATGCCGATTTACAACCTTGCTGGTCAGTTTTAATTAATAATTGATTCTATACGAAAGGGGGTGAGAAATTAAATTAAAAATGGAAAATGAAAAATTAAAAATTAAGGGTTTTACAATGATCGAACTGTTGGTTGTTATTGCCGTTTTGGGTATTTTGGCAGTGGCTGTTTTGGCAGCCATTAACCCGATTGAACAGATAAACAGAGGCAAGGATACTGGTAGCCGATCTGATTCAGAACAATTAATTGGGGCTGTTGACCGTTACTACACGGCTAATGGTTTTTATCCGTGGATGGTTGGAGCAACCGATCCGGTCGTTAGTACAGGCTGGGTAGCTGTGGGGACTGGCTGGGATGATTCAGCAGGTACGGATGTTTTACTCAAACTTTCTGGAACAGGAACAGCTGAAGTTAAGGAGTCATTTGTAAATAGAATTACGGGGGCTGGTTACAATACTTTATTTGTTTACAACGGTGGTGCTCAAGGAAATAGTACTTATGTTTGTTTTGCTCCTAAGTCAGCTAATTTTGTGACCGAGGCGGCAACTAGGTGCGGTGGTAGCCTGCCTGCTGATTTTCCTGCTTCTGCTTGCGGGAATACGACTGATTGTGGCACGGCTGGGGATTGTAGCTGCTTGCCGTAAGAAAGTTCAAAGTGATCTGCAAATTTTGTAATGGAAATATTACAGATAGTATTTCTCTTTACGGTAGGAGTTTGTTTTGGTAGCTTTGTTAACTGTGTTGTTTACCGGTTAAACCATAAT